>Ga0316605_10000007_pt1 | contig 373689 bp, 329 predicted proteins | sample OWC_soil_day20_n_FD_207666 | JGI IMG/M metagenome (GOLD analysis project Ga0316605, IMG submission 207666) | Wetland soil microbial communities from Old Woman Creek delta, Ohio, United States - OWC_soil_day20_noCT | ecosystem: Environmental > Terrestrial > Soil > Wetlands | place: USA: Ohio... | reverse complement strand
ATTGTCTTATACTGAAAAAAGTTTACACATTTATAAACTTAATGAGTAAACAAAAATGATTGAAAAGAGAAAAGTCACAGATTCCTTTAGACTAGAGGTTATAGAAGATTATCTATCCTCAGGTCAAAGCAAAAGTTCTATAGCAAGAAAATACAATTTAGGAGGCGCAGACACAATAAGACAGTGGATGCAACGTATGAAGATACAAGACCCGTATAAGAGGGAAGTAGTATCAACAACACTTATCGGTATGAATCACAAAAGCTATAGCAAAGTAAAGAAAGAAAAAGAAGTTCAATCGTTGGAAAAGCGAATAACCGAACTAGAAAAAGAGCTATATAAAGCAAAGATGGGCGAAGACTTCTATCGCACCATGGTAGATATTGCAGAGAAAGAGTTTAAGATTGAAATAAGAAAAAAATCTGGCACCAAACAGTAAGAACGCTTCACAGTAATGGCTATAAGATAAGTCCATTATGTGAGCTGTTTGGTGTTAGCCGTCAGGCGTTCTATCAAAAACATATCAACTTTGCACAGGAGACAATAAAGCATTTAGTGTTAGACTTTGTAAGAGAAGAAAGAGTTTATGCCCCACGCATAGGAGGAACTAAGCTTTATTATATGGCACAAGAAAACTTTGGAGAAAGTCTAGCCATGGGTAGAGATGCATTCCATAAGTTGCTAGATGATTATAATTTAAAACTCAGAAAGAAGAAACGTAGAGTGAGTACAACAAACTCTAAGCATAACTTCTTACTCTATCCAAATCTAATAATAAACTACAAGCCAATAAAGCCCAATATGTTATGGGTAAGTGATATAACATACATAAGAACAGAACAAGGCTTTGGTTATCTATCTCTAATAACTGATGCTTACTCAAGAAAGATAGTGGGTTATAAATATGCTCCAACCTTACAATACCATCACACCGAAGAAGCCCTAAGACAAGCTATAACTGAAGCAAATAATGATCTAACAGGACTAATACATCATTCAGATAGAGGCTTTCAATACTGTTACCCTAAATACACAAATATCCTCAAAGAGAACAATATAAAGATAAGTATGACTCAAAGTGGAGACCCTTTGGAGAATGCAATTGCTGAAAGAATGAATGGAGTATTAAAACAAGAATGGATAAACGATGAAGAGTACCAAACACATGAGCAAGCTAGAGATAGAATAGATATAATAATATCCTATTATAACAATCGCAGACCACATTCTAGTATAGGTTATCTTACGCCTGCTCAGGCAAGTAGCAAAGAAGGAGAGCTTAAAAGATTCTGGAAAACAAGAAGAGAAAGAAAGGAAGATGAAAGACAAAGAGTAAATTTATTAAATTTGCAGTTGCAAACAAACGAAGCTAGGTTTAATATACCGAAGTAAAGTCTTATAAATAGAAGGACATCGAGTCCTTCTATTTATAGCAAACAAACTTCTGCAAGGGAGTAATGCCCGATGTAAAAAATAAGTGTAAACAGTTTTTAGAAATAAAAATATAAACGTAAACACTATTCAGTAATAACACAAAAAGTGTAAACCTATTTCAGGAAAAGACATATCTCTGAAAAAAGCAGAAAAAGAGTTTGATTTTATTACAAAACTCCCTGATTTTTTGAGAAAAGTCCTTGATTTTAGAAAAAAATACGCCGATTTTTTTTCTAAAATCAGGGATTTTTTTCAAAGAGATAAAACATCAAGAATTCTTCTCGAAATATCTGAAATTTATTATGGATAATTAACGAGTCTTTTTCTCCTAGCAGGCAACGCTCTTCAAATATTCAACCCACAAAGCCTTTTTCCGTTACGAACAATTAACATCAAAGCTTGCATAATGTTATAGAAATGGGTTGTTTTGAGGATTTCTGTTAAAATTCTTTTTTCTCTTGTATTTATTGATAAGCCAATGGAATTGGAAGGCTATTTCTTGCTTGTGGTTTCTGTTTATTTCATCGTTAGATGAGTGGATTGAGGTCTTGTCTTGATAGCGGGTTAGGGAGTATTTGCCTGCTAATGTCATTGACTCGTTTATTTTGAAGTTCACAACTATATATGTTCTTAATCCCTTGTCGTAGAGTTGGGAGGAATAGAAGTTTAGGGGCATGGAGTATTCGTATATTGAGAAACGATTATCGTAATCATCTGTATTAAATAACGCAAGTCGAAGGTTTATACTAAGAGGGAAATCTTCTGGTTTAATTATTACGTCTTGAGAAATAAATCCTCCATTATTTCCAGATAAAGAATAGGTTTTTGTCTCAGAATACCCAAGCCTAAGGTTAAGAATAAGCCAGCTAAGACCATTATTTGAGTATCTTATTTGAATCTGTTTAAGGATATTGTCCTCTGGGTATTTCTCTCCATTAGTATGCACCTCATCGTAGGGACGGTTATTATATTTTGCTAATAGGGTTAGAGTATTTGTTTTGTTTATATCATAGTTTATCTCGCTCTTGAACTTAATTCCTGTAACTGAGCGTGAAGCCGAATAACTTATATCTGGGAAATTGAATAAATCTCCTGCTACAAAGAAAGAAAGCGAGTTATTTATTAGATAGGCAAGACCAATATACAAACCCCTTTCGTTAGCATTACGGCTCTGAGCGCCTATGGCAGAGGAGAAATAGTTCTGATATTTATTTTGGTAATACCTATAAGCAATACTTAGATTTGTCTTGTAACCTAGATTTATCTCCACTCCTGCGAGAGCGGCCTTGCCTTTATTCTTACTTATTGAGAACTCTCCATATAACCTAGCCTTTCTAAATAGAGGCATTGAACCATTAAGACTATAAATATTATTATTGAGTCCCTCGAAATAGTACTTCATATAAGCAGAGTTTTGGTGAGTTATTGGATATTTATACTCATATCTAAATAATGTTGCGGCTAGTTCATACCCCCATCTTTTCCAAGATATGTGAGTGCCATATACTTTCTCTGTATTGCTATCCTTCTTGCTTATCTCTGATTCTGTTCTATGAAGACCTGTGGTTAGGATACTCCCCGAATAGTCAATATTCTTATATGAACCAAAAAGATATATGCTAAAATCCTTTAGCTTAATCTTTGTTGCTATTCCTCTGAGATAATTATATTCTGTTATAGAGCGGTTGGGTTTAATGCCTGAGAAACTTTTCTTTATCCTTGCATCGTTTGAAAAGTATCCGAAGTTAAGGTTTTGGTTTATTGAAAGCCCTTCTCCAAATCCAAGACGATAGTCACCTATTGTTATCTGCTCAATTATCGATATATTTTTTATTGTAAGCTGTGAGCTAAGGAAATCATATCCTTTCTTAAAATTTTTCGCAAAGAAGGGTTCTCCAGCATCATTATCGGCAACTAATGAAAAAGATAACCTATCGTAATAATTGAAATTATACCTTAGATTTGTTGAAAAATTATCTCCTAAGAATCCTTTCCCATCATCTCTACAGTATCCCCAAGCCTTTTCCAAGACTTTTTTGTATTGAAGACGAATCTCGTGAAACCCTTTTGAAAATATTGAATCCATTCTTAGGGAAGGCTTTATTTTTATTGGGGCTACGTAGATAAAAGGGAGTATTTGTTTTAGCACATCATCCGAGAAACCATTTATTAATGGAATTTCATATACGCTAAGAAGGGGATGAGTCTCTTTGATATATCTTTTTAGACAAAGAATCTGAAAGTCATTTAGTCCAATTGTCTTAAGAGAATTATCATCGGCAGTGTTGATATTTATTGGGTTATGATATAGATAAAACAAATCCTCTATCAAAGTCTGTTTTTCTTCGTCAGAAATTTCAGAATCTTCAATAGAGGATATATAATCTTTAATGTCTTTATCTATTTGTGCATTTAGGCTTAAGCACGAAAAAAAAACTAGGAATAATAGAATTATCCTTTTTCTTATATTATTCCTAGTTTTTTGTGGACTATCCACAATATCTTAACTACATTTGCTCCATCCACAAGCTGTGCAGTTCTTACATCCGCCTGTAAATATTATTGCCTCTTCACCGCAGCTTGGGCATTTTTCTCCTTCCGATTTTGTGCCATCTTGAACATATTTCTTTAATGCTCTTGCTACACCACTCTTCCAAGTGTTTATTGTATCATTATCGAAAGTTAGCTTGGAGACTAATTCAATTACATGATTTAATGGCATTCCATGACGAAGGATACCTGATATAAGCTTTGCATAGTTCCAATATTCCTTATTAAATAATCTTGACAATCCTTCATAAGTTATATTATAACCATCCTTATCTTTAAATTGAAAGTCATATCTTGTTAGATCTGTTTCTTCATCCTTAGCCTTGATTACAAAACCTCTTGTTACAAAATCTGGAATAATAAAACTTTCTGCAAGACCCGTGAATATTTCATATGGTCTGCCTTCAATGATTCCAACTATTGCAATCCACTTTTCTTTTTCATTTTGGAAACGAATAACATCAGCCTCTAATTTCTTTGGTCTCTTAGGTGCTTTTGTTTCTATGAATAATGGTGTTTCCTTTTTTACTCCTTCAGAGTGAGATACTAGAACTCCATCTCGTGAACCCTCACGATAAATTGTCATCCCTTTACAACCAGATTCCCATGCCGTTTGGTATATTTGACTTACAATGTCTTCCGAAGTTTCTTTTGGAATATTTACTGTTACACTTATTGAGTGATCAACCCATTTCTGAACAGCTCCCTGCATCTTAACCTTTTGAACCCAGTCAATGTCATTTGCAGTAGCTTTATGATATGGACTCTTAGCAATAAGCTCGTCTAATTGTTCTTGAGTATATTTGTGCTTGATTTCATCTAAATCATAACCATTTATTACTGCCCAATCTGCAAACTTATGATGTAGTACATTATACTCTTCCCAAAGTTGCCCTTCGTGATCTGTAAATGTTCCTTTTGTTGAGCTGTCATTATGATTTATTTTTCTTCTACGTTTGTATGCAACCTGAAATGCAGGCTCTATACCTGAAGATGTTTGGGTACAAATACTAACACTTCCTGTTGGAGCAATTGTTAGTAACGCAATGTTTCTTCTACCATTGGCAACCATATCTGAATAAAGCTCTGGCTCTACTTCTTTAATACGACTGATTAATGGATTATTCTCTTCTAATTTTGAGTCATAAATAGGGAAGGCTCCTCTTTCTTTAGCCATTTCAACACTTGATGAATATGCTGCACAAGCTAAGGCTTGTTGAACTTTTACTGCAAACTCTGTTGCCTTATCTGTTCCATAACGTAGACCCATCGCCGCTATCATATCTCCTTCTGCCGTGATTCCAAATCCTGTTCTACGACCTTCTAGGCATTTTAATTTTATGTTTAACCAAAGGTTCTTTTCTACTCTTTTTATTTCTTCTTCTTCTGGATCATTATCTATCTTCTCTAATACCCTCTCTATCTTTTCAAGCTCTAAATCAATCAAGTCATCCATTAGACGCTGACCTTTTCTTGCATGCTGTTTAAATAATTCAAAATCAAATTCAGCATTAGCTGTAAATGGATTTTTCACGTAAGAGTAAAGATTGATCGCAAGTAAACGACAACTATCATAAGGACAGAGTGGAATTTCCCCACAAGGGTTCGTTGATACTGTTTTGAATCCAAAAGAATCATAACAATCTGGAACTGATTCTTTAATTATTGTATCCCAGAATAATATTCCTGGTTCTGCGCTTTGCCAAGCATTATGAATTATCTTCTTCCAAAGTTTTCTTGCATCAATTTGCTTTACTACTCTTGGGTTATCACTATCTATTGGAAATTGTTGTGTGTATGGTTTTCCACTTGCTACACATCGCATGAACTCATCATCAATCTTTACAGAAACATTAGCACCTGTAATTTTCCCTTGTTCCATTTTTGCATCAATGAATTCTTCTACATCTGGATGTTTTATTGAAATTGAAAGCATCAAGGCGCCTCTTCTGCCTCCTTGAGCAACCTCTCTTGTTGTATTTGAGTATCTTTCCATAAATGGAACTATCCCTGTAGAAGTTAGGGCAGAGTTTTTTACTGAAGAAGATTTTGGACGAATATGAGAAAGATCGTGACCAACACCTCCTCTGCGCTTCATTAACTGAACTTGTTCTTGATCTATTTTTAATATTCCCCCATAAGAATCTGAATTGCCAGAGTTTCCAATCACAAAGCAATTTGACAAAGAAACTATCTGAAAATTATTACCAATACCAGACATAGGACTCCCTTGAGGAATAATATATTTGAAATCTTTCATAAGGTCAAATATTTCATCCTCATTCATAGAGTTTGGATATTTTTTTTCTATGCGTGCAAATTCATTTGCCAAACGCATATGCATATCATCTGGATTTACTTCATAAATATCAGAACCATCTCTTAAAGCATATTTATTCATCCATACATCAGCAGCTAATGAATCTCCTTTGAAATATTCTGTTGATGATTTCAAAATTTCCTCCGTGTTATATACTTTCAGCTTAGATGATTCCATATTCGTATTTATTTTATTATCATTGTTATTACATTTCATAATAGCTATATCCATAGATTTTCCTTCTCGATTTTCTTTCGATTGTAAACTCCTAGAAATAATTCCAGAAGGAGCTTCGGTCTGAGTTTCAAAAACAGAGAATAAATCCAGTTCCATATTATGATTTATTATTCGGTTCTGCGAAATTACAAACAAGTATTAAATAAAGAGAGAAAGAATTGTGAAAAAAAAACTAAGTTTTCAACAATGGTTGTTATTAAACTGCGAACTATCTTATTTTCCAAGTGTTCGAATAATGTTAGAAAAAGGTTGCATTAGAAAAAATATGTTATATTTGCTTGAAGACCTCTCCATTTAAAATTTGAATTATAGGTTATATTTTGAAGCCCAAAATAATAGTTAGCACCGATTTCCCAGCGATTATTGATGTCGTATCCTATTGCTAATTGGAAGCCTAAATCAAGATTAGTCATCCCAACATCTGAAAAAGTATTCTCTTCTTTGATTCCATAATTCAACGTATCATTTACTCTCAAGTCTTCAAATCTTGATTTTCCTCCTATACCATAAGCTATGTATGGAGCAACTCCTATAAAAAGCCCACTCCCTTTTCTTTCATCACCAAATTTAATTAAGAGGTTTGCGACAACCTCAATCACATATGCATTAATATCTCCTTTATCAGAAAATGGTCTCTCATATTTATACCCCTTATTTTGAAAAGATAAAGAAGGCTGAAAGTAAAGATTATAAACCAATCTCTTCTCTCCAACTAATCCAAACTTGTACCCTAACTTATAGTCGGAGCCTTGTTGTAAAGTAATTCCATCATAATTAATTCCTGCTCTCAAACCAAATTTCCATGGTTCTTTACTAGAAATTACATCATAAACTTTTTGGGCTCTTAGGTTATTGTTTACTAAGCCTACAAATATCAATCCTAAAATAACAAATATTATTTTTTTCTTCATATATTATCGTTTAAATACCCTCTACTTGACGAATCGTTTTTATTATATTTTCTCCAACCCCTATTATATATCCCTCTGAAAGATAAACTATCTCCCCCTTTTTCGTTATTAACAATAATAATGGAAAATTATTTTTAAAGTCTAGTTTAGTTTCCTTAATAATCTGATTTAAAACCTTTCTATCTTTATCTACTGCAAAAATAGATTGATAAGGTAGATTATTGTATTTGTTCTCCGAGAGATCTGAGCTTATCTTATCATCTGGAACTAAAAAAAGGATACCACCTCCCCAGTTCTCAAATTCACTTTTCAGTAAAGGTAAATCAACCATGACATGCCTAGTAGGCTCTCTCTGAGGATCGAGAATTGCAACAACCAATCCTTTATTATTTGAAATAGAATCGAAACTGATTTTCAATCCATTATTTAATTGAACCTTTGTATTCATACTTACAGATCCATAAATATCAATTTTCTTATCTATCTCTCTTATTTCAACAAAAATATCCGATATTGTCCCAGGTTTAAGCTCAAAATAATTTGTTTTTACAAAAACACTCCCATCATTAGCTCTGTTTCCTGTCATTAATCTATAATAACCAGGTTCTAATTCCAACTCTTCAGGAAATATTTTGAATTTTGGATCATACTCATAATCAAGAGTTATAAATCTGCCTTCAATAAATTTTGCAATAGTGAAGTGAGTATAGTATTCAGGTTTAATTTTATTTGTTGAAGAATTATTGTGAACTCTTAACTTACAAAATTCTTTTATTTGACTTGTTTTTTCTGATAATGCGGTAATCCATTTCCCATCGGAATAGAATTGAGCCTTATTCGTTGCCCAATCATATTTTGCCGCAAAACCATAAGTTCTAGCTATTGCAACAAATAAAATTTCTCTTGAAACATTATCTGCTTCTCTTAATCTTAATACTCCTAATGGAGATATTTGACAACCATAATAATTATCAGTATTATTTATCTTAATATTATTATTTATCCAAATTGCAATATCTTCAGGGGTACTTAAAACTTCGTTTTTTAAAATCAATAGTATTGATTCTCTCCAAGGAGTAATTATTTCCAATTGTATTCTTGGGTTGAGAATATTATTTAATAAAATATCCAGTGGATACATAGCTATTTTATTGTTTTGTTTTGCTTTTAGGAATTCATCTAAATGACTTTGAAGTATTTTTGCTGGAGTATCCCTTAGATCCTTATCAAATATCACTTTCAATATTTGTATTGCTTCTTGTTTATCACTATTTGATAGGAGAAAGTTTTCTATTTCTTTATAATTACCACTGCTTCTTTTGATTACATTCTCAATATCTTTTGAATCAAAGTTTGGAAGTCTTTTTGATAAATCTATAATGCCTTTTTCATTGGGAAATGATGCGATATATGCATTTCTAATCGAATCCTCAAATAATAACCTCTTTGAATTTATTTCTCCTTTACCTGATTCAATAGAAGCAACAGATCTAGATATTGGAGGTGTAATTTCTAATAACTCTTCAAATTCTTTATTTTTATTTGGTTGTAGAGTTAAAAAAATAGTGTCTACCTTCGATACAGATATTTTCTTATATGCATAATCATTTCCTTTATTAGCCCATATCATTAAATCTCCTAAACCTGTAGTTAAATATGTAATCCCATTTTTATCTGTTTTCCTATCAGCAATTGGGTAATATTCTGCATAATTATATAATCCAAATGCTACATTTGCATCTCCAACTAAATTATTTGCTTTATCTCTGACTAACACATATATTTTCTTTGTTGGGGTATAATTTGAAAGTAAGTTTATCTTCGTATAAAGTTCTGTTTCATGGTTCACTTCCTCAATTCCCTTGTATTTCCCAAATACTGTTGAATGAACCATCATTGCTCTTTTTGCTGGAGCCGTAAACCAAGCTATATTTAGCTCTGGCTCTGGCTCGCAAGCACCAAGAAAATACCATTTCCCATCTACCCAAACTTCTACCCATGCATGGTTATCATCTGTATGAGCCCAACGTGGAGTATAACATTGACGAGCAGGGATTCCTACTGCTCTTAATGCAGTAACAGTAAACGTACTTTCTTCTCCACAACGACCATGTGATGTTCTTAAAGTTGAAAGAGGAGCTGACGTTCTTCCATCTGCAGCCTTATAGTTCACATATTCATGACACCAATGATTGACTTCCAAAACAGCTTCATACATTGTCATATTTTTGATTCTATCCTTTATTTTGTCAAAGAATACAAGTCTAGCTGTGTCTAAATTTTCATTATTAACCCTATAAACTAATACAAAATGCTTAAAAATATCTTCCGGTATATTCTTTCCCCATGTAAAGAAATCTCTTGCCCTTATCGAACTTCTTACTTGTTTGAGAAAAAAATCCCCATCATAGTCTGCAATATCTGATAGGGGCATGTAAGAATATAGAAACTCTAAATAATCTTTTTCTTTTGAAGTTAAATCGCTTTTGAAAATATTTAGTATTGTATCTGATCTCTGATTAATCCATTCTGCTCTTTTGGAGAATTGACAATTAATTACATTGCTAAATAAAAGACATAATAAAAAAGATAAAAGAAGTTTTTTCATTTGATTATTTATTTAATATTTTCTTATACTCCAACTGATTAATTAATAACTCCGTAGCCCTTTTTACATCTTTATCACTTTGCAATAAAGCCTCTATCCTCCCTTTTTGATTGTAATATCTTACAACTATTTCTGAAAGAAGAATATCCTTAATTTCATCTTTATACTTAATAAGATCGTTTTTTTTATCTGATTCTAATTTAGATTTCAGATTCTTTATCTCATTTAAAATATCTTCTCCATACTTTTCCTTATTTGAAGTCTCTTGTAAATCATTAACTATTCTTTCTGCAATTGTAGAATAGGTATAATCTTTATTCTTAATAAATTCTACAAAATCATTGTAAATCTCATCTGTTATCTTAAAATCTCTCGGAGAAGGAATTGATGAATTTTTCTTCACAAATTCTGAAGCAAAATCAAATGCCAGAAATTTAGTTATTATTGATATTGCAATAGGGCTTGCATAAACTGACTCTAAATTAATATCTGGCTCAATTCCAAAACCATCGTAAACAACTCTTCCTCCTTTTGTTTTGAATGCGGTCTTCAACGAATCTGGAATTTTATTTGCTCTTCCATTATCATCTCTATGAGAATAGTCAATAGCCTGAATGCAACGACCACTAGGAATATAATATTTTGAAACAGTTACTTTCATCTGAGCATTATAAGTAAGTGGAATAATATTTTGAACTAAACCTTTGCCATAGGTTCTTTCTCCCATAATAACTGCTCTATCTAAATCTTGCAAACTACCTGCTACAATTTCAGATGCAGATGCAGAAGATCCATCAACTAAAACTACAATCGGAATATTTAAGTCCGTTGGAGAAAACATTGTCTTAAAAGTTTGATTTTTCTCCGTTATTTTACCTTTTGTGCTAACTATTGTTTGTCCTTTTTCAACAAAAATATTTACAATGTTGACAGCTTCATTCAAAAGACCACCTCCATTTCCTCTCAAATCAATCACAAGTCCCTTCAAGTCCTTATTTTTGTTTTTCAAATCTTTATATGCATTTAATACATTATTGCCAGCATCCTTTGTAAACTCATTTAGTTTTATATATCCAATATTATTTTTAACTATACCATAGTAAGGTACATTCTGAAGTGTTATTTCTTCTCTATGAAATTTTTTCTCTAACTCTTTACCATCTCTTAAAACCTTAATATTTATTTCAGATCCAGCTTGTCCTCTAAGATACTCTCTTACCTGATCTGAATTTTTATCTTTAGCATTTTGTCCATTTACCTCAATAATAATATCGCCAGCTTTTAGACCAGCTTTATATGCAGGCAATCCTTCATATGGCTCTGAGATAATTACTTTTCCATCTTTTTGATGAATTAGAGCTCCAATTCCTCCGTACTGCCCCATTAATTGTAGTTTAACATCTTCAATATCAGATTCAGGAATATAATTTGTATAAGGGTCAAGTTTACTTAACATCGCATCTATTGCGGTCTTCATTAATTGACCTGGGTTTATTTCATCAACATAATTAAGATGAAGATTTCTATATACAGAAGTAAATATTTCTAAATTTTTAGACAGTTCAAAACCATTGTCTTCTTTTTGTGCATTTAGCACTGTATAGGAAAATAATAATGATATTAAAGCTAATAATATTATTTTTTTTGACATACTTTAGAGTATTAAATTCGTAGCAAAGATAATTCTTTCAAACAAATTTTAGCTACTATTTATTGTATAATGTAAAGATTTTTAATTAAAATGTTTCTAAATCTTGAATTTCTTATTATTTTTGCAAGCTATTAGGCAAGAGACAAGAAATTAAACAATAATAAATTAACAATTTAAGTAATGGCAATCATTGGTAAAATTAGAAAAAGAGCAGGCTTGGCCGTTGCAATCATTGCAATAGCAATATTAGCATTTATCTTTAACGACTTATTCACAAAATCAAAAACTATGCCTGGCAGTATTGCTAAAATTAATGGGATAGAGATTACACGTGCTGAGTTTGAAGAAGTTTCTCAAACGATTGAGAAAAACATGAAACAACAGTATCAGGTTGAAAACCTAACTCCTGAACAAAGTTTTATAGTACGCCAACAAGCCTACAGCGAATTATTAAACGAAAAATTATTAACAGGCGAATATGAATTAATTGGTATTTCGGTTGGACAAGAAGAAATGAATGATATGTTCTTTGGTAACTTCATTCACCCGATGGTTATGCAAAACTTCGCTGATAAAAAAACTGGTCAGTACAACAAGCAAGCAGTATCTCAATATATTGCTCAATTTGACAAACTTCCTGCAGAAGAGCAAACTAGTTGGAGAAATTTTGAAAAGTATATCAAGAAAACTCGACTACAAGAAAAATATGAGAAGCTTTTATCAAAGAGCATGTATATGCCAAAAGCCTTGGCATCTCACTTAAGTAATATATATGATCAAGTAACAAATTCAAGATACACATTGTTAAACTTTGCATCTGTTGCTGATAATACAATCAAACTTAATGATGCAGATTATAAAAAATATTATGAAGAGCACAAAAACGAATTTAAACTTAATGAAACAGTTAGAGATATTGAGTTTGTAAAATTTGCTATGGCTCCATCACCAGAAGACATTAAATATATTAATGACACTGTTGCTAAAACATTTGAAGCATTTAAGGTTGTTCCTAACGAGGAATTAGCAAGTTTTGTTTCTACAGTTTCAGATAGAAATTTTGATAGTACTTTCCATAAAAAAGATGCATTAAGCCAAATCGTTCCTGATTCAATTCTTTCAAAAGTGAGTGTTGGTGGGTTCATTGCTCCATTTGTGAATGGACAAAATTGGGTTATGGCTAAGTTAAATGCAGTTCAAGCTCGACCTGACTCTGTTCGTTTCTCAAGTATATTAATCCTTAATAATAAAGCAGGAGGAGAGATAAAAAGAAGCGAAGAAATGGCAAATAAGTTAAAAGATAGTGTGTTTGCTATAGTAAAGGCTGACCCAACTGTGTTTGAAGCAAATGTAGCAAAATTCTCCGACGATCCTCAAGCTAAAAATAATATGGGAGATGCAGGATGGTTACTAGATGGAAACTTTCAATCTGATTTAAACAATATAGTAAATCAAACTCCTGTAAACGGAATATTTGTTCATAGTTTACCTAACGATGTTGGATATTGGATTGTAAAAGTTACTGGGAAGACAGAACCTGTTAACAAGATACAACTTGCTGCAATTATTATGGAAATTCGTCCTAGTGAGAAAACAATCAATAGCATTAGAGATAAAGCCAACACTTTCTTAGGAGCAGCGACCAATATGACTGCCTTTACAGCCGCTGCACAAAAACAAAATCTTAATATTCTTACTTCTCCTAACTTGAGAGACATGGATTATCAATTAAATGGTACTCCATACGCAAGAGAAATAGTTCGTTGGGCTTTCAATGAGGATACAAAAAAAGGAGATGTTGCTCCTGAAGTTTACGAATTACCTGATATGTTCATCGTTGTAGGATTAAAAGATATTAAAGAAAAAGGGATTCTTCCTCTAGAGCAAGTTAAGCCATATATTGAAAACATGGTAAGAATGGAAAAGAAGGCTGAGGTATTAATAAAGAAAGCTCAAGGATTAATCGCTTCTGATAAAACAATAGATGCGATTGCATTAAAAATTGGTACTAAAGTAGATACTGCGGCTAATGTTTCATTTGGAGATCCATACTTCGTTCAAGCTGGTCCAGAAATGAGAGTTCTTGGAACACTTGCATCAGTAAAGAAAACTGGAATTCAAAAACCTATTAAAGGATATAACGGAATATACATCTTAGAAGTAGATTCAATATCAAAGAAAGCAATTAAAGAAGATCCAAAAATGATCCAACAATCTTTTGATATGAAGAATATTCAAAAAACATCTCAACTAAGATTACCATTACAAGTTCTGCAAGAAAAAGCTGATATTACAAATAACTTTAGTTTCTTCTATTAAACTACAAAATCAAACATAATAAAAATACGGTCTATCTAGTTACTAGATAGACCGTATTTTTATTATAGATAAGTAGCTATTAGTCTCCTACAATTTCCATTAGTTTTTTTCTCGCTAGGAATATCCTACTTTTTACTGTTCCTATACTAAGACTATAAGTATCTGCTATCTCCTGATACTTATATCCACTATTTACCATTTCAAAAGGAATTCTTTGTTCTGGATTTATAGAATTTATCGCGAAATTTATATCCTTTACATTAACGTCTTCATCGGTTCTTCTATACTCATTTGTAAATATATTCCCCAAAGCACTCAAATCCAGATTTGAATCAATTAAAGTATTAACTCTTTGTTTACGACGATAATTATTAATAAAAGTATTTTTTAATATTGTGAACAACCAAGCCTTAATATTTGTTTCCTCTTGGTATCGATCTTTATTCACCAATGCCTTTAATATTGTATCTTGAACCAAATCCTTAGCATCTTCACGATTTGCAGTAAGAGAGATCGCAAAATATTCCAAACTATCTTTGAAATTTAAAATCAATTTTTCGAATTCTAGTGTTTTCATAGTATTATAATTTGTTTGGTACATAAAAATAATCACTTAATTCTATAACTACAATTAACATGCTAAGCAATAATTTATATTTTATTTAGTTTTTATTTAATTCCATATTAACACCTCTTTATTGCTTGTTTATAAGGGATTGTCAAAAAATATCTAAATAAACAATATTGACATATATAAAATCAATATACAATTAATGAGTCCTGACTCTGGACTATATTAATATTTTTAGTGTATTTTAGATAAATTATAATTAATAAATAATAGATATTATCATTATTTGGTTGTTTTTAGTATACTTGGCTCTCTGTCTGCTTTTCGGACTGACTAAAATCATGGCGTTCTTTTTTTTGGACAGCAAATTAAGTTTTTTGATTAATGATATTCTTTGTAGATTTGCAAACAAATAATTTGATTTAGGATAAATGACTTATTAAACATAAACAATTACAATCATGGTAAAGAAAATTATAATTTATTTCATGCTTAGCACTTTGTTTCTGCCTTTAACATCAATAGCGGACGAAGGGATGTGGCTGCCAATTCTACTTAAAAAGAGAGAGGCTGACATGCAAAAGAATGGTATGAAGATAACCACACAAGATATATATAATGTAAACAACTCTTCTCTAAAAGACGCTGTAATGATGTTTGGAAGAGGATGTACAGGAGAATTTATTTCAAACGAAGGTCTCTTGATTACAAATCATCATTGTGGTTATTCAAATATTGTGGCTCAAAGTACTGTTGAAAGAGATTATCTTACAAATGGATTCTGGGCATATAACAAAGGTGAAGAATTGCCATGCGCTGGACTTACAATTACTCTTTTAGCCTATATGGAAGATGTCACTTCAAAAGTATTAGAAGGAGTAAATAACAAATTGTCTGAAAAGGAAAGGTCATTGATAATAGATAAAAATATCAAGACAATATGTGAGGCGGCAACAAAAGACAATCATTACAAAGCCGAGATCAAGCCTTTTTATTATGGCAACCAATACTTCCTATATGTAAATGAAGTCTTCACAGATATTAGATTAGTTGGAGCTCCTCCTTCAAACATAGGAAAATTTGGTGGAGACACAGACAACTGGATGTGGCCTCGTCATACTGGAGACTTCTCCATGTTTAGAGTTTATGCTAACAAGGACAACAAACCTTCGAAATACTCTAAAGACAATATACCTTATACACCTAAGAAATTTCTAAAAATAAATGGAAAAGGAGTTAGTGAAGGAGATTTCACTTTTGTATTTGGTTACCCAGGAACAACACAACAATTCCTTACATCTCATGCAGTAAATCAAATTGCAAAGAATGAAAATCCTGCAAGGATTAAACTACGCTCTGCAAGATTAGATGTGTACAATAATGCTATGAATGAAAGTCCTGCTCAACGTCTTAGATATGCATCAGGTGTTGCAGGTATTGCCAACGGATGGAAGAAATGGATTGGAGAAACTAAAGGTATCAATAGACTTGATGTTGTAAGCAAGAAACAAGAATTTGAAAGAAAATTCGAGATTTGGTCAAATGTGACTGAGCAAAGAAAAGAAGAATACTCAGGGATTATAAGTAGCTTTGAGAAAACATATTCCGAAATTGCTCCTTTAGAGATGTCTTATCTTTACCTAAACGAAGCGGTATTGGCTTCCGATTTCATGAAGAACACAAAAGATGTACTTTCCATGATTAAAAGAGCAACGAAAAATAACTACACAAAGCAAACCTCGCAAAAAGAGGCTGATTTACTACTAGAAAAATTAGAGAAATACTTCAACAATGATTACGACAAACATAATATTGTAGATAGAACAATATTTATTCAAACAATGAAGATTTTCTATGAAGATTTTGCAAACAAAAAATATAATTGGATTAAGGAAAGAATAGATTTTAATTTCAAATCATCTCCTGAGGCTTATTTTTCATATGTTTACGACAATTCATTCCTTTCTTCAAAAAAGAAAGCTGAAAAGGCGCTAAAGAAATTCAAGGTAGAAAAGTCTTTATCAGACCCAGCAGTGGAATTACTTTCTGCATTATGGGGAGATGTTATAGAAAAAGATATGCCTAGACTTACTGAGTTAGAGAGTAGAATCGACAGCCTATACAGAGTATATGTAAAAGGGCAGATGGAAATGGAATCGGCAAAGGAATTTTATCCAGATGCTAACCTAACGCTTAGAGTTGCTTATGGTAATGTAAAACCTTATAAACCAAAAGACGGAGTTAGTTATAAATCATATACAACAATAGAAGGAATTATGGAGAAAGAAAATCCAGATATTTACGACTATGTTGTTGTTCCAAAGCTAAAGGAACTTTATAACAAAAAGGATTATGGTCGTTACACCAATGAAAAAGGCGAGATGCCTGTTGCCTTTATTGCATCAAACCACACAACAGGAGGGAATTCAGGTTCTCCAGTAATGGATGCAAATGGAAATCTTGTTGGTATTAACTTCGACCGCTGTTGGGAAGGAACTATGAGCGATATCGCCTACGACTTAGACCAATGCCGCAATATTTCTCTAGATATACGTTATTGCTTATTTATAATAGAAAAACTCGCAGGAGCAAACAATCTAATAAAAGAAATGAGTATTATAGAGTAAATCAAACTAAAGATTACACACTTAATTTTTTACGATTAGGCAGCAATCAAAAAACAATGCCTTATTTTCAAATTTAAACGCCGAAACTTTGAACCTTTCTCTGAGAAAAAATAATTTTTATCTCACAAAGTCCCAAAGTTCCGGCGTTTAAATTATCATCAAAGCCATATATTTTATTAGCAAAGCAGTCTATTCTATCAATAAATCCATTTATTTTAGTAGTAAAATAGATTAAAGAGATAGCAACACTACCATTTGATTCTACTAACACTATCTCTAAGAGACATCACCCCTCTTTCTTCAATCCACCCCACCCAATCTTAAATCCCTCTCCTCCAAACCAAACCCAACCCACTATCTCTAAGCAAAAAAAGAGAAGTATAGAATATTACTCTATACTTCTCAAAATAATATTAATTATTACTGAATTTCAAACTATTAATCTAAAAACCCTAATCTTATACATTAACACCTTTACGGATCCAATAATACTGTTTTATCTTTTTTTCCTAAAACTGTACCTATCGTACTTGTGCGAAAACCAAAACTGTATTTATTTTTTTTATAATTAGTGAACTCTAATATACAATAACTGTCTAATAAGTTTACTACTTCTATATCTCCCTTATATTTTTTTCTATCTTCTCCTTGAACATACTGTTCAAAAGATATTGTAGCTTTTTTATCTTTATTTTTCAACAATAACTGATAATCCGAACTATCTACAATAAAATCTCCCAGAACATATTCAAATTTTACTTTTGCACTATCTTCATTATTTATAACTAAATATAAATTTGAAATAATGCTAGAACAAGGAATCTTCCCATCTATAGATATAATACAATTCATTTTTTTTGTTTGAGAAAACAAATTCGCTTGTATAAAAAAACATATTAATAGCAATAATATTTTATTCATCTTAATTTCCTCCGCTGAGCATCTTATTATCTCTTTATTCAAGATTGATTCTTGCGTCAAAGGTAGAAATATATTTTGATATATTGTTGAGTTTTGGGTTTGATTTTAACATAAATGATTAAAAAGGGGTGTTTTGATAACATTTTGCAGGTTTTAGGGTTAATTAGTCTTAATTTTTTGTTGGAGTTTTGAAGGGTTTTGGAGAGGGTATTTGCGGGGAGTTGTGGGAGTGGAGAAATCCTCACGTTAATTTCTCGTAATAGATTTGTTAAATCTAGGGGAATTTTCAGGGAAATTTGAGTTGATTTTGAAAAGATGCTGATTTTTTGGAAAAAGAGCTTGATTTTTTGGAAAAAATCAGGGAGTTTCTTGGAAAAGTCGGCGAGTTTTTGGGGAAAATCGGCGTAAAATTTTGAATAATCAGCTTAAAATCAGAATAGAATCTTATTCTACAAAAATATATCCTTATTCTACAAAAATATAATAAGATTCTGGAGCACCAAAATAAGGATTTCGAGAACAAAAACGAAGATTTTTGTTGCCAAAATCATATTTTCATTTCTTAATATTAACATTCACATTTGAGCCTTAAAGAATAGCTTGTGGAGCAAGAGAATGCTTCTTTATTCTTTAATCTACTAGTAAAATAACGTTTTATGGGGTTTTATAATAATTGTTACCTCTAATTTTTATATCTTTGTTGATTGATTTTAAATAAAGTGGAAATATGAAAATATCTTATAATTGGCTTAAGGACTATGTTCCTACAAATCTTAGTGCGGAAAAGGTAGCTGAATTGCTTACATTTTGTGGTTTAGAGGTTGAATCAATAGAAATTGAAGAGACGGTTAAGGGTGGATTAAAGAATTTCTTTGTCGGAGAAGTCCTAACTTGCGAGCTTCATCCTGATTCTGATCACTTACATATAACAACAGTAGATGTTGGAGCAGAGGCTCCACTAAATATTGTTTGCGGAGCGCCAAATGTTGATAAAGGACAGAAGGTAATTGTTGCAACAATTGGAGCAAGAGTTTATGAGGGAGATGAATATTTCGAGATAAAGAAGTCTAAACTTCGTGGAGTACCATCAGAAGGGATGATTTGCTCAGAGAGTGAACTTCAAATAAGCCATAACCACGATGGAATTATGGTTTTAGACCCTAGCGCAAAGGTTGGCTCGCCAGCAAAGGAATATCTAAAGATTGAAGAGGATTATATTTTCGAAATAGGACTAACCCCAAACCGAAGCGATGCAACATCTCATATTGGAGTAGGAAGAGACCTTGTGGCAATACTTCAAACCCAACTAAAAGAAAACATCTCACTTACATTACCTAATATAGATAATTTCAAGGTCGATAATAATTCTCTTCCAATAGAGATAATAACTAATTCAGAGATATGCCCACGCTATAGTGGAATTACAATAAATAATATTCAGGTAAAAGACTCTCCAGAATGGTTGGCAAATCGCCTAAAGCTAATTGGGCTAAGACCAATAAATAATATTGTTGACGTAACCAATTATGTTTTATTTGAAATAGGGCAACCACTTCACGCCTTCGACCTTTCTAAGATTAAAGGAAATAAGATCGAGGTTAAGACCTTGGCAAAGGGGACTAAGTTTACAACACTTGATGGAGTTGAAAGAGAACTTAACGGAAATGAGGCAATGATTTGCAACTCCGAAGAAGGAATGTGCATGGGAGGTATTTATGGAGGACTAGACTCAGGAGTTAGCAATGAAACAAAATCAATATTCCTTGAATCTGCCTACTTCAATCCAGTAACAATAAGAAAGGCATCGAAACATCATAACCTAAAGACAGACTCTTCATTCCGTTTCGAAAGAGGAACAGACCCTAATATTACTATCTATGCACTTAAACGTGCAGCAATGCTGATTAAGGAAGTAGCAGGCGGAGAGATAAGTTCTGAAATAATGGATGTTTATCCAAATGAGGTAAAGCAACCAGAGGTTGAGCTTAACTTCGAAAGAATGAATAGCCTTATTGGAAAGACAATAGAACCTTCAACGGTTAGAACAATTCTCACAAGCCTTGGAATAACAATACTTGAAGAGACAAATGAAGGAATGAGGCTAAGCGTTCCAACAAATAAGGTTGATGTATTAAGAGAATGTGATATTATTGAGGAAGTATTAAGGATTTACGGATATAATAATATTGAAATATCTGAGGATGTTAAGAGCTGTTTGTCTTATCAGTCTAAGCCTAATACAGAAAAGATACAAAACCTAGTATCCGACCTTCTTGCAGCAAATGGTTTCAATGAGATAATGAATAACTCATTGACAAAGACTGCATACTTTGAGGAGAATATAGACTTCCCAATAGAGAAATCAGTAAATATATTAAATGCTCTAAGTAAAGACTTAGGAGTAATGCGTCAAACCTTAGTATATGGTGGGCTTGAGACTCTTTCTTATAATATAAACAGAAAGACAACAAATATTAAAGCATTTGAATTTGGAAATACCTATTCAAAGAATCTTGAGCAATTCGATAACGATAATATCACAAAGAGATATAACGAAGAAAAGCATCTTTTAATCCTAACCACAGGAAACAAGACTGCTGAGAGCTGGCAACAAAAGGAAGAAAAAACAGACTTCTTCTATATTAAGAATATTGTAATGAATCTATTCGAAAGACTTAGAATAGATATTTCAAGATTTATTCTTCAAGATGCTAGCCTTTCAATTATGGAGGAAGGACTTGAACTTGTAAACCGTGATAATAAGAGGGTAATTGCATACTTCGGAAGACTTAACAAGAAAACTTCTAAACAATTCGATATTAAACAAGATGTATATGTTGCTGACTTTAACTGGAATCTTGTTATTAAGGCAATATCGACTAAGGACGTAAAATATCAAGAGGTATCTAAGTTCCCAGAGGTTAGAAGAGACCTTGCCTTAGTAATTGACAAGAGCCTAAGGTTCTCAGATATGCAGACTCTTGCCTTCCAAAGCGAAAAGAAACTACTTAAGGAAGTGTCTTTGTTCGATGTTTATGAGGGAGACAAGCTACCTGAGGGCAAGAAACAATATGCACTTAGCTTTATTCTTCAAGACAAGGAGAAGACGCTTAATGATAATCAAATAGAGTCAATAATGTCTAAGCTCTTGAAGTCTTTTGAAGACAAACTTGGAGCTAAACTAAGATAATTAATATATAAAGTAAAATGAAAGAGGAAATCCCCTTGTATAAATATGATGTAAAGGTATTACTTGCACTCGTAAAGACATTGCGAGGGGATAAACTTTTCTTTAAATTTCTTCTCGAGAATGGATTTACTGAGCTTGCTGCTTGGTCTAATGCAATTAGAGGAGATGTTGAAGCCCTTAAATGGCTATTAACCCAAGGTCATCCTACGCTAGGAGTATTGTCTAACGCAATAGATGGAGACAAGAAGGCAGTTGAGTGGATTGGAGACACTAAGGATGAGTTTTTAATCAACTTTGCCTCTGCTTGTAGGGGAGAGAAACAAGGGTATATATGGTTAAAGCAAAAAAATCTAACAATATTCGTATATATGGTTACGGAGATTAGGGAGATATTAAAGGTTCAGATGAAGGAAAACACTTTTTGGTATAAATGGAGATAAAATGAAAAACACAAAATTCTACAATAACGGGCACTTCAACGACACAATCAGTAGCACATTATTATTCTTCCTTGCTTATTTAGTTGTACTTTACATATCTATAGCTGGAACAGCATTTATTTCATTTACAAGTAATATATCTATACCAATTGATATATTTCATATCGATTTCGAAAGAGCTGTATCTTCAACAGATCATATTTGGAGTTCTTCGGATAATATTTTTATTATCTTCTCATTCTCTCCCTTGATATTATTTTGTTTTGGGTTAGTGTCGTTGATTCTTAATAAGAAGAGCAAAATACAATCAGTGTCAATATTTGCTTTTTGGTGCATATTTCATTCAATAATAAGAATATGTGGAGACTATATTGCAGGGCATATCTTTTCTCAATGGGGTCCAAACCTTGTAACAGATTTTATGGGCATAACCTACCCAAGCAATATAATGAGAGTTATCTTTATTATAATTTTTATCGCAATTGCCTTATTCCTCCCTTTAATAACAACCATGCTAATAAAAGGCTTCTTTAACCCTTATAATAATAAACTTCTGCAAGGTCTAAGAAATAATATAATTATTCCAGCTATATTTGGATTATTACTTACTCAGATATGGTTTATTCCTAGTTTTAGTGCAAATGAGATTAGTATTGCTATTCTATCTATCCTCTCTCTTTCGATTTTTTGTTTGAACATTATTAGAATATATAAACCGATTAATCAAGTAACAGAGATTGTTGAAAATGATTATTTCAATCATAAATTTCATGTTACTTCTTTTGTCGTCATGCTTGTAATTCTTATTCCTTTAAAAATAGTCTTAACTAAGGGAATATATATTGTTAGCTCAAGCTTTTCACTTTGGCAGTTGGATGCAATTTTTATCACTACACTACTTTCCTTGCTTACTGTTTTCATCTTTATTGTTGTGATGTATTATACCAATAAGAACTTCCTAACTAATCTTAGGAAGAATAATTATACTAAGCATCATCCTGAATTAGATTTCGATGATAAATTGATGGAAGAAGACCTTCTAAAAGGTACAAAATGGGAATATCAAACTAAGATGCGTGATATTGCAGAAGATATAGAAAACAATAAGACTCAGGAAACGGACTAACTATTTCTTTGACTTAATAAACATTAGATCCATTACAACTATCAATAATGTTGTTGCAATTGTGCTAAGAAATATTCTAAGAAGTGTAAAGAAAAACTCTTTTAAAGAGAAGATTTCGAAAGTGAAATAAAGAAAATGGTGAACAAATACAAAGATAAAAGCAAAAGGCAAGAATCTCGTTATACCCATTTCTGCAATTGTTACCCTAGTATCTAAATCGCTATCCTTATTTTCGAAGAAGACTTTTATAAATAAAGGTCTAATAAAGCCCATAAATACTGTTACTGCTGCATGGAATCCCATCTGACCTTCGAATACATCAACAACAAAGCCCATCGTAAAACAAGAGAGCAAAACAAGCCATGCTGGAGAGCTAATTGGAAGTAATAAAATAAACCATATATATAATAATGGATTAATATATCCGAATAACTGAAGTCCATTCAAGATTAATATCTGAATAAGTGCTATTACAATAAAATGAAATATCCCCAAAAATATACTCTTACTCATTCTTAATATCTTTTGTTAGTTCAACCTGCTCTTCCTTAAAGAAACTCTTAACAATATATACGTATTCTAGTTTATTATAGTCGGTAGAGAATTTAACAGTAACATTATAGAACCCATTACCAGAGTCTTTGGTAAAACTTTCTATAGTACCAATCATAATGCCCTCAGGGAAATCTTGAGAGAAACCACTAGTTGTTATTGTATCTCCCTTCTTAAGTGGAATTGAAGATGGAATATCTATTATCTTTCCTTTGGCGTAAGAGCCTCCCTCCCAAATCAAAGTTCCTGTTATCTTTGTTCTTGTATTCTTGACATTAGGTCTTGAGTCTTGATGAAGAACACTCATAACAAGAGAAAAGTTATTTGTAACATTTACAACTACCCCAACAATTCCATTAGGACAAATAACTGCCATATTCTTCTTTACTCCATTAATCTTGCCCTTATTAAGCATAAAGTAGTTATTCCTCTTGTTGATTGTCTTCTGAATAACCTTTGCATCTTCGTACTCGAACTGTTGTTTGTAGACAGTATCCTGTATTTGGAATACTTTCTTTTCATATTTCACATAAGAACTTTGAATCTTTGCCCTAAGCATAGCATTTTCCTTAACCAAGGCCTCATTTGAGGATGCTAAGTTGAAATAATGAGTAATGTTATAGGTCTGTGTGTTGAATTTACCTGAAATGTTGTTTGCAAAAGCAGTTATTGCAGAGCCTTGATAATATGAATTCTGAGAGATAATATATATTGAAAACCCTTCTAATAAAAGAAAAAGAAAGATAAAATAGTATCGTCTAAGGAACCTTATTAAATTATGCATAACTACTTTTTTGTTATGCAAAAGTAACAATAATTTACAAGATAATGGAGTAAAGACCAAAAAGTAGACTAAAATTATTCAATTAATGTGATTCCGGTTAAATCGGCTTTTCCACTTTTCAGAAAGGCATAGGTTATATTATCTGCCTTGCAGTTAATAAACTTTACCTTCTTTAGGTTCTTATTGTTCTTGAAGAAATTGTTGATTAGTATAGAATTTTGAAAGACTACCTTTTTGAAGTTGCAGCTCTCGAACGAACAATCCTTCAGCTTGCCTTCAAAAACAATATCAACAATATACATAGAACTAAAGCTAGTGCTATTAAAAACAGAACCATTTACTATATTATCTTGAAATCCTCCCAATTTAAATTCCGCCTCGGAAAAATCTGCTCCAGAGAAATCACAGCCCATAATATAGCTTGATGTGATTTCTACACCATTCAAATTACACTCTTTAAATCCATTATTCAATAGATTAGAAGTCTGAATATGACTACTACTAATATCAGAACTAGAGAAGTCGCACCTATCAATATTATTAGATTTTAGAAGAATGCCCGATAAATCTGAACCAATAAATTTGCAATTCTGCATATTAGAAGAGCTAAACTTTTCTTTAAGATTCTTTAGTCCTGAGAAATCAGAATCAACCCAATTGCCACAAGACATATCCCAATTAAGCTTTTTCTTAATATTTTTGGATGGTAATTCATCCAATTTTTCAACCATTGAATCTTCTAAATCGATTTCCGACTGGATTGAGTGAAAATCCTCCGAAAAATAATTAAGGTCAACACCGAAAATTACCGCAAGACTATTTAGAGTGATTATATCTGGCAGAGATTCTCCTCTCTCCCATTTTCCTACTGCCTGCGAACTAATAAACAATTTCTCTGCAAGCTGAGCCTGCGAAATATTAAGTTTTTTTCTTGCCTGTGCAATTCTATTGCCAATAAACTTTGCTTCCATAGTTACTTTTTTTTTGATTATTTTTATGCTGCAAAGATATTTCAATTCTTATCTACAGTCAATAGAAATTCATCCACTTTTAGTTGTAATAAAGTTATTTATTGTTGCTTTCAACAACTGATAGTAGTATTTATTGAGTTTTAGGGTTATAATGTAGAGAGTTGGCTTTATTCCTCCGAAAGCAAAATGGTTTTTATAGTTAGCTTTCCTTTGTTTTGACCTTGTTTTAGTATACAGTCCTTTATTCTTTTGCGAAACTTCCAGCACGTCATTTGATTTAAACCTAAAAGGCTTGAATAATCATAAGATGAGATTTCTTTTCCCTCAACACATACATTATATGCTATATAGAATGCCTTATTTATTGGAAACTTAATATTATGGAATATGGTATGTGAAGTCGCAGATTCTTCGCTCTTGCAACGTGTGCAACGACGTGAAGCCGTTGTTTTACCCTCACAATAATTGGTATTTCCACATTTTCTACAAACAAAACCGTCCTTCCATTTCACATCGGCGATAAACTTCAAGGTCTTATCCTTATCGTTAAATAATTCATTAGCATACTTTTGAGGAATATCTTCTTTAAATATCATGGAAAGGGTTGTCAATTATTTAGTTTGTAATTATGCGACAAATATACAAGTTTTCTTCTAAAAAAAGGATTTTACAAAAAAAAATAGTGATAATAAAATAATTTATTAGTGATACTATAATAATTCATTTATTTGATATATCTTTGCAGCGTCAAATTTAAATACTAAAAGAAAATGATTGAAACAATAAAAAGATTATTAGGAATTACACCAAAAATTGATCTGGGAGAGCTAATAAGAAATGGTGCAACAATAGTTGATGTTCGCACAAAGGGCGAATACTCCGAAGGTCATATAAGAGGCTCTATTAATATTTCTGTTGATAGATTAGCACAAAACATAGGTAAATTAAAGGGAAAGAATAATCCTATTATTACTTGTTGCGCCTCTGGAATGAGATCGGCTTCAGCTAAGGGCATCCTTCGTTCTAACGGGTTTACCAATGTGCATAATGGAGGAAGTTGGATGAGTTTAAAACGTAAATACAATTTATAAGTGATGAAAGATTTAAAAGAACTATATTCGGAAGAGGACTTAAAGACAATGCTTGCTGCCGAAAAAGGACGTTTGCCTGGGAAAAATAGAGTGGAAGAATTAATTAGTTTTGCAGAGAAATCAGGGATAAAAAGAATAGGAATTGCAAATTGCATTAGTCTTCAAAAGGAAACTACCGATTTAATTGAAAGATTGAAAGATAAATTTGAGGTATATTCTGTGGATTGCAAGATTGGGAAGATAACTGGAGCAGAACTTCTTAATGACGAAACTGTTAAAGGATTATCTTGCAACCCTTCTGCTCAAGCAGATTATTTAATGGAGAATAATACAGAGCTTAATGTTTCATTTGGGCTATGTGTTGGACACGATATTGTTTTTAATACGAAGTCTAAGGCTCCTGTGACTACCTTGGTAGTTAAGGATAGGGAGCACAAACACAACCCATTTCAAGAATTTATAAAATAAATATTGTTAATACTTAAAACAAAAAAGCACTTACAGATTAATGTAAGTGCTTTTTTTGTGATTCAGGCGGGATTCGAACCCACGACCTACTGCTTAGAAGGCAGTTGCTCTATCCAACTGAGCTACTGAACCATCCCTTAGAAAAAAAGGAATCTCCGATTTGATTCCCTTCTTTGTCGGGGTGGCAGGATTCGAACCTGCGACCTCCAGTTCCCAAAACTGGCGCGATAACCGGACTACGCTACACCCCGAGTGTTCATTCCAATTCCTCAATTAAAAAAGCTTTGCGGAGAAAGGGGGATTCGAACCCCCGGTACCTAAATCGGTACGACAGTTTAGCAAACTGTTGGTTTCAGCCACTCACCCATCTCTCCTTTTCCCTTCGGAATTGGTCGTGCAAAATTACAACTATTTTTCAAACTACAAAATTTTTTCACCGTTTTTTTAGTAATTTCTATATTTCGCAACAATTTGAATTTATCAAACGTAAAACTAAAATATTTTCTACTAAGCTATTAGCAAGTATATTTTTTAACTAATTTGCCTTGAGTATAAATTTATAAACCATGCCATTATCAGAAGAGAATAACAAATATCAGCTATTTGACGATAATCTTGACCTTTTTAGCTCTATGCTAAAAGATATTTCGCTTGCTAAAAAAACAATATTTCTAGAAATTTATCGCTTTGGGCAAGATTCAATGGGAGAAAAATTCCGCCAAGCTCTACTAATAAGAGCAAAAGAAGGGGTAAAAATAAAAATCCTTATTGACGCATGGGGAAGTGGTTCTGATGTTAGCTTTTTTGGAAGTTTGATTAACGAGGGAGTTAGCCTTAGAGTATACAAGAAAATGAACTTCGAAAAGACTTATTTTGTAAAAAACCACTGTCGAAATCATAGAAAATTACTTTTGATAGATGGAGAGATTGCATATATTGGATCTTCGAATATCACTGCATATTCTTTAAATTGGCGAGAGTTAAATTTTAGAATAGAGGAATTAGGGTTAATAAAACTATTCACTCGCTCCTTTAACGACAGCTTCCGTTCCTATAATAAATATTCATTTGTAAATATTGGCTATAAGAGAGACCTCCACTTTGGCTCTTGGGTATTTATACAAGATATCCCTAACTCTTACAGACAAAGAATCAAGAAGAGATACGAGAATTTACTTGAATCTGCAAAAAAAGAAATAATTATTGAGACTCCTTATTTCTTACCTGGACATAAACTCAGGAAAAAACTATGTGAGGCTGCGGAAAAGGGACTGACGGTTAGGATTATGACACCATTTCATTCCGATGTAAGATTGGTCGATATATTAAGAAGGAAATATCTCGGAGAACTTCACTTATCAGGAGTAAAGCTATGTTTCTACGATCAAGGCAACCTTCATGCAAAGGGGCTTATGATTGACAACGAATTATTCTCTGTAAGTTCTGCTAACTTTGACTACAGAAGCTTTAGATACCAATACGAAATAGCATTAATTGGAAAAGAAAAAATAGTTGTTGAACTACTAAAAGAACACTTCGACAAAACCTATACAAATTGTGTAAACTTCAATTACGAAAATTGGCAAAAGCGTCCAAGAGTCGAAAAGTTCTTCGAATGGTTGCTTTTGCCAATTAGATATTTATTTTAGAAGAAAAACTAAAGTGTTTGAAGTTTGACTAAATCTGAATAAGCACCTTTTTGAGATAATAGTTCTTGATGAGTTCCTTGCTCAATAATTTGTCCCTTATCCATTACTAAAATCTTGTCTGCATTAATAATTGTAGAAAGACGATGAGCGATAACCAAAGTTGTCCTTCCCCTCATAAGGTTTTCAAGAGAGTTCTGAACCAATCTTTCACTCTCTGTATCTAAGGCCGAAGTAGCCTCGTCTAAAAGAAGAATAGAAGGGTTTTTAAGTATTGCTCTTGCTATACATATTCTCTGACGCTCTCCTCCTGATAGATTAAGCCCTCTATCTCCAATATTTGTATAATAACCCTTTGGAAGTTTGGAAATAAAATCATGAGCATTTGCTGCTCTAGCTGCTTCTATAACATCATTAATATTTACATCCTTACCAAAGGCAATATTCCCAAAAATAGTATCATTGAATAATATACTTTCTTGAGAAACAATACCAACTACAGACCTAAGCATATTAATATCTAGATCTTTAATAGAAACCTCATCAATTAGGATATCTCCAGAGGAACAATCTTGAAATCGTGGAAGAAGATCTATTAGAGTTGACTTCCCTGCACCTGATTTTCCAACAATTGCTATAGTCTGACCCTTGTTTATATCAAGGCTGACATTATTAAGAACGAGTTCTTGTTTCCCTTCTTCTTCAATATATGTGAAACTCACATTCTTGTACTCAATTTTTGTATTTAGAGTATTAATTGGTTGAGGATTTTCCTTTTCAATAATCTTCTCCTTAGCATCTAAGACTTCATATAATCTCGACGCTGCCGCAGAACCTTTTTGAAGATTATAGTATGCATTTGTTACACTTTGCATTGGAGCAATTATTCTAGCAAAAAGAATTACAAAACCAATAAGAATACTAGGGTGCAATTCTCCTCTTATTACCATATTACCACCAAATAGGACAATCAATACCATAGCCAAGATTGCAAATATCTCTGTTAAAGGAGTAGCTAATTCTCGTCTTCTGTATATCTTTGTCATTAGCCTTGTAAACTCTGAATTTTGATTTACAAACTTCTTCTTTACTATATCTTCAGCATTATAGGCTCTAATTACCCTTGTCCCTCCTAAGGCTTCTTCTGTTGTTGAGAGAATAGTTCCTATCTGATTCTGCCCCTTTTCTGAATTTCTTTTTAAACTCGCCCCTATTCGCCTTATCAAAAGTGCTGAAAGTGGTAATACTAGGAGAGTAAACAAAACTAGTTTATAGCTTGCAATAACCAAGGCTATTACAAAGACAATAACCATAATGGGGTCTTTAACTAACATCTGGAGACTACTAACAACACTAAACTCAATATCAGCAAGGTCAGAACTCATTCTGGAGATTAAATCGCCCTTCCTCTTGTTGGAGAAGAATGATAAAGGAAGTATTGTTATCTTAAAATATATATCATTCCTTAAATCCTTTATTACTCCATTGCGTACTGGGGCAAGAAAATACATACCCAAGTATCTGAACAATGCAGAAAGAAAAGCAAAGAATATATATAGTATACTAAGAATACCCAAGCAATAAAACAAACCATATGTTTCCTTAAATGAATTCAAATGCCAAGAAAGATAATCTATTAGAACATCCTTATTAATTGCAAACTCAGGACATAGCTCTGGTGCTTTAATTATTCCAAATAGCACTGTAACAAAAGGAATAATCATAGTGAATGAAAAAAGAGATGCAAAAACATATAATAGATTAAAAAATATGTTTAATGCAATCTCTCTCTTATACCCTTTCAGATATGAAAATACTCTGAAAATATCTTTCATTAATATCTATAATGTTCAGGTTTATATGGTCCATTTTTATCAACACCAATATAATCTGCTTGTTCGTCTGTTAAGATAGTAAGCTTTACCCCTATTCTTTCAAGATGTAAACGAGCAACTTCTTCATCTAAAGCCTTAGCTAAACGATAAACACCTACTTCGTACACGTCTTTATTCTTCCATAAGTCTAGTTGAGCAAGAGTTTGGTTTGTAAAAGAATTACTCATTACAAATGAAGGGTGACCTGTTGCACATCCAAGGTTTACTAATCGACCTTCAGCTAACATATATATACAATGTCCATCAGCATAAACATATTTATCTACCTGTGGTTTGATGTTAATCTTCTTAATTCCTTCCCATTTCTCTAATCTCTCAACTTGGATTTCATTATCGAAATGACCAATATTACAAACAATAGCTTCGTCCTTCATCGCTGCCATATCCTCAGCAGTAATAACGTCTCTATTTCCTGTAGTTGTAACAAATATATTACCTTCTTTTAATGCATCTTTCAAAGTTGTAACTTCAAAGCCTTCCATTGCTGCTTGTAAAGCACAAATTGGGTCTATTTCTGTAACAATTACTCTTGCACCATAAGAACGCATACTGTGAGCACATCCCTTACCAACATCACCATATCCACAAACTACACAAACTTTACCAGCAATCATTACGTCTGTTGCTCTCTTTATACCATCGGCTAAAGATTCACGGCAACCATAAAGATTATCAAATTTAGACTTTGTTACAGAATCGTTTACATTAATTGCAGGAATCAAAAGCTCTCCTCTTTCCATCATTTGGTAAAGACGATGAACACCTGTTGTTGTTTCTTCTGAAACTCCCTTCAATTCTTCAAGAGTACGATGCCATTTCTTATTATCTTCAGCAAGAATAGCCTTAAGAGTCTTAAGAACGATAGCCTCTTCTGTTGAAGAAGGAGTTACATCAAGAACTGAAGCATCTTTTTCAGCAGCAAATCCTTTATGAACCATCATTGTTGCATCGCCTCCATCATCAACTATCAATTGTGGACCCTTTCCTTCAGGGAAAGAAAGTGCTTGATTTGTACACCACCAATATTCTTCTAAGCTTTCACCCTTCCATGCAAATACAGGAACACCTGCCTTAGCAATAGCAGCAGCAGCATGGTCTTGAGTAGAGAATATATTACATGAGCACCAACGAACATTTGCTCCAAGTGCAGTAAGTGTTTCGATAAGAACAGCAGTTTGAATAGTCATATGTAAAGAACCCATAATTCTTACTCCTGCAAGAGGTTTTTCTTTACCATATTTAGCTCTTAATGCCATAAGACCTGGCATTTCTTTTTCTGCAATTTCAATTTCTTTTCTACCAAAATCTGCTAAATTAATATCAGCAACTTTGTAATTTAATGTGTAATCAGTCATTTATATTATTTATTATATTAATTATCAATGTTAATTTTAGGGTGCAAAGGTACAACTTATAAATTTAATAGTCGTTTGATTTTCTCAAAAACATCTGTATTCTCCATCACTCCCGTAAAGTTTTCTGCTCCTTTGCCAAAAGCATAAATTGGCACCATAACTCCAGTATGATTTAAAGAACTCCATTTATCTTTTACCTCTGCATTGAGAATATTTCCATCATTTAGTGTTAATCCTCCCGTTTCGTGGTCTGCAATAACAATAACAAGAGTATTACCATCTCTTTTTGCAAACTCTATAGCAATTCCTACTGCCTTGTCAAAGTCCAATACCTCATCTACCATATAATCAAACTTATTCAGATGAGCCTCAAAGTCGATTTGAGAACCCTCCAACATCATAAAGAAACCCTTATCTTCTTTATCCAAGACATCAAGAGTTTTTGCTAGAGATAGACATAACATATCTTTCCTCTGCCTAGCCTTTGGAGGATGAGAAGGATACATTATTGCTGCTGTCTTATTATTTATTTGAGATATATTATCTAATGAATAAATCATCTTGTATCCACTTTTTACTAAAGAATCTGTCAGGGAAAGCTTATCTTTTCTCTTTGTGGAAAGAAAATTATCTAAACCTCCTCCAATAAAAATATCAACATTCTTCTCTAAATATGCTAAGGCAATCTTTTCTGCCTCCTCCCTATTCTTCACATTTGCTACAAATGCAGCAGGAGTTGCGTGAGTAAGGTCACAAGTTGTAATTATTGAAGTTGAAAGACCCTTCCTCTTTGCCAATTTAATAAGACTTGGATGAGGATTTCCAAGAGAATCCAGACCTATAGATTGGTAATTTGCCTTATGCCCTATTGCCAAAGCTGTTGCTCCAGCTCCCGAATCAGTAACATATTTATCTGCACAATAGGTCTTAGAGAAACCAGTAAAAGGCATGGTAAAAATATTTAATCTACCCTGATTTACAGTATATGCAGAATAAGCCTGAGCAAGTCCCATCCCATCACCTATCATTAGAATAACATTCTTTGGCTGGGAGAAAGAAAGTGAAGAGTGAAGAGTGAAGAGTGAAAACAGGATAAAACCTATATGTGACGGTATTCTTTTTCTTGCTTTTATCATCATTACTTGTTATTAAAAGATTTCTTCAAGCATATTGGAGTAAAGATCCTTAGTTGACCATCCCATTGTTATGACCTGTTGAGGAACAATACTCTGAGCAGATTGTCCTGGTATAGTATTGACTTCTAAGAAAAATAACTCCCCTTTGTCTGTGTCGTAAATAAAATCTATCCTACAAACACCCTTGCAGTTTAATCCTTTATATATTAGCTTAGCCGTAGCTTGAACCTTATCTCTAATATCATCATCTACTTGTGCTGGAGTAACCTCATCGGAAAGACCTTGGTACTTTGCCTCATAGTCAAAGAACTCCTTCTTGCTTATTATCTCAGTTATTGGGAAAGCAATAATATCTCCCTTTGTCTCCATCACTCCACAAGTAAGCTCTCTCCCCTTAATAAACTCCTCAATTATTACCCTATTATGTTCATGGAAAGCCATCTCGAGAGCCTTTTTCATCTCTGATTTTTCCTTGATCTTGCTCATGCCTATACTTGAGCCTCCTTCAGAAGGCTTTACAAATAAAGGAAGCGAAAGTCTTGAGAATATCTCTTGCTCACTCATTGGGCTATCCTTATAAAAGGATACATTCCTTGCTACATTGACAATACCTAACTCTCTTACTACTGAATTACACACAACTTTATCGAAGGTAATTGCAGAAACTAAGGCAGAACAAGAACAGAAAGGAATATTCATCATCTCGAAATAGCCTTGCAAGAGACCATTCTCTCCTGGTGTTCCGTGGATAATAATAAATACTCCGTCGAAGTTTATCTTATTATTGCCAAGAGTCAGAGAGAAATCATTCTTATCAACAAGGGTCTTAACTCCCTCCATCTCGTAATACCAATCCCTACCCTTAAGGATTATCTTATATACATTATAAATTGATTTATCTATATTTTTTTCTACTTGGAGAGCAGAACGCAACGAAACTGCTGCCTCTTCGGAGTTTCCTCCAGCCATTAAGGCAATATTCTTTTTCATAGTATATTATTTTGAACAGTTAGAACAAGAACAACCCGTAGAGTTACAGCCTGGATTAGGATTCTTGAAAACCACATCATTCATAAAAAACATCGTATGGTTAATGTCTAAGCTTACTCTTTTATACTCCGACAAGATAAATTCTTCATCACCCTCAGCCTTAGTAGGGTCATCGAATACATAATGAATCCTATTCTTAACCTCTGCCATAAACTCTGGCAAATTCTCCTTCGCAAAATCTGATATTGTCATTATATAATCCCAATCCTCATTTATATAATTATTTACATGAGTTGGTTTACGATTAGAAATATCTATCCCTAGCTCCATCATAGCCTTAACTGCTAAAGGGTTCATCTCCTCTTTTGGAGAAACCCCAGAGGAATGAACATTTATTTCTGGGTTAATATTTTTTAGCCATGCCTCTGCCATCTGGCTTGCGCAGCTATTCGTTGTGCAAACAATTAGTACGTTCATAATGTTTCCTTAAGTTCTAATAGAAATCCTTTTATATCTTCCAATGTCCTTACTATCTCAATTTCTGATTGAGAGTTTGTTTTCATCTGTGCTTTTGCTCCTTCCAAGGTAAAGCCACATGTCTTTGTAAGGTAATGTATTTGTTTAATTATCTCAATATCTTCTTTCTTATAGTATCTAACACCTCTCTTATTCTTAAAGGGTTTTACCTGAGGAAACTCCGATTCCCAAAACCTAAGTGTTGCAAGCGTTAGATCTAAATCCTTTGCAACCTCTCCAATACTATAATATAATCTCTCTGTCTTTTCCATTTTTCAATTTATTTAGAATGGCATAGGCTCAAAAGCCCTCTCAATATGATTTATCTCCTTAGTATTTTCATTTGATATTATTGAAATTATATCAAATCTTGCTTCCTCGTTTATTCTATGACGAAGGATATAAGAATTGGCAACCTTAATAATTGCTCTTTGCTTATCTCTTTTCACAGCATATTCTGGGTCGCAGAACCAATCGGTTGAACGTGTCTTTACCTCAATAAAGACTATCTCTCCCTTATCTCTTGCAATAATATCTACCTCGTTCTTTCCGCTCTTATAGTTTGTATCCAAGATAATATAGCCCTTATCGATTAAATAATCTAAGGCAGCTCTTTCTCCCTTCTTGCCAAAATCTACATTCGATTCCATATTATTGTTCTATTATTACCTCTTCTTCTCTTGAGATTAACCTTGTCTTGCGACCAATTATCCTCGAAATATTATCGCTACCAATATGTCCTGAAGGTACATCAAAGACTATTGGATAATCATACTCTCTTACGCTCTCAAGAATAATCTCCTGAGCACTCTTACCAAAAGGGATAGTGTTATCGTGCATATCTGTAAAGGCTCCAACAATTAGCCCCCTAAGCCCTGAAAGCTTCCCTGCTCTCTTAAGGCATTGCATAATCCTATCAATATGGTAAAGGTATTCGTCCAAGTCTTCAATAAAAAGTATCTTGTCCTTTGTATCCCCAAAGCTCTTTGAGCCAACCAAGCTATAAAGCACAGAGAGATTTCCTCCAATTAACTCTCCTTCTATATCTCCAAACCTATTTAAATTACTTGCCTTATGCTCGGTTCTTATGCTTCCATTAAACAAACACTCTCTTAGACTTTCTATGGCTGGAGTATTTAGATTATCCTTATCTATATTCAAGGGCATAATCCCATGAATTGTTTGAATATTATAATTGAAATAAATATGTGAAAGGATAACCGTTGGGTCGGAATAACCTATTATCCATTTTGGATTCTTCTCAAAGGCAGAAAAGTCTAACTTATCAATTATCCTTACCGAGCCATAACCTCCTCTTGCGCAGAAAATAGCCTTAATCGTATTATCGTCAAGAAATCTCTGAAAGTCCTTAGCTCTTAGACTGTCGGAGCCAGCAAACTGGTCTTCCTCTTTGCCAATTGTCTCTCCTAAAACAACCTCTAAGCACCAAGACTCAAACAACTTAACTGCCCCCTCAAGCTCCGACAAACCTATCTTTCTTGCCGTTGCAACAATAGCAACCCTATCCCCTTGAATTAAATTATTTGGCTTTACAGACATATCCATCTATTCTTAAAACGCAAAGATAAATAATTTTGAAAACAAAACCCCACAAAACCACTCGAAAATTTGCAATACAATGCTTCTTCTTCTTACACAAAACCCCACAAAATGGATTAAAGAGATAGCGACACTCTCTTTTGATTCCACTAACACTACCTCTAAGAGACAGCAACCCTATCTCTTTAATCCACGCCAGCGAATCTTCAATCCCTCTCCCCCAAACCAAACCCCACCCCACTATCTCTAAGCATAAAAGAAAAGGGAAGAACATTATCTCCCCTCTCATAAAAATCACTTTTCACTTTTAGTTTATACCTCTTAACTCTATAAGTCTCCCAATCTGATACATTACCATACTCCCAATTGGTAGTTAGGGTAAATGGAGCCGAACTGTTCGGCAATTTTGATTGAATTATATGTATATCGTTTGTTTCCAATGCCCAAAGGTAGAGATTTTATTTTAATAATTAAGACTATTTTGGTTTATATTTAATATTTTTGGCAGGTGTATTGGTATTTTAAAAGAGGGTACATTTAAGGAGTAATCAAAAAACTATGCTTTCTTTCCAAATTTATACGCCGCATCGCTAAACTTTTCTCTGAAAAAAATAATTTTTCTCTCACAAAGTTCCTGAGATACGGCGATTAAATTCCACCGAATCCATATCACTTATACCTCTTAGTGTTTAACTCTTCACTTAAAAAGACTCCTTTTCCAATACATTACCTCCTTTTCTGATACGCTACCAATTACTCCTTATAAGCTATCACTGTAACTATTTTTTTCCTCCAAACCCATATTTGCAACCCTAACTCATCAAAATCATGGACAATCTGATTTTGCCCTCTGCCATTTACTAAGAGATATATACTTTCTGTTTTATTCGGTTTATTATTGCATATTGATAAAAAGTCATCAAAACACATTCTTACCAAATTTTTATTTCCCCAAATACATTCTATTATACAACTGATTGATTCTATTTTATGGTCTTCAACCCATATAGTAATCCCTAACTCATCAAAAATATAACTATCATAAGGAAGTTCATCCTCGTCATGATGCACAACTCTATGGGGGATATATAAATAATTACTAATATTATCTCCAAAAATAAAGTTTCCTACTGAAATCTTTGGAATTAAAGTGATGTTATACATAATTTATCTTTTATTTGTTCTACTATGTTCTTCTCCTTTTTCTTTTCTCTGTGCATTTTCTCTCACATTCCTAATTTTTCTATCTATTGCTTTTCTGTCTGATTTATTAGCCCCTTCTTTTTGTTTCTCCAACTCTTTAATTTGTTTTTCTGCTTTTGTTTTTGCTTTAACATCTCCATGCTTCTCATTTTTACTACTGTCGTTCGCCTTAGTGTTATTCGCCTTAGTGTTATTCGTTTTTTTTGCAAATTTAGATATTAGATAGACTATCCCCCCCATTACAGCCGGTTTTATTACAGTTTCCTGAACTGTTTCTTTTACTATTGCCAATGCCACTAAATCAGCTGGTCCTGGAGCAGGGGAATCTGATATGGCAACTGATACAGCCGTAGCTAATCCTTCTTTTAATTTTTGACTATTTGACGTTGGGGGATCTTCCATCTGCATCCCATCTGGGTCGATGAGCATTATTGGGCTGTTTGCGCAGTAGTTGTATGGGGTTAGGCTTGGGTATTTGTCGCTTAGGGGGTCGACGGAGAGCCAGAATGGTCCGTTGGAGTTGTAGTAGCGGGCGCCGTAGTAGTGGTAGCCGCTTTCTTCGTCCTTTTCCTTACCGTTGAATTTGTATGGTGCGATATATTTTGGGTTGAGGTTAGGGTTGATGATGTTGACCCAGTCTTCTCCATATGGTAGGTAGGCGAGGGTTTGGGTGTTGTCGCCATCGTCGTCGGTGATATAACTGCTGCTGCCTAAGTGGTCGCTGTGGTAGAAGTATGCTGGTTCGTCGGGTGTGATTTTTGGGTGTTCGTATAGGGAGATGATTGGGTAAAGGTCGTTGGTTGAGATGTAAGGGGTGGCTCCTATACAGTTTTCGAAGGTGAAATTTACAGCGTCTGTCATCTTTCCTATTTGGTCTATGTATGAAATATCCGTGTTTGCTGGGGTGTTGATGTCGATTAGTCCGCCGTTGCCTATCTTGCTACAGATACGCTTGCCTTCTTCGAAGTAGTGCTTGGTATAGCCTTTGTCGGAAAGGGTGATTAAGGCGGAGGCATAGAGGGTTTGGTTTTGTAGGATTGGAACGTTGATATTGGTACCGTTTTGGTTGATGCTTATGGTTGAGCCGGTGAGTTTATAGGCTCTCTCGCCTGAGGCATCATAGCCATAGTACGCACCGTTGTATTGGTCGGTGAAGCCTTGTAAACGGTTGTCTTCCGTCCAACAGAGGTTGCGCTCGCCTATGTGCTTGGTTTGATGAAATATCATATTGCCTTTGTCGTCCCATCGGAATTTTTCTGATTCGCCTAGGGCTTGATTGTATAAGTCTTCTAATTGTTGGGGTTTATTGGTATTATAGTTGTATTGGTTGTCAATGCTTATTTGTTGGGGACCATTATTATCATAGCCGTAGCCACTGGTAGTCTTGTTTAGTATCTTTCCTGATGGGGAATAGGTCATACCGTAGGTATAGCTTATTGGGGTATAGTCAAAGGTGCCACTACCTAGTGTTGTGATTAGGCGATAGTCATTATCATAGGTGTAGGTGTGATTATAAGGGTTTATGACTTGGTTGCCTTGGTTTGATATGTTTGATATGTTGCCTACGGCATCATAGCTATAGGTGATATTTTGTAATTGTTTGTTGTATTGTTGCGTGCTAATAGTACTGAGGGTGGTCATTCGCCTTGTTACTCCATTATAATTATAGTTTGTGACAACTCCATTGCCGTATTCTACTTTGGTACGTTGTTCGTATGCGTCATAGTCGATATTATTGATATATGGGATTTTAGATCCGTCTTTATAGCCTTCTATCTTACTTAATAGTCCTCCGTTATTGTAGGTATATTGCAGATATTCGCCATCAGGATAGGTAATATTCTTAACCCTATTCCAACTGTCATACTCCCACTCCGTCGTTAATGTGAGAGGATTAGATATATTTGGTAATACGTATGTATGACGATTCTTTATTAATTCGCCCATATTGCCATATTCAAATTCCTGAGAGCCATTAGCATCTCTTTGTATTATTAGCTTTCCTGTATTATTACCACTTCCTACTGTGCCATATTCATACAAGACGTCATTCCATGGTCTATCTGAATAGTTGATATTAGTTAGTTGATTATAGTGATAGTTGTAGGTAATGTTATCCCCCATTGCTGGATGACTTTCTGTTATTAGATTTCCTGCTGGATCATATTCCCAATCGGTTATGCCTGCACTTGGGTGGTTGCGACTTATTCTTCTTCCTAACATATCATAGTAATAATAGGTTTTTTCAAGTTCTGGGTCTATACTTTCTATAAGTTGTCCTATTGCATCGTATTTGAAGTTCGTTTCATATCCAAGTGGGCTTTTTATGGTTGTCTTTAATCCCTTCTCATCAGAATATACTATACTTACCTTACTATTTTGATCTGTAATAATGGTCTTAAATCTATTTTTGCTGAAAGCGTCATTACCAAATTCATAACTTTGTGTACTTGTTGTTTGGTCTGGGTAGGTGGTTGTGGTTACTCTATCTAGTATATCGTATGCTGTTAGTGTTGACGATACTCCTGTGGTATTTTTATTAATTATTGTATCAGTACTTGTCAAATCTTCAGTGAATATATTGTATTGCTTTATTGCTCTCGAATATTTATCAAAATCTGTTTTGATAATGGCTCGCTTCATCGTGCCTGACATATCAACATCTTTCTTCGTTTCTATAATATTCCCAAATCCGTCCGCAAATGTAATAATTTTTATCGGTTTACTTGGGTCACTTGGGTTGTAATTAATGGTTTTTGCCCAAGGCTTGATTACTTTCTCATATTTTAAATTATACTTTGCTTGATCCCAATATTCATATTCTACTGTATTGTACCCTGTTCCTACCTCTTTAGGTGCAATTATATTTTTTAGTCTTCCTTTTGCATCGTATGTGTAATATATCGTATTTAGTGATACATCTGTTATTTCTGTTGGTTTCCCCCAACGATAATCGTATACTGCATTGGATTTATACCCTAAACTATTTGATGTCTCTATTGGATAGGTGTTATTATCTCCATCGTAAGTGTAGTTTATCTCTAGTGTCTGATTTGATCCATTTTGTGGTAATGTTACTTTTTCAATATTTCCATAATCATCGTATATATAGTTATATTTTGTGCGTACATCCCCATTGCTATTTTCATATATCAGTTCTTGAATCTCTCCTTTCGCTCCAATGGTTGCTTGTCGCTTTCTTAGCAAGTTGGAACCATCAGAGACTACTTGTGTCATCGGGATACCTACAATATAATTGCTGAGATCTTCTTTATATGTCATATATACTGTAACTGCATTACTAGAGCTTGCCTGACCTAAATCTGTGAAGGACTCTACATTACCATATTTCCCATATATGAAACTCTTTTCTGTTGTTAACTTTGGAGTTGGTGTACTAGCTAAATAATAATTTTGTATTTCTCCATATATTGCAGGAAAACCATCTCCAAAGCAATACGATCTTGAAGGATCTATTGGCACCCCTGTTGTTATTTCATGTAGTGCATAATTATAATAGACTTCTACTAATTTTTTGTCGTTTGCATCAAAGGTAGCATTGTATTTCATTATTCCTTTGAACATATAGTTTTCATTGTGATATTGCGAAATATTCTTCCTATATACGACACCAAAATTATCTAATTCTTTTGCGATTATTTCATCATATCCATAGTCATCTCTTTCAAATCTGTTATATTTTCTGTTTTTGTATTCGTATTCAACGTGACTTTGCTTACCTTCCACTCCTTCATTGATGATAACAGATTTCATCTCCCAATGCCTTGTTGGACATTCTACACTACTTTGTGATAAATTATAATCTATTTCATATGTTTTCAATGCCGGTGTATGCACCTTCTTTAATAGATTCGTTTTACCAACCCTTGAGTAGTGCACATTTAATTTACCATCACCATCATCGACAACATAATCTAAACAACCATCATTATCCATATCTATCCATCTGATATCTTTCAGACTTATCTCTCTTGAAAATCCTCCTTTTGGATTAGCTACTACTTTTAATGGAAAAGGAGGGAATGTTATTCCAAAAGTAAATGCTGCTGATAAATTAGCATAATACGCCTGACTTTTGTCAATAGAATTGGGTAAAGTCATTTTACCGCTAAAAGAATCTCCCAAATTAAACATTACTGTATTATCTGAAAGAATTTTATCAGGTAGTCCATCTCCATTTACATCTACATACGCAGTTTCCATTGTATTTGAGGAGCCTCCTCCTCCCAAACCTAATGATACGCTGAATGCTTTTATATTCTTGTACTTTATTTTATCAAGTACCATTTTAAAGGCATGTGTTATAATAGAACCTGATGACGACAATCCTACACCTAAACCCCATGACATATTATTTTGGATATTATTGATGATCGGATATTTATCAGGCATCATAAATTTATATCCTAAATTCATATAAATATTATCTCCAACTAATTTATCCGGCAAGCCATCTCCATTGATATCTAACCATGTAGCATCTTTGCTCCCTGTACAATAGTTCCCACTTAAATCTCCTCCAAAACCAAGACTCGTCGATGATAATGTCATTCTTGCAGCATTTCCAACCACAGGCTTATTTATTGAATAGCTCCCTGAGATATTGCCTCCGATAGACGTACTTTCTGAATAATCTAATTGATTAGTTGATGAATGCCAATAAATTTTATTGCCCAAGCCTCCTGTTGGTTTTGAGTACTGAACCTTGACTTGTGATACAGCATCGGGATATCCATCTCCATTGACATCGAACATATCTGCTAATAATATCGATTTCCCGTCCGTTCTATTTCCCCCAAAATCAAGGAACGGAATATTAACATTACCTGATACTCCAAAACTTTTATTTTGACGCTTTTTAGCCTTAACTTTGTTTGGATTTCCAGCCGAAATTGATGTTCTCTCTACTATTTTTTCCTTATTAGTTTGGTATTCTTCCATTCCTAATAAATAATTAGAAATAACGTCTTTCTGAGTATATACTATGTTTCCGTATCCTTGCCAACTTTTATTCTTAAAATCTGGTAACATAATAAAGAATGAAGATTCTAAAGGATTATATAGTTGACCTATATTTGATGTCTCTGGATTATCAAAATCACTTCCCGTGAAATTTAGTGTCATTGGATCAAATTCTCCATCTGTATTATTAACAGGCATGGATGTTGAGTTATAATATTGATGTAAAACTAGCAATGTTGTATCTATTGGACAATTACATGTCCCATCTGAACATTTGTTCTTATATCCAAATTGTCCCCATCCTCTATACATCTTACCATATTTAATATTTGTTTCATTAGAATAGCTAGTATATAATCCCGACTGAATATCTCCTCCTGCAATTTTTGATGTTATTGAGTTTATGTAATTTGAACCATCATTACTCACGTAATAATCTATATAATAATCCCCAGTGGTAAATTGATGCGAGTTATTATATGTTTTTATTAAACAGTGACAATTATTTGAATTTAACAGGTAAAAATCTGTATTTCCACTTGTAATATTCTTGACAGACATCATTACCTTAGCGTCATTATTCATGGTGCCATAAAAATTGATGTTTGACTCAATATTATATATACCAGCCGATGTTATTGAAATTTTCTTGCTCGGTTGTCTCTGATATGAATATACACTCTTATTAATGGCAGGATAATAAACAAAATTATATTTTGGATTATTTGGATCTGTAAGAGTGTCTATAGCGTCAAAATCAGGACTATTAGTATTTGTGATAATCATCTCGCATTTCGCATCTATTGCTGACCAATTAACTTGTCCTCCACTGGAAATCATTACAACCTTGAATTTATCTCCTGCAATTATTGGAATGGTTGATACATACTCTGGAGTTGTATTATTGTTTAAAATATATGGTGTGCCTAAAGGATTATTATTTTTAAATATAATTAAAGCTGTTATTTCAGAAAGGGTCAGCCCAGTTGGCAAACTAGTGGTTATTTGAAGTGTACCATCTACTGGCATCTCTATCTCTTGTTCTCCTGAGATAAGAAAATCATCAGTATAATTAAATTTATATACATTCAAACCATTTGCATCTTTTTCATCTAAATTTGGATTTGTGATATTTGTTAAGGATGTATATTCTATTATAGGATTCCAAACAACCTTGTCATATTTTCTACTACTTAGAGATTGCATCCTAAAGTATATCTCTTCTCCTGCAGTGACCGAAACAGACATATTAAATGATGCTATTGGATCTGAAGGATATAGATATAAAGATTGGAGGTATGTGGCACCACTTCCTTTTTGTATACTGAGCTTCACACTGTCTTCCTCTGTCCTTAAATCGAAATAATCATCCGATAATTTCGCTAATCCTGTTATATTAACAACTCCCGAATATGGTGCTTTCCACACTCTCACATTGTCAATATCCGGTTCATATAACTTTGGTTCTGTATAGGTATATGGTGTTTTTACCTCATAACAAGTGTCTCGAATACACACTTCGTTTCTATCAAGTATACACTTACATTTGATTTCCACTATTGTATCAGAATCGGATTTATATATTGATTCATCTATATATCCGTCTGTACTAATTTTTTCCTCTTCACAACTACCAGAAATAGTAATTTGATTTTCTGTGTTTGTTTTAAATCCTATTCCATCTTTCACTCGATTATAATAGATATTAGTTTCATCATTTTTATCATCAATATCAACTATATCAACTATTCCATCTCCATCGAGGTCCATCATATATGTCTTTGTCTCTTCTTCTCCGCTTGTCCAATTCACTCCTACACTGCCTCCTAACTTTTCAAAACCTAAATAACCTTCTATACCCCAATTATTTAAATAACTCTCTGATCTGAGAAAATTCTCAATACCACTAATTTTGTTCCAAGAACCATAATTGCTTGTCCCCGGAATTCTTAGCCTATAAAAAACCTCATGATCACTCCATTCATTATCCCTTTTATACAATTTATCTGGGTATCCATCTCCATTGATATCCACTAAATCAACTAAACCTTGTGTTTTTGACGAATTATATGCATAATTTCCTCCAATAGAGTTTGATTTGGACGTAATTATATTATCAAATCCTAATAATAGTCCTCCCCCTAAGTTCCAAGCTTTTGTAACAGTTCCATCTAACGAACCAACAAATGGCCCCATTTTAAGTGCTGATAAAAATGGGAGAATATTCCCAATTACCTCATCATCTTTTGTATCTATTGTTTCGTCTTTTTCTGAACTATACAGATTCCCTCCTAAAGTATTATACTCAAATTTATGTTCAACAAAAGGGAAGAAAGGAATATCTGAATTAATATCACATCTATCCATTAGTTTGTCATCTAGTTTAGATAGTATATCTGAAGAAAAATTTTGGTCTTTTGAAAATTCATCTAATTCAATAATATTACATAATAATGTTTTACCGAACTCTCCAGTTTTATATCCAAAGAGGTAATCCTTGATCATAGCTCCATCATATGTGATATTAATCTTATTTAGTAACCATGCATTTATCTCCTTCAGTCCATATCTCCCCGATATTGTAATATCTCCTCTTTCGGTAGTGCTTAATTGAAAATCTATATTATATTTGCCCGGTAAATATGTTATCGTTCCCGACTGATCTGTGTATTTACCTGTATAATTTATATTTGATATATACTTTTGCTTACCAAGTGTGGTAATTGAAGTATTACTACTATGTCCTACTGAATTTTTCAATTGATAATTATACCTAACAACATTACCATATAAGTCAACTACCTCTTTTAAATACCATTTTGCAATATTGTAATCAGCGGATTTCAACGTACTGTTTTCATCAACTGAGGATCCATTGTAAATCTTTCCATAGATATATTTTGTTCCACTCTTATCTGTAACTTCCCACCAGTAATTTTGTGGAGTGGTTCCGTATCTGATAATCTTTCTAAATGCTCCTTCTACTCTTGGATAAAATTGTTTCAACGTATCATTGGGGTCTGATTGCCCATTTCTATCTATCCATGCTTTTCTGTATGTTGGCTTATCTAATCTAAATTCCCCATTTGGATCTTGGTAACTTGTTACCAATGTCTCACCATCTAATAGGTAGGTCTCTGATTCTTTGTTTGGGTCAAAGTATGGTACTCCCCATCTTGTTTCTACTGTTATACTTGAGATATTCATATCCCAGCCTAGGCCTAAGAAGCTGTTGCCGCCTGCGCTGTTATAGGTGATGTTTAGGTCTGGCTGCATGCCATGTCGTCCTGCTGGGATGCTTATCGGGTAGCTTAGGTTGGCGGTGCCTTTGTTGTTGGCTTGTGGTGGTGACATCATGGTGATGCCTTCAAGTGGTTGCGCTGCCTTGAGGTCTTTGATGCTGGTTGGAGTGAAGGCCATAGCATCGGAGGTTTCTGGGGTTTTGAGGATGCCATTGATGTAGTCGGTGAAGTGGTTGGTTCGTGAGTAAACTATGCTTCGTTCTTCGTCTATGCTGTCTCTTTCTACTTTTATCCATCGTTTCTCTGTCTCATTGTAGTAGTAGGTGTAGATGTCTTGTGCTGTGTAACCGCTTGGTATCTTGGTTTTGTCGTATTCTATGGCTATGGTTAATTCTTTTTCAAAGGTGGTGCCATCGGGTAAGAATCTGTATCCATTATGTCCTTGGGTGACGTTGGACATGGTGTTGCTTACTACTGCCATGTCTTCTTTTTTTAGTCCACTAACACTGATGGCTTTGGTTTCTTTGACGGAGCCTGGGGTTATATAGAGTTTGGCGCCTGAGAGTGCTAGGGTGCTAGTGGTGGTGGTGGTGATTTCTTTGACTTGGCTTACTAGGGTGCGTTTGTCGTCTCCTATGTAGTTGCTGTCTTGTCCTGACTCAAATTGGGCTAGGGTCTTGAGGATTTGACCGTCTGGGTATCTTGCCTGGACTTCTACTGTCCACTTGTCGCCTTTTTCTCCTTTTGGTCTAGCGGCTATGGTCTCAAAGTTTCCTTTGGCGTTTTTTATCTTCTTGCCTGAGATATAGATATCGGCTGTTTCTTTGTCTTTGCCTCTGACTTCGCCTTTAAGGTATCCGTAGTCTTGGTATTGGTATTTTACAGTGGGTTGGTAGATGATGATTTGGCGGTCGTTGTTCTTTGCTTGTTTGCCGTTTATTTTATTTTTGCCTTCTTCGCCTTGGTCTAGTGTTATCTTTCCCAAGTCTTTGAGGGATTTGGTAGCGATATGTGAGGTGGTATTAGTGTTTGTTGTGGTTTGGTTGTCTTGATTGGTACTTTTTTTGGTGCATTGGTATAGGGTAATGCTTAGTATTAGTACTGCTATCGATAATATGATGCGCGTTCTTGTTTTCATATCGGTACCTGTTATTTGTTGATAATTAGTTTTATGGTTTTCTTGCCTTTATTGTATTCTAGGTTGACTAGGTAACTGCCATTTTGTTCTATGTGTCCTGTATAGATATGGGTATTGTTTGACTCTAGCGTGTTTTCTTGTAGGGTCTTGCCGGCTACGTTGGTGATGCGTATCTTGACTGGGCTCTTTTCTTCTAGGCTGGCTTCTAGGGTGTAGCTGCCGGTGCTTGGGTTGGGATAGAGAGTGAACTGGTCTTGTGGGTTATTTTGGTCTTGGTTGTCACTGATGGTGCCCTTGGTGTCTTTGGTGTCTTGGCTAGGGGTGGTAAGATAAGCTAGGCTGAACTCAAAGCCTTGTTTGTAGGGGCTTGTCCAATTGATGTTATTGAAGTAGATGGTGGTTGCAGTGATGCTGTCGGGTGTGTATTTGTCAGCTGTGTAGATGTCTAAGAGGCTGTCGGTGGTGCGGTTGATTAATAGTCGTAGTCTGCTTGGGTCGTAGTCTTGTGGGTAGTCAAATTGTAGGGTGGTCAGGGGCTGGGTTGGGTGGTTTTTATAGTGGTTTTCTAGTTTCCATTCTCTGCTAAAGAGGTCGTACTTGATGGTGTCTATGTATTGGGGCTCGCCTCGGCGTTCTATGGCTTTGCCGTTGTGTCCCCAGACTAGGTAGTGGTCTTGGATGGGGGTTTGGGTTGGGATGAGGCTTAGGGTGAGGTTGTCGCCATAGATGGTGGATTGGCTTTGGCTTAGTCCTCGTAGGGTGTCTTGTCCTAGGCCTGCGATGGCGGCGGAGTAGAGACTGTCGGTTTTATGGTTCCAGAGGGTGTCGCCTTGGCTAGAGAGGTAGTGACTCTTGATCATTGTCGAGCTATACTTAAGGCTTAGGGCGCTTTGCCATTTGAGACGCTCTTTTACGCTCATGCGGCCTTCGAAGATGAGAAGCTCGCCAAAGTTGCCTTTGAAGGTGTTTTCGTGTGACTTGAGGATATAGAGGGTATCTATGGTTGAGGCGGTGCCTTTCTTGCCTAGGTTTTGGACTGTGGTGTTGACTACGGGGATTTGGTAGTTGGTGTCGCTATAGCTGATGGGTAGCTTGCCTAGTATGAGCTTGCGGCTGTTGAGCGAAAGGAGGGTATTGGTGTCTTTGGTGATTTGCCATAGCCCTTGTAGGGTGTCTTGTCCTATTGCATGGTAGGCGGTGATGATGGTGTAGTCGGTTTTTCTAAAGAGACTGTCGCTAGTGAGGTAGTAGTAGTTGCCATATTGGGTGCTGCGAATGCATGGGTGGTTATTGATTTTTCCTTGCTTGCCGCCGGTGCTGTCTTGGTGTTGGTGTATGACTTGGCTAGGGTTGTTGTATAGCTGGAGCCCTGCACTGCTGTCACTGGTGGATACGGATTTGATCCATAGTTTGGGCTGGATGGTGTCTTGGCTATACAAGGGGCTTTGACTTAGGCTTATGCATAAGATTAAGATGAAAAATAGGAAAAATCGTCTCATAATCGTATTTTATTTTTTTGATTTTAGGGTGTAAAGGTAGAAAAATATTTTTCATCTGATTATTGTTTTTATGCATTAATTTAACTTTAATAGCGTAAGTAATTTACTTTTAAAGGGATAGATTGATAGGTTTTTATTCTTATTATCATTAATTTTTCGCTTTTTTATTAAATGTACTCGCTTTAATGTTAATTTGAGTCTCTTGTTTGGGTAGTTTTATAGATTTCAATATTGATGGCTTATTAGGATTGTTGATTGATTTTTTACAGATATTGATTTGCGTATTTTTAGTAATAATTATATTTATACTGCTATTTTTTATGCTTTTTTATATTTTGGTTGCATGGGAGCTTGGCTTAATGTGTGTTAAGCTTAGTTAATTATTTTAAGCTCTTTTAAGAATATTGCAGGTTTTGAAGTTTTTTTTCTGAAATAAGGTTTGATTTTTTTCAAACAAGGACTTAATTTTTTCTGTTAGGTAACAAAAAAAATTCTGTTAGGTAACAGAATTTTTTTAAACAGCGTTTAAATTTGCTTTTTCAACAAAAAAAGACCGCCTTTTGTGGGCGATCTTTCGTTTGATTGGGGGTTGGGAGATTGTTTTTGTATTCTCTTTTCCCTCTTCTTTTGGGGTTAGTTTTGAGCCTTTGTCAAAACTTGGTTTGGTAGTTCTTTGTTTTTAGACGAAAAAACCTACGTCTTTTTGTTGCTATGGGGTTGGAACTGGATCGTCTCCTAATTGAAGGCCTTTGATATCTAAGTCCATGATATGTGTCTTGGTGTCTTTTAGCCTTTTGCTGAAGGCTACTGATGGTCGGAAGCTAACCCATACTCGTTTGATTGTACTGGCTGTAACTTCTTCTTTGGTTGCACAAGCGGTTGCATTTACTACGGAATAGAAGGTTCCTAAGGCGCCTAACTTTACTGTGGTACCATCTAGGATATGTAAGGTCAAGACTTTTTCTAGTTGACGTAAAACACCTATTACGTCGCCTGAACTCATGGTGGAACTCTCTGATATCTCTTCGGCTATTCTTTCAAAATCTACTGGTTCATTTCTTAAGATACGTGCCAAGTACTTTTCTCCTGGGCTATAGCCTACTATGATGGTTCTTTTAACTACAACGAATCTCATAATCGTAAGTATTAAATGGTTTAGAAACTAAATGAACTTTTAAACGTGTGTTTTACTTGCAAGTGTGTTTATCGCGTTTATGTTATTTAAACGACATTTATAACTTATTATTTTGTAAATTATAAAAATATATTTTAATAGCTTAAAATAATATTCTTACTGCTTTTTCGTTGAATGGGTTTTAATTGCACCTTTCTGATGTTTTGTTATTGGATAGAAAGTCTTATCTTTGCAAGGAATTAAATTATAGATTGATATATGGAAAAGATACAAATGGTTGACCTTAAGTCACAATATAATAAGATTAAGACTGAGATTGATTCTGCAATTAGCGATGTAATTAACTCAACGGCTTTTATAAATGGCGATAAGGTTAAGGAATTTTCTAAGAATTTATCTGCCTATATGGGCGTTAAGCATACCATTCCTTGTGGAAATGGGACAGATGCCTTACAGATTGCACTTATGGCACTTGACCTAAAACCTAATGACGAGATTATTGTTCCTGCCTTTACCTTTATTGCTTCGGCTGAGGTTATTGGACTATTAGGATTCAAACCCGTTATGGTTGATGTTGATTATAATAGTTTTAATGCAACGGCTAAGAATATTGAGCAAGCTATTACTTCAAATACTAAGGCAATTATTCCTGTCCATCTTTTTGGTCAAGGTGCAGAGATGGAAGCCATAATGAATATTGCTAAGAAATATGACCTATATGTTATTGAAGACAATGCCCAAGCAATTGGTGCAGACTATAAATTCTCTGATGGCAGAAAACAAAAGCTTGGAACAATAGGTCATATTGGTTGCACTTCTTTCTTCCCTTCAAAGAACCTTGGATGCTATGGAGATGGCGGAGCAATATTTACTAATGATGATGCAATTGCAGAAAAGATTAGAATGATTTGTAATCACGGTATGAAGGTGCGTTATCATCACGAAGTTCTTGGAGTAAACTCTCGTTTAGATACAATTCAGGCAGCAGTATTAGATATTAAACTAAAACATTTAGATGCTTATTGTAAGGCACGCTATGATGCTGCACAGAAATATTCTTATACACTAAGAGATATTAAGGAACTTATCACACCAGAAGAATCTGCCTTTTCTACCCATGTCTATCATCAATATACATTAAAGGTGTTGAATGGAAAACGTGATGCATTAAGAGACTATCTTGAGGCAAATGGTATTTCAGCAATGGTATATTATCCAATTCCTTTGAATAAGCAAGAAGCATTTATGAAGATTGCTTCTCAAGCAGGAGATATGAGCATATCTGATAAACTATCCGATGAGGTACTTTCTCTCCCAATTCATACTGAGCTTGACTTTAAGACAATACATTATATAACTTCTAAAATAAGAGAATTCTTCTCTAAATAATATATGAAAACAATTCTTGTAACAGGAGGAACGGGTTTTATTGGAACCCATACCGTAGTAGCACTTCAAGAAAAAGGCTATAAGGCTATTATTGCCGACAATCTTTCTAACTCAAACATTGATTCCTTAGATAGAATTGAGAAGATAACTGGTATAAGACCAGATTTTATGAAGGTAGACCTAAGCAACGAGAAAGAATGTAATCTCCTTTTTGATACCTATGAAAACATTGACGGAGTAATTAACTTCGCTGCCTTTAAGGCTGTGGGTGAGAGTTGCGAGAAGCCTATTGAGTATTACAAGAATAATATGGGCATCTTGCTTAATGTGCTTGCTAATATGAAGAGAAAGGATATTAAGTATATTGTTCACTCATCTTCTTGCACTGTTTATGGAGAGCCTGATTCATTGCCTATAAAGGAATCTACACCTACGAAGTTTGCAGTCTCTCCTTATGGAAATACTAAACAGATGGCTGAGGATATTCTTCATTTCACAACAAATACTACTGGGATTAAAGCCATTGCACTAAGATATTTTAATCCTATTGGAGCACATGAGAGTGCACTTATTGGAGAATTGCCAAATGGTACTCCTAATAATCTAATGCCTTTTATTACTCAGACGGCTATTGGACTAAGAAAGGCTCTTACTGTTTTTGGTGATGATTATGATACTCCTGATGGAACTTGCATTAGGGATTATATCCATGTTGTTGACCTTGCCGAGGCTCATGTTATCTCTATGGATAGGTTCTTTGCTAATAAGAATAAGGCTAATCTTGAATTCTTCAATATTGGGACAGGAAATGGTTTCTCTGTCTTGGATGTTATTAAGAGCTTTGAGAGATCGACAGGCGTAAAACTAAATTATACTATTGGACCAAGACGTGAGGGAGATGTTATTAAGATATGGGCAGATACTAGCTTTGCTGAAAAGGAATTAGGTTGGAAGGCTCAAAAGACCTTGGACGAAATGACTCTTAGCGCATGGAACTGGCAAAAGGCCCTTTAAGAGACCTTTTACTTTTTATTTCTGTAACCGTTTGCTTTCATTTCCTTTATTGGAATACTAATATGAACCAATGGTTATTTGGGATATATACTAATGATGTCTTTGACTTCTTTACAAGGATTGCCTATAAGGGCACGACTATTCTTTCAGATTTATTTATTGGTAAAGACTTCGACAAAGAGGGGCTTAGCCTTAATTTCTACGATATTAATTCTCTCGGCAAAAAAGATTATATATGTAGGATGAGGATTGTTGAGGATTGTTCTGGTATTAAGCAGATTTTTCAGGTACTTTTAATAATGATGGTTGCTCCCAATAAACTTTGGAAAAGACTTATATACTTCCTAATATCTATTCCTGTGGTTATATTCTTTAATATCGTTAGGATATCCTCTCTTACCGCTATCTTGGTTTACTATCCTAATAATTATACTTTTATCCATGACTGGATTGGAAGACCCTTTCATTATGTAATCATTTTCTTTATATGGGTAATTTGGATGGAGTTCTTTGTTAGAGGTAAAGAAAAGATTAGGGCAAAAAAAGAAAGCTGCTAAGAATATTAATTCAAAGCAGCTTTCTTTTTAGTAATATAACTAAACTATACTGGAGATATTCTTGAGCTTTGCAAGCAAACGCTTACTCCTTCAAGCTTTCCTCCAAGTGGTGGGTTCTTCTTTGTAACCTTAATGCTGCAATACTCAATAGTTGGATAGTCATTCATTATTCTATCTAATATTCTTCTTGCAACATGTTCTAAAAGGTGTGAAGGTGTCTCAAACTCCTTCTTTATTGTTTGGTAAACATCCAAATAACTTATAGTATCTGAAATATCATCACTCAACTCTGCCTTAATGGTATCGCATTCAAACTCTAGGTCTACCCTAAAATGAGTTCCTATCTTAGACTCTTCTTCGAAGCATCCATGATAGGCGTAGAAACTCATATCGTTTAATTCTATTACTGCCATAATTCTTGGTATTATAATACTGAAGTAAATTGTTTTAAGAACCTCATATCGTTTTCGAAATATAGTCTCAAATCTTTTACATTATACTTAAGCATAGTTATTCTTTCTATACCCATTCCGAAAGCAAATCCTGAATAGACCTTTGAATCTATTCCCGATGCCTCAAGTACATTTGGGTCTACCATTCCGCATCCCATAATCTCTAACCATCCTGTTCCCTTGCAAATATTACATCCTTCACCTCCGCAAAGATTACAAGAAACATCTACCTCTGCACTTGGCTCTGTAAATGGAAAATAAGAAGGGCGTAAACGGATTTGTGTGTTTTCTCCAAACATCTCCTTTGCAAAGTATAGAAGACTTTGCTTTAGGTCTGCAAAAGAAACTCCCTTATCTATATATAATCCTTCAATTTGATGAAATATACAGTGAGCTCTTGCAGATATTGCCTCGTTACGGAATACTCTTCCAGGTGCAATTATCCTTATTGGAGGTTTCTGCGATGCCATTGTACGAACTTGAACTGAAGAGGTGTGAGTTCTAAGTATTGCATGATTATTATCTTCTCTGTTTTCCACAAAGAATGTATCTTGCATATCTCTTGCTGGGTGCTCTGGTGGGAAGTTTAAGGCTGAAAACACATGCCAATCATCTTCTATCTCTGGTCCCTCTGCTACAACATAACCTACTCTTGAGAATATATCTATTATTTCATTCCTTACCATTGAAAGAGGATGACGAGAACCTAAAGAAAATAAATTAGATGGCTTTGTCAAATCATCCTTATCTCCTTTTTGTTCATCAGAAGATTCAAGAGACTCTTTTAGCGTCTCTATTGTTCCCTCTGCCAAAGTTTTTAGGTCATTTAAAAGTAGACCTATCTCCTTCTTATCTTCCTTTGGTACATTCTTAAACTCAGCAAACATGTCATTAAGAAGACCTTTCTTCCCTAAATACTTAATACGTATTTCCTCAACATCGTTTAGATTCGATGCTGTTAGTTTCTTAATTACCTCTATCTCTGATAATATTCTTTCTCTCATTTATTATTTTTCTCCTATAATAGTAATCTTCATCTTAATGTCTTGAGTTGGACGATCTGAACGATCTTTTGCTGCTTTTGCAATCTTATCAATTACATCAAGACCTTCAACTACTTCTCCGAATACGGTATATTCATAGTCTAAGAAAGGAACTCCTCCTACTGTTGTATATGTTTTCTTTTGAATTTCATTGAATGATTTTCCCATTCTCATCTCAAAATTACTTAATTCTTCTTGAGAATAAACCTTTCCTTGAGCTATATAGAATTGAGAACCTGAAGAAGCCTTTTGTGGATTCATTTGGTCTCCCATTCTTGCTGCTGCTAAAGCTCCCTTCTTATGAATTAATTCTTGGTTAAACTCAGCAGGAACAGTATATCCTGGACCACCTTGACCTAGTTGTTGTCCTGGTTTTGCAGTCTTTGAATCGGGGTCTCCTCCTTGAATCATAAAACCATCAATAATTCTATGAAATAAAGTTCCGTCAAAATAGCTTTCTTTTATTAATTTGATAAAATTATCTCTGTGTTGAGGCGTCTCATTATATAAAACAGCCTTCATGTCTCCGTAATTTGTACTAATTAAAATCATAGTTTGTTTTTGTTTTGTTTTTGATGTACTTGAATCATTTTCCGATTTAACTTGTTCTGTTTGTGTTGTTTTGTTTGCACAACTCGCCATAAAAAATCCTGCTACAAGGACTAAAATTGAAAAAACTTTTGCTCTCATAAATAAATTTATTAGATTTGCACTTTGGAATTAATCCGCAATATTACAAAAAATCAGCCTTATGAAGAAGAATATAATTAGATTTTTTTGCTTTGCATTACTTTTATTGGTCTCTGTACCTTTCCTAAGTGGTTGTAAAGAGGAAGATAATAGTTGTAAATTAAAAGTTATGGTGAAACAAGCTGCAAACCCTGCGGTTCGTGTTCCAGGTGCAAAAATAGTAATAGCAAAAGAATCGAGTTATATTAAAAGAGAAGGCGTTACCGATTCTCAAGGTGAAGCATTTTTCTCTTTTGATAACGAAGCAATTTTCGATATAAACGTAAATTATCAAGTATTTGACACAACAGGTGCGCTTGTAAGCACAAGCACAGGAAAGTCTACTGTTAGATTAGTTCCTGGAGAAACTGTTGAAAAAGAAGTTTTGATTCAACCAGTTAAGTAAAGAAATTCTACTCTATTGATTTAAAACAATATCCCTTTGCTGAAAAAAAACTTAGGGTGTTGTTCAATGCGTGGAGCATATTTTCTTTAGCCTTAATATTATCATGAAAAAGGACAATATCATTATCGGTGATATTATTCCTTACATTTTTCCATACTCGTCGCTTGGATAATAAGCTATTATAATCGTAGCTAATAACAGACCATAATATTATTCTATATTTTTTTCTCAAAAATAAGAATTGTTGTGGTTTTATTCTTCCATAGGGCGGTCTGAAAAGGTTTGAACATACTAATTCGTCAGCCATTTTTATATCACTGAAGTACTCTTCATCTTTTGTTTTCCATCCTTTTAGATGATGAAAGGTGTGATTGCCTAATCTATGACCTCTTTTCTTTATTTCCTCAAATACTTCGGGATGTTTTATTATGTTTTGGGCAACACAAAAGAATGTAGCCTTAGCATTATATTTGTCTAATAGATTTAAAACCTCTATTGTAACATCAGGAACAGGTCCGTCATCGAATGTAAGATATATTGTCTTTAGTGAATCTTTGATTTTAAACTCACAATTAATAAATATGTTTTGTATAAATTTTGGAATCTTAGATATCATCTATTTTGTAGTCAAATTCTCGATTATATTATTTATTATCTCGTATTCAAATCCTTTAGAATTCAAAAATGAAATAGTTTTCTGTTTTTTTGAAACATATCCTTCTCCTTTTAAATCCCCCCACTTTTTTTGAGCAAGTTTTTCGCATAGAGAATAATATTTTTCTTGATTGATTTCTTCCAAGGCCTCTCTAATACATATATCTGAAATTCCTTTCTGTCTTAAAGAATACTTTATCTTTATTTTTCCCCAATGATTTTGATTAAACTTACTTCTTGCGTAAATACTTGCGAATCTTGACTCGTTAATAAATCCTTCGAGAATTAAGCTTGAAACTACGTCTTCTGCTTGTTCTAAATCAAGCCCCCAAGAAATCAATTTTGAACAAACCTCAGCCTGTGAACGTTCTTGAACCGAACAATAACCTCTTGCAAGGTCTAAACCTTGTTTTATTGTGTACGCTTGTTTCTTTGCCATTTAATACTTAAATCATTTGCAAATGTAATAAAATAGAGTATTTTTGCAAACAAATATTGTAAATAAATAATTTATGAGGACACAAAGATGGTCTTTTATAGTCTTAATAATTTTATTATTAGTGATTATTTCTTGCAATAAAAAAAGCTCCGATAGTAATTATGGAGTATCAATTTCTGCTCCTAAAATGCTCAATTCTCCATCTGTAGAATTAAATGAGGATAATTTAAATACTTTAAAAGCAGCAAATAACATTAATTTCAAGTTGTTATCTAACATCCTAAGTAACTCCGATTCCTGTTTTAGTTTTTCTATATCTTCCCTAAACTTTCTTCAGTATATTTCTCAAATAAATGCTGATCCAAAATTTCTAAGCTCTTTCAATGAATCATTTGATATAATATCAGAAGAGAAACTAATGAAAGATGTTGCTGATGTATACGGAATAATAAAATCTATAGATTCAACAATAAAAATTGATGGTTATATAGAGACAAATAACTTAAGGAAAAAGCAACAAATATATCAGAGTATTAGCTTCCCAATTATTGAAGAGAATATCCTCAAACCTAAAAAGATTGATTTCATTACTCTAAATAATACTAAGAAAAATATTGAATTTTACTCCATTAAAAGAAATATTGGAGTTTTTAATAGCACAAATTTTCTCGCTATCGATATGCCTATTGGTAATGAAAACTACTCATTAATGCTTATTCAACCCCAAGAAGAATTTATTTCATTTTGTAAATCATTTTCAGAAAATGATTACAAAAAAATTCTTGACAATATTAATGAACAAATATCAACCGTAGTATTTCCTGACATAAGTGGGAAAAGCAATTTCAATTTAAGGCTCCCTAATTTCTCCTTAGATACAAGTCTAGATCTAGGGACGATATTAATAGAATCAAAAATCGAAATAATAAAACCAACAAGAGCAGAATTAAAAATTAAAAACTCCAATATAAAGGATAAGCTAGAAACCTCTGGCAAAACAGAGAAATTCCTTTTCAACAAACCTTTTATCTTTATTTTAAGGAGCAGAATTTCTAATGGAATATTGCTATCTGGAGCATTTCTTGGGTGCTAATTATTAAAAAAGCCTCTTTTTTTATTAATATTTTCTTTTTTCTTTGGAACTTATATCCAAATTACTATCTTTGCCCATGAATATTTCCGAATAAATATTAATTTAACACGCTAAGAGATATGAAAATTTATCAATCATCTGAAATTAAAAACATCGCATTAGTTGGCGGGGCCAAATCTGGCAAAACGACTTTAGCAGAAGCAATGGCTTTTGAAGGTGGAATTATTAGTCGTAAAGGTAGTGTTGAAGATAAGAACACTATTTCTGATTATCGTGAAATTGAAATCGACAGAAGGAATTCTGTTGTATCAACAATCATGCACACAGAATATAATAATAAGAAAATTAATATTATTGATGTTCCTGGTTATTCTGACTTTCAAGGAGAATTAGTTGCCGCATTGCATGCTGTTGAAGCTGCAGTTGTTGTTATTAACTCTCAAATTGGGATTGAGGTAGGGACAGAATTGGCATTTAAACATACAGCAAAATTAAATACTCCTCTTTTATTTGCTATTAATCAACTTGACCATGAAAAAGCAAACTTCGATGAACAAATTCGTGAAATGAAGGAGTTCTTTGGAGACAAAATAACTATAGTACAATATCCTATAAATGCTGGAGTGGGTTTTGATTCTTTCATCGACCTTGTTATGCAAAAGATGTATAAGTATCCAAAAGGTGGTGGCAAACCTGAAATATTAGATATTCCTGCATCCGAAAAAGATAAGGCAGAAGAATTACGTCTTTCTTTAGTAGAAAATGCTGCATCTGGTGCCGATGATTTGATGGAGAAATACTTTGATGAGGGAGATTTATCTATTGACGAAGTAAGAAGAGGCCTTCGTTTAGGATTAGCAGCACGTAATATATTCCCTGTGCTTTGCTGTTCTGCAAAAGAAAATATAGGTGTAGGAAGACTTATGGAATTTATCACATTCAATGCTCCTAGCCCTACAGAAGCTAATATAACTAAGACTTTAGTAACTGGAGAAAAGATATGTTATGATACTGCTGCCCCAACTTTATTATTTGTCTTCAAGACAGCAAATGAACATCATTTAGGCGAAATTGCATATATGAAAGTTATGCAAGGAGAAGTTGTTGAAGGGATGGAAGTAATTAACTCTGACAACCAAAATAAGGAAAGAATTGCCCAGATTTTTGTAAACTCTGGGAAAAACAGAATAAAAATAGAGAGAGCATCAGCTGGAGATATAGTAAGTACTATTAAACTTAGAGATGCTAAAACAAACTCTACTCTTACATCAGTAAAGAATGCTGGCGATAAGATTAATCCTATTGCTTTCCCTGAACCAATTTACACAACAGCAATAAGAGCAATATCTAATACTGATGATGAAAAGGTTGGTGCATTATTAAATGAATATTGCCAACATGATCGTTCTATGAGAGTTGAGTACTCAAGAGAGACAAAACAATCTTTAATTAAAGGGATGGGAGAACTTCATATCAATACTTTGAAATGGTATTTTGATAACCAACACAAGATTGCAATTGAACTATTCGCACCAAAGATTCCTTATAGAGAAACAATTACTAAGAACGCAGAAGCTTCATACAAGCACAAGAAACAATCAGGTGGTGCTGGACAATTTGGAGAAGTATTTATGCTTATTGAACCTTATGTAGAAGGAATGACACCACAAAAGAAATACCCTATAAGAGGAACAGAAACTCATGAATTGCCTTGGGGAGGAAAGCTTGTTTTCAATAACTGTATAGTTGGAGGAGCAATCGACACAAGATTCTTACCAGCTATCCTTAAGGGTATTATGGAAAAAATGGAGGAAGGTCCCCTTACTGGTTCATATGCTCGTGATATAGTTGTAAATATATATGACGGAAAGATGCACCCTGTAGATTCAAACGAATTGGCATTTAAGCTTGCTGGTCGTCAAGCATTCAAAGAAGCATTTAAACTTGCTGGTCCTAAGATTCTTGAACCAATCTATGATATGTCAGTCGAAGTTCCATCCGAAATGATGGGAGGAGTGATGACAGACCTTCAAGGACGTCGTGCAATTGTTATGGGTATGGATGCTGAAGGAAGGAATCAGGTGATTAAGGCTCAAGTTCCTCTTTTGGAAATGTATCGCTACTCAACTTCACTTTCTTCTTTAACCTCTGGTAGAGGAACTTATTCAATGAAGTACAAAGAGTATCAACAAGTACCTACTGATGTTCAAACAAAATTACTAAAAGAATACGAAGAAGCTTCAAAAGACGAAGAATAGTCAAAATAAGTTTCAATAAAACTATAAGGAGAGCTCAATTACGAACTCTCCTTATTTTTTGTAGCCCTTATTTTTATGCATTCATCGGTTAAATTGTATATTTTCGTCGGTTTTAACTTGGTTAGATGGATTATAAATCAATACTTTTGCAAAAAGATTTAACCACAAAAAAATATATTATGACAACACAACCCAACAAAAGAAACAAATCCTATTTTGGATTATTCTTAGGAATTGCATTAGTAGTATGCGGATTGATTTATCTGCTTTATAATTTTGGTATAGTAGATATCAAACTAGTATCCGTAATAGTATCCTTTCCAATGCTATTATTTGCATTATCTACATATCTTTTAATTAGGAATCATTTCCTAACAGGATTAGTTGGAATATTGGTATCCTCTATCTTTTTAATCCCAAGAATAGATACTTATTACAAAGGAATATTCCCTTTTGATGTCGACAATCTAGGAAGTATATTATTCCCTCTTATATTTATCTGCATAGGATTGCTGATAATATATAAGGTTTTCAGAAGAAAGGATAATGAAGAAATTGAGAAGCAGATATTCGAAAATATTAGAAAGACAAACTTCGCAACCAAACTTAAAGCTGGAAAGAATGTAGTATTTGGTTCTTCAACCAATGTTGTGCTTTCTCCAATGTTTGAAGGCTCTGAATTAAATATTATATTCGGAGGCGCTCTCATTGACCTAAGAAAAACTGATATTATTGAGGGCAAAACAATTCTCGAAGCAAATGTATTGTTTGGAGGATGTGAAATATATCTCCCTTCTAACTGGGAAGTAGAAATCAATTCAACTTGTATATTCGGAGGCGTTGATGACAAGAGATTCTATGTTCAAGAAAAGGATAAATCGAATAAGAAATTAGTAATTAATGGAGTTTGTATCTTTGGAGGTATCGAAATAAAAAATTAGATCCATGCTGAAATCTAAAAACGATATTTTTATTTTATTAGGTTTTTTAATCCTTTGGTCATTAATAATATCAATTATCACAAGGCTATTTATAGAATATAGCCTTGTGATAATATTCTCTTTTAGTTTTCTGGGCTTTGGAATCTTTGCATATATTCTGATTAGAATAATAAACATCACTCATAGCCTTCAAGAACTAGAAAATACAGAAATTATACCCGAAGACAAACCAAATGAATCTATTGATAGAATAAGCGTAAAGACAGGCAGTAAGGTAGAGGTGATTCAGACAAAGGATATAATGTTCTTACAATCTAATGGAGATTATGTTTCGATTTATTCAAAAGACAAGGTATATCTTAAAGAGCAGACAATGAAATATTTTGAAGAGAATCTAAGCTCTAAGCAATTTATTAGGATTCATAGAACCTATATTGTAAATATTGATTTCATTGATTCAATAAGTTCTTACAAGAAGAGTCAATTCATCATTACTCTTAAGAACAATTACGAGCTAAAGGCTTCCCTCTCTGGTTATAAAATATTAAAGGAAACCTTATCTATTTAGTGGGTTTATAGTAATCATATACTATCTGACCTATCTTCCCAATTAAATCCTCTGCAACAGGATAGTCTAGGCTTATATTCTTCATAAATACTGAGATAATTACATGATTATTCTCATCTATCTCCATTACTCCAACATCATTTACCGCCATAACTACTCCCTTAGGATTCCTTGGCCCCGTTCCGCTCTTATGCCAAAGGTTTACATTTTCAGGCAAGTATTTACCTAGTCTTAATGGTGATTTACCATTCATTATCGATTTCAAATATATCTTTGTTTCTTGGTTAAGACTCTGGGTAAAAAAGGTTTTATACAGAAGTTCTGTCATAGAGAGTGGATAGCAATAATTATCATAAGCCAAATCAACATTCTCATGCATCTGTTTCTCTGTATTAATTATCTCAATTCCTTTTACTCCTAAAGATTTTACATAAGCGTTAACCTTCTTTGGTGAAACAATCTTATTAAATAATATATCACAAGTATTATTATCAGACTCCTTAACTGTCTTTTCAAGTAAAAATGAAAGCAATGCGATGGAGTCTTTAGACTTAATCTTATCATCAAGTTTATACTTTCCTTTCTCAACCTTATTCATCACAGCCAAAGCAAGAGGAAACTTATATACACTTTGCATAGGATACTTGATATTATTATTAAACAACATTGTATCCTTCTTTTCAACATGAATAATTGCAATACCAACATCCATAGGAGGATGTTTCATAAGACTAAGAATAATCTTTTTCTTCATTCCAAGAAGTCCTTCTTGTGCAAATAGACCTTGGCTAAGCAATATAACCAGACTAAAAAATAAAATAATCTTTTTCATATCAATAATAAATCACAAATAATTAACTTAATAACCCTGCAAAGATAAATATTTATTCCCTACCTTCGCAAAAAAATATGCCTTATGGAAGACAATAGAATGCCTGTACTTTTTCTTGGACACGGAAGTCCAATGAATGCAATAGAAGAAAATCAGTTTGTTCAAGGATTTAGGGATATTGAAAAAGAAATTCCTCGACCTAGGGCAATATTATGTATATCTGCTCATTGGTTTATCAAAGGGACTAAGGTTACTGCTATGGCTTTGCCAAAAACTATTCACGACTTCTATGGTTTTCCTCACGAGCTGTATCATATTAAGTACCCAGCAAAGGGAAATCCTGAACTTGCAAACAAAGTAAAGGACTTACTATCTCCCTATGAGGTAGAACTAGATTATGATTGGGGCATAGACCATGGAGCATGGTCTGTAATTAAACATCTATATCCAAATGCAGATATTCCTCTTATTCAACTAAGCATTGATATTTCCAAAGATGCACAATCCCATTTCGAAATGGCTGCAAAACTTTCCTCTCTAAGAGACGAAGGAGTATTGATTATTGGAAGTGGTAATATTGTCCATAACCTTTCAATGGTTGACTATGATAATTTCAGCAAGGATAATTATGGCTTTGAATGGGCAAAAGAGGTAAGGGAAAGAGTAAACTCTTGCCTATTAAATAATGATTTTACTCCACTAATTGAATACCAAAAAGAGTCAAAAGCCTTCTCTATGGCAATACCAACTCCAGAACATTATCTGCCATTAATCTATATTATAGCACAGAAACAAGAAGGAGAAAATATTAGATTATTTAACGACAAAATGGTTGCAGGAAGCCTAAGCATGACAAGTCTAATAATTTCATTTCGTTAATTTTAAGAAACGTATTCTTCTATTATTCACAAAAATCCTTGTTTTCTCGCTCTAGAATCTTATTCTAAATTCATAGAATAAGATTCTATTTTCGTAGAATAAGGAGTTATTCCCATAAAATCTTTATTTCCATGAAAATATACTTCGTTTCTGTAAATGTTTATCAGAGAAAAATCCAAAAAGATGAGGTTTCCTTGGAAAAAGAGGAGATAAAATTTCCCGTAGAGACGCGATGAATCGCGTCTCAGCAAATTCACCTTCAAAAAATCCAAAATCCAAGAAATTAATTATAAAGAATTAACGAATCTTTCTTCCCATCCCAACAACCCTCCTCAAATTTTAAATCCTAGACCCCTAATCTCATTACAAATAATTAACATGAAAGCTTGCATAATGTTATCATAAACCCAAAAATACCCCAGAAATGTTAAATACATTCTCAACACCTTTTAATTCAACAATAAAGTACTAATTTTGAGGACGGATAATAAACTATCATTTATGATCAAACATTTTTTTATTCTTTTATTGCCTATATTCTGTTATTCACAAGGAAAGAATAATGACTCTTTATTGTTTTGTAATAAAGTTGTGGGCTTAACTAATTCTATTGGAGTTATTGAATTAAGAAATGACCACTTACCTAATATAGATTGTTATTCTATCTTGGATTTAAAAGACAATACTCTTATTAAATTCTCTGCACAAAAAGACTATTTTATTTACAATGAACAAGAAAGCAAATTTTCCAAATTCATAATAAGTGATACATCTAAATACTTCAATCCTTTTAATTATTATATCGAACCAACATTTATCCAATTTGAATGCAAGTCAGAAGAGCAAGGATATTATTTGGTCTATCTAAATAAAGAAAGAACGAATATTGGCAAAATAATTAAGGATACTTTGAAGTTCAAATTAATTAATTGGTATGATTATTATAGAGAGAATTATCCAATAATTGATACAAATTCAATTATAAAATCAAACCTTGATGATAAATTAAATTTATCTCCAAATATTGATGAAGTTTGCGTTTATAGAATAACTAAGATAAAAGATGAATGGATGGAGTTAAGGTCTATAAAAGAGGTCAGCGAGAGTTGCACCTATAATAGATTATGGGTAAAGTGGATTGATAATAACAAAATCATTTTGAAGCTAGCACTTGACTTATAAAAAACGAAAAAAAGGCTGAAAGAATTTCTTCTTTACAGCCTTCTTGCGGAGAGTAAGAGATTCGAACTCTTGAAACCCTTTAGAGGTTTACGCACTTTCCAGGCGCGCTCCTTCAACCACTCGGACAACTCTCCTATTTTGTCTTCTTATTCTGATTTATCTTGTTCTAATATTTCTTCTTCTATTATCTCTGGTTGAGCTTCTTTTCTCTCAAGTATTTTTGATGAGTTATCTTTGTACTGCGACGGATCCAAAAAGATTGGAAGATTTACCTTTGAAAAGGTATTTGGCAGAGATGTCTCTATCTTAAATTGCTTACCACTTGCTGGGTGTTGCAACTGTATTGAAGTACAGTAAAGCTTTAACCAGTTATCTGATTCTTGTCTTAATCCAAAACGATGATCTCCTACTACAGGATTCCCAATATTACTTAAATGGAAACGTACTTGAAGAGGAAAATAGGTCAAAGGATTAACAAGCAAGTGGGAATACGTTTCAAAGGTCTCTAAGGTTACATATTGAGTAGAGGTAAGGACAGCTCCATCTGTTTCTGGTTTTTCAAGAAATATCCTATTGTTCGAGCCTGCCTTAAGCCAAAGGTTAATCTTGTCCTTCTTGTGTTTTGGCACTCCTGCAACTATTGCGTGGTACTCAAATTTAAATTGGTTTAATGTTCTCTTTAATATATCTTGAGCCTTTTTATTCTTTGCAAAAATACAAACTCCCGCCTCGTCGGTTTCTGGGAAATGTACAATAAATAGATTTTGTCTTTCTCCCCACTTGCGACGAACATAAGATTTTGTTAGTGCATATAAAGATTTTGTTTTCTCATTTGGTCTTGCGTCAACATGAATACCTGCGGCTTTGATAACAGCTATTATAAATTCATCTTCGAAAAGAATTGGTACATCTGTTTTCTCTCTCGCAATATGTCGTCCCCCACTGTACTTAGAGTATTCGATTTCATCGCCTTTTCTTATAATAAGCTCAGGGCTCTTTATCACTGCTCCTCTGTACGAAATGCAACCATAAATAATCATCTTTTTGGCTTTAGATACAGACACTTCTGGGAAAGTCTGCATTACTAAATTCAATAAAGGTGTATTCTCTTTTGCTGTTATTTTCATCTTGATAAATGTAATTAGTTTGCAAAAGTACATTTTTTTCTTTAATTTCGCAGATTATTAATTTCAAAGAGTATGTCAATTTCTATACAAAACCTTACAAAAGTATACGGTCAACAAAAAGCACTAGATAATGTTTCATTGGAAATCAACAAGGGAGAGATTGTAGGATTACTTGGACCTAACGGGGCAGGTAAATCAACCATGATGAAGATAATAACCTGCTTTATTCCTCCAACTGAAGGAGTTGTGAAAGTTTGTGGTGAGGATATTTTTGACAATCCTATGGGAGTTAGATCAAAAATCGGCTACCTTCCTGAACATAATCCTCTTTATCTTGACATGTACGTTAGAGAGTTTCTTCAATTTATCGCTGGAGTTCATAAACTTGGGAAAAATTCTAAGGAAAGGACTGAAATGATGATTGAAATGACAGGTTTGACTAAAGAAGTTAATAAAAAGATAGGTGCCTTGTCTAAGGGTTACCGACAAAGAGTTGGAATTGCTCAAGCAATGATTCACGACCCTGAGGTCTTAATTCTTGATGAGCCAACCTCTGGTCTTGACCCTAACCAATTAGTTGAAATTAGAGACTTAATCAAGAATGCAGGGAAAAACAAAACAGTACTCCTCTCAACACATATTATGCAAGAGGTAGAGGCTGTTTGTGGTAGGACAATAATTATTAATAACGGTATTGTAGTGGCTGATGATGACACAAAACATCTTTCAGCAGGACAAAGTCTTGAATCATTATTTAGAAAAATCACAAATAATATCTAACATAGAATGAAATTATTTGTTAGAATTATCTTCGTTTATTGCTCCATACTATTTATTCAAATTTCTCAATCCACTTCTTATGCTCAGCTTGTAAAAACAGAGGATTATTCTTTTATCAATAATAAAGAAAATAGAATAGAATATTATGGCAAATCCGAGGATCTGCTAAACCCTTTTTATGCTCAGATAAGGCAAATGATTTTATTCGGGAAATCGCAGATAAAGATTCTTCATATTGGAGATTCTCAAATTGAATCAAATACTTCCACAGAAAGATTTCGCCAACATCTTCAAAACATTATGCCAGGGCTTATTTCTGCAAGAGGAATGGTTTCTTTAAACACAGAAAATGATTTTTACAGAATAAATGGGTACAAGATAAACCTATCTGAGAATTGGAAGATAAACAATATTACATCTAAGGAAGATTACTCTGACCAAGGATTATGGGCAACAACAATCTCCAGCAAAGAAAAAGAGTCAAATATTGATGTCTTGATTGACTACAAAAGTAATATTAAAAGTGAGTTAAAGACCTTTAGAATATATCATAGTCCTATCAATAATGATTCTGCAAGTATAATTATTGACGATTTGAACTTCTACTACAAGAGTACATATTTCCCAAATGAAGGCTACACACGCTTTGAACTTAAAGAGTATTCTGACGAGATAAAGATTAGGGTAATAAATAATTCTAATAGGAGTATCGATGTATATGGATTATATTTCGAAACATCGGATGATGGATTTATATATAATTCATCCGCCATTTATAATTTATCTTCAATAGATATTCTAAATGCTGAAAAATACTTTAGCCAATATTCTACCTTAGATTTTGATTTGATTATCCTCTCCTTAGGCAAGGATGAGGCATATAATACCTATTATAATTCAGAATCTTTCAAGAAAAATATATCTGAAATAATACTTCGCTTAAGAGCAAAGAACAATAAACTCCCAATAATACTAACAACACCTATTGATTCTTACTATCAGAAGAAAACAATTAATCCTAGAATAAAACAGGCCGACGACGATATTATTGATATTGCGAAGAGTCAAAACTGTGCAATTTGGGATATAAATAAAATAATGGGAGGGAAGGGTTCTTCGAAGAAATGGAAGGAGAAAAACCTAATGTCATCCGACTTATTACATCTTACAATTAAGGGAGAATTACTTCAAGGCGATTTGTTTTATAATGCTTTTTGGAAGAGTCTTGAAAACTACGTTGATAACAGAAAATAACCTTTAAAACCTTTGCTACTCGAAAATAAGTAATAACTTTGCAGAACGTTTTAATATAATATCAACCTTATAAAAATAAAAAAATATGGTAAAAATAGCTATTAACGGATTCGGACGTATCGGAAGAATCTCCTTTAGAAATATACAATCTAAAAGCAACCTTGAAGTTGTAGCTATAAACGATTTAACAAACGCTGCTACTCTTGCACACTTACTTAAATACGATTCAGTTCATGGACGTTTTAATGGTGAAGTATATGCAGAAGGAGACTATTTAGTAGTTAACGGAAAGAAAATAAGAGTATATGCAGAAAGAGACCCTGAAGCGCTTCCTTGGGGAGAATTAGGAATAGATATAGTTATCGAATCAACGGGTATATTCCGTACAAAAGAAAAAATGAGCAAACATATCAAGGCTGGAGCAAAGAAAGTTATATTAACTGTACCTGCTGATAAGGCTGAAGATGTTGATGCTACTGTTGTATTGGGTGTTAACGATGAGATATTAACTAAGGAAATGACTTGTATCTCTAATGCATCTTGCACAACTAACTGTTTAGCTCCACTTGCAAAGGTTCTTCACGAAAAATTCGGAATAGTTAGAGGATTAATGAACACTATTCACTCTTATACTAATGATCAACAAATCTTAGACCTTCCTCACTCAGACCTTCGTCGTGCTCGCGCTGCTGCTGTTTCAATCATTCCAACAAGTACTGGAGCTGCAAAGGCAGTGGGTTTAGTTATCCCTGAATTAAAAGGAAAGCTAGATGGTCTTTCAATGCGTGTTCCTACTCCTGATGGCTCTGTTGTTGACTTAACTGTTGAGTTAGAAAAAACAGTAACAAAAGAAGAAATTAATGCTGCTGTAAAAGAAGCTGCTGAAGGAAAACTAAAAGGAATATTAGAATATACTGAAGACCCAATCGTAAGCTGCGATATATTAGGAAACCCTCACTCATCTATCTTCGATTCAAAACTTACAATGGTTATGGAAGGAAATATGGTTAAGGTTGTTTCTTGGTACGACAACGAAAACGGATACTCAAACCGTGTTTGTGACCTAGCAGAAAAACTTGCAAAGCTAATCTAATAGTAAGATTTACAAATATATCGAAAGGCTATCTTTAATTAGGTAGCCTTTTTTACTATTCTAAATCTCCATCAATTATTATTGAATCGCTTTTTATCTTTATCCAGCAATAAGTTCCTTGACCTTCTTCTGATTCTACTGCGATTTCTGCTTTCATGGCATTAATTATTGATTTACAAATCGACAAACCTAATCCAGTTCCTTGTTCAAAGGAGTCAAATTTCTCAAATCTATCATATATTTTCGATAGGTTTTCTTTCTTAATACCCTTGCCTGTATCTTTAACGTAGAATAATATATTGTCATCTTCTATTTTATAACCTAGAGTAATGCTACCTTGGTGAGTGAATTTTATCGCATTTTCCATAAACTCATTAATTACTTGAGTTATTTTTGCTTTATCCAAGTACACAATACAACTCTTATATGGACTTTCAATAATTAAATCAATTTCTTTTCTTAGTTTATACCTAAAAGTACTTTCTAATTCATCAAAATACTGATGTAAATCGAATTGTATTTTCTCAAACTTAATATATCCAGATTCTAATTCCGATAAATTGATAATATCATTAATAAGCTTAAGTAGATTTTCATTGTTTTGAAGTATTATATCCTCATATTGTAATTGTTCTTCCTTATTATCGCTTTGTATAATTAGGTTTGTAAATCCAATAATCGCATTTAAAGGCGTTCTAATTTCATGACTAATATTAGCAATAAAATTAGCCTTAAGCTTATCACTTTGAATGGCCTTTTCCAATGCATAATTTAGTTTTGCTTCGTTTTCTTTGAATTTCTCAATATTGAAAATAATCCCATAAACTACTCTATGTTTTCCTTTTTTATCATTAAAAATTTCAACGACACCTCTTGTTTCCCACCAAGAGAAAGGTTCATCTTCAGAAATTGTTGCTTTAAATTCGTAGTTGAACTCCAAATGTTCTTCAGCCCTAAGCAAAGATTGCAAATAATCCCAAAACTTCTCTCTGAAACTAGGTTCTACAAAATGAAGAATATTAGTTAAGTCGTTAAATTCAGTAACTTTATTCTTCCCAGCATCATCATTTACTCCTATAAGAAATTTCTTCTCTCTATCATCATATTTCCAAGTAACAGTTTGAAGAGAAGGCATTGCAAAAGAAAGAAGTTTAATATTTAGTTCTAATTCCTTTTCATGTTTTTCCCTTTCATTTATCAATTTTAAAAGGTTTAGATTCTTAAACCTCTGAAATAGTAATATCAGCAAAGTAATTATTATGATAACAAAAAGACTTACTAGAATTTTATGTGCATTAAAGAAAGCTTTAATTTGATTAAGTAAAATACTATTTTTTGGAATTACTCTAAATTCACCGTTCTTTTTAATAATATTATCAACATCATACATAGGTACAGGAGGAATATTATCGATATTCATCTTCTCTGGTATTTCACCATTGAATATTCTAATTGCTTTTTGAGTAATAGCCCTTGCATTATTCTCAGCCATTTGCACATAACCTCCTGCAAACCCCTTCCCTATAAAGCCATCAAAAACAGTAAATATTGGGATTTTTGCTGTTTTAATAAATTGTGGATAGAAATCTTTCGCCAAGTATTGATTTCCATTATCGTCTACTTGCCACGTACCAAAAATCATAAAAGAATGGTTATCGAGAGAACTCACTTTACGTAGAAACTCTTTTCCATTATTTGCATCTACTCCATACTCAATATCAATTCCTGCATCTTTATATCCACTTAAAATATTCTTAGCTTTAGACATAAAAAAAACACCTGTTGGAGATTTATCTGCCCAAACATAAACTTTATGAACATTAGGGAATATTTTTAGCCCAGTCTTATAAACCTGCCCTATTCCATAATCACTCACAATACCTGTAATATTCTTAAACTCAATCTTCCTATTAGATTCAAGTTCTGAAACAAAGATTATTGGGATTTTATTAACTATGGAATCAGAATACCTTAGAAACAAGTCTGTAGCACCATAGTCAAATGCAAGAATTACATCAATTTTCTCCTTATTAGTATTTAAAAAGCTCTTTAGTTTTTCAATTCTGTTTTCTAATTTGGGAAATCTTTTCTCATCCAAGTAGATCTCCTTTAGATTTACATTATAACCATTGACCTTAAAGGTCTTAAGCATTGTCTCTTTGGAGAGCTTAGCCCAATGATTATCAATTGTAAAAGAGCTTACATATAAAACATTCCTACTAACCTCTTTCTTTGAGAATACTAAAAGAGGAATGATTAATAATAAAAAGAGTAATAATCGAGATACCAAAGATTTACCTGAAGGAGTTTTCATAAGCATATATTTACAACTAACAAACGAACTAGCCATCTTGTTTTGTATCCTACTAAAATACTTTGTATATCCTACTTAAATATACTATGATAAATTATCTTCTTAGCTGGGTTTGAAAAAAATGATGTAAATTTGCATACGAAAATATTATCAAATGGATACACAAAAATACAATTTAAGAGGGGTTTCTGCTTCTAAAGAAGATGTTCACCAAGCTATTAAAAATATTGATAAAGGTTTATTTCCAAATGCTTTCTGCAAGGTTATTGAAGATAAGCTAACAAACGATAAGGAATACTGTATGATTATGCACGCTGATGGTGCTGGCACAAAATCTTCTCTTGCATATATGTATTGGAAGGAAACTGGTGATATTTCTGTTTGGAAGGGTATAGCTATTGACGCAATTGTTATGAACCTCGACGATTTACTATGCGTTGGTGTAACAGATAATATTCTTCTTTCTTCTACAATTGGAAGAAACAAAAACCTAATACCAGGAGAGGTTATCTCTGCAATAATTAATGGCACTGAAGAATTTCTTCAGGAGATGAGAGAATTAGGTATTGGTATTTATTCAACAGGAGGAGAAACTGCCGATGTTGGAGACCTTGTTCGCACAATAATTGTAGATAGCACTGTATCTGCAAGGGCAAAACGCAGCGATATTATCTCAAATCATAATATAAAATCAGGAAACGTAATCGTTGGGCTTTCATCATTTGGGCAAGCTAGCTACGAGAAATCATATAATGGAGGAATGGGTAGTAATGGCTTAACATCTGCTCGTCACGATGTTTTTTTAAAAGATCTAGCAAAGAAATATCCAGAAAGCTATGATAACTCACTCCCAGAGAGTGTTGTTTATTGTGGAGGACTTTCTCTTACCGACAAGACAGAGGTCGAAGGCATAGATGCAGGAAAGATGGTACTTTCTCCAACAAGAACCTACGCTCCAATCATCAAGAAAATACTCGATACATATCGTTCAAAGATTGATGGTTTAGTACATTGCAGCGGTGGAGCTCAGACAAAGGTTCTTCATTTTGTTGATAATGTTCATGTAATTAAGGATAACCTTTTCCCTATACCACCACTGTTTAAAATGATTCAAGCACAATCACATACCGATTGGCAAGAGATGTACAAGGTATTTAATATGGGGCATAGAATGGAGGTATATACCGATGAAGAGACTGCAAAGGCAGTAATCGAAATAAGTAAATCCTTTAACGTTGATGCAAGAATAATAGGAAGAGTTGAAGCCTTTGAAGGCAAAAAAGTAACCGTAAAATCAGAATTCGGAGAATTTACATACTAATCCTAGTTCAACACTTCAAAAACAAAAGTAAGAAATCTCAACGTTAATTTTAAGAAATGGATTTAAGCGTTTACTTCAATAAAACCTTGTTTTAGCGCTCTGGAATCAAATTCTACGAGAATAGAATTTGATTCTATTCTCGTAGAATCTTATTCTATTTCCATAAAATCTTTATTTCCACGAAAATATACTTAGTTTCCATAAATTTTTATCAGAGAAAAATCCAAAAAGATCAAGTTTCTTTAGAAAAAATCGAAGTCTTTTTCTGAAAAATCGCCGATTTTCCCCAAAAACATCAAATTCCAAGAATTTTTCTCCAAAATTCAAGGATTTATTATAAAGAATTAACGAACCATTTCCCAAACCTCAACACCTTCCTTCAAATATCCAACCCACAACCCACAATAATATTACCAATAATTAACATCAAAGTTTGCATAATGTTAGAAAAACCACCAAAATACTCCTATTTAGTTAAAATATAAAAGGACTATCATCCAAGAGGATGAATATCTTAATATTAAAACAATTATTCGTTTTTTGCGTTTTATTACAATATATATCTAAAACTGTATTTTATGAAAAAGACCTTCGTTATTTTATTTGTTTTTATCTTTTCTGCCTTCTTAGGTTATTCACAAGACAATAAGAAATCAGACCTTGAAAAGGATAATATTAAAGGAAAGGTAAAGTATATAGAAGAAAGTACTTATTACCCAAAAGGGCTGTTTTGTAATGGAAAAGAAATGGATATTCATAGAGAATACAAGATAACTAAGTTTAATCGTGATGGGAATATTGAACATGAGATTATTAGAGGTTATCATGATTATCATAGAAGAATTACACCATTAAAAACTAATATCTATAAGTATAATTCAAGAGGTCAGAAACAAGAATGCTATGAAATAAAAGATAGTATTGTAATTAATGATAAGTATATCTATGATTCAATTGGTAATTTAATCGAAAAGGCTAGTTATGATGATAGATTAGAAGAATTGTTTTTAAGGATTAAATATAGATATGACTCTAAAAATAATTTGGTTGAAATATATAGATATTGGAATAAAAGTGATAGTTTAACAAGGAGATATAGATATAAGTTTAATGATAGTATAGCTGAGAAAGTACACTATGTATATAATGATAAGGGGCAGGTTATTATGAAGAGTTATAATTATTTTTTTACGGAAGCAGATTGCGACCATTATCATTATGATTCAAAGGGTAATCAGATTAGTTTAATTTCATGTTCTGATAATAAGATTTATTATAGGTCTGAGCGTAAGTATGATGATAATAATAATCTTATTGAAAAAAGGAGTAGTTATGATTGGAAGGACAGTTTATCTTCCAAACAAACTATGGAATATAAATACGACAAAAGGTCTAATTGGATATGGCAGAAATTTCTAGCTGGGGACAAAAATAATGAAGATAGAATTATTGAAAGGCGTATAGTTTACTATGGAGATAAGGATGAGAATAACTATCCATTATGGGATAATCCCAACTATAAAGCAGAAGAGATAGAAACAGAAAATATGAAAGTCAAGTTTTAGTTTATTGCTTTTTTATTCCTTTAAATAGTTTTCGAGGCGGAAGGTGTAGGCGGAGTGGGATTTTTTCTTTGCTCATCTTTTTAGTATCACAAACTATAAAGCATAAGATATAATAAGATACTATATTTTGGCAGTAAATCGTTTTTATTGTCAGTAATTTGAATATCTTTGCATTATTATTTAATGATATGGATACTGATAGTAAAGTAAATATTATGGATTTCTTTATAAATAACTCTGTAGTTAGTACAGATGATATTTATTTATATTTTAAATCTATTGATCCAAATATTAATAGAACTACAATTAATTGGAGGGTATATAATTGGACAAAAAAAGGTATTCTGAAAAGAGTTGGTAGGGGCGTTTATGAACTTGGTAAAACTAAAGAGTTTAATATAGTTCTCTCTACTAAAGCAAGCAAGCTTGGATTATATTTAAAAAAACATTTTCCCTATATAGATTTTTGTATATGGGAGAATAGTGTTATTAATCAATTTGCGCATTATTTGACTAATAATAATAATATATTTATTGATGTAGAAGCCTCTGCCAAAGAATCTGTAATATTATATTTAAAAGAAAGGTATAACTCTGTTTATGATGTCAAGGATATAAGAAATAATATTGAGGATTATACTAATTCTATCATCGTAAGGAGATTGGTTTCAGCATCTCCCATAGTGAAAAATAATAAAATATATATTCCTTCCATTGAGAAAATATTAGTAGATATTCTAATTGATAAGGAGTTTTTTTACTATCAGAATAATGACTTTTATAGTATATTTGAAATAGTTTTTAATAACTACACAATTAATGTGAATAGTATGCTAAGGTATGCTAGTAGAAAGGGTAAAAAGGAAGAAATTAAAAATAAATTACATCTATATATCGACAAAAAACAATAATTATTGTCAGTAATTTGGAATTATGATAAGTATTGAAAGTATATCAAAGGAAAATATTGAGCTAGTAGCAAATAAAAATAAAGCAGATAAGATATTAGTAGAAAAAGTTATTCGTGCTTTATTGTTATTAGAAATACTGTCAGGGAGTAAACTATATTTTGTTTTTAAGGGAGGTACAGCTTTAATGTTGTTATTGAATTCAACAAGAAGGCTCTCGATAGATATTGATATTATTGTGCCAGATAAGAAAATAGATATAGGTTCCATTTTAAATTCAGTTATTCAGGATAAAGGATTTATACGATTTGAAAAACATAATAGGGAGGTTGAATCAGAAATAATTAAGGAACATTATAAGTTATTCTATAAGTCATCAATAGATGGTAATGAATCCAATATTCTTTTGGATGTATTATTTGAAGAAGTTCATTATACAAATGTAATAGAACTACAAATAAGTTCTCCATTTTGCATAATTGAAAACGATCCCAACATAGTTAAAGTGCCTAACTTTAATAATATTATTGCTGATAAGTTAACAGCATTTGCACCTAATACAACAGGTATTCCTTATTTCAAAAAAGATAAAGAAATGGGGATGGAAATTATAAAACAGATGTATGATATTGGAACATTATTCGATAGAGTAGATAATATTCTAATGGTGAGAGAAGTTTTTAATTTGTTTGTTAGTACTGAAGCAAAATATCGTAATATAAAGATAGATAGTGTTGATGTATTGAAAGATATTTATTACAATTCATTATCAATTTGTTTAAGAGCCCCAGTTGAAAATTGCAGGTTCGAAATATTGAATAAAGGAATTAAGCAAATAAAGTCTTTTATCTTTTCCGAACAATTTCATATTGAAAAAGCAATAACTCTCGCTTCAAGGGTGGCATACCTTTCTGTATTGATAGACAAGGGAAAGAATGAAAAAATAGATTTTTTTAATCATAATTTAAATATGTCAGATTGGGAGATAAAACAACCTTTTGAAACCAAACTCAATAAATTAAAGAAAACCAATATTGAAGCATTTTATTATTGGTATAGGATATATGAACTTTTACAATTCAATAAACACTAATATTTCTTTTGTCTTACTCTCTTAAATAGTTTTCGAGGCGGAAGGTGTAGGCTGAGTGGGATTTGAGGTCTCTTGGGTGTATTGATGAGGTGTTTATCTTTAGCTTTCCTTTTTGGTATTCCCAAGGCATTGCTTTGTGGTTGTCAAGGAATATTATCTTCATATCTTTCTTTGGTGCCTTATCTAGGTTTAGAGTAATTTCTCTGTCTGAAATTTCATATACGATAGCGTATAGATTCCCATTATTTGTGGTATAACATAGAAAGGGTTGCTTCCAAAAAGTTTCTTCACCCCATATTGTTTTTATTGGTTCTTCTTTCTGAGAAAGGCTTTTCCAGCTTAGACGAATGCTTGCATTATGAGTTGTCTCGAAATATTTCACCTCAATATTATAATCCTTATCCTTCTTTAGTTTAATATTTTTAGAATTAGTTTTATCCCTAGTATCGATAATTAGTCTGTTGTCAAGATATACCTTTGCATAATCATCAGCCTTGCATGTAATGGTATATTCCTCATCGTAGCTAGGTTTAATCCTGCTAGTCCAGATTATTGAGAAATTATCTTCTGGAATATCAACAGAAGGAGAATTTCTAACCCAGTCAAAATCTATTGTGGACTCAAAATCTCTTTCCTTGTCTACACGATTTACATCCCACTGCTCATATTGTTTGGTAAATGGCTTTGAACCATATATTGCCTCACCATTAATCTTTAACCAATTACCTAAATCCAAAAGTCTTTCTTGTTGGAGTAGAGGAATCTTCCCGTCGGCAGAAGGACCAACGTTTAGTGTAAGTCCCCCGCCACCTGCAACAAGCTTAACAAAATGACGGATTATTTCTTCGGAGCTTTTATAGCTTTCAATACTTTCATTTCTATTTAATCCAAAACTTCTTCCTATGCCTCTACACTCTGCCCAAGGACGAGAGGTCTCAATAATACCAGCACTATATTCAGGAGTGATAAAGCCATGATTAAATCCCCCGCCCCAACGGTCATTCACAATAGCCTTTTCTCCAACTGTCTTATAATACCAATCAACAAGCTCATCTGAACCAAAGGCTTTGGCAGAATGATCCCAGTCTCCGTCAGAGAAAATGATTGAGGGTCTAAACTTAGTAACCAATTCTTTGAACTGAGGGTGCATGTGTTGGCGAACATAGTTTTCGATAGAGATATTTGTGTCAATAGTCCAACGATATAAAGGATTTGTCCATTCTGTAAGAGAATAATATAATCCCATTTCTAGACCTTTTGCACGAACAGCATCGGTAAGCTCTTGACAAAAATCTCTCTTTGGAGCAGTCTCATAGGAGTTCCACTCCTTTGAATAGGCAGAGTTCCACATCGCATAGCCATCATGATGCTTCGAAGTAAAAAGCACATACTTAGCACCAGAGCGCTTAAAGAGATTTGCCCACTCATTAGCATCGAAAAGCTCGGCCTTAAATATATTCTTATAGTCCTCGTACTTAAAATTCTCCCCAAATACTCTCTTCTGGAAATTTATCCTTGCGCTATCTCCAGAGATTAATCCCTTATAGAACCATTCAGCATATTGTTCAGGAGCAGACCACGAAGGGACTGAGTATAAACCAAAATGGATAAATATACCAAGCTTTGCATCGGAAAACCATTTTGGATAAACTCTTTCGGTTATTGATTTTGGTCTTTCCACTTGAGAAAAACAGGAAAGAGAAAATAGCAATGCAATAATTAAGACTAAGGATTTTGATTTCATAATTATATCTTTTATGAGGCTGATAAACTAAAAATTATTCCACAACAATATCATATACCCTTCCTTCAATGTCTTTCTTTGGATAAGGTAAAAGGTTTTGGTCAAAGATTACTGGAGGCCAGAACTCTGAATAATGATATTCTTGAGTTACTACTCCAACCATTTGGTTATTTGGGATAGATGTGAACTTATCGCTCATATAACCTACAACATACATCTTATCGGGCGAAGCGCCAATCCTCCAAATTATCTCATTAGGCTTCCATTCAATCTCGAAGTAATAGAAGTCATTCTTAAAAATATTGTTCTCAATGGCAGAGCGTATTGTTAGAGCACGATATGCCTCTGACCAACGATGATATGAGAAGTCTTGGTTATTGTATTTATACTTATGAATACCTTGTTTGAAATAATCTTTAGGTGTTTGACAAGCCAAATCCCAATTAGTGCAAGCAAGAACACATTCATTTTTATCATATGGGTTATAGTTCTTTTCCTTATGTTCTTGGTCTGGCCAGTATTTTGATGTTTTTATTATCTCAATATCTATCTCAGAGTAGTTAGTATTTGGACTTCTTCCCGCATCTTCTCCCACACCTTGACCAGCCTTTACGTATCCCTTGTCTGGACATATTCTACGTTTATTCCAATCGAAATCGGATTGATATATTAGCCAAAAAGCATTTGTTAGACCACTCCATACACCATGAGAGTTTAATTGAGCCGGAAACTTTATCTTTCCTCTAAACTTTCCGTAAGTGAAGCCAACCCTTGTGCTTATACCAACACTTTCTTTTCTTGGCTTATTCATTCTATTCTCGTTGCCAGGATTAATTAAAGAAATAAATCTTCCCTTATCATCAACCCTAACTGTCTTCCCTGGGCAATCAGTTATATGAGGGAAATCTATAATCCTTGTCTTAATATCGGAGTATTTCTTTTCATTTGCTCTATATTTTTCCACGGTATATGAATCGTCAAGAATATCTTCTACCACAGGTAGATTCTTAAGCTTGAAATGTTTACTTATACTATGGAAGAATTGTTCATAAAGAGCATTATTAAATAGACTATCGTCGTTACCAACCTTACCATTGTTTGGGAATATTTTAAAGTCATTTAATGGATATTTTAGAATATCTACAAAGACTCCTCTTTCAGGAGAAATTACTGCTCGAAGATTTAGATTTTGCTTAGCAATATTGTAGCTCACTCCCTTTAGCTCCTTTCCCTTTCCATATTTGAAATATTGGTAAGGATTGATAAACCCATTAATAGAATCAGATACAGAAATATTCTTTACCCCTTTTGGTAATTGATTTAGGGCATCTTGAGTAACTACAACGAGCATAAAACTATATTTCCCTGTTCTTGGATTACGTTTCCAACGGTTGTTTGTTTCTCCAACTTGTGTGTTGTAGTTTAATATCCAACACATATCAAGATAGAGCTGAGTTTCAACGGAGTTTTTATTAACCTTGGCTTTCTCTTTAATTGCATTATACCATTTAATATCTTTCTTTATTGACTCAACACCCTTTAGAATCTCTTGCTCAGTAACATTAGTCCTTGGTTTAGAGCCAAAATATTGTTTTTCATTTCTTGGGTTTCCAAGTATTCTAAAGGCATCCTTTATCTCTCCACTGCTAGGGACTTCTTTAAATTCAATGTCTGTGTCTTCCCAAGAACCATAGAAGTTCTCATTTGCAAATTCTGAGTCTTCCTCATATTTATAAGATTCATTTTGGTAGTATATCTTATAAAAATACTTTTGCCCTTGTTCTTTTTCTATTTTTGCTGCAAAATGAAATAGAGAATCTCCCGTTTGTTTTGGAGTAGGTATGGAAATGCCATTAAGGACAGAGTTAGATAAATCCATATCCATAGAAATTGAGTCTTGACCTGAGAATTCAGTAATTGGAGTGAACTCAGTTATGATATTATCTTGCTTATTACATGAAGTAATAAAGATGATAAGGGATAAAAATCCTGAAAATAAAATTATTCTTTTCATATTATAAAATGTATCCTATTTTGATAAACTTATTTATTGGTCTTGTTGGTCCATAAGGACTATCTAGAATATTATAATAACCATATTTTGCCTCATATCCAATTATATATCTCTTGTATCTAATCCCAAAATTATAGTTCAGACCAATAGTGTTTTTATTTATTTTTGGAGAAAGAGTTTCCTCTTTTAAGTCATATTTATGTCCAATATTATAGGAATAAAACATTCCAAGACCAAGACTAAAATCAAACTCGTTATTTATTGTAGTATATTTTACAACAAAGCTGACAGGTAGACTTAGAGAATGATAGGTCATTGTGCCAAATACTCTTGAGGCTTGTTTATATTCGTAGTCAAACTCAGCTTTTATTGCAAAGAGTTCCGAAAGATTATATCGATAGAATGTTCCAACTGATGCCCCATTTGAAATTTTTCCTGTCATTGTTCCATTCTTGTAATAGTGTTCATTATTTCCAAAGCCAATAGAAACTCCAAAATAATTCTTTCTTACAGGTATAAGACCATATTGTGAACGACCTGAAGGAAGAATTAATCTTGTGTTTGCAAACTTATTAATAAGAGAAAAACTATAATTTGTAATGTCCTCTATTCCTTGAAAGTCAATATATTTAGCATCGTCCCAAATCTTATGATAGTGATGTTTAATTCCTGTGCTAATAAGTATGGAAGGAATACCCATTCTAGCATAAGGTTCATTATCTGAAACCATTGAGTTATTTATGTCAAACTCTTTTAGGATTATTCTATTGGGTTTGCTAATGCTTAAGCCTTCGAAGTATTTTTTATATTTATAAAGCATACCACAGCCAATAACCATTAGCTCATTATTGGCTTTTAAGTGTCCAACCATATCAATACTCATCATAAACTTAACATCGTATTCTCCAAAATATGGAGCCATTCCATTATTAGCAATATAGGTCGAACCATTCCTCCCTGTCTCATTAGCATCAAAAGCTATAATTGCTATACTTCTTTTGAGTATTTGTCGATTAGAGTAAAGCATTCTTGCAAGTTCAATCAATGAGCTTATGCCTGAGGCATTGTCGTCTGCTCCATTATATATTAAAGTATCGGAATCGAATATTGGAGTCTTTGCAGTAATTGTTACTGAACGAATCTTGCCAAGGGAATCGTTTAGACTATAAGTTCTTGAATTCCCTGTCTGAAATCCTAAATGGTCGTAATGAGCACCAATAACTATCCATTCTTTTCTTAATCTTTCATCTGAACCTTCAATTATTCCTACAACATTCTTAAGATTGGGATTATTATATATTGTTTGATAAAAGGTTTTTATCCCTATACTTTCAAGTTCAGCTTTAATATACTCAGCAGATTTATTGGCATATATACTCCCTGAATATCTACCCATCATAGAACTGCTTGAAAGAGTTTCAATATGTTTTTCAATATTCAGCTTAATGGAATCTTGAGAATAAGTTAATTGAGCCAAAGAGATTAAGACTAACGTTGAGATAATAAAGACTACCCTTTGTTTCATATTATTTTCCCCATGCATCTCTATCCAAACTTCTATAGTTTATTGCTTCAGCTAGATGATGATTTTGAATATTTTCGCTCCCCTCTAAATCTGCAATTGTCCTAGAAACTTTTAGTATTCTATCGTATGCTCTTGCACTTAAGCCAAGACGTTCCATAGCATTCTTTAGTAAGTTAATACCTTGAGGCTCTAGCTTACAATATTCTTTCAACATCTTTGGAGTCATTTGGGCATTGCAATGTATATCATCTCTTTCTTTGTATCTTTCTTCTTGAACCTTTCTTGCCTTTATTACTCTTTCTCTAATTGCACTACTTCCTTCTCCATCTCGCATTGAAGATAAATCTTTAAAAGGAACTGGGACTACCTCAATCTGAATATCTATTCTATCTAATAATGGTCCTGATATCTTATTAAGGTATCTACTAACTGTTCCATTTGAACATGTGCATGCTTGGTCGGGATGGTTATAATATCCACAAGGACAAGGGTTCATTGCTGCAACAAGCATAAAGCTTGCTGGATATTCAACAGATTGTTTTGTACGAGAAATATTAATTGTTCTGTCTTCCATAGGTTGGCGAAGAACTTCTAGCACAGAACGCTTAAACTCAGGTAACTCGTCTAAAAATAAAACTCCATTATGTGAAAGAGATATTTCTCCAGGTTGTGGCCAAGCGCCACCACCTACCAAGGCAGTATCTGATATTGTATGATGAGGGTTTCGAAATGGACGAACGGCTACGAGAGGAGAATTCTTAGTCATTTTTCCTGCAACAGAATGTATCTTGGTTGTCTCAAGCGATTCATCTAAGGTTAATGGAGGGAGTATTGAGGGAAGACGCTTTGCAAGCATTGTCTTTCCACTACCAGGAGGTCCAATAAGAATTACATTATGACTACCTGCTGCTGCAATCTCCATCGCTCTTTTAATATTTTCCTGACCTTTGACATCGGAAAAATCATATTCGTATTGGTTTAAGCTGCGAGAGAATTCTTCATTAGTATCCACAACCACCTGCTCTAACTCTCCAACTCCATTTAGGAAGTTTATTACCTCAAGAATGTTTTCTGCTCCATAAACATCAATTCCATAGACTATTGCTGCCTCAGGAGCATTAGTTTTTGGGAGAATGAAACCTTTAAATCCTTGTTTCTTTGCCTCAAGTGCAATAGGTAAGGCTCCTTTTATTGGTTGAAGGCTTCCATCTAAGGAAAGCTCTCCCATAATAAGATAATCCGAAAGTTTATCCGCAATTATTTGTTCCGAAGCAGCAAGAATACCCATTGCCAAGGTCAAATCGTATGAAGAGCCCTCCTTGCGAATATCGGCAGGAGCCATATTTATTATTATCTTCTTGCCGGGAATCTTGTATCCATATTGTCCAAGGGCTGATGAGATTCTTTGATGAGATTCTTTGACGGCATTGTCTGGCAAGCCGACTAAGAAAAAGTTTATCCCTTGCTCAACGCAAACCTCTACTGTAATTGTGGTAGCATTAATTCCTTGAATTGCACTACCGTAAGTTTTAACTAGCATCCTTATCAAGTTTTTTTAGAACATCATTCATCAACTTATCTAAACTATCTGGTACAGAAGAATAGTACTCAATACTTTCGTTATACTGATTTTCTGTGATTTTATACTTCTTAAAAACTTCTTCCCTAAAGGCTTTCTTCTTTTGCATAGTGTTTTGGGAAAGAGTATCAGGGACAATATCTATATAGGATTGGGATTTCTCAATATCGCAAATAACGTTGACTAATTTTGCTCTAGGAATAATGGTTTTATCTTTGTCCTGATTGCTTGAACAGCCAAGAAATAGAAAGATAATTAGGACGTAAAGAAGGGAATGCTTTCTAAACATAGAAAAAGTATATATTATATAGTAGCAAAAGTAGATAAAAAATCTTAAATTGCAAAATAACTGCAAAATAACTGCATGTTTGTATGGGGGTGATGTTAATATTAAGAAACTGAAATCAGGCTTTATTGAAAAAAGTCTTCGCTTTTGTACTTAAAATCCTTATTTCCTCGTGCCATAACCTTATTATATTTTCGTAGAATAAGGATATATTTTTGTAGAATAAGATTCTATTCTGATTTTAAGCTGATTATTCAAAATTTTACGCCGATTTTTTCCAAAAACTCGCCGACTTTTCCAAGAAACTCCCTGATTTTTCCCGAAAAATCAAGCTCTTTTTCCGAAAAATCAGCATCTTTTCAAAATCAACTCAAATTCCCATGAAAATCCCCTGCAATTTAACAATTCTATTGTGAGAAATTAACGTGTAGATCTCTCCACCCCAAGAACTCTCCGCAAATACCGCCCTCAAAACCCCTCAAAACCCCAAGAACAAATTACGAACATTTAACGTCAAAACTTGCATAATGTTAGCAAAACAAGCGTTTTAAAACAAAATAGTTAAAATCCTCTAGCAAAGAATTGGTAATGTATCAGAAAAGAAGCCTTTTTGAGTGAAGAGATAATAGTTAAGCGTTTTTGGTTGGGTGGATTTTTGTGGTTTATCTTTGGAGAGAAGGGGTTTGTTTGACCTATTTCAATTTTTCAACAAGCCAAATGAAATCATTCAGCATAGGAGAGAATGATTTATAAGTTTTTTCTTTATCTATTGGAGAACCATCCTCTGCAAATACCTTATCAATACTTGTTACTGCGTGTTTTGTTGGACTTATAATGGCTCCAAGTTTAGATAAGATATTTTCCAATTGAAATAGGGTTGAGATTCCAGCACTTGGTGCAACTGTTGATGAAACAAGTCCTACAACCTTCCTCTTCCACTCACTATTTAGAACGTCAATCACATTCTTTAACGATGCAGGGAAACTTTGATTATATACAGAGGAAACAATAATTACTCCATCTGCCTTATTAAATTTCTCTACATAATCTAGCAATTCTGGAGATGGGTTCTTTTGGAACATTAGTCTTTCCTCAAAAATTGGGAAGTTATACTCCTTAAGGTCTAGTATCTCACATCTTATATCTTGTTTATTCTGAAGATAGTTTTTGATATATGGAGCAACTCTATTGCTCAATCTCCCTTGTCTTATGCTGGAAGTTATTATTATTATGTTTTTCATTAGTTATTTTATCTGTAAGTTATTATTATGTGTTTTATTTATTGCATTGCAACCTCAAAGAAGATAATTTCTGAGTCTTCCAAAGCAGTTATATCTATCTTATCTACCTCAGTAACGCCTATTCCATCTCTTCTTGAAAGTATATCATCTCCAATCTTTACCAAACCTTCGACAATAAATATATATACTCCTGTGTTTTGTCCATAAAGCTTGTACTCTTTCGACACAGATTTATCTAAATTAGCCCATGACAACCAAGCATCTTGTGCAATAGAAGCCTCACTATTAGGAGAAAGGAATAAAGAAATATCGTTCTTTTTCAACAAATCTGTTATCTGGTAACTATTATACCTAGGTGCAAGGTCTTTTTCTCTTGGGAATATCCAAATCTGAAGAAGTTCAAGCTCCTGAGTCTCGCTACCGTTATACTCAAGATGATATATTCCTGTACCTGCACTCATAACCTGAATCTCTCCACGAGTTATAACTTGTGAATTATCTAAGCTATCTCCATGTCTAACATATCCCTTTAGGGGAATTGTTACTATCTCCATATCTTGGTGAGGGTGAAGGTCAAATCCTTCTGAGGGAGCAATCTTGTCATCATTTATTACTCTTAGAGTTCCGAAATGTATTCTTTCTGGGTTATAATACTGAGAAAAACTGAATGTATGCTTAGTCTTTAACCAACCGTGGTCGAAACCCCCTCTTGAATCGGCTTTATCAATTATCTTTTTCATAGAAACTTAAATTTATTGTTTAATAAATATATTAATAATCTCTTTTGCAAAGAAACAACCAATTAGGAAACTAACCTAAAGTATTTTTATATAGCCATATAATAAAAATCTATTTTGTTTTAATGCAAATTGAGCCTTGAAAGTCAAGAAGATTGCTTTTGCTATAGTAATTTGATTTTAAATTAGTATTTTTGCAAGCTCAAAAATCTCGAATAAAAAATAATAATAAGATATGGCATTAAAATGTGGTATTGTAGGATTGCCAAATGTTGGAAAGTCTACACTCTTTAACTGTTTGTCCAATGCAAAGGCTCAGGCAGCAAACTTTCCTTTCTGTACAATTGAACCAAATTTAGGAGTTATAACCGTTCCTGACGAAAGATTAAATGCACTTGCAGAGCTGGTTAAACCTCACAGAATACTCCCAACAACAGTAGATATTGTAGATATAGCAGGTTTGGTAAAGGGTGCAAGCAAGGGTGAAGGCCTTGGGAATAAATTCTTAGGCAATATACGCGAATGTGATGCTGTGTTACATGTTCTTCGATGCTTCGATGACGACAATGTAGTCCATGTTGATGGCTCTGTAAACCCTATAAGAGATAAAGAAATTATCGATATGGAGTTGCAATTAAAGGACCTGGAAACAATTGAAAGCAGGATACAAAAGGTTGCAAAGCAAGCAAAAACAGGTGGAGACAGAGAGGCGAAGATTCAACTGGATGTTATGACTCGTTTCAAAGAAGTTCTTGAACAAGGAAAGAATGCAAGAGAGATTGAATTCGACTCAAAGGACGAACAAAAGGCAGCTGATGAGTTATTTCTTCTAACTACAAAACCAGTTCTTTATGTATGTAATGTTGATGAGGCATCGGCGAAAAGTGGTAACAAATACACAGAACTTGTTCAAGAAGTAGCAAAGAGAGAAAAAGCAGGAATTATAATAGTAGCAGCAAAGATAGAGGCAGATATTGCAGAGCTAGAAACTTTTGAAGAGAAACAAATGTTCTTAGAAGAGCTTGGACTTGAAGAAAGTGGAGTAAATAGACTGATTAAAGAAGCTTATCGCTTACTAAACCTTAAGACCTATTTTACAGCGGGAGTACAAGAAGTTAGGGCTTGGACATATATTAATGGATGGAAGGCTCCACAATGTGCAGGAGTAATTCACACAGACTTCGAAAAAGGCTTTATCAGAGCCGAAGTAATAAAATATAACGACTTTATAACCTTAGGCTCCGAAGCTGCTTGCAAGGAAGCAGGCAAGATGGGAGTAGAGGGTAAGGAATACGTAGTAAACGACGGAGATATAATGCACTTTAGATTTAATGTGTAAACATAATAAATAAAACAATGAAAAAAACAATCTTTCTTTCAATTGCCTTAGTATTGGTTTTTACTATGACCAAGGCTCAAACAATTCCTAACTTCAGTTTTGAAAATTGGACAAGTTATGGTAATTATGAAAATCCTGACCAATGGGGAACGATGAATAATACCACAGCAAGCAGTGGAATATTCACAGCAACACAAGGCGTTCCAGGAGCTGAAGGTTATTTTGGCTTAAAGTTAGTTTCAAAAACCGTAGGCTCAAGTATAGTAAATGGAGTAGCAGTAAGTGGCGTTTTAGACTCCATTACCCTAGAACCAATTTCGGGATTTGCTTTTTCAAGCCGACCAGCAAGCCTTGGAGGCAAATGGCAGCATATGATTTATGGCTCAAGCCAAGGTTCTATCAAAGTTACCCTTACAAGATGGGACACAAACCTAGGTGAAAGAGTGCAAGTAGCAAGCGGAATAAAGAACCTATCAGGTATGGCAATGAGCTGGGCAAATTTCAGCATCCCTTTGACCTATACAGATGGCAATAATCCAGACACATGTATCATCATAATGAAGGCAAGTGGCATTTACCCAGCAGACAACGACTATTTATTTGTAGATAATCTTGCTTTTACAGGAGAAGTTTCGGGGCTAAAAGAAATAAGCCAAGAGCTTTTAAACTTAAATATATATCCAAATCCAGCCTCAGATTACATAAACCTTAACTTCCAATCTCCAAAAGGCGAAAACTACTCAGTTGAGTTAAGAGACGTTTTAGGAAAAACTATCAAAACCCAAACTATCAATACTCAAGAGGAAGAAGTATCAACAAGAATGGATATAAACAATATTCCACAAGGGATTTACTTTATAACCCTAAGAACAAACACCAATACAATCACTAAGAAAATCACAATAAAATAGTGTAAAAAGATTTTGTTTTCAGTCAAAACAAATAACAAGCCTGTTAATTTTAAGAAACAGATTTAAGCATTTACTTCAATAAAACCTTGTTTTAGCGCTCTGGAATCAAATTCTACGAGAATAGAATTTGATTCTATTTTCGTAGAATCTTATTCTATTTCCCTAAAATCTTTATTTCCACGAAAATATACTTCGTTTCTCTGAAATTATATCAGATAAAAATCCAAAAAGACTTCGTTTTTATGGGAAAAGACAAAGTCTTTTTCTAAAATATCGCTGAATTTCCCCAAAAACATCAAATTCTAAGAATTTCTATCCAAAATTCAAGAATTTATTATAAGAAATTAACGAACCATTCCCCAAACCCCAAACCCTCTCCTCAAATATCCAACCCACAACCCCTAATAGAATTAATAACAATTAACCACAAAACTTGCATAATGTTAGAAAAACCACCACAAACCGCTATTTTAGTTAAAACAATCCAAATATTCCAACCCGAACACGTAGGCTCGCAACTCCTAGTGTCCACAAAAAAAGAATAATCTACAATTTTATCCCACCCTATCAACCATAATTCAAATAATTTCTCTACTTTTGAAAGGTAAATATCATGAATAAGATATACATAATAAGTTCCATATTGTTGCTATTGCTACTTTATTTATTGATTTCATTATCATACAATGATAACAATTATAAATTAAGTGGCGGGTATAATTTTGATAAAGAACATAAGCATATTACAGGAAGAATAGATATTCCGCCTAATGTTATTAACTATAAATATAATGATGATTATATTATTGTGAAACAACGACCAACAGAAATTCATAATGCTATTTATGATAAAATGAATTACGTTTATAAATATGGAAAAGATAATATATATTACTGGATAATAATACACAAAGATAGTATAGTGTTAGGTCCTATTGATAGTTTAGAATACATTAAAGCAAGAGAAAAATATCACATACCTGAAAAATTGAATTTACAATAATAATGAAAGTTATAAATATACCCCAAAGAGTTATTATCCTGATAATTATTTTAATTTCATCTTATGCTCTTAGTGCTCAGGAGAATTTCACGCAAATTGATAGTGCGAAAGTTACTTATAAAGATTACCTCTCAGACACATACTATACCTATATAATCAATGGTGAATTTATTCAAATTATAGGAAAAGAACGTTTTGCAAAACAAATAATTGAGGATAAAGAAAGAAGATTGTTTTCTTCTTATGAGGAAATTAAAGAGAGGAAATATAGAGTACTAAATAAATCGATTCTAGATAGTCTGAATTATATTTTAAGATATTTTCTTCTTGAAAATAATGAGGTAATAATTAAAAAAACCTTGACACAAATTGAAACGGATAAGCTAATAATAAATATGTACATATACAGCAATGGCAATATATATAGTAAAGAAGTTATCAAAGAAGAAGATGAAAGTTATGATGATAAATTCTATGAAATGATGAAAATTCTTGATGATTTAAGAAAAATGTATAGAGATATTGGATTCGCACCAAAATAAGATTTATTTAGATGAATAAATAAAAGCCAGTGATATTTTAGATTGAACGTTAATTACTAACAACAATGATTACATTCAAAAAGACATTCAAATTTCAGAATACAATCCGATTAATCTTGGGTTTTGTTTTTGTTATTTTGATTTCAAGCGACTTATATTATTCCTTTGAAAAGCAAAATACATATGAACAAGTCTACATTGGGATTGCCCATTTTTGGCAATTTAATAATATTTTGACGTTAAGATTATGTTTATTACTTGAATGTATTTTGGCTTTGTGTTACTCCATTTTTGTATCAATATGTTTATTCAGAAATAAATTTAATAATACTATTTTCTTTTCTTTAATAGCAATAGATATTTTTATAGTAGTATACTTTATATTTCTTTATTACTATAATATCAACAACGTATAGTTATAACAGTACTACTTGCTAAGAGATAGAAAGCGATGAATATAAATATTGTTCTACTTATAATATTTGCAATTTGTAATATTGTTTTAGATTTTATTACAAACCTATTGACAAAGGATTACAGAAAGAATCCATTTTTGAGGAGTTCTCGAATGATATTTGTTCTACTTAAAATTTACAGAAAGAAAGGGGATAAGAAATACTTGTATTTATTTATACTAGATGTTTTATTCATTATTGGCTTTATAGCTATGGCATTATTATCAATTATATAATTTGATTATCTCCCAGAAGTTTGGGAAGGATTTGGTTGTGCAGATTGGGTTATCTAGTTTTAGGGTGGGTTCTATTTTCGAAAGTATTCCAAAGGACATGGCTACTCTGTGGTCGTCGAAGGTTTTTATCAGGATGTTTTTCTTTATTTCTTTTATACTCTCTTCTGCTTTTGGATTAATTATAAAACTATTCTCTTCTTCTATGCAATCAACTCCTAAAGCCTCTAAGTTTTGTCTTGCTGCCTCATTTCTATTGCATTCTTTATAGCGAAGAGTCTTAGTATTATTAAAAACCACTCTTCTTGCACTAAAAGCTGCCACAAGAGCAAGCGGAAGGAATAAGTCGGGGCAACTGCCTATATCGAAGACTAGGTCTTTTTGAGAATGGTTAATATTGAGTTTTATTCTTGCCCCATTGTTTTCGAATATAGTCTCTATACCAAATTCTCCAAAATAGTTCTCGGCAATTGAATCACCTTGAAGGGAATCTTTCTTTAGATTAGGAACAAATACCTCCTCCTTTGTGAAAAATGCAAGCTCGTATGCAAAGGCTGCGCTTGACCAATCGGCCTCAACTTCAATATCAGAGAATTTATATTTTGAAGGAAAGACTCTAATACTATTATTAATGATACTAATATTTGCACCAAATAATCTCATAAGCGAGATAGTCATATCAATATATGGCTTTGAAACAATTTCTTTTTCTAATTCAATACTTATACCCTCTTTAAAATAAGGAGAAACGAGCAAGAGAGCAGAAATGAATTGAGAGCTAATACTTGTATCTACTCTAATTTTCTTATGCCCGAGAATCTCTCTGCCTATAATATTAATTGGTAAATAATCTTTCCTTTCAATATAGTTAATCTCTACTCCTAAATCTATTAAGACATCAACCAATGGTTTAATTGGTCTTTGCCTCATATTCTTGTCTCCATCAACAATCCAATCGCCTTTTTTTATTGATAGTAAAGCAATAAGAAAACGAGTAACTGTTCCTGCATTTTGGCAAAAGAAACTATTTGATTTATTATTTGATAGATTTTCTAAAAGCTCATTCATTAAAAGAGTATCATCAGCCTTTGAGATATTTATTATTTCTCCATTGCTTTGACTTAGATATTTAATTATAAGAAGTCTATTGCTTATACTCTTTGAGCTAGGTATGGGAAAATTAATCATTACATATCAATTTCAAAATCGTTTATCTTTCTATATAAAGTGCGTTCAGAAATGCCAAGCTCTCTTGAGGCAACACTTCTTTTCCCCTTAGCTCTTTCAAGTGCTGAGATTATTGCCCTTTTCTCCATCTCTGCCAAGGTAATAGGAGTATCGTCTACCTCATCATAGTCATTATCTATTATATGATTCTCCTCTGCCTCTTCATGCTTGTGAGTTGGATATATTATATTATTCTTGTTTTGTGGTAAATATATTGGCTCCGAATCTCTATCGTTTATATATGATTTTACAAAATTCTTTAGCTCATCAAGCTCACTCTGGAGTTTTATTATTTGCTGATTATTACTAAGTATTGTAAGAATAAGTTCTCTTTGATTTCCTAAACCTTCATCGAATGAACTTGTATCGACAACCATTGGCAAAGAAGATACTGGAGGTATATATTGTTTTAGAGTATCGAGCGAAATTTCTTTATTAGTTTCAACAATTGATATTTGATCAGTTACATTCTTTAACTGACGTATATTTCCTTGCCAACAATAATTTATTAGATATTCTTTTGCTTGATTGGTTAGAGTAATTACGGGCATCTTATATTTCTCTGCCTGCTCAACTGCAAAACGTCTAAAAAGTAAATAAATATCATCCTTTCTATCTCGTAATGGAGGAACAATAATAGATATTTGGCTTAGGCGATAATATAAATCTTCTCTAAAACGACCTTTCCTTATTGCATCTAATAGATTAACATTTGTTGCTGCAACTATCCTAACATCAACTTTTATTACCTTTGATGTACCAACTGGCATAAACTCTCCGCTTTCTAATACCCTTAAAAGCTTTGCCTGCATTGAGAGAGGCAACTCCCCTACCTCATCCAGAAATATTGTCCCCTTATCAGCCTCGGAGAAATAACCCTTTCTATCTTTATCGGCACTTGTGAAGGAACCTTTTATATGACCAAAAAGCTCACTCTCTATTGTCCCACTAGGTATTGCGCCACAGTTTACTGCTATATAATTATTATGTTTTCTTGGACTGTTTTGATGAATGATTTTTGAGAAAACTTCCTTACCTACACCACTCTCTCCTGTTACTAATACACTCATTGTCGTAGGTGCAACTTGTAAAGCTATCTCCAAAGCTCTTTTCAGCTGTGGATCATTCCCCATTATTCCAAACTTTGTCTTTACAGATTGTATATCTATCATGGTCTTGTATTATTGTTTCAATTAGCAAAAATACAAAACTATTGACAAAATGTCAGAGAAATATGAATGAAAAAATTATAGAAGAAATTCTGAGACCAAATTCTTATACTCATTTGTATAAGAATTATCCTTATTTCTTATTGTAAGAATGGTCTCATTAAGATTAATATCCTTGTTAAGAGATAGGTAATTAACAACTCTTTCATGAATCCTTCCCTCTATTGAAACAATATCAACTTTGCCTGATATATAGAACCCATTTTCCTTTGCAATTTGAACAAAAATTTCTGATTCTACTCTTGGAAGAATTAAGCATAATATTCCTTTTTCTGAAAGCAAAAGTTTAGAACACGAGATTAATTGCTCGAAACTTAATGAGTCTGTGTGTCTAGCCTTTGAGCGTTTTTCTTTTGGGCTTTTAAGGCTATCAATAAAAAAAGGAGGATTACTTATTATTAGATCATAGTTTTTCTCTTCTATAGTTGAAAAATCAGTTAAATCTATGTGTTTTGCAGAAAGTCTGCTTGAGAATTGTGATTGACAGAAATTCGATTCTGCCTGCTCCACGGAATCTTTATCAATATCTATTGCTATAATATTTGCCTTGCTATATTTCTGAGCCATACATAGCGATATTATACCACAGCCAGTGCCAATATCCAAAATATTTAATGGGGAAAAATCAATGTTTTCTTTTGGGGATAGGGCAGAAACTAAAATTGCATCTGTTCCTATCTTCATTGAGGAAAGTGAATGATTTAATGAAAATTGTTTGCAATGAAATTCCATAATATAAAAAAAGCTGCCCATTGACTGGGCAGCTTAAAAATTAAATAATTATTTTTTAGTATGTGTTTTTTACTCTTCTAGAAGATGCATACATGATACGTAATGCTCCAACTTTTCTAAGTTCTTGCTTTACATCAGTAACATCGCCCATCTTAACTTCTTTATCACATTTAATTGTGCTTGTTAAGAAAGGAACGTCAACTTCATTTCTTGCTGCTCTTTCTGCTTCAATAAATGAAGATATATCACTTACTTCTGATATTTGATCATTCAATTGAATACGAGTACCTGTACCATATTTCTTATCTTCTAATGGCGAACCAATATAAATATTACTTGATAAAGATTTTTTTTCTAACTTTTGGATTTCAGAAGCCTGAGGAACGTTTATTCTTACTAAGACTGAACTCTCTCTCATGTTTGAAATAACCATAAAGAAGAATAAAAACATAAAGATAATATCCGACATCGATCCTGCATTAAATCCAGGTACCTTTTTTGAACCTCTTTGTTTAAATTTCCCCATAATTATTTCCCTCCTGTTTTTGCTGCTGGTGTGCCTCCAATATTCTTTGGTTCAGCTTCAGAAATTGCAATTGGAATTGCCTTATCTACTGCCTCCATCTGAGTATTGTTGCAATCAACGTACTTTCTTCCAAACTTAGTTACAGCCAACTCATTTCTAAGTTCATTTATTGCTGATGTTAACTCGTTTTGCACTTTAATATACATATCATAAGAAGTTCCTCTATCGTTTTGCAACGAAATTACTCCTTTTGATACCTCAACTTTTCCTAATAGAGGAAGTTCTTTAACTTCTTTTTCTGGAAGATTTTCTTTGTTTGATGGATTAGCCAAAAATTCTTTAGCTCTATCCTTCAACATATTAATATCTCCTAGTTCTCCATTGAAAAGCAATTTATCGTCTTTGTTAACTAGAACTATGAATGTATTTCTTCTATGAATATCTGGTGGTTTAACACTTGGGTCAGACATTGGAGGTAGTCGTCTTTGAATCCCTTTATCTGTGTTGATTGATGAGGTCAACAAGAAAAAAGTAAGGAGCAAAAACGAGATATCCGCCATTGACGAAGAATTTAACTCAGGTAGCTCTTTCTTTTGTCTTCCCATATTATTTTATTTTTTTTGCTATTTCAGTAGCTAATACTGTCAATACAACTCCAATTATTAATACGTAGCAAGTGTAAAGACTTCCTCCAATTAATTTTGAAAACTTCATATCAGAGCCTGTTTTTTCAAACAATTGTGCTGGAATATCGGTTCCTGAAGCAAGTATCCATGAAACTATAAAGACTAGGACTAATAACCCTACAGCCATTAGAATTTCTATTTGTCCCTTAGGACTTTCAATAAGACCTTTTACGATTTGAGAGAACGCAAAATAAAGAGCCATTATTATACCTACTACCATAAAGGCAACAGTAGCCCAATACGATACATTCCATAAAATTGTGGCAAAACCTTGTTCTTCAATTGCAATATCTTGTTTGAAGAATATTCCATAGCCTAATGCAAAGATACTTGCTAAAATAGCAGTAATCATTATTATAGGCCAATATATATTTCTTAAATTATTTTTCATTTATTTACCTCCTGGATGATTATAAGTAATTATTAAATATTTTTTTAGTAAACCTATTGGTTTATCTAGATTTAATTACTTTCTATTTTTTACCAAGATATCCATGAAAGAAATTGAAGAGTCTTCCATTGTAGTAACAAGACTTTCAATTTTTGCTAATAAATAGTTATAGAAAACTTGTAGAATAAGAGCTGTTATCAAACCAAAGATTGTTGTGATAAGAGCCACTTTCATACCTCCTGCTACAACTGTTGGAGAAATATCACCTGCTTTTTCGATATCATCGAAAGCTTGAACCATACCAACAACTGTTCCTAAGAATCCTAAAGATGGAGCTAATCCAATAAAAAGAGATATCCAAACCATATTGCTTTCTAGACGAGCCATTTGAACTCCACCATAAGATGTAAGTGATTTCTCAACATCTTCCAAGCCATTATCAATTCTTTCTAAACCTTGGAAAAAGATTGATGCAACAGGACCACGAGTGTTACGACAAATTTCTTTTGCTCCTTCATAATCATTAGCTTGAACTTTTTCTTCAATACTTTTCAAAAGTTTATCAGTATTTGTTGTAGCAAGATTAACATAAAGGATACGTTCAATACATAATGCTACCCCAATAATCATACATAATAAAATTGGAGTCATCCAAGGCACACCACCCTCAATATACTTAGTCTTTAATGCTTGGTGAAATGATTGTGTTTCTTCTGCTTGAGCAGTAACTGTTTCTGTAGAAGCGGTTTCTGCAGCAGCAGTTTCGGTTGCTGACATTGTTGAAGTTTCGGTTTTTGCAGGTTCTTTAACTTGTTTTGCATCCTTCTTTTGTGCAAAAACAACATTTGATAAACCCAAAGTCAATAAAAGAACTATTGACAAATAAGCACATACTTTTTTCATAGCGTTTGTTATTGTGTTATTAATTATAAATTGATAAAAACATTACATCTTAAGTTTGCAAAAGTATTAAAGAAAAATTACTTTACCAAAGTATTAAAGATTTTTTTATCCAGCTTTATTTATTTTTTGTTACTAGAACTTTGTCTATTCTGGCAATGTCCATGTCAACTATCTCGAAACAAAAATCTTCCCAAGTAATCTTATCTCCAGTTTTTGGGATTCTTCCCGTTAATTCCAAGATTAATCCACTTAATGTGTTATATGATAATTCTTGATATTTATCTTCAATCTCATAGTAGCTAAGAAAATCAAAGAAGGGGTATTGACCATCGACTAACCATGAGCCATCTTCCCTTTCAAATAATTCATATTCTTGAGCTGTTGTATCTAATTCTTCTGCTGTGCCTACTAATGATTCAAGAATATCATTCATTGTAATAAGCCCATTTATTACCCCAAATTCATCAATTACTAAAGCATAATGGATTTTTTTTAGCTTAAATACTTCTAAAGCATGGTATACACTTGCACTTTCTGGAATAAATTGAGGTTCTTTTATAATTGAATCTAAGTTCTTAAATTTGCTGTTGAATAGATCCTTCAAATAAATCACACCAACAATATTATCCAATGACTTATCTGCAACTGGATAAATATAGTGCATGCTCTCTTCTATCTGTGTCCTTATTTCTTCAATACTACCATTAATATCTATCCATTCAAAATCATTCCTATGTGTCATTAGTGATGAAATATCCCTATCTCCCAAGCTGAATACTCTCTCTACAATATCTTGTTCTACTTCCTTTATCTCTCCTACTTCTGCACTTTCACTAATAATTGCTTTGATTTCATCCTCTGTTATTGCCGAATCCTCATTCTTTTTAAATCCGAATAATTTCATAAGCAAATTAGTAGTAGCAGACAAAAACCAAACAAAAGGATATGTTGTCCTTGTAATTAAATTCATAGGTGAAATTATCAAGCTAGCAATTTTCTCAGGATTATTTAATCCAATCTTCTTAGGGAATAACTCACCCAAGACCAATGTAAAGAAGGTTACAATTAGTATAACAGAAAAATTAGAGATAAATAAAGATAAACTTATAGATAAACCTAAAGAAACAAAAATAGCTTTTACTGGCTCAACAAGACTTGTACCTGAATATAAACCTGTAACTAAACCTATCACTGTTATCGCAATTTGAACAGTTGAGAGAAATTTTTCTGGATGCTCAGATACTTTTAGAATTTTACTTGCTTTTTCGTCTCCTTTTTTGTGGAGTGACTCAAGTTTTGATTTTCTAGATGAGACAACAGCAATCTCGGCCATTGAAAATAGCCCATTAATTAAAATAAGAATGAGAATAATAAGAATTTCCACAATATTATTTCTCCGTAATATCTACTTCTTGTTTTTCGATAGAATTATCTATCTTCTCTTCATTTGCTTTATCATTCTTTTTTGGGAAAAATATCAATGATATAACCAATAAACAAACTCCAACAGATATAGAAATATCTGCAATATTAAAAATTGCATTAAAGAAACTAAAGGGTTCTCCTCCTACAAAGGGGAACCAGCTAGGATATGTTGTATCGATTATTGGGAGATAAAACATATCTACCACTTTGCCGTGAAAAAATGTACCATAAGCACCTTCTGAAGGAAAAATCTGGGCTATATTAAAGAATGTGCTTTCAGAAAAAATAACTCCATAAAAAATTGAGTCTATAATATTTCCTACAGCTCCAGCAAAAATCAAAGTCATGCTATATACTGTAAGCATTGAATCCTTCCTAGCAATTATTCTTTTTAGATAAACAAAAATAAGAATTGATGCAATTACCCTAAACAGGGTGAGTAAGAATTTTCCAATATCTCCACCAAAAGCCATTCCGAAGGCCATTCCCTTATTCTCTATAAAATGGATCTTACACCAATTGCCAATAATTGAGAACTCTTCTCCAAGATACATATTGGTCTTAATCCAAATTTTTAAAGTTTGGTCAAGAAAAAGAATAATAAAAATTAATATAAGTGATTTTTTCATCTACCTTTATTTCTTTTTACCTTGTTGTTGAAGTTTAGCTTCAACGCTCATAGTTGCATGAGGAACAATACGAAGTCTTTCCTTTGGAATCAACTCACCTGTAACTCTACAAATACCATAAGTTTTATTTTCAATTCTTATCAAAGCAGCTTCTAAATCTTTAATGAATTTTTGCTGCCTTGCTGCCATATTTGCGTTGTCTTCTTTTGATTGAACACTGCTTCCTTCTTCTAATACCTTAAAAGTTGGGGATGTGTCTCCAAGGTCATTTGCGTCATTTGAAAATGCTTCCAACAACATTTCAAGATTCTCTCTCGCTTGAGCAAGCTTATTCATAATGATTTCTTTAAACTCATTTAATTCTTCATCAGAATATCTTTTCGCATTTTTATTTTCGTCCATAGCGCATTAATTTTAGTAGTGTAAAAATCGTATAACTTTTATTTCGGATGCAAATATAAATAATTATTTTTAATTGTTGTATTTTTAAACCATTACAGCTAAATATTGTTGAATTGTTCTTCTTTAAGATATTCTTCGTATTTTTGCTCACTATTTTATATTAAATCCAATGAGATTAAAAAAAATCAATTTATCTTCAATCCATATTAGGACTATTGTTTTTACTAGTCTCTTAATTGTTTTATGTCTTTCAACCTCTGCTCAAGATAGAAAGAAACTTGAAGCAGAAAAAGCTAAGATTGAGAAAGAAATTGAGGCAATCAATGCAATTTTGAACGAGACTAAAAATACTAAGAGAATGTCCTCATCTGAATTACACATACTAAAAAAGAAAATTAGTGATCGTCAGAAGCTTATCAATAATATTTCTTCTCAAATGAATATATTAAAGGGAGAAATTCGAACTACACAAAAATCAATCACTCAACTTTGTCAAGAAATTGATTTTCTAAAAAAAGACTATGCTCAAATGCTTCGTCACGCTCAAAAAAATCAAACTGCAACAGAGAGGATGCTTTTTATATTTTCTGCAAAAGATTATCGTGAAGCATACCAAAGATATGCTTTCTTTAATCAGTACGGAGACATGCAAAAAAATAAGATGTTTCTTATTCACCAAAAAACAAATGAGCTAGAGAAGAAAACAGATGAATTAGAGATTAAAAAAACAAATCAACAAAATTTACTAAGCCAAGAGGAAAAAAATAAATCCGCACTTACAAAAGAACAATCCATAAAACAAAAAACAGTAACTCTGTTACAAAAAAAGGAAAAGCAACTTGCAAAACAAATAAAGGAAAAACAAGAAAGAAGAAGAAAATTACAAAATCAGATAAATTCTGTAATTGCATCTGAAGTTAAAAAGCAGACAAACATTGCCTCAAAGAAACATTCGTCTGAAACAAAATCTTCCTCTAGTTCATCCTCTACTAGCAAGGTAACATATGTAATGTCATCTACTCCAGAAGAAGTCACTCTATCCAACAATTTCACTTCAAATAAAGGGAAACTGCCTTGGCCAACTGAACAAGGAGTAATAACAAGTAACTATGGTACTCACTCTCATCCTGAGATAAAGGGAGTAATGATTGAAAATCTAGGAATAGATATTAGAACAAAAAGGGGTTCAAATATTCGAGCTGTTTTTGAAGGAGAAGTTGTAAAAGTATTTACGGGACCAAATGGACAAAAGGTAGTAATTCTTCGTCACGGAGAATATATGACAGTTTACACTAATTTAGAAAGCGTAAATGTTTCAAACGGCTCAAAGGTTTCTACAAAACAAAAAATAGGGACAATACATACAAACGAAGACAATATATCTGAGACTAATTTCCAAGTATGGAAAGGAAACTCTCGTCAAAATCCATCTAGTTGGATAAAATTATAATATACAAATCAATAAAATAAATTATTCTTTATGAGAAAATTAACCTTAAGTTTACTATTTGTTTTGATTAGTTCAATTTTTGGCAATTCCTTTGCGCAATCGCCAGCAAAATGGAGCTTTAAAACAAATAAGATCAATGATTCTATTTCAGAATTAGAGTTGACAGTAAATCTATCGCCAGGCTGGCATATCTATTCTCAAAAAACCAAAGGGACAGAATTACCTATTGTATTTTCGTTCGACAAAAACAGCAAGTATGATAGAATAGGAGGAGTTGCAGAACCAAGATACCATGCCGAGTATGACAAATTTGAGAAAGATTCATCTAGATACTTTGAAGGAAAGGCTGTCTTTCGTCAAAAAATAAAGGTGAAGACAAATATTGATTTCCAAATAAAGGGTTCTGTAAATTTCCAATTATGCGAAAAGGGAAGCTGTATACCACCAGATGATGTTGAATATACATTTAATGTAAAAGGAAACCCTAAAGCTGGGGCAGTAGTTGAAACAGAAGAATCCTTAGTAGAAACATCTACCCTAACAAGTGCAGAAACACAAATATCACAATCTGAAACTGGAGCAACAAACCAAGCAATAGGAAAAGACAATTCATTCCTAATGGTATTCCTTATTTCTTTTGGTGCAGGTCTATTAGCACTTCTTACACCTTGTGTATTCCCAATGATACCTATGACAATATCTTTCTTTATGAAAGGCAACAAAGATAAAAAACAAGGTCTTAAGCAAGCATATTTCTTTGGAGGTTCAATAATATTCATTTTCGCAATACTTGGTCTTGCACTTACCTTATTATTAGGAAAAGATGCAATGTATATTATCTCTACCCACTGGGTTCCAAACCTATTATTCTTCGTAATCTTCATGATATTTGCATTCTCATTCTTCGGAATGTTTGAAATAACAATGCCTTCATCATGGATAAATAAATCGGATCAAAACGCAGACAAAGGAGGATACCTAGGTTCATTCTTTATTGCATTAACAACAGTACTTGTTTCATTCTCTTGTACCGGTCCAATTCTTGGAGCAGCACTTATTGAGATGGCTTCAGGTTCAAGCAATAGTTTTGTATTCTTTATTTCAATGATAGGATTCGCAGTTGGTTTTGCACTACCATTTACTTTACTAGCTATGTTCCCATCTGCAATGAGTAAGATGAAATCAGGAGGATGGTTAAACACAGTAAAGATAGTATTTGGTTTCTTAGAAATAGCATTAGGTTTAAAGTTCTTATCGATGGCAGACCTAAGTGCAGGCTGGGGAATATTGGATAGAGAAGTCTACTTAGCTTTATGGATTGTAGTATTTGCACTACTTGGACTCTATTTCTTAGGAAAATTGAAATTCAAGGGCGATAAGGAATTAGAAAAGATTTCTGTTATAAGATTATTCTTTGCTATCATCTCCTTCTCTTTCGTTGTGTATATGTTCCCAGGAATGTTTGGAGCTCCATTAAAGGCAATATCAGGATATATCCCTCCTCCAACAACTCAAGACTTTGATCTTGAAAGATCAATATTTGAAAATGCTGGAAAGGGTGGCGGAACAATATCTGCTGATGAAATTCCTGCTACAAGAAAATATGCAGATAAACTACATATGCCAACAGGTTTCCAAGGGTTCTATGATCTTGAAGAGGCTAAGGCTTATGCTAAGAAGGTTGGAAAACCAATATTTATTGACTTCACAGGAAAAACTTGTGCAAACTGTCGTGAGATGGAAAACTATGTATGGGTTGATAGTGGAGTAAAGAAAATACTTACTGAGGACTACGTAATGGTTGCACTTTACTGCGACGTAAACAATATTGAATTACCAGAGAGCGATTGGGTAAAAACAAAAGACGGTAAGACAATAAAAACACTAGGAAAGAAAAACCATAACTACCAAATTGAACATTTCAAGGCTAATGCTCAACCTTTATATGTATTAATGGATGCTGATGGAAAACTACTAACAAAAGAACCTAAAAGTTACGATAAGAACATCCCTAACTTCGTAAAGTTCCTTGAAGAAGGTAAATCAAACTTCAAAAAATAGATTATTCATGGGGCAGGTTTGACTTGCCCCTTTTTTTATACTTTAAATCTCAAAACAAATGTTTGACTTTGTAGCAATAGACTTTGAAACTGCCGACAAGCATAACCCTTGTTCCTTAGGCATTGCTGTGGTAGAAAACTCACAAGTAGTACTTGTGAAGCAGTGGCTAATAAAACCTATATGCTTCCCATACTTCCATTACTATGCACAAAAGGTTCATGGCATAAAAAAAGAAGATGTGATGTATGAACCAGAGTTCGAGGAACTTTGGGATGAGATAAAACCCTATCTATTAGGTAAACAAATAATAGCACATAATGCTTCCTTCGACCTAACTGTTCTTCGAAAAACATTAAAGGATTATAGGATTGAGGTGCCTCAGTTTTATTATTATTGCTCTTGCCAAATAGCAAGAAAGGTTTGGGTAGAGAACACAAAATCCTCACTTGATTTTCTTTGTAACCAAGAGGGAATAGAATTAGAACACCATAGAGCTGACTCCGATGCAAGAGCCTGTGCAATGATTTTCCTAAGAGAGATGGAATTATTAGAGGTAGGCGATTTCAATGAGTTAAGAGAGAAACATAAGATTTCAGGAAAGAAACTTCTTACTCATCTACGATAACACCCGAGCCAAGGCATAGCCTAGCATCATTATCGTAAATCACTCCGAACTGTCCAGAGGCAATACCTTGTATCTTATCCTCAGAGACTATTCTATATATATCATTTATCTTTCTAAGCTTACCCTTAGTGAAGTCGGGAGTATGTCTTATCTTAAATAATACATCTTTCTCATCATTAAAGTCTCCAAAACAATCCTCGGTAATAAATTCAAATCCCGAAAGGTTTACAACCTTTCCATATTGAGTCTCTGGATCATAGCCTTGAGAAACATAAAGAACATTCTCCTGCATATCTTTCTTAACAACAAACCAAGGACCTCCACTTAGTCCTAGTCCTCTTCTTTGACCTATTGTGTGAAACCAGTAGCCATTGTGTTTGCCCACAACCTTACCCGTTTCAAGCTCAACAATATTACCCTGCGTTTCTCCAAGATAGCGGCGAAGAAAATCATTATAATTTATCTTTCCTAAGAAACAAATACCCTGACTATCCTTCCTGTCTGCCGAAGGAAGCCTCATATCTCTTGCTATTGTTCTAACCTCGCTCTTAAGCAAATCACCTATAGGAAACATTAGCTTAGAGACCTGCATATAATTAATCTGTCCTAGAAAATAGGTTTGGTCTTTAACCTTATCTTTAGCCGTAGAAAGATAGGTCTTGCCGTCAATCTCCGTTGTTGTGCAATAATGTCCTGTTGCTATCTTATCAAAATCGTGTCCCCACTTCTTTTCAAAGCTTCCAAACTTAATCATCTTATTACACATCATATCTGGATTTGGAGTAAGCCCCCTACGAACAGCCTCAATAGTATAACTAACAACATCGTCCCAATACTCATCATGCAAAGAAACGATCTCGAACCTACAACCATATTTTTTGGCAATATAAGAGGTTATCTCAATATCCTCCTCAGAAGGACAGTCAATATAACCATGCTCATCCTCCATACCAATCTTAATATAAAATATTGTAGGGTCATAACCCATTTCCTTTAACTGATGTACAGTTACCGAACTATCAACCCCACCCGAAACTAATGCTGCTATTTCCATGCTGCAAAATTACTACTATTTCGTAATAACAACAAATTATACCCTTAAAGAGAATAAAATCAAGTATTAAAACAATTAAGGTTTAGAAAAGAAGTAAATAAACCCCTAAAATAGATTAAAGAGATAACCTCACTCTCTTTTGATTACACTAGCACTACTTCAAAGAGACAGCACCCCTGTATCTTTAATCCACCCCACCCAATCTTCAATCCCTCCTCTCCAAACCAAACCCCACCTCACTATCTCTAAACAAAAAAATAAAAAAAGAGAAGAATATCATCCCTCTCTTTCTTAAAATTAATTTGTATTATTACTGAATCTCAAAAGATTATCCAATCATCTCCTATTCTGATACATTACCTAGTATCGCTCATCGATCTATTCCTTTACTCTTCAAAAAATCAATTATTAGCATTTTATATTTATACTCATCTGTATCGGTATCCGATACGTTTTCTTTTAATACATCTGCCAAATACATCGGTTTTCCCTTGTCGTTCGGGTCTTGTTTCTCCACTGGAATAGAATAATCGGGTCTGTAAAAAATCGGTCGTTCATAATCCGCTCCGTTTTCAAGTAAGTAATATGATATTTCATACTTTCTTACCATTACAGACTCACTTAATGCTGATTGCCCATACTCATTTTGATAATTTACATTTGCTCCATTTTTCACAAGCAATTTAACCAAATCTAATTTACCTGTTTTAGACGCTTTCATCAAAACAGACTTTACTTTGTTTGGCTCAGTTTTATCAGTTTGTATATCATTTACATTAGCCCCATTTTGTAAAAGAATTTGAGCGAATTTTGTATCATATTGCTTAAAAGAACAAGCCTCTATTAGAGCCGATGTTCCTTCATAAAAATTATGAATATTTACATCTGCTTTATCATTTAATAAAACTTTGAAAGGCTTAATTTGTTGGTTCATTATTGTAAGCATCAAAAGTGTATTCCCAAATATTGGTTCTTGGTAATTTATTAGCTTAGGGTCTTTTGATACTATTTCATTTATCTTCTTTTCGTCTTCATCTTGTACTGCTTTAGCTAAGTCCCAAACTGGTGTATTTTGAAAAAGGCGGTAATCATCACCCGTTAAATCCTTTTTATCCACCGGTTTATCTCTATCGATGTTTGAGCAATAAAGTAACAAACAAGAGAATGCTAATTGTATAATCATTGCTTTCATTATTTATTGTATTCTTCTGGATTTTTAACCCCAAAATTCTTTAATACGTTATCCATACTATGTCCATTATAAATAGATGATGCTCCCGTCGAGCGGGATTTGTACTCCCGATCTATTTTATCATTAAGATTTGCAATCTGATAAATCATTCAACATCTCTTCCTTAAAATTAATTTGTATTATTACTGGATTTCAAACAATTAACAGAACAACTCCCAATCTGATACATTACCATTTAATTTGTATTGTTATGGAATTTCAAATTATTAATTATATAACTCCTAATCTGATACATTCTCATCCCAATTACCACCAACTAAATAAAATTTTCTCTTATTTAGTTTTTTCCTCTTAAAAAAATAAAATGTCTGCATCTCTTTTTCTTGAATAATCAATTTTATGTATATAAGATTCTCTTGTATTGGTTCATTAAAATATATTTTATATAAACACTTTTCTCCATTTTTCATTTTTTTCATTTTTACCAAAAAAGATACTCCCTTATAATACAATGTGTCGGGTGTAGGAATATATATATTATATATTAAAGAATCATTCTTCGTTTCATAATTAATTATTTCTTGAAATCCCATATTAATTTTAGGGTAAAACAAATCCTTTGTTATTGTTTTATTGTGAAATATAAGAGTTAAGCTATCCTTTATCGTCTGAGATTGAAGCTTCGATATAGATATTAATATAAATATAAATATTATTGCATGCCTTCTGCTAATGATCATTTCTAGTCTCCGTCGTGAGGGATTTGTAATCCCTCGCTTGTATATTATTAGGATTTGAAATCCTTTGTTTATTCTTATTTAGTAATATCATCTTTATTATTTCTTCTTTCAAGATTGATTTGTGCGTCAAAGATATATATATTTTTTGATATATTATTAGGTTTTGGGTTTGATTTTAACAGAAAAGGGTAAAAAGGGGTGTTTTTCTAACATTATGCAAAGTTTCACGTTAATTATTCCAAACAAGATAAGGCTAAATCCTTGCGATATTTGAAGCTAGTTGTCCAAGAGGGAATAAGGATTCGTTAATTCTTTATAATTATTTTTGCATATTTCGAAGAAAATCGCCAATATTTGACCTTTTTGAAAATAAACTTAGTCTTTTTCTATTTTTATTTGATCTTTTTCTATTTTTTTCTGATATAATTTTGCAGAAACGAAGTTTATTTTCAAGTAAATAGCGGTTTTATTGGAATAGAATTTGATTCTAGGAAAATAGAATCAAATTCTATTGGCGTAGAATCTTATTCCAGAGCACAAAAACAAGGTTTTTTCGACTTAAATCCCAATTTTCATTTCTTAATTTTAAGAGTTGGCGGAATTTCCTTTAGTTAATAAGGAATTTTCTGAGGTTAATGGTTTTTTAGTATCTTTGTCCATTAAAGATTTTGATTATGAATAGAAGTAGGATAGTTTTTGTTTTGGCTTTGTTTGGGGTTATCTTTGGTAATGGCTTTTTCTTTGGCAATAGGGTTTTTGCACAGGATTATAGTAAGGAGGATATTGAGCTTAGAAAAAAGATTGCTCAAATGCTTATTATTGGATTTAGAGGCATGGAGCTTAAGACCTCTGACCCAATCTACAAACTTATCACTAAGGAAAGAATTGGTGGAGTAATTCTCTTTGACTATGACGTTCCTTCTAAGAAGTCTGTTAGAAATATTGAAAGCCCCGACCAATTAAGAAAGCTTTGCTCCGATTTGCAAAAGGCATCGAATAATACTCTGTTTATTTCCATTGACCAAGAGGGAGGAAAGGTTAGTAGATTAAAGGAGAAATATGGTTTTCCGCCAACAGTTTCTCAGGCTTATCTTGGAGAGAACGATAGCCAAAAGATAACCTCTGAGTGGGCTGCAAGAACAGCTTTTACACTAAAGTCCTTGGGGATAAATCTAAACTTCGCTCCTTCTGTGGATGTAAACATAAACCCAGACTGCCCAATAATTGGGAAACTTGAAAGAAGTTTCTCTGACAATCCTGAAAAGGTAATAAAGCATGCAAAGATAATTATTCAAGAGCATAACAAACTAGGAATTGCTACTGCAATTAAGCATTTCCCTGGTCACGGTAGCTCAAACTCAGACACACATAAGGGAATTGTTGATGTTACTAATACATATAATATAAGTGAGATTATTCCTTTCAAAGAGCTTATCAAGCAAGGAGTAGTAGATATGGTTATGACCTCACATGTATTTAATTCGAATTTCGACGAAAAGTATCCAGCAACAATGTCTTATAATACTTTGACAAATATGCTTAGAGTTCAGATGGATTATAGAGGGATTATTGTTTCGGACGATATGGCAATGGGAGCAATTGCCAATCAATATGAATTAAAGACTTGTTTGGAAAAGGCAATCAATGCAGGAGTAGATATATTTATCTTATCGAATAATATTGTAAAATACGACGACTCTATTGGATACAAGGCAATTGACGCTATATTCGACCTAATAAAAGAAGGTAAAGTCTCAGAGAAAAAGATAATTGATTCGTACGTAAAAATAGAGAAATTAAAATCCAAAATGGAGCTAAGACAGAATTAGATAACTATAAATTCTTGGTTTTTATTTTTTTTTCTTACTTTTGCAGCTTGTATTTTTTATTATTAAGCATAAAATCATGACAACTATTATTTACGCTATTTTAGTATTAGTCTTAACGGGAGGTGTCTCTGCTGTTATTCTGTATTTCGTTGCACAAAAATTTAAAGTATATGAAGATCCTCGAATAGATCTTGTTGCAGAAAAACTTCCAGGAGCAAATTGTGGAGGCTGTGGACTAACTGGATGTCGTGCTCTTGCAGAATTTATTGTAAAACAAGAAAGCCTTGAGGGGCTAAGATGTCCTGTTGGAGGAGATGATGCTATGGCTGAAATTGCTAATGTTTTAGGATTAGAAGCAAGCACCGCTGCACCTCAGATAGCAGTAATTCGTTGTAATGGAGGAAAAATAAATACTCAAGCAAAGTTTGAATATGAAGGAGCAAAGGATTGTTTGTATGCTCACATGAATATTTCTTCTCAAGGGGGGTGTCCAAACGCTTGTTTAGGGTTAGGTAATTGTGTTGCAGTATGTCAATTCGATGCCATATATATTAATGAAGAAACTGGATTACCTGTAGTAGATGAAGAAAAATGCGTAGCTTGTGGAGCATGTGTGAAGACATGTCCTAGAAAAGTTATCGAATTAAGAAATAAGGGTATAAAAAATAGAAGAATATTTGTTAGCTGTATAAATAAAGAAAAGGGAGCAGTAGCTAAGAAAAACTGTGCTGTGGCTTGTATTGGTTGTGGCAAATGTCAAAAAGTATGTGCTTTCGATGCAATTACAGTTGAAAAAAGCCTTGCTTACATTGATTACTCAAAATGTAAACTATGTCGCAAATGTTTTGCAGAATGTCCTACTGGAGCAATACAAGAGATTAACTTCCCTGCAAAGAAAGTTGCAGAGGTTAAAGAGGAAACAACAGAGGCTTAACAAATTTAAACGAGAAAGAAAGCAATGAAAACATTCAGTATTGGTGGAACTCACCCAGAAGAAAATAAATTAGCTAAGAATAGTGGGATAGAAAATTTCCCTCTACCAACTCAAGGTATTGTATTTGTTAGTCAACATTTGGGAGCACCCTCAACTGTGGTTGTTGAAAAAGGACAAAAGGTAAAAGTGGGAGAATTACTTGCTAAGGTCGATGCTTTTATTTGTGCAAATGTTCACTCTCCATATTCTGGAACAATTTCAAAAATTGACCTTGCTTCTGATATATCTGGTTATAAAAAACCTGCTATTTATATAGATGTTGAAGGAGATGAGTGGATGGAAGATATTGATACATCAACAGAGCTTGTTAGAGATATAAAATTAGATTCAAAAGAAATTATAGATAAGATAAAAGAAAAAGGTATTGTTGGTTTAGGAGGAGCAGCCTTCCCGACTCATGTAAAATACATGATTCCTGAAGGTAAGAAAGCAGAATATCTTATCATTAATGCTGTTGAGTGCGAACCTTATCTTACTTCTGATTATAGAACAATGCTTGAATTAGCAGAAGAGGCATTTATTGGCATTGAAATAATGAAGAAGGCTTTGAATGTAAAGACTGCATTGATAGGTATTGAGGATAATAAGCCTGATGCTATTAAATTGATGAAGGAAATTTCAACAAGATATAGCGGGACAGAGGTACATGCTCTAAAAACAAAATACCCTCAAGGAGCAGAAAAGCAACTTATTTATGCATTGACAAAACGTCAAGTTCCATCCGGCAAACTTCCTATCGAAGTTGGGTGTGTTGTAAATAATTTAGGTACATCTGTTGCAATATATCAAGCCGTTCAAAAAAATCGCCCTCTTATTGATAATGTAATGACAATTACAGGAAAGAGCGTAAAAGACCATAAAAATATTTTAGTAAGAGTAGGAACTCCATTACAATCAATCATTGATTTCTATGGAGGGCTACCTGAAGATACTGGCAAGATTATAAGCGGAGGACCTATGATGGGGAAAGCCGTTGCTGACCTTTCTGCTCCAACAACAAAGACCACTTCAAGTATTCTTGTAATGAATAAGAAGGAATCAAAACGCAAGGAAGAAACAAATTGTTTGCGTTGCGGGAAATGTGTAACTGTTTGTCCTATGGGATTAGAACCCATATTTATATCTCAACTAGCTGAAAACTATCGTTGGGAAGATGCAGAAAAAGAATGCACGATGGACTGTATTGAATGTGGATGTTGTTTATTCACATGCCCAGCAGGAAGACCATTGCTTGATATGATAAGAGTTGCAAAAAACAATATTGGAGAAATAAGAAGACAAAGAGCATTAAAATAGATTACAATTTATGAAGATAGGTAAATTAATCTTTTTTATTTCAATGATTTCTTTCCTTGCCTCTGCCTACGGACAGCCATCAGGAAAGGGTACATATATTGATGTTTCAAATGATTTCTTTATCGAATATCCAGATCAGTGGGAATTAGAAGAGGGAGAAGAAGGTGTTGTTACACTATACTCTCCATATGAGGCAAATGACAATGGGGATGATATTAGTGATTTTGAAGAGAAAATTCAGATAACTCCAAGTCAGTGGGACGAAGGAACTCTTGATGAATTTGTTGATGCAAACTTCAATCCCATTGAATGGGAAGAGTCGTTTTCTGAAATAAAAATAACAAAGAAGGGTAAAGAGACTATAAATGGGAAAGATAGCAGATGGGTAATTTTCACCTATTCAATTGATGAGATACCAATGACTGCTATACTTTATTTTATTAAGAATAGTAATAAAATAGTTTCAATACTTGCCGTTTCAAAAACAGATGATTTTGAAATGATATATAAAAAGATATATTTAGAAGTAATTCGTTCGACTAGGTCTTATATTGACTCAAAAACACCGAACTTAAAAAAATAATAAACAAAAATAAATATGGCATTACTTACTGTTTCAGGATCACCTCACATCCAAAGTCAAGAAACCACTAAATCTGTGATGTGGACTGTCGTTATTGCTCTTTTACCTGCACTATTGGTAGGTATTTATTATTTTGGCATAGATGCATTAATGGTTACCCTAACTGCTGTTGCTTCTTGCATAATATTTGAATGGGCAATTCAGAAATACCTCCTTAAAGGCAAGCAATCCATAAATGATGGATCTGCAATAATTACAGGGATGCTACTTGCATTTAATCTTCCTTCTAGTGTGCCTTTATGGATAGTTGCAATCGGTTCATTAGTTGCAATTGGTATTGGGAAAATGTCTTATGGTGGGCTAGGAAAGAACCCATTTAATCCAGCCTTGGTTGGTCGTGTTTTTCTTTTCTTATCTTTTCCAACAAAGGTAGCTATCTCAGAATGGCCTCTTCCAAAGCCAATATTTGGAGGTAGCACAATCACAGATGCTTTAACTGGACCAACCCCACTTATGGCAATAAAAAATCATCAAGCTTTAGACCTTTGGAATATGTTTATTGGTGCAACAGGAGGTTCTTTAGGAGAAGTTTCTGCAATAGCAATAATTCTTGGAGGATTGTTTATGTTATTAAGAAAAGTCATAACATGGCATATTCCTGTAGCTTATTTAGGCAGTGCAGGTATATTTGCATGGATACTTTGGTTAGCTAATCCTTCTGAATTTGTTAATCCACTATATCACCTTTTAGCTGGAGGTATTATGCTTGGAGCTGTATTTATGGCAACAGATATGGTTACTTCTCCAATATCAAGAAAAGGACAATTAATCTTTGGTGCAGGCTGCGGACTTCTAACTATAACTTTCCGTCAATTTGGACCAATGCCAGAGGGTGCTTCATTTGCAATTCTTATTATGAATGCAATCACCCCATTAATCAATAAGGCTTTTAAACCAAAACGTTTTGGATATTAATATCATTTCATATGGCACAATTAAAATCATCATTAAAGAATATGCTCATTTCGTTAACCGTAATTCCATTAATTGCAGCAGCTGCTCTTGGTGGGGTTTACCAAATGACAAAAGAGCCTATTGAACTGGCTCAAAAAGAAAAACAAAACTCAGCTATCAAGGAAGTATTGAAAGATAAGACTGCAAAAATTGGTAAAGAGGTAGAGATAACCCTCGATGGAAAACCATTTCCTTATATAATTTTCCCTGCTCAAAAAGATGGGAAATTAGTTGGAGCAGCCATACAAACCTATACAATGGATGGTTATGCAGGAAGAATTGATGTAATGGTAGGTGTGGATGCTGAAGGCACAATTTCTAATTACACTATTCTATCTTCTGGTGAAACTCCTGGTCTTGGATCTAAACTTGCAGATTGGTTTAAAACAGAAAGAAATAACCAAAGTATCAATGGAAAGAATCCAGAGAAAAACAAATTCAGTGTTAAGAAAGATGGAGGAGATTTCGATGCAATAACAGCATCAACAATATCTTCACGTGCATTCTTAGGCTCTATTCAATCGGCATTCGATGCATTCAAAAAATATAAAGAACAAAAATAATCCATTGCTATGAGTAAATATAAATTAATATTCAACGGTTTAATAAAGGAAAACCCTGTATTTGTACTATTGATTGGTATGTGTCCTACTCTAGGGACAACAACATCGGCAGGGAATGGGTTAGGAATGGGATTATCTACCGCATTCGTACTAATATGTTCTAATATTGCAATCTCTGCCGTTAAGAACTTTATCCCAGAGAAAGTACGTATTCCAGCCTTTGTAGTAATTATTGCATCATTTGTAACCGTAGTTGACCTTGTAATGAAAGCTTATGTTCCTTCATTATATGCTAGCCTTGGATTATATATTCCTCTTATCGTTGTTAACTGCTTAATCCTTGCTCGTGCCGAAGCTTATGCAAGCAAGAATAATGTGATAAGCTCTATGCTTGATGGAGTAGGAATGGGACTTGGTTTTACTTTTGCTTTGACAATACTTGGAGGAGTTAGAGAAATACTTGGTTCTGGTTCAATATTCGGATTAAAATTTATTGGAGATAATGATGGAATGTTAGTATTCGTTTTAGCTCCAGGTGCCTTTATTGTATTAGGTTACCTAATTGCAATAGTAAATATACTTAAGAAGAAAGCATAAGTAGATATATATTTAATCAAGCCCATAGGTATTTTTATCTATGGGCTTTTTTTGTGCCTAATAATAGCGATGAGGATAAATAAATATCCCTATTATTAGGGATTTCACAGCCTTTAGACTCATTGTAATTTTGCATCAGAAATTATAAATGCAAAATACAATGAAAAAAAGATTAAGTTTTAGAGTAAAGTCAATACTATTGATTGCACTTGTCCTTATGGGCTTTACTTCTTTAGCACAAGAGGGAGCCCAAAATACATTTATTGGTGGATATGCCGAAGGTTCATATTCTCAGCCTTTGCAAAAAGGAGTAAGATATAATGGTAAAGCTGACTTCCAAAGGATGGTCCTATACCTTGGACATAATTTCAACGATAGGTTAAGTTTCTTTAGCGAAATTGAGGTAGAACACTCAAAAGAGATTTGGCTTGAACAAGCCTTTCTACAATATAAGGTTATACCTCAATTATCACTTAAGGCTGGGAACTTATTAATTCCTATGGGAATAGTTAATCAAACTCACGAACCAAATACATTTAATGGTGTATTTAGACCAACTGTTGATAATCTCATTATTCCAACAACATGGAGAGAGATGGGATTTGGAGCAAACGGAAGATTAGATTGCTTAGGTATAGATTATCAGGTTTATATGGTTAATAGCCCTCTAAGCTATAGCGACAAGGGTTTGTTTTCTGCAAATAAGTTTATGCGAGACGCCAGACAAAAGGCAGCTGAAGCAATTACAAGTAATTTTAATTATACTGCAAGGTTAGAATGGAATAAGGTACCTAACCTAAAACTTGGTTTATCTGGTTATTTTGGTAAAACCTCATCATCCTTATATAATGGATTAAAAGAAGACCAAAGTTCATCTAAGGCAGATAGCTCAGTGCTTGGAATATCTATGATTGAAATTGATGCACAATATAAGATTGGGGCATTAAGCCTAAGAGCTCAAGGAGTAAAGAGTTGGATAGATAACACATCAGAATACAATAAACTCACAAATCAAAAAGTCGGCTCTCAAAACTATGGAGCATATTTCGAGGCCTCTGTTGATATTCTTAAACTTGCAAGCATAGACACAGAGAAAGAATTAAATATATTTTCAAGATATGAGATTTATGACACTCAAAGCAAGGTCATAGCAAACATAGTAAAAGATGATAAGCTAACAAGAAATGACCTAACCTTTGGACTTGGGCTTAAACTTTCAAGCAATGCAGTAGTAAAAGCAGATTATACAATAACAAACAATAAAGCAAAAACAGATATTCCTGACCTATTGAACTTCGGGATAGGATTAAGTTTCTAAACAAATAAATGATTTTAGCCATGAAAACCAGCCTAATTTACTTTATTCTTACAATTACCTCACTTCTTTCTTTTGCACAAGGCTCCTTAACTCAGCCTCAAGAGAAGAAATGTAAGAATATTATTGAAAAGGTCTTTAATAAAACAGGTTTACAATACAATACAACACAAGACAAAGATATTCAAAGAATAGTTTCGAATAATAAAACTATTGGATACTATTCTCTAATGAATGCCAAGGGTAAAATAGGCTGGTTTAAAATCATTATAATATATTCCTCTGACCTAACAATTAAAAAGGTATATATTGCTGAATATAACGAAACAAGAGGAGGAGAAATAACAAACCCTAAATACCTTTCAAAGTACGAGGGGCTTAACGCCAAAACACAAAAACCAAAGGTAGATGCAATTAGTGGAGCAACCATATCATCTAATTCATTGAAGAAAGCAATAGAGTTATCAAACAAAAAACTTATATTTGCAACCTAGAAAAATCATTATTTATTGATTATGAATCACTATCTATTTTCATCGAATATGAAGCTTGCAGACATAATAATGTCTAATTATAGATTGCTATCTGTTCTTAGCAGGTTTAATATCAATCTTGGCTTCGGAGATAAAACAATAAATGAGATCTGCGAACAAAAACATATCTCTGAAGATTTATTTCTAATGATTTGTAATGTATATAACTTCAAAGACTATCTCCCTACTATTGAAGAAATAAAGACAATTGAGATAAATGAGCTTATTAGTTTTTTAAAGAAATCACATAATCTATTCATAAATCAAGATATTAAAGAGATTGAAAACAGCCTAAATAAAATGTGCTCTTGTTGTAGTGGAAATCACCTAAGTCTTCTGATGAAATTCTTCGAAGATTATAAGAAAGAAGTCATCAACCACTTAAACTATGAAGAAACAGTAGTATTTCCATATATCGACTCCTTGACCAAAAACAAAGAGGTTAATAATTATCATATTAATCAATTTGAGGAAAATCATACTAATATAGAAGACAAGCTTAGCGACTTAAAGAATATCATAATAAAATACCTTCCAGAGATTTGTTCACCAGAGCAAAGAACAATGTTATTACAAAGATTGTTTCTCTTCCAAGAGGAATTATTCACTCACTCAATAATAGAAGATAAAATATTAATCCCCTTAGTCGAAGAAATAGAAAAAGGATATGATGCAAAATAAACAATATAGAGTTGTAGTTATTGAGCCCTCTCCAATTATTATTTCTGGCATTAAGCATCTGATTGAAAACAGCAAAGACTTTCTATATGTGGGAAGCATTGCCGATATGGAGTTTCTTATTCAAAGACTAACTCCCCTGCGTCCAGAGATTATTATTATTAATCCTTCTATCATAGATTTTCACAAAAGAAGTTCCGTTCATAGTTTATTTCAGAATTTCAGCGATGCCTCCATCGTTGCACTTTGTTATAATTTTATCGATAGCAATATTCTTAAACAATTCGATGGAATTATTGAAATAAACGACGAAAAGCTTAAAATAGAGAATACCCTTATAAACTCTGTAAATAAAAACAAAAACTCCGAAACTCCAGACTCTTCGGAGCTTTCGGACAGAGAAAAAGAGATATTAATCTCCATAGCCAAAGGCTTTCAAAACAAAGAGATTGCCGATATACATAATATCTCCATCCACACAGTTATCTCACATAGAAAGAACATCACAAGGAAAACAGGCATAAAATCAGTCTCAGGACTAACCATCTACGCCCTACTAAACAACCTAATAAACCAAAACGAATTCTCCTAAAATAGATTAAAGAGATTCCTCCAATCAAGCGAAATTTGCACTACTTGCCTTTTTATTCTATTGATAAAACAAAAAACAACAATCCTCATAAATCGAGATTTCTTCACAAGCAAAGCAGCAAGCCAATAAGCAATCTGACAAATAACTTTTCACTTTTAATTTATCACTTTTAACTTCATAAGGCTTCTAATCTGATACATTACATACCTATTTTACTGTATATTTTTGATTAAAAGGGAATACTGTCTCTTCTCCATTTTTAGTGTAAATTAATTCTCCCTTTAATTCCTTTTCTCCTCTACTATTTGATGGTCTTACATATCTAACCTTTAGTAAATATGGATCTAAAGTATATTCCTTCTTATCTCCTTCAATTCTTACCTTGATTGGGTTTTTAGTATTATTAGCTACAAAAACAATATTAGTCACATAATCTTCTCCAAGCATTATAGTTTTGTCTTTATTTATTTCAGGAAAACACTTAACTCCGACTTGATCAACTTGATAATTTGACGATATCATATCAATAATAATCTGATTTGAGATGATATATTTTATAAAAGCAAAAGACTTCTTTCTCGTTTCTAAATCTTCTGAACAAAGATTATCATAAATTCCTGAATATTTATCATCAAATTTAGGCAAGAATGCACTTGCAGTTCTTCTCAATTTATCTATTGAATCTTTATTATTGTCTTTACTACAAAATTCAATTAGATTATTGAACTCATTAAATTTTGATGAATAAGCTTCTCCATATCCTGAGATATTTACTCCTTTATTTAATATTCCTTCATTATTTATGTTCAGTTTATTCAATAACTCAATTGAAATCATTTCTTTATACTTTGTTTTATAGATTATATATTGAGAAACAATAATCAATAAAGCTAATATCAATGTTATATTTTTTATCTTATTAATCGTAATCTTTTGGATTATTTTATTTTCCATACTTTCTTCTTCGTTGGGGTTTGAAATTTATTACTTGTATATTATTTGGATTTCTAATCTTATACATTGGGTTTAATATTAGAGTTCAAAGATATAGTTTTTATTTTATTATTGGAAAGGAGTTTGAGGATTTTTATGTAGAGACGGAGCATGCTCCGTCTCATATTCAATTTTTTTTCTTCCTTTTTTTCTTGTTTCTTTAATGTTTTGAGACGGAGCATGCTCCGTCTCTACGAGTGGGGTATTCTTATTTGCTTTATAAGACCTTGGTTTTGTTTTTAACTAAAACATTGTTTTTCTGTGATTTTTGTAACATTATGCAAGTTTTAGTCTTAATTGTTATTAATTTTATTGTGGGTTGTGGGTTGGATATTTGAAGGCAGGTGTTGGAGTTTGGGAAATGGTTCGTTAATTCTTTATAATAAATTTATGGGGTTTTGGATTTTTTGGGGGTGAATTTGCTGAGACGCGATAAATCGCGTCTCTACGGGGAATTTTATCTCCTCTTTTTCCAAAGAAACCTCATCTTTTTGGATTTTTATCTGATATAATTTCAGAGAAACGAAGTATATTTTCGTGGAAATAAAGATTTTAGAGAAATAGAATAAGATTCTACTAAAATAGAATCAAATTCTGTTTCGCTAGAATTTGATTCTAGAGCGACAAAATGCGGTTTTGTTGAAGAAAATGCTTAATTCTATTTCTTAAAATTAACAGGCTTATTTAGAAATAAAGGTAGGCGTAGTAGATTCCTACTAGGATAAAGACTGAAGAGACTACATATCTTACCGCTTTTTCGAAGGTCTTCATATTGTTGTAGAACTTACCTACCGAAGAAACGGAGTATGCAAGTATCCACGCAACTATTACTACGGGAAGACCAGTGCCTATTGCAAAGACTATTGCTAATAAATACCCTGCTGGTTGCACAACCGCCATAGGGATTAAGCCTGTGAAGTAAAATATACTTGAAGAAGGGCAGAAACATAGTGAGAATAATATTCCCAACCAAAAAGCCCCAAATCCTCCTTTTTTACTTAGCTTGTCCTGTGATGGATTGATTCCAAGATTAGGCAAGAAACTCAGCTTCTCATAAAACATCATAAATAGTCCGATAAGAATTAGAGAAGGTGGTATAAGAATTCCTGCATAATTGGCTAAGAACTTTTTTATGGTATATATGCTTGCACCTTGTTTTATTATAGCTACAAGGATAATTGTTAGAAAAGTATAGACCACTATACGCCCAAGAGTATAGTAGATGCCGCCTAAGAATACCTTTCTTTTGTTTTCAATATCCTTGCTTAGAAAGCCAATTGCTGTAATGTTTGTCGCTAAGGGGCAAGGACTAATTGCTGTTAGAAGGCCAAGAAGAAAGGCGGTGAGAATTGGGATATTGCTACTATGCAATATTGAATCAATAAATTCCATCATAGGAGTGATTTTATCTTTTCTGTGATTACTCTCTTAAAGGTTTCTTCGTTTGTGTTAGTATGGTCAAAACTAAAAGCTGTCATATCATTGATAGTCTCTACTCCATTCTGCCATTTATTAATTAGAAGGCTTGACCATGCAACCTCATATTTCTCTGCAATCCTCTCGTTTTCTTTTAGAGTATAATCAATCATCTTGTAGACAATCTTCCCCTCTTTTATCTCCTTAGAAAAGTTTTCATCTAAGACCTCCTTGGTATATCTCTCAATGTTCATACATGAAATACACCTATTCTTGCCAAAGAAATAGAGTACCTCTATCCTATCTCCATTTATATCCTTCACCTTTGGCTGGGAAGCCTTTGGAGATTCTTTAGAACATCCAAAAAATGCAAGAATGATTACTAGGAAAACTAAAGCCTTTTTCATTGCTGGGAGAATAAGATTATTTTGTCAAAAGCTCTTTAATCTTATCAACTGGAAGTTTTGCCCCTGAGCTTACAACCTTTCCGTCAATAACTAAGGCTGGAGTACGTAATACATTAAACTGCATTATCTCCATCATATCTTCTATTTTTTCAACCTTTGTGTCTAGTCCTAATTCCTCAACAGCCTTTACAACGTTATTATAAAGAGCCATGCATGTAGAACATCCTGTTCCTAAAACTTTAATTTCCATATTGTAAATGTATAATCTATTAATATTATTCTTCTATTTTATTCTTAGACTTCTCAGGAATGACAACTGAGGCTAATACGCTAACTCCTAATATACCTATAATGATAAATAAAGAATGAATTGTTTCGAAGCCAATTGTTTCAAGCCAAGTGTGGGCAAGCATCTTTACACCAATAAATGTCAGCAAAACAGCTAGTCCAATCTTTAGGAATCTAAACATATTCATAACATTACTTACAAGGAAGAATAGGGAACGAAGACCAAGAATAGCAAATATGTTTGAGAAGAAAACCACAAATGGGTCTTTTGTAACCGAAAAGATTGCAGGAATAGAATCAACTGCAAAGATTAGATCTGTGAACTCAACAACTACCAAACATACAAAAAGGATTGTCATATATCGTTTACCGTCAATCTTTTTAAAGAAAGTATGATCATCCACATCGTGAGAGATAGGCATAAACCTTGAAAGGAATTTCACTATCATATTATCCTCTGTCTTTACCGACTCCTCTTCATTTCTATTTATAAACATCGATATTCCGGTATAAACAAGGAATCCTCCAAAGAGATAAAGCACCCATTCATATTTCTGGATAATGGCTGCACTGAGGAAGATAAAGATAAATCTCATAACTATTGCCCCAAGTACACCCCACATTAAAACTCTTTTATAGTATTTTCTTTCGATTCCGAAAGATGCAAAGATTAGAATTATGACGAAGATATTGTCAATTGATAATGAATACTCAATTAAATAACCCGTGATATACTCAATACTCATTTGTCCACGATACTTTTCTACAGCTTGTTCATAAGGTATATCGTTATAAGTTGCGCCATTATGATACTTGGCAGATATTTCATTTAGACCATTAAGATCAGATACCCCATGTATCTTTTCTCCGTGAAATCGAATAAAAAGGAAGAAGGCGAGGGCTAAAGTTACCCATACAGCAGTACTAACACTTGCTTTTTTCATTGTTACTATCTTGTCTTCTTTCTCGAAAACACCAAGGTCAAGAATCAAAATCGCAGCAATAATAATAGTGAAACCTGCGAAAAATAATACTTCAAAAAGAGATGAGTCCATAATAATTACTTCGTTATTTTATTTATTCAACTTGCGAAATTACATAAAATAAGCGTTAGTTATGCTCTTTTTTAGTACTTTTGTATATTCTATTATTTCATAAAAGATGAATGTAAACGTATTTATTCCTTGCTGCATCGACCAATTCACACCTCAAACAGGCTTGAATCTAATAGCACTTTTGGAGAAATTGGGTCATAATGTCACCTATAATGAAGAGCAAACCTGCTGCGGGCGAGTCTTATATGACAATGGAAATTGGGCTGAGGCAAAGGAAGTCGGAGAGAAATTCATCGGAATGTATAATATAAGAGACTATATTGTTGGTTGCTCAACCTCATGTGTGGGCTATATCAAGAACAATATGGGTAGGCTTTTCTTCAATACCTCTAACCATAACCTTTATAAAAACATCAACGATAAGATAGTTGACATCACAGAGTTCTTGGTTGACATAGCACAAACCTTAGATGTTGGGGCTTATTTCCCTTATAAGGTATCTGTACATTATAACTGTCATGCACTAAACGAGTACAATTTGGTCGAAGAAACAAAGCTTTTGCTTCAGAATGTTAAGGGTTTAGAGATTGTTTCAGCCAATACTAATAACTTCTGTTGCGGTTATGGAGGCATGTTTACCTTGTTTAACGACCCTGTTTCTATGGCTTTGGCAAAACAAAAGATTGATCAGGTGCTTGCAGAAGGCGCAGAATATATCGTAAGTAGCGACCAGACATGTCTACTTCACTTGCAATCCTATATCGATAAGCACGCAATCAACCTTAAAACCATTCATCTTGTCGACCTATTAATGTGGGAAGAAGACCTTGATAACTAATGAAAGACACCACGATATTCCCATGGGGCGATACAAGACCCTACAATTCTTATTCTAATTATTTTCGTAAAGAGTTCGGACATAGGGTGCAAAAGCTATCCATTGACGCAGGATTCACATGCCCAAACCGAGATGGTAGCGTTTCAATTGGGGGATGTTCCTTCTGCGATAACGACGCTTTTAACCCATCATACTGCCAAGCAGAGAAGTCAATTACCCAACAATTAAACGAAGGAATAGAGTTTCACCAGTGGAGATATAAGAAAGCAATGGACTATTTAGCCTATTTTCAACCTCACTCAAACACATATGCACCACTCGAAACCCTCAAAAAACTATACGAAGAAGCTCTTAATCACGATAAGATTGTCGGACTAGTCATAGGCACAAGACCCGATTGCGTGGACGAAGAAAAGCTTGACTACATAGCAGAACTCTCAAAAAAGCACTATATTATCCTCGAATTTGGGATAGAAAGTCTTTACGACAAGACCCTAAAAAGGATAAATCGAGGGCATGATTCTGCGCAAACACTATGGGCAATAGAAGAGTCTGTCAAGCGAGGAATAAGAACTGGAGGTCATATAATCTTCGGTCTGCCATCGGAGACGAGGTCTGAGATGCTAAAGGAGGCGGAAATCTTATCCAATCTTGGGCTAACATCGGTTAAATTCCACCAACTTCAGATATTTAAGAATACGAAAATGGAGGAAGATTTCAAGGAAAACCCACAAGACTACGACCTTTTCTCCTTCGAGGATTACAAGGAATTCATAATCGATTTCCTCGAAAGACTAAACCCAAGCATCGTAATTGAACGTTTCGCAGGAGAAGTTCCACCTAGGTTTAGGGCGAATGAAGGGTGGGGAAACCTCAGAAATGAGGAAGTAGTATCAAGAATTGAACAAAGAATGAGAGATAGAAACACATACCAAGGGAGGTTATATGAATAGTTTATTCGGAAAAACATTAGATGAATTGCAAGAAATTTGCCTTTACACAGGGCTTCCTAAGTTCGCAGCAAAGCAGATTGCAGACTGGATTTACGCCAAAGGAGTAACGGAAATTGACCAGATGACCAACCTATCTTTGAAGGCAAGAGAGTCATTAAAGAAAGAATATAATATCGGAAGATCTCTTCCTGTGGATTGTCAAACCTCGATTGACGGCACAAAGAAGTACCTTTTCCACTACCAAAACAACGATTACGTAGAAGCAGTCTTTATTCCTGAGGACGAAAGAGCAACACTTTGCGTCTCAACACAGGTAGGATGCAAGATGAATTGCAGCTTTTGCGCAACAGGAAAGCAAGGATTTACGAGAAATTTAAGCAGTCTTGAGATAGTAAATATGGTCAGAAGCCTACCCGAATACGAGAAGCTGACGAACATAGTCTACATGGGAATGGGCGAACCTTTTGACAATTACTATAATGTAATGAAGTCTCTGGAAGTCCTAACCTCATCATGGGGCTTAGCCATGAGCCCTCGAAGGATAACAGTCTCGACAGTTGGGTTGCATGAGAGGACAATTGAGTTCCTAAGAGACTCGAATTGTCATCTAGCACTAAGCCTTCACAACCCATTTCACTCAGAAAGAGCACGCATAATGCCCGTTGAGAGCAGCAATTATCTTGAAGAAATCATCGAAGAAATCAAGCAATACGACTGGAAAGGTCAAAGAAGAGTGAGCTTTGAGTACATCTTGTGGAAGGGACTTAACGATACTCCGGTGCATTCTCGAGGTTTGGTAAAACTATTACGAGGACTTGAATGTCGAGTTAACCTCATTCGCTTCCACACAATCCCCGATACTCTATTCCAAACTGCCGATGAAGAAACCATGATTCGCTTTAGAGATAGCCTCAATGAGCAAGGAATTATATGCACAATACGCTCCTCTCGAGGTGAAGACATCCTAGCTGCATGCGGACTTCTCTCAACAAAACACCTAAAAGACGAAGAATAAAGACCCAAAAAGCAAAGCAATTATCATATAAAAGCAAAGCAATTGCAATAAAAAAAAGCTGTTTCAAACCTCTGAAACAGCTTTTTTTATATCTAAAAACCTTATTCTACAATTATCTTTTTGGTGGTTTCACCCTCAGAAGTTTTGATTTTGAGGATATAATTCCCCTTTTCAAAACCACTAACATCAAGCCTTAGACTCTCAGAACCTACCTTTTTAGAGTAGACTTTCTGCCCAATTGCATTGTAAATATCTAGGTTAATAATCTTCGAAGAGCAGTTTATATTAACAAAATCCTTAGTTGGGTTAGGATAAGCCAGCGCAATAACCTTCTTAGGGTCAAGAGATCTAAGCCCAACAATGCCACCATTGAAATCTAATTTAAGAAGATAGTTATTCTTAAAACAAGTATTAAAGTAACCATTTATATAGGAAACAGAGTCAGTAATCAAGGTTATTATTATCCCACCATCTTGTGTGCAGACTATACCTCGAGGTATTTTACGATCGTTAGGTTCGAATTCATTAAATATATACGAGAAATTTTGATCTCCATCTCGATTAAAATTAGCTATCTTTATCCCAAGATTCTCATATGGATATCCGCTTTCTGCATCTGGATTGTAGTGAAATATCATATAACAATAGAAGATTGAGTCTAAATTTCTGAAGTTTAAGTCCCATTCATCCTGCATAATGCTATAGCTCAAATAACGAGCTGTGCTAGCACTTCCTGAGTTAATTAAGTAGTGTTTCTCTGTTTTTGAAATAGTATTGTAAATACCTACAAAATCAGAACAGCCACTTAGAATGATGATACTGTCGTTTACAACCTTAATTCTTCCGAATTCAACGACACTGATACTGTCAAATATATCAAGAGAAGTGCTATTTATATAGTATAATTTCCTATCAATATTCTGCGTAAGTGGCTCAATCAGTATATTATTTCCCTGTTCTGCAATACATAAATCGTGAGCCTCGTTTTCATATTCCTTATAATTCAATAAATTTCCTGAAGTATCTATTATCGAAAGACAAAGTTTCTTAATTGGATTTGCTTGAGTTGAAGCACTATCCATTCGATTTGAAGCAATAGCAAAGGCGTTTTTCGACTTCAAATATGTCATTCTACATTCAGTATACACGTCTTTGTTAGGTAAATTCTTATGACTTAGAGTTTGAGAAGCAATATCATAACATAGCAAATACGCAGAATCTATAATGTTTTTCGCAAGATTTATGCCATTAATTTCATAGTATGTAGTGTGATAATCATACTTAAGTGAATAGAGTTTATTGTCTAATTTAATCTCAAACTCTTCGTTGTGAGCTACAGTACTCAAGATATTTAGGTCGTCATCGTAGTTAATATAGAATGTATCTAGGCGTGACCAGAACCCATCTTCGTCGTAATTGACTAGTTTATACGCAGGTTTGTCACTGACAATCCCTTTGATTTTTACGCTATCTGTTTGGTAAAAAGTGCTAATCTGAGCAAAACTCACTGCACTTAGAAAGAAAGCAAGTAAGAAAAACGAAACATTCTTAATCATAATACTTCGATATTGAATTTTGAAACGAGATAATTCTATATTAAAAACTTTATATAATTATACTTAACACAAAATAAACAAAGTTGTAAGCAAAGAGTTTAAAATTAAGTTATAAAGTTATTCAAGTCTCTTTCGTTCCTTTTCCGCCTCTTTTTCCTTCCAATTTACATATCCAACTCTTGCTGATTCACTTACAAAACAAAAGAAATTGATAATAATTCCGAACAACATAACCTTTCCAACGATGATTTGAATAATCAAAACAACTAGAAATAAACCTAAAAAATAGTATTTTTGATATTTATTACCTTTGTATATATCCTTAGAAACAGATATAACAAATGATATTAACGCTAAAATTGAAGATATAATGTAAAGCTTTAATGATACTTCTTTGAACCAATCCATATCGGGAGATACAACAAATGTAACAATAAGAGCAGAAATTACAATATCTAAAACTTCTTCTTTCTTCTTCGATAACTTTAATTTCATTGTTTAATTTCTTTGTTTTTATGATTAATTATAATGCAAATATAAATATTATTTTCTTATAATTACGTTTTATTATTAGAACTTTTATTATTCATTTTTTTTATAAAACACTAGTAAAAACAAGGCTTTCGGAATTGAGAAACAAAGTTAGAACAGTCTGTATGTAAGTTAATTACATTTAAAAAGCTTGACAAATGGATTTCAATTTTGTAGTTTTGTTACCAGTTTTATCGCAAGATTTAACTAGAGTTTTCAAGAATTATCAACTTAATAACCAAAGAAAGGAGATTAAAATATGTCCGTAGGTTATATAATTCAAAAGAAAATGATCCACGTAGGCTACAACCCTGGAGAGAAATACGTAGCTAGGATCTTTAGAGAGCAAGTTATTACACTTAAAAAGCTTGCTCAGGAAATCGCAGCTTCTTCGTCTTTGTCAGCAGGTACTGTGCTTGACGTTGCTCAAAGCCTCTTTGAGAAGATAGCAGACCACGCTTCCGAAGGTCAAACAGTAAAGATTGACGCCTTAGGAACTTTCTCTGTAGCTATCAATGCTAAGGCTGTTGATACCTTAGAAGAAGTAACTCCGGATACAATCGAAAGAGTTTATGTTCGATTTACTCCAAGTAAGGATTTAAAAACCATCATGGAGAACGCAGGAGTTAAGTATAAAAACCTTGACATCAAGGGAATTCAGTTTCGAGGCGACGTTCCGCCAACGCCATAACGAAGCTTTTTAAGATTAAAATGGCTGAAGTACTCCCAAAAAAACGCCATTTTTACCTCCGAAACACGCCATGATTGCTCTCAAACATGGCGTGTTTTCATTTAAAGATGGCATCTTTGCGTTAAAAGATGGCGTATTGTGGTTAAAAGTTAAAGTTTTGGTGTTTGGAGACTAAGAATAGTAATTTGAGGTTGGAAGTTTGAAGTTAAAATACAAAATAATTGGAGTAAAAAGACCTCGTTTTGAGGTAAAAACACTACCTTTGTAGGTGTAAAACACCTTGTTTTTAATAGTAATTAAGAAGAAATTGGAGTAAATTATGGAAAAATTTGACAGAGATTTGGCTGAAAAAGCACTTGGATTCGACCGTCGTTTCACGTGGGAGGTGAAGGTTGGAAGCGTAGGTGTGGGGGGTGGAAACCCTGTAAGGATACAATCGATGACCAATACCGACACAATGGATACTCAAAAGACTGTTTCTCAGGTCTTAAAGTTGGCGGAAGTAGGGTGTGAAATGGTCAGAATTACGGCCGCAGACGTCGCTCAAGCACATAATTTATACGAGATTAAGAATGAATTACTGAAGAAAAACTGCTCCGTTCCCCTTATTGCAGACATCCATTTCAACCCTAAAGCTGCCGAGATTGCGGCGAAAATTGTAGATAAAGTTCGCATAAATCCAGGCAATTATACCGATAAAAACAGAGGAAAAGTCTCATTTTCTGACAAGGAATACGAAGATGAGCTGGCGAAAATACAAGAGAAATTATACCCATTAATAGAGATTTGCAAGCAAAATAACACCGCAATTCGTATCGGAACAAACCATGGTTCGCTATCAGAAAGGATAGTTTCACGCTATGGAGACACGCCTTATGCGATGGCAATCTCTGCCCTTGAGTTCACAAATATTTGCTTTTCGATGGATTTTAATAAGATAATCCTATCGCAAAAGTCAAGCAATGTGAAGCAAATGATGATGGCTACGCGTTTGCTTGCGAAGATGTTAGATGATAATAACCTTTATTTCCCACTTCATTTAGGAGTAACTGAGGCTGGAGATGCTGAGGATGGACGTATAAAATCCGCCGTTGGCATAGGTGGATTGCTTGCTCTTGGCATAGGAGATACTTTGAGAGTCTCATTGACAGAAGACCCCGTGGCGGAAATTCCCGTAGCAAAAGCGATCCTGCAATCAACAGGTGACAGGATATATAAGGCGGAATTCATCTCCTGCCCTTCATGTGGCAGGACGAAATACGACATCTTGGAGGCTCTAAAGAAGGTAAAAGAGGCTTGTTCTCAGCTTATTGGCGTTAAGATTGCGGTCATGGGCTGCATCGTAAACGGCCCAGGAGAGATGGCAGATGCGCATTATGGATACGTTGGGGCTTCGGAAGGTAAGGTCAATCTCTACCGTTCCAAAACTCTAATCCACCAGAATGTAGATGAAAATATCGCACTTGAGAAGCTTATAGAGATGATAAAAGAGGACGGAAAGTGGGTTGAGGGGAGTTAGAAGTGAAGAGTTAAGAGTGAAAAGTGAAAAGTTTAGAGTGAAAAGTTGGGGGTTTGAGGTTTAAAAATAAGAGTTTAAATAAAGATATGACTAAGATTGAGAAAAGATTGCGACGTTTAGGAAAGAGTATTGAGGGAGAATTGCTAGTTGATAACCTCTCTTTGGTTGTCTATTCGACCGATGCTTCGGCTTATAGAGAAAGACCTTTGGGTGTAGTTTTGCCGAAAACCAAGGATGATATCCTCAAAATTGTGGACTTTGCAAGGCAGAATAACATCACACTTATCCCAAGAGGTGCTGGTACTTCCTTGGCTGGACAGGTCGTAGGAAGCGGTCTTGTGGTTGATATTTCTAGACATTTTAAGCGTATTATCGAGGTAAATGAGGCTGAAAAATGGGTTATTGTGGAGCCAGGAGTGGTGCTTGACGAGCTAAATAACTTCCTTCGACCGCTTGGACTCTTCTTCTCGCCAGAGACTTCGACCGCAAATCGATGCACAATTGGAGGAATGGTGGGTAATAATAGCTGCGGTTCACACTCACTTGTCTATGGTTCAACGCGTGATCATCTTATTTCTGCTAAGGTAATCCTTTCTTCTTCGGACGAAATTGTGCTAAGAGAGCTTACGAAAGAGGAGTTTTTGGAGAAGAAAAACCTTGATACTCTGGAGGGAAAGATTTATAATCATATAGAAAAAAGCCTTTCTTCGGATGAGATAAAGAAGAAAATAGAAGACTCTTTCCCCGAAAAAGAGATTAGAAGACGAAATAATGGCTATGCACTTGACGAGGTTTTGGACTGCAATATCTTTAGCTCTGAGAGTGAAAAGGGGCTTAATCTATGTAAACTCTTCGCAGGTTCGGAGGGTACTTTGGGCTTTGGAGTGGAGTATAAACTTAATCTTTGCCCTCTGCCACCTAAGGAAAAGGCTGTGATTTGCGCTCATTTTGAGACCTTGGAAGAAAGTTTTGAGGGTAATCTTATCGCGCTTTCTCACTCTGTTGTTGCCGTTGAGCTGATGGATAACAACATCTTGGAGGCTGCATCTCGCAATATCTCTCAGCAAAAAAACATGTTTTTCGTTCAAAATAAGCCGAAAGCAATACTAATTATTGAGCTTGCAGAACACATAAGCCAAGAGTTAGAGGCTAAAATTGAAGATATTATCGCTTCATTTACCTTATCTAAGAAGGGTTATGCCTTTCCTGTGGTCAGAGGAAACGAGATTTCAAAGGTCTGGGAACTTCGTAAGGCAGGCCTGGGACTTCTTTCTAATATCCCAACAAGCTCAAAACCAGTGTCTGTTATCGAAGATACTGCGGTTGCACCTCGAAGACTTTCCGCCTATATGAAGGAGTTTAACGATATACTAAACGCTCATAATCTGTCTTGCGTCTTTCATGCTCATATCGCAACTGGGGAACTTCACCTACGTCCTATCCTCGATTTGAAGAAGAAAAAGGACGTTGAACTATTTAGAACTCTAAGCATTGAGGTCGCAAATCTGGTCAAAAAGTATAGGGGAAGCCTTAGTGGGGAGCATGGAGATGGCCGTTTGAGGGGTGAATTTATTCCTCTTATGTATGGAGAAGAGGTCTATTCGATGATGAAAGAGACGAAATTTGTATGGGATAGTCAAGGAATCTTCAACCAAGGTAAGATAATTGACACTCCAAAGATGAATACTTCGCTCCGATATTCCTATATTTCGGGTGATAAAAGGGAGTATTTCGTGCCTAAAAGCGTCGTTTCTGATAAGGAATTTCGAACATATTACGATTTCTCTTCGCACGGTGGGCTTCTCGCTGCGGCGGAAAACTGTAATGGTTCTGCCGATTGCAGAAAGGGAATTGAGTTTCTTGGAACCATGTGTCCTTCGTTTCGTGCTACAAATGATGAGAGATTTACACCTCGTGCAAGGGCGAATGCCATGCGAGAGTTCCTGTCTTTTCCATCGAAAAACAATCCTTTTGATAGCGCAGAGCTTTATTGGGTGATGGAAAACTGCCTTTCTTGCAAGGGCTGCAAGAACGAATGTCCATCGAATGTCGACGTTGCAAAACTCAAAAGCGAGTTCTTACAACATTATTATGACGCTAATGGGATGCCATTAAGGGTGGTTTTGATTAACCTTCTTCCCGTTTTTCAGAGGATATTCTCTGGTTTTCCAAGCGCATATAACTGGTTTGTGACTAATAAAACGACCTCTTCATTACTTAAAAAACTTCTACATTTCGCACAAGAAAGACCTTTTCCAACACTCTATAAGAAGACTCTTAGGTCGCTAAACAAGGATTTTCAATCTCAAAACCAAAATAATAATAGTCAAAAAGCGAAGAATTATAAGAAGAAAATCTACTTTTTTGCAGATGAATTTACTAATTTTCAGGATGCAGATATAGGCTTTGACGCTGTGCAACTCTTTGTTTCCTTGGGTTATAGGGTAGAAATTGCACCTATTAGAGAAAGTGGTAGGATAGCAATGTCGAAGGGTTGGGTTAAGAGAGCTAAGAGAATTGCTATAAAAAACACTCGTATTCTAAGCAAGATTATCTCAGAAGATACCCCACTTATTGGCATTGAGCCATCTACAATTCTTAGCTTTAGGGATGAATATCCTTCGCTTGTGGAGTGTGAAACGCTTGCAATGAATACTTATTTGTTTGATGAATTCCTTTCAAGAGAAATAGATAAGGGTAATATATCTTCATCTGACTTCTCAAATGAGAGACTTCACATTATACTTCACGGACATTGCCAGCAAAAAGCCTTGATAGGAACAGATGCAATGAAAAAAGTTTTATCTTTGCCATCAAATTATAACGTTGAAATTATCCCTAGTGGATGCTGTGGAATGGCTGGAAGCTTCGGCTACGAGGAGAAGAATTATGATGTATCTCGCTCTATTGGAGAGCAAATTCTCTTCCCTTGGATTAAAAAAGCTTCGAAAGAGACTATAATTTCCGCCCCAGGGACTAGTTGTAGAGAGCATATTAAGCATTTTACTGGCAAGGATGTAAGGCATCCAATCCAAATATTATTACATTCAAGAAAGGCGAAACTCGATGAATAAACTTTATAAACGCATGTTAAATCTGATTGATAAGCTTATGACAGACAAGTATGTTCCGTCGTGGATTATCATTATTATAGACTTCTTTATCTGTGTTTTTTCTGCATTTATCTCAGGTTTTATTATCGGAGAGAAAGAAGTGTGGTTTAAATTCCCTAATGATATATACTCATTGCGCTACCTTGTGCTTTCAATAAGCCTTACTACAATCTTTCTTATCTTGTTTCGTGTTGCCAAGGGGGTGATTCGTTACTCCACTTTCAGCGATGCGATGAGGATTTTCTTCGCCGTGTTATCGGCATGTGCCACAACTCTACTTATAAACCTTCTTTACAAGAACTATTTTAGCCCTATTGGCTTCGACTTTATCCCGAAAGAGCTTATAATGATTTACTTTTTCGTATGCTATATCGGCTTATTCCTATTCAGAATGTTTGTTCGTTGGCTATTCGAAAAGGCGTATAAGTCAGGCGTACACCTCGATACTACGGTTCAAGTCATGATATTTGGAGCTGGAAGGACTGGAACTGCGACTGCAAACACCATGATTAGCACCTCAAGGAAGTATTATATAAGAGGATTCCTTGATGATGACGATAATCTTGCAGGGAAATCGATTATGGGGGTAAGGATTTGGGGTAAGAAAGACTTCGAAAATATATTTAAGTATAAGGATATTGACCAGTTAATTATCGCAACTAATCGTATAAGTACCGAGAGAAAGAATGAGATATTCGACCTTTGTTTCAAGTATAAGATAAAGGTTTTGACTGTTCCACATATCAAGACATGGGCTGATGGCAAGCTTAAGGTGGAACAAATCAAGGAGATTGAGATTGAACAACTTCTTAATCGTGAGGTGATAAAGCTCAATTCGGAGATAATTAGCAAGGAAATAACTGATAAAGTCGTTCTTGTGACGGGTGCAGCTGGCTCTATTGGGTCTGAAATCGTTCGTCAGGTGATGAAGTTTAAGCCGAAAAACATATTGGTTTTAGACCAAGCAGAGACTCCATTATACGAGATTGAGTATGAGATAAACGAGAAATTCCCTGATATTTCTAAAGAAATCATTATCGCATCTATTGTTGATAGCGATAGGATGGAGAAGGTTTTTGAGTGCTTTAAGCCCGAAATTGTATTCCACGCAGCTGCTTATAAGCATGTTCCTATGATGGAATCTCACCCTTGTGAGGCTGCAAAGACTAATATATTCGGCACAAAGAATATTGCAGATCTTTCTATTAAGTATGGTGTGAAGAAGTTTGTGATGATCTCTACCGACAAGGCTGTGAACCCAACCAACGTTATGGGGGCTACAAAACGCTTTGCCGAGATATATATTCAGTCATTAAACAAGGATAATAACTTCAATACTGCATTTATAACTACTCGTTTTGGTAATGTACTTGGCTCAAATGGCTCTGTGATTCCGAGGTTTAGGGAGCAGATTAAAAGCGGAGGACCTATCACAGTGACTCATCCTGACATAATAAGATACTTTATGACAATACCAGAGGCTTGCCGTTTGGTACTCGAAGCTGGCGTTATGGGAAAGGGAGGCGAGATATTTGTATTCGATATGGGGGAACCTGTGAAGATAGTTGACCTTGCTCGAAGGATGATTAAGCTATCTGGCTATGAGCCTGATCAAGATATTAAGATTGAATTTACTGGTCTTAGACCTGGAGAAAAGCTTTATGAAGAGCTATTAAGCACAAAAGAGAACACAATGCCTACATATCACAAGAAGATTTTCATAGGAAATACTGAAGAGATAGAGCGTAATGAGATTGAAAAAGCATTGGTTTCGATAGAGAAAGAGCTAAGAAATCAAGATGAAGAAGGCGTTGTTAGCATAATAAAGTCTTTGGTTAAGACCTTTAAGAGCAATAATAGCAGGTTCGAAAAACTCGATATTAAGGATTAAATGGAAAGAAATAAGATAATTGATATTGCAAAAGGGATAGGGATTATCCTCGTTGTTTATACTCATACAAAGTGTTATGCACATGATAGCATCTATATTTTCATTATGCCACTCTTCTTTGCTCTTAGTGGATACTTCTTTAATGAACAAAGAAAGCTTGGTGATAATATCAAGAATAAGTTCAAAACTCTTATCATTCCCTATATATTCTACTTCTTATTAGTTCAGATTATATTTATTATTGTCCACAAATTCTTCTATAAAGATGCTTATTTTGGATGGACAATGTTTCTTAAACCATGGGGGCCTGTGGGACCTTTATGGTTCTTTTATGGGCTTTTTTGGACTTCAATACTTTTTGCTATTGTTCATTATATCTTTAAAAACAAATACGTATTGGCTATAGTTTGCCTATCTTTCGGCGTTATTGGATACCTATTGTCTCAATATCATATCGCTATTCCTATTTCTACTCTTGTCAAAAACGGCATAAAGATTCCTTTATATATTGATTCTTCTATGTCAATGATGCCATTTTATTACTTTGGTTTCTTTTTAAATAAGTCTAATTTTGTTCAAAGACTCGATGATAAGAAGACGTCTTTTATTTTAGCAGCAGCGTGTTTGGGTATTTATATCCTTGGAATTATATCTGGCTTAGTAAATAATACCAAGCCAAATGAGGTGCCTCAGAACTATATTCTCTTCCTTTTTGCGGCTTGTTCTGCAATAATTCTAATGCTAATTCTTTCTAATTGGATTTCTAAACTTAGGTTTGCGGCTAATGTTTTCAGCCTTTATGGTAAGCAATCTCTTATTATCTTCGTATTTCATTTCTGCACATTCTATCTTTATTACCTCATCTTCAAGACTTCTTTTAGTCAGTTGAGCTACCTAGATGGCTTCTTTATTACCATATTCGCTCTTATTCTGTCTATGATAATTGGGCTTTTGCAGCTTAAATACCTCCCTATTCCAAACTTAAAAGAGGCTTATTCTTACTTAAAAGAGAAATTATCTTATCTAAAAAAGTAGATATGAAGGATAAAAAACTATTAGTTATTGGTGGAGGAAAGTCGATTCATACCTTCAATTTAATCCTTTTGATTAAGGATTATTTTAGTGATGTATTACTTATTACGGACTTTGTGAATGATGATTATGCGGATATTAAACAAGTAAAAGCAGAGTTTTCATTCTCCAATCCTTTAAATCTAATACGACTAACTATTAAGATCAGAAAGACTATCAAGGCTTATAGACCAGATTTTATTATTTTAAACCAGGTAGATACGGCAAGTTTCTGTGCATTATTGGCGAATAATTCAATCCCAAACCTCGTTGTAGCTCTTGGATCTGACGTTTTGCTTACCCCAAATAAAGGAAAGCTATATATGTTTCTTACGAAATACATATTGAGAAATGGGAATTATTTTACTACAGGTGCAAGGTATGCCGCTAAGGTTATGAATGAATTAGCAGGCAAAGATCTTGATGTACTTGTTGCAAACACAGGCTTTGAACCAGAGGTCTTCCCTTCTGAGAAACAAAATATTGTATATTCAAACCGTCTTCACAAACCTTTATATCGCATTCCTAGCATAGTTGAAGCGTTTTCTCGTTTTACTGAAAACCCAGAAAGAAAGGATTGGAAATTAGTTATTGGCGCAACTGGTGACGAAGATAATCTAAGAAATATTGCAAGAAGACTTAATATAGAGGATAAGGTGGAGTTTATTGGATGGGTAGACAAGGAAATCAATAATCATTACTACTGTATTTCAAAGATATGGGTCTCGATTCCTGAGAGTGATAACACTCCTATCTCACTTATGGAAGCCATGGCAGCAGGCTGTATTCCCGTTATGAGCGATCTAATTGCAAATAAGGAATGGGTAGAAGACGGTGTTAATGGTGTAATTGCTTCGGATTTAGATACAAATTATATTGAAAGAGCACTTGATTTAGATTATAATAAACTCGTTGAGTTCAACACTAGTCTAATGCAAAGAGAAGGAACTAAGGATGCAAACCGAAAGAAGTTCTATTCAATATTCGACAAAGAATTTAATAATGAGCTGTAAATTAAAGGTTGTTCACGTCACAACCATACATAAAAGATTTGATTCAAGGATATATCATAAGGAGTGTTGTTCTCTTGCAAGGGCAGGATTTGATGTCAGCCTTATAGTATCCGACGATAAGATGAATGAAGTTATTACTCTTAATGAAGAATCTTCTGTAAAGATTCTTGATATTGGTGTTGAAAAAAATAGATTTAAGAAGTTATTTACTTCCTCTTACAAGGCATATAGGCTTGCTAAGAGGTTAAGAGCTGACGTTTATCATTTCCACGACCCAGACTTTTTAATCTTTGGAGCCTTATTAAAGAATAAGAATAACCGTGTATTCTTCGACTCACACGAAGACTTCCCAGCTCTAATGAAACAAAGGGACTATATACCTGACTATCTTAGAACATTATTGTTTCTTATTACAACCATTCTTGAGAAGGTTTGCACTAAGAGAATTAGCGGTGTATTTACTGCAACTGATAATATTAGAGATAAATTCCTTGGTTATGGGGTTTCATTTGCAAGGACTATAAAGAACTATCCTATTATTCCAATATATAATAACGAAGAACAAACAAACAATAAACTTGATAACACAATCTGTTATGTTGGAGGTCTTGTTCCAATAAGAGGTGTTAAGGAGATGGTTATTGCTTCCTATAAGGCTGGTGTTAAGCTTTTGCTTGCAGGTCCTTTCGATTCGGAGCAATATCATAAGGAGTTAGAGGCGATGAAGGAGTGGGAATGTGTGGAGTATTTGGGGTTTGTTCCTCACGATAAGATTGAAGAAATTGTCTATTCTAAGGCTAATATAGGGCTTGTTGTGCTTCATGATGCTCCAAATCATAGAAATTCTATTCCGATTAAGTTCTTAGAGTATATGTCATCTGGTCTTCCTATAATTGCCTCAAAGGATATTCTATTCTGCAAAGAGGTGATTGAAGAGGTGAAATGTGGTATAATTGTAGACCCATTATCAACAGATGAGATAGCGAAGGCAATAAATACAATAATAAATGATAGGTCTTTGGCTAAGGATATGAGCCAAAGAGGGAAGAATGCTGCCATAAATATATATAACTGGCAGGCAGAAGAAAAGAAATTAATAGAGACATATAAATCATGAAACTTCTTATTTTAACTCAATACTTCCCTCCTGAGGTTGGTGCTCCGCAGAATCGTCTGTACGAACTTGCCCTAAGGCTAAAGGCTAAAGGAATTGATATAACCGTTATGACTGCAATGCCTAACTATCCTCAGATGGAGGTTCATCAGTCATATAAGGGTAAATGTTATTGCAAAGAAGACATGAATGGTATAGAGCTTCATAGGAGTTGGATATATGTTTCGAAATCAAAGTCTATTATCCCAAGGCTCTTAAACTATTTCTCCTTTGTGTTCTCCTCAATATGGTTTGGACTGATTAAGATAAAGAAACATGATGTATTGCTTGTTGAGTCTCCACCATTGTTCTTAGGAATATCTGCATATATATTATCAAAGGCTAAGGGTGCAAAAATGATATTTAATGTTTCAGACCTTTGGCCTGAGTCGGCAGAGAAGCTAGATATTATAGCCAATAAGACTCTATTGGGGCTTGCAACCAACCTTGAGGAGTTTTGTTATCGCAAGTCTGCATTAATTACCGGTCAAACTCAAGGAATTGTACGAAATATTCAGTCTAGATTTCCAGAGAAAAAGGTTTATTGGTTGAAGAATGGGGTAGATATCAACTTCTTCAATGTAAATAAATCATTAGAGGAAAATCTTTGGAGAAAAGAAAATGGATTCTCATCTCAAGACTTTATGCTTTTCTATGGTGGTATAATTGGTCATGCACAAGGCTTAGATATTATTCTAAATGCATCCAATGAACTTAGAAACTACCCTAGAATTAAGTTTATTATGTTAGGTTCTGGACCTGAGAAACCAAGGCTATTAGACTTAAAAGAGAGTCTTGGATTAGAAAATGTATTCTTCTACGATGCAGTGCCTAAGTCAAAGATGCAGGAGATAATAACAGATATGAACGCAACCATCGTTCCTCTTAAGAGACTTGATCTTTTCAAAGGGGCAATACCTTCGAAGATATTCGAAAACCTAGCCTTAAAGAAACCTATACTCCTAGGAGTTGAAGGCGAGGCAAAGGAACTATTTATTGATGAAGGAAGATGTGGTCTATTCTTTGAACCAGAGAATGTTCAAGCTCTAAAAGAAGCAATACTATATCTTTACAATAACCCTGAAGAAGCAAAAGCCTTTGGAGAAAACGGCTTAATCTACGCCTCAGAAAACTTCAACCGAGACAAAATTGCCGCCGACTTCTACACCACCATAAAACAAAACCTCTAATTAGCTAACCTTCTGTTTATTATTAAGTAACGAATCATTTTAACTAAATACATGTATTTTGTTAGTTTTGCTAACATTATGCAGGTTTTGATGTTAATTGTTCGTAACGGGATTAGGGTTTGTGGGTTGAATATTTGAAGAACGGTGTTGGGGTTCTTACAACGGTTCGTTAATTTCTTATAATAAATTGTTGGAATTTGATGCCATTGAAAAAAATCGCCGATTATTTAGAAAAAGACTTCGATTTTTTCCAGAGAAATGAAGTCTTTTTAGATTTTTCTCTGATAAAAATTTACAGAAACGAAGCATATTTTCGTGGAAATAAAGATTTTAGGGAAATAACTCCTTATTCTAAGAAAATAGAATAAGATTCTAGCGAAATAGAATTTGATTCCACAGCAACAAAACAAGGTATTATTGCCTTTTATTGAAGATTTGATTTCTTAATATTAACATGTGATAAAACAAAAAAGTCTGTAATGAGGTCAAATCCTCATTACAGACTTTTCTATTAAGAATATGGGTTATTAAAATACGTATCTAACGCTTAATGCTCCGTTTGAGAAGTCATTACCCCATCCAATTAGATTAACATATGGTTTATAATCTAACGAAAGTGTTATTGGCACTTGAGGGATCTTAAATTCAAGACCAATGATACCATCTATTCCTAGACGGAATCCATTATTTCCATTATAACGATTGTCTTTGTACTCTTCCCAGAATCCAACACTTCCACCAACACCATAGTATAAGTGAAAATTATTATTTATTACTGGAGTTTTCCATTCATAAATACCTGTAAATTGCATTCCATTATCACGAAATGCAGCAATGTAGTCAATTGAATTCCTCTTGCTCAATTGATTTTTTACGCTTAGAGCTGGATGGAAGCCTGCTCTAACTCCAATTCCCCAAGTATAATTCTGAGCTTTTGATTCTTTTGAGGGGATAAGTGCAATAGCACAAACCACTAATGCAAATAGTAATTTTCTCATTTCATTAAATTTTTAGTTTTCTCTACTCTTTAGGCTTTTCGAGTTCCTCCTTTAATCTATTACTGCAAAGTTAATAAAATTAGAACAATATGTTTCAATAATTGTTCAATAATTTTATAGATATATTAGTATTATTTATCCTAAGTGTTGTTAGTGAATAATTTTATACCTTTGCACAATTGATTTATTTATACATAATAATTAACCCTCTAACTCAATAATATATGGCTCTAAATCTAAACATTCAAGAAATTATCACATCATTTATGGTTCTCTTTGCCGTTATTGATATTACGGGCTCAGTACCAATTATTATTAATCTAAATAATGATGGTAAAAAAGTTCAGGCTTCAAAGGCAGCATTGTTATCTTTGATTATTTTAATCGCTTTTCTTTTTGCAGGAGAGGCTCTACTTAAATTATTCAATACAGATATTGCTTCCTTTGCTATTGCAGGTTCATTGGTTCTCTTTGCTCTAGCTATTGAGATGACCTTTAATTATGAGATATTTCGTAATGATGCACCAAAAGGTTATTCAACTATAGTCCCTGTTGTGTTCCCTTTAATTGCTGGGGCAGGCACATTGACAACTACCCTTTCGCTTCGTTCTGAGTATTCTATTGCAAATATTATTATTGCTATAGTAATTAATATGTTACTTGTTTATTTTGTAATTAAAAAAGTTAACCTTGTGGAGAAAATATTCGGCAAGGGAGGAATATATATTCTAAGAAAATTCTTTGGGATTATCCTACTTGCAATGAGTGTTAAGCTTTTCGTTTCGAACCTTAGTATTCTTCTACTTCAATTCAAATAAAGGATATATAAACTATGAACTGGATTAATAATCTTCTTTCGAGTGGGAATATTCCATACACAATATTAGTTCTTGCCTTTGTAATCGCAGTTGGGATTATTCTTGGAAAGGTAAAAATTGCAGGAGTATCTCTAGGAATTACCTTGGTGCTTTTCGTAGGAATTGCAGTAAGTCATTTTGGGTTTACTATTGACCATAAGATTCTAAGCTTCGTAAAAGACTTTGGATTGATTCTTTTCATTTACGCAGTAGGCTTACAAGTTGGACCAGGGTTCTTTGCCTCATTTAAGAAGGGAGGAATAAAACTTAATCTTCTTGCCTCTGGAATAGTTTTACTTGGGATTATTACAACAATAATTATCCACTACATTACAAATATTCCTATGCCAACGATGGTAGGAATAATGTCGGGAGCAGTAACAAATACTCCTGGACTTGGAGCTGCACAAGAAACCTTTAGTTCAATAAATCATGGAGCAAATAATTCATCCATAGCCTTAGGATATGCCATTGCCTATCCTTTGGGGGTATTAGGAATAATATTTTCAATTATAATCTTACGCCGTATTTTCAAAGTTGATTTTGATAAAGAGAATGAGGATTTAATAAAACAAGATGAGGATAATTTAGATTCTGTCTATACCCTGTCCTTAGAAGTAAAAAATCCTTCTTTGTTTGGCAAAAGCATAAAAACAATATCAGAATTAATAGACAAAAAACTAATTATTTCAAGAATACTTCATTCAAACACTGGAAGAATTGAAATTGCTTCATCAAAATCTGTTCTTGGAGAGAATGATAAGGTTTTCGTAATTACAAGTCCAAGGGATAAGGATTCTATAATTAGTTTTATTGGAAATGTGATAGATATTACAAGGGAACAATGGACAAAACTCGACAGCGAACTAATATCAAGGAGAATTCTAGTTACTAAGAGTGAGATTAATGGGAAAACTCTAGCGCAACTAAACCTAAGGAATAAACTCGGAATAACTATTACTCGTGTCAATCGTTCTGGAATAGACCTTATAGCCTTACCTAGTCTAGCTTTGCAAATAGGAGATAGAGTTAATATACTTGGCAGCAATGAATCCATTTCTACAGCAGAAAAAATTCTAGGCAATCAACTTAAGAGACTAAATGAACCAAATATAATCCCTATTTTTATTGGAATTTTTCTAGGAGTACTATTAGGATCTATGCCTTTCGCATTTCCATTTATGCCCCAACCAGTAAAATTAGGACTTGCTGGAGGTCCTCTTATTGTTGCAATATTAATAAGTATTTTTGGAGCAAAATTCAAACTAGTAACCTATACTACAATGAGCGCAAATCTAATGCTTAGAGAAATAGGTATATGTTTATTCTTGGCGTGTATTGGGCTTGGAGCTGGAGAAGGTTTTGTTGAAACAATAATAAATGGAGAAGGATTAAAATGGATGGGTTTAGGTGTTATAATAACTGTTTTACCATTAATCATCATTGGAATCATTGGAAGAAAAGTATTTAAAATCAATTACTTCTCTTTAATGGGACTTATTGCTGGTAGCACAACCGATTCTCCTGCTCTGTCCTACTCAATAAACGCCACTGGTAATGATATGCCAACAATCAGTTATGCTTCCGTATATCCTCTTGCAATGTTCTTAAGAGTCATTTCTGCACAAGCTCTAATAATATTCTTCCTTTAAACAATTAATTTTATTAAGGTTCTGGAACAAAATCGCAAGGATTTTGTTATAATAAATAAATATTCTTTTTATACCAAATCTCATTATTATATGCGAACAAAAGAGAACTGTGTTGAAACTTACAATGAATTAGCCTTTAAACTAAGCAAAGAAACTACAAAGAAATACAGCACTTCTTTCTATTCTGCATCAAAATTCTTTGATTCCAAAACTCGCAATGCTATTCATAGTATTTATGGATTTGTTCGAGTGGCTGATGAAATTGTGGATAGTTTTCATGAGTATGATAAAAGAGCTCTTTTGGACAAATTTGAACAAGAGTACTCTTTGGCTTACGAATTAGGCATAAGCACTAATCCCATTTTGCATTCTTTTCTTATAACAGTCAAAGAATATAATATTCCCAATCAATACATTGAAAACTTTCTTAAAAGCATGAGGTCTGACTTGGATAAGAAAGAATACAAGACCAAAGAAGAGTCAAAGGATTATATCTATGGCTCTGCAGATGTTGTAGGCTTAATGTGTTTAAAGATATTTTGCAGAAACAATAACGAACTCTTCGACAAGCTATATTATCCAGCAATGAGATTAGGCTCAGCATTTCAAAAGGTCAATTTCCTAAGAGATTTAAAAGAAGATGTATTAAGTTTGGGTAGGACATATTTTGCTGATTTTAATATCGAGAAATTTGATGAAGAAACCAAATTAGAACTAATTAAAGAAATAGAAGAGGACTTCAATGAGGCAAGACACGGAATCACAAACCTGCCAAAAGGTTCAAAATTAGCAGTATTAATTGCTTACAAATACTATTTATGTCTACTTAAAAAGATTAAGCAAACACCAGCAGAAAAGGTAATAGAGAAAAGGATAAGGGTTGATGATTTCAATAAGCTCTTACTATTAATCAATACAATAATTATGTATAAAATAAACCCAAGCGTATAATGATTAACGAAGAAATACTTGTACAATTGGTAGATGAAAAGGATAATCCAATTGGGCAAATGGAAAAGCTACAAGCTCATATAGAAGCTAAATTACATCGGGCAGTTTCCTTGCTAATTATGAATTCTAAAGGAGAATGGCTTTTGCACCAAAGAGCAGAAGACAAATATCATAGCCCTGGACTTTGGACAAATGCTTGTTGTACTCATCCATTTATTGGTGAGAGTTATGAGGATGCAATAAGGAGGAGATTGGTTGAAGAAATGGGAATGGAGATAAAGGGAGGATTGAAACATGAATTGGATTTTACCTATTTTGCAAAACTAAACGATAATCTCATCGAACACGAATACGATAGGGTATTTAGTTTGACTTGCGACCAAATTCCAAACCCTAACCCTATGGAGGTTAAGTATTGGAAATATATTAGCTACGAAGACCTTAAGAAAGATATTCAAGAGAATCCAAATAATTATACCGAGTGGTTTAAGATAATATTTTCAAAGATTAGTAATAAGGAAAATGAATAAGCTAAGCCCTAAGGATGACTGGTTTTTTATTAGGAATATAATTATCTTCTATTCTGTTGGTATTATTGGGTTTTCATTCAACTATACCTATAAGTTATTTACATTTCTTAGTCCAATAATTCTAATACTTACTCTCTGCCTTTTGTTTTATTACGATAGGAAAGCCACAGATAGGAAAAGGATATTATATTTTTCCTTTGTATTTCTTTCGAGTTTTATTATCGAGATTATTGGTGTAAACACAGGACTATTATTTGGAGAATATCACTATCATCACGGCTTGGGGATTAAACTTTTTGACACCCCAATATTGATTGGGTTTAACTGGATATTAATGATATATATTACCAGCTCAATATTTACTAAGCTAAGGTTTGGTTTTCTTTCTCAGGTTATTATTCCCTCAAGTTTGATGATCCTTTACGATATCATTATGGAAAGGGTGGCTCCTAATATGGAGATGTGGTCGTGGGTGGATAATATTATACCCCTTAAAAACTTTATTATGTGGGGGGTGCTTGCCTTTGTTTTTCATTCAATCAAATATTTACTAAAGATAGAGATTAAAAACAAGATGGCTCTACCTATTTATATTGCTCAAATTATTCTTTTTATCTTTATCATCCTAATTAGAAACTAATATGAGAAAGGGTAATTTTCTTAAGGCTAAACATAATTTCTTTATATATCCATTCTTTCAATTCTATACCAAGATAATGATAAGAAGGAAGTTTCACTCTGTCATTATTGAGAAAAAGGATATTGACACAAGAAAACCAATACTTCTTATCTCTAATCACATCTCTTGGTGGGATGGATTTTGGGCAATGTATATAAATCTAAAGATTTTAAAGAAGAAATTCTATTTTATGATGCACGAAAAGCAACTTTTAGAATATAAATTCTTCAATCAAACAGGAGGATTCTCCATTAATAATCAATATAGACATATAATTGACTCAATTAATTATTCTTCAAGTATATTAGAAAACAAGAATAACCTCTTGGTAATCTATCCACAAGGAGAGATAAACTCCATTTACCAATCTGAATTTGTATTTAAAAGAGGAATAGAGAAAATAATCAACCAAAAAGATATTAGCTTGGTATTTTCAGCAAACCTTATTGATTATTTCTCAAACCAAAAGCCTTCGATATTTATTTACTTAGAAGAATATCAAGGAGATAATAATCTAAAAGAGATTGAAAAGGCATATAATGAGTTCTATAAAAATTCTATTAAAAAACAAACACATAGAGAAGGATGATAAAATATATTTCAATTTTTATTCTATTTTTCTCTTTGTTTCAACTTCTGATAAGCCTTGTGAATTGGGTTTTTAGAGTAAGGCTTAAAAAGGAAATTAAAACAAAAACGAATAAGAGAATATCAATACTGATTCCAGCAAGAAACGAAGAAGAAAATATTGGGAATATACTTGAGGATTTAATCTCCACAAGCACTATTATTATGGAAATACTTGTTTTCGACGATGAGTCAAGCGATAATACTCAAAATATTACTAAAGAATACTCTCTAAGAGATTCAAGGATAAGACTAATAGAATCAAATGGTTTGGAAAGAGGTTGGATGGGGAAGAATTTTGCCTGCCATAATCTATCCCTCTTAGCAAAAGGAGATTATTTTCTTTTTATCGATTCTGATGTAAGGATAAAGAATGATGTTATTGAAAAAGCTCTTAACTATGCTATTTCTAAGAAATTAGATCTATTAAGCGTTTTCCCATATCAGATTATGATAAGCAAGGGAGAGAAAATATCTATTCCTAATATGAACTATATTCTCCTTTCCCTACTTGCACTTCCTTTGGTGCTTTACTCAAAATTCTCTTCAATTTCTGCTGCCAATGGTCAGTTTATGCTTTTCAAAGCAGATACATATAAGAATATTCTACCTCATAAACTATTCAAAACAAGCAAGGCAGAGGATATAGAAATATCTCGTTACTATAAAAAGAAAAATCTAAGAATTGCTTGCCTTGCATCTATTAAGGATATATCTTGCAGAATGTATAATTCTCTTGAAGAGTCTATCCAAGGATTTTCAAAAAATATAAACTACTTCTTTGGTAATTCCTACGTTTTAGCAATACTCTTCTGGCTACTAACATGTTTTGGTTTTGTATCTTTTTTAGTTAAGGGAGACTTTCTTCTACTATTTGTTTATTTATTTATTATTCTAATAAAAAGGATATTTATTAGCCTAACATCTAACCAAAGTGTTGGAGACAATCTAAAATACTTAATCCATCAGCAGTTTATTCTTGGGAAAATAATATTGAAATCTATTCAAAATAAGAGAAATAAGGGATTAAAATGGAAGGGCAGAACAATATGAAACAAAGAATAAGTATTTTTTGGTTTAGAAGAGACCTTAGATTGGAGGATAACCATGGGCTTTTTAAGGCTTTAACCTCATCGAACAAGGTTTTGCCTATATTTATTTTTGATACAGAAATATTAAAACAATTCCCAGATATTTACGACAAGAGGATTAGTTTCATCTTCCAAACTCTTGAAGATATAAACTCTAAGCTAAGTAAGGAGTATCAATCTTCAATTAAGTATTTCTACGGCAATCCTATTGAAGTTTTTAAATCTCTTAAGGAAACATATATTATTGATTCCCTTTATTTCAACCAAGACTACGAGCCTTATGCAATAAAGAGAGATAAGGAAATTGAAGACTTTTTAACTGAGAATAATACAAAGGTATTTTGCTTTAAGGATTCTACTATCTTTCATAAAGATGAGGTTAGAAAACCTGATTCAAAACCCTATACTGTCTATACTCCTTATTCTAAAGTTTGGTTGGAGAAATTCAAGGAAACAGAAATAGAACACTATCCGAGTGAGAAATATCTTAGTAACTTACTTAGCCTTGAAAACAATAATTTTGATTTAGAGCATATTGGTTATAAGCCTTGCGGAGATTCTTTTCCCAAATATATAATTGATGAGGATATTATAATTAATTACGAAAACACTCGAGATAAACCATATCTCGAAAAGGGAGTAAGTAGGGTTGGGGTAGAACTTCGCTTTGGAAGAATAAGTATTAGAAATCTTGTTGAAACTGCCAATAGATTAAGTCTAATATATTTAAAAGAACTTATTTGGAGAGAATTCTTTATGCAGATTCTCTATCATTTTCCTTACGTTGAAAACTCTTGCTTTAAGTCGAAATACAATAGAATTTCATGGGGAAATAATGAAGAGTTATTTGAGAAATGGTGTGAGGGCATGACTGGTTATCCTATTGTTGATGCAGGAATGAGGGAGTTAAATTCTACTGGTTTTATGCATAATAGAGTAAGAATGATTACAGCAAGTTTTCTAACAAAGCATCTTTTTATTGATTGGAGATGGGGTGAGCTATATTTTGCTAATAAACTCTTGGATTACGAACTTTCTTCCAATAATGGGAATTGGCAATGGGTTGCAGGCTCTGGTTGTGATGCTTCTCCATATTTTAGGATATTCAACCCAATAACTCAGCAAAAGAAATTCGATCCTGGATTTATTTATATCAAGAAATGGGTTCCTGAATTTGGGACAAAAGATTATCCAAAGCCAATTATAGACCATAGTTTTGCAAGAAATAGAACCTTATCAAGATTTAAAAAAGACTTAGAAAATGAATAGGAAGACATATTTTCGATTATCCTTATTACTTATTCTCTGCTTAATATCTCTAAATTCTTATTCAAGCAATGAGAAGATAATAATCTACAATTCCTATATCAACGACAATATGGAAGTGTGGAAGAAGACTATTGATGCTATGCATTTTGAAGCTAAAAAGGATAATCAAAGAGTATTAGAGTTATTGAATTACGAATATGGTTATATTGGTTGGTGTATTGGAAAGAAAAAATTTGAAGAGGCTAAACAATATATTAGAAGAAGCCAAGAAAGGATGAATAGATTAAAGAAGATTAAGGCTAATATACCAATCATTCACGCCTATCAATCTGCATACTACGGCTTTGAGATTGGATTAAACAAAATAAAAGCTCCATTTGTTGGTCCAAAGAGTATTGAAGAGGCAGAGAAGTCAATTAATATAGATAAGAATAATTATTTTGGATATATACAATTAGGGAATATTGAATACTATATGCCTTCTGCTTTTGGTGGCTCTAAACAAAAAGCTTTGGAGTATTATATTAAAGCAAAGCAAATTATGGATAAGAATAAGCCTGAGAACGATTGGACTTATATTAATTTGATTGCAATTATCGGGATGAATTATCAAGAATTGAAAAACTTTAAAAAAGCAGATGAATATTATAAATTAGCCCTTAAGATTTCTCCTGAATTTAAGTGGGTTAAGAATGAATTATATCCTCAATTTCTAAAAAAACAAAACTAATATGAATAAAAAAGTTATTATTGTAGGCGCTGGTTTAGGTGCATTAGCAAGCGGATTGCTTTTATCAAGAAAAGGTTATAAGGTTGAATTTATTGAAAAGAACAACCAAGCTGGAGGAAGACTTAATCAAATTAAAAAGGATGGATTTACCTTCGATACAGGTCCAAGCTTCTTTAGTATGTCTTTTGTTTTTAAAGACTTTATTGAAAAATGCGGACTAGATATTCCTTTTAAATTTGTTGAGTTAGACCCTCTTTATAGCGTAAACTTTAAGGGCAGTGATAAAACCTTTCATCTTAATAAGGATATAAAACAACTTGCTAAACAATTTGAGGATATTGAACCTGATTTCGAAGAGAAAATGGAGAAATACCTTAAGAAGAGCAAACAACTTTTCGAAGACACTTTCGATATTGTAATTAGAAATAATTTTGATAGCGTTTTTGACTATGTATTTAAACTAATGCAGGTAAACCCTATTCATATTCCTCAGCTTTTCAATAGCTTCTATACTCATGTTCAAAAACATTTCTCTTCAAAAGAGGCTAAGCAAGTTATTTCATTAGTTGCCTTTTTCTTAGGAAGAACTCCTTTCGATACTATGGCAATTTACAGCCTTCTTTCTTATACAGAATTTCGCCACGATGGATATTATAATGTTGAGGGTGGAATGTATAATATTGTAAATGGATTAGTCGGAGAATTAGAAAAGAATGGTGCTGTTTTTCATTATAACAGTGAGATAGTTAAGGTTGAGAAGGAAAACGATAAGGTCAAGAAAGTAATTGATAAGGAAGGGAAAGAGTATTTAGGTGATGTGTTTTTAATTAATGCTGATGCTGCTTTATTTAGAGGAAGAGTATTAAACAGAGAGAAATACTGTGAAAATAAACTCTCTAAGATGGAATGGACAATGGGATATCTAACTTTCTATGTTGGAATAAAGGGGAAACTACCTCAACTAGACCTTCATAACTACTATCTTGGAGATAATTTCGAAGAGTATGCAAAAGACGTAATGCATAAGCCTGACACTCTTCAAAAGCCTTATTTCTATGTAAATAATGTATCAAAATATAATCCTGAGTGTGCACCAGAAGGCTGCGAAAGTCTTTTCTTCGTTTGCCCTGTACCTAATCTTCAATACAAAAACAATTGGGATGATGCAGAGGATATAGTTAACAGCATATTAGAAGATTTTTCAAAGAGAATAGACATAGATATTATCCCTAATATAATTACCAAAACAATTTATACCCCAAAGGATTGGCAAGATAAGTTTAACCTATATCAAGGAAGCGGCTTAGGACTATCGCATAAACTAATGCAAATAGGAGGATTACGCCCAAGAAACTTTGATGAAGAGTTCTCAAATATGTTCTATGTAGGAGCCTCAACCCTACCAGGAGCGGGACTTCCAATGGCAGTAATAAGCGCAGAACTCGCAGTTGAAAGAATATTAGAAATGGAATAAATGAACCCCTAAAATAGATTAAAGAGATAGCCACACTCCCTTTTGATTCTACTAACACTACATCTAAGAGACAGCAACCCTATCTCTTTAATCCACGCCACCCAATCTTCAACCCCTCCAACCCAAACCAAACCCCACTCCACTATCTCAAAGCAAAAAAGAGGCAAAATAATATTCCGCCTCTTCTATAATTTAATTTGTATTGTCTTGTAATTTCAAACTATTAATAGAACAACTCCTAATCTGATACATTACCCTGTTATGGGCATGAAATATCTATTGCTAATAATTTGTTTCTTCTAAAAGACAAATATAATCTGCAATAATCTATTGAATTTATTTTAATATTATTTTCACATTTAATATCAAGAAAATACATAAACTCTTTTGTATTCAAAATATCGTTTTGAAAATTAATTACGGTATCTGGCTTGCCAAGAATAGAAACTATGTAGTCTTCCTTTTTATCTATAAGATTTGAGCTATCCCTGATATACAATGCAACACTGGCATTTCTATAACCCAAACATCCATTCTTATCTTCCCTCCACATTTTATACATTTTATTTTCCTTTTGTGATAAGTCCGTTTCTTTTTCTAAGAGGATATTACAGCTAACATTAGCAAAAAGAAATATTCCTACAAATATTAGTTTTTTCATTTTTTTATTATTTATAAGTATCTCTCGTCGAGCGGGATTTGTACTCACGCTCTACTTTAATATTAAGAGTCTTGATTTGCAAGCGGCAAGCCGATGATATAATCTGACACATTACTTTTCTCTTTTAGTTTTAACCTCTTCACTCAAAAATGTCCTAATCTGATACAATACCACTATTCTCCATCGTAATAATCAAAAACTTGATATTTCCCAGAGGGTTTTATCACTTTCATTTTCAAACTCCCCTCTGCCTTATTAACACTATCACCAACTTCAATGAATTCCCAAATATTTCCCGTATCAATAGTGCTACCTTTTATCCAAGGAGTAAGAACAATGTTTTCATAACCATTAATTGTAATTACTTTTGTATAATGACCAAATTCATCAATGTATTTATTAGTAATAATCCCGCTTATATTTTTTTTTCTATCTTGCTCTCTGTAATATCCTTTACATGACGAAAAATAAAGCAATAATAAAAAAGTTATCAGATAAACTGCCTTTATTCTAAATTTGTTATTCAATTTCATAATTTAAAAATCTTATAGGTTTTGTAGTAACAGAAGTTCCAACGCTTCTCCTCTCGAGTGGGGTTTGTACTCACGCTCTATTTTATTATTAAGAGTCTTGCTGTGCAAGCGGCAAGCCGATGATATAATCTGACACATTACTTTTCTCTTTTAGTTTTTACTTCTTAACTCATTAAGACTACTTTAAATTTTATTTGTGCGCCAAAGGTAATTATATATTTTGATATATTATTGTATTTGCAAGATGAATTTAACAGAAATGGGTGTAAAAGGGTATTTTTCTAACATTATGCAGGTTTTGATGTTAATTGTTCACAACAGAATGGGGCTTTGTAGGTTGAATATTTGAAGGTGAGTGTTGGGTTGGGGGAAATGGTTCGTTAATTTCTTATAATAAATTCTTGAATTTTGGAGAAAAATTCTTGGAATTTGATGTTTTGGGGAAAATCGGCGATATTTTAGAAAAAGGTTTCGTTTTTTTCCATAAAAACGAAACCTTTTTGGATTTTTCTCTGATATAAATTTATGGAAACGAAGTATATTTTCGTGGAAATAAAGATTTTAGGGAAATAGAATAAGATTCTACGAGAATAGAATCAAATTCTATTCTCGTAGAATTTGATTCCAGAGCGACAAAACAAGGTTTTTTGTAACTATTATGCGATTTTGATTTCTTAAAATTAACTAGTCGTAAAATAAAAAAGGACTATCAAAAAAGATAGTCCTTAAACATTATGTGGACTTGCAGGGAGTCGAACCCTGGTCCAAACAAGAAACACATAAGCTTTCTACATGCTTATTTTAACTTGAATTTTCGAGAAAGAGCTGGCGTTAAACAACCTGCCGATTTCCTTATCTTCTTCATTTCATCCTTGCATCGAAGCCCTGCAAGGACTATCTCTATCTCACGAGCACCTCTTTATCCTTGACCGTAGAGCTTGGTCTTGGAGAGATGTCTTGCCCCATACACTATGCATAGGTTAAGTTAATCTACTGTGATTCGATTAAGCAGCAAGAGCAAAATTAGATTCGCCAATTGTTGTTTTGTAACCTTTGTTAAGGCATTTATTACGTGTGCCTGCATGCTTACTTACCCATTTACCTTGCTGTCAAAACCAAACCAAGCCCATAAGTAAGTTGTTCTAAAAGACATATCAAAATATATGCCAGAATGGTTGTAAACGTTAGATTATTGAAAATGTTACACTAAAGCTAATTATATTTTCTTGGCTCTTAGCCTTAGACTATTTGTTACAACACTTACGCTACTCATTGCCATTGCAGCTCCTGCTATCATTGGATTTAAGAGGAAGCCATTAAAGGAATAAAGAACTCCTGCGGCAATAGGTATAGCTATAATATTATAGACAAATGCCCAGAATAAGTTTTGTTTGATTGTGAGCACGGTTAATCTCGACAGCTTAATAGCCTTATAGATATTGGTAAGCTCAGATGAGATAATTGTCATTCCAGCAATATCCATAGCTAAATCTGAACCCTTACCCATTGCTATGCTTAAATCTGACTGAGCCAAAGCAACACTATCGTTAATACCATCTCCAACCATACATACCTTCTTATTATTTGCTTGAAGCTCCTTAATAAAGTCTGCCTTGTCTTGGGGAAGCATTTCTGCCTTGAAATTCTCAATACCTAAGTCTTCTGCTATCTTTCTTGCAATATTTATATTATCTCCACTAAGAATATATATATCCAAACCCTCTTTTTTTAGTTCCTTTATTGCTGCAAAAGAAGTTTCCTTAATCTTATCCATTATCCCAAGCACTGCAATAACCTCCTTAGCATTTGCAAAATATATAATTGTCTTGTTCTCCTTGGATAAGAGATTAGAATATTCTTCTAATTTTCTATCAATCTCTATATTGTTTTCAATAATAAGCTTTCTGCTCCCTGCAAAATATGTATCATTCTCAAATATTCCCCTAACTCCCATGCCTGTCAAGCTTTCGAAGTCATCTATTTGAATAGATTCAACACCATTGAAGTGATTAACAATCGACTCTGCAATTGGATGCTCAGATAGTTTCTCAAGGCTTATTAATATTGATTTATTAATATTATTCTCGCTTGCCCATTGAATATCTGTCACAATAGGTTTCCCTTCGGTTATTGTACCTGTCTTATCTAATATAATTGTGTCTATATTCTTTGCTACCTCGAGAGTCTTTGCATCCTTAATCAGTATTCCATTCTCTGCCGCCTTACCTATTCCTACCATAATGGCAGTTGGAGTTGCCAGTCCAAGAGCACAAGGGCAGGCAATAATCAATACAGTTATCATTGAAAGCAAGCCGTGAGTTAATCCATTTTGAGTATCTAAGAAAAGCCAAGCAATAAGAGAAAGGATAGAGATACTAATAATAATAGGTACAAATATTCCTGCAATCTTATCTACAAGCTTTTGAACAGGAGCCTTAGAACCCTGAGCCTGCTTAACCATATTAATAATATGTGAAAGCATGGTCTGAGAGCCAACCTTATCTGCCCTATAATTAAAGCTACCCTTTTGATTTATTGTCCCTGCATAAACCAGATAACCTTCTTGTTTTAATACAGCCATTGGCTCTCCACTAAGCATACTCTCATCAACGTAGGAATAACCCTTAGTTATTACCCCATCAACAGCAATTCTATCTCCTGGCTTAGCAATTAATATATCTCCCTTCTTTATATCCTTTATTGAAATTTCCATTTCCTTACCATTCTCACTAATAACTGTGACAATCTTGGGCTGAAAGCCTATTAGTTTCTTTATTGCAAAGGAAGTCTTTCCTTTTGCCCTACTCTCTAATAACTTTCCCAAGAGTATAAAGGCTATAATAACACTCGATGCCTCAAAATAAACATGTGGATGCACTCCTCTTGAAAGCCAGAAACTAGTAAATAACACATTAAACACACTCACAATATATGCTATACCTGTGCTAAGGGCAACTAGTGTATCCATATTGGCAGAGAAATGTCTTGCTTGCTTATAGGCATTAATAAAGAACCCCCTACCTAACCAAAATATTACAGGAGTAGAAAGCACCCACATTATTAGGTTTGAGTATGGAATGTCCATAAGGAACATAGAAATCACAAAGATTGGAAGAGAAAGAGCAATTGCCCATATTGTTCTATTCTTTATATTCTTATACTTTTTCTTCTCCGCATCCTCTACCTCATCATTATCATCCTCATCCTTTATATCTATTATCATATCGTAACCCAAGGCAACTAAACGAGAGCGAAAATCCTCTGCGCTCACTATACTAGAATTATATTCAATTGTAGCACTCGCAGATGCAAGATTCACAACAGCCTCCTTTACACCCTTTATTTGATTTAATTCCTTATCTACTCTTGAAGCACAAACGGCACAGCTCATATTTAGAACAGGAAAGGTCTCTTTTATCATATTATTATTTTCCATATTATCTATATTTATTTACTCTGCAAAGATAGAGCCTAGAGTATATTAGCCTATTATAGAATTATGGATTATATTTATATGATTATGGCTAAGTCTAAAAACTAAGAATAAGGCTAGGACTATACCTTATCTAAAGACATTCTAGGGGAATTATTATCATTCTTAAACTCGGTTGGAGTTTGCCCAATAATACTTTTAAACTGTGAGCTTAGATGTGCTGGGCTAGAATAATTCAGACTATATGCTATTTCGTTAAGGCTCATCTGATCGTAAATCAATAGCTCCTTTACCCTCTCAATCTTTTGAGCAATAAAGTATTTTTCTATTGTCGTATTATTTATTTCGGAGAATAACTTACTCAAATAACTATAGTCTAAAGATAGTTTATCGGTCAAATAGTCGGAGAGATTTGTCTTTAGCTTGCAATTATTATGATGTACCAATTCTATCAATAAGGACTTAATCCTTTCGTTAATTACCATTCTCTTATCATCGATTAATTCAAAGCCAAGAGATTCAAGTCTTTGTTTTAATTCGCTTTTTATTGGCGCATCAATCTCTTGATTAATATCTACCTCTCCAAGTTTAACATTAATTGGCTCTATGCCAATTTGCTTAAGAGTATCCCTTACAACCATAATACACCTATCGCAAACCATATTCTTAATATATAGCTTGTTAATTTCTTTGGAATTATGATTTACGTTATCCATTATAATCTTATTATAGTTCAAGTGAACTAATTATAATGCAAAGATATTATTTTATGGGGATTGGAAATGAATTAAAAGTAAAAAAGTCTATAGATAACTATAGACTTTTTCTTTTCTGGCGGTCCGGACGAGACTCGAACTCGCGACCCCATGCGTGACAGGCATGTATTCTAACCAACTGAACTACCGAACCAGATTTTCGAGAAATGTTCTCCTCAAATGCGAGTGCAAAGATACAACCTTTTTTATTAGTACCAAATTTTTGCACAAAAAAATTAATAATAGTAGGATAAACACTTAGTTATTAAAATTAAATTTCAAGGTTTATTCTTTTAAACATAGATATTTTAATAATAGAGCAAAATAATCTATCTTTGCGAAATAGATTTTTCTTTGAAAATACAAATTACCTTATGACAAATTTTACGCATTTACATGTTCATACTCAGTATTCTATACTCGATGGAGCAGCTGGAATTAAGGGGCTTTTAAAAAAGGCTAAAGAGTTGGGAATGGAAGCCTTGGCAATTACTGACCATGGGAATATGTACGGTGTATTGGAATTTTTTGAAGCTGCTCAAAAGGAAGGCATAAAACCTTTACTTGGTTGTGAGATGTATTGTGCTAGAGAGAGTAGGTTTAATAAAAAGGGAAAGGAGGATTTTAGTGGCGACCATCTTATTCTTATTGCTAAGAATGCAATTGGCTACCATAATCTTATTAGATTAGATTCTATGGCATTCGATAAGAATGCTTTTTATAGGACTTCTCGTATTGATAAGGAGCTTCTATTTCAAAATTGCGAGGGAATAATATGCTGTTCTGCCTGTCTTGGAGGAGAAATCCCTCAATTGATTATGGCTGGCAATATTCCTGCGGCTGAAAAAGCTGTTCAAGAATATAAAAAGGCCTTTGGCGATGATTATTACATAGAAATTCAAAATCATGGACTTGAAGAGCAAGAAAGAGTTAAGCATCATCTAATTGATTTGGCAAGAAAATTCGATATTAAGGTTATTGCAACTAATGATGTTCACTATATTAATAGGACTGACTTCGATGCTCATCATATACTCATTTGCCTAAACTTAGGCAAGAAACTTAGCGAAGACACTAAACTGATGTATACTGGAGAGGAATATCTTAAGAGCTCCGAAGAAATGCTTGAACTCTTTAAAGAAATCCCTGAGGCGATAACAAACACCCAAGAGATTGTTGATAAAGTTGAGGTTTATGACCTTCATAGAGACCCTATCCTCCCTGTTTTTGAAATCCCTAAAGTTTTTGGTACTCTTGAGGAGTATTTCGATAAATACCCCATTGAAAAATTAAAAGAAGAGCTATCTGAGGAAGAAATCACAAAAAAAGGTGGATATGAAAAGATAATAAGAACTAAATTCGATGCATCATATCTAAGATTTCTTACCTATGAGGGAGTAAAGAATCGTTATGGTGAAGATATTTCAGAAGAACTTAGAGAAAGAATTGATTTTGAACTTTCCACAATTGAATGGATGGGCTTCCCTGGTTATTTCTTGATTGTTCAAGACTTTATCAACCACGCGCAAAAGGAGCTTGGAGTAATTGTTGGACCAGGAAGAGGCTCTGCTGCGGGCTCTGTTGTTGCATATTGTCTAGGAATCACTGCAATAGATCCAATGAAGTATGGTTTACTTTTTGAACGTTTCTTAAATCCTGACCGTATATCCCTTCCCGATGTGGACGTTGACTTCGATGATGATGGACGAGCAAGAGTATTGGAATATGTTCAGCAAAAATATGGAGCAGACCATGTTGCCCAAATTATTACCTTTGGTTCTATGGCAGCAAAGAGCTCTATTAGGGATGTTGCAAGGGTTTTGGAGCTCCCTCTTCCTGAATCAGACCGTTTGGCAAAACTTGTTCCTGATAAACCTGGCACTACCTTATCAGATGCTTATTCTCAGGTGCCAGAATTGAAGGACGCCTTAGAAAATGGTTCAGACCTTGTAAAAAAGACTCTAAAATTCGCAAAAGAACTTGAAGGCTCTGTTCGAAACACAGGTACTCACGCCTGCGGAGTTATTATTGGCCCAGATGATTTGTCCAAATACGTTCCTCTAAGCTCCTCAAAAGACTCAGACATGATGGTTTCTCAATTTGAAGGAAGACTTATTGAAAACGTGGGAATGATTAAGATGGACTTCTTGGGACTTAAGACATTATCTATTATCAAAGACGCCTGCGAAAATATTCAAAAATCCCATAATCTACATATTAATCCTAATACCATTCCTTTAGATGACAAGAAAACCTTCGAACTATTCCAAAGAGGAGACTCAATAGGTACTTTCCAATTTGAATCTGACGGAATGCGCCAGCATATGCAAAACCTTAAACCCGACCGTTTCGAGGATTTGATTGCTATGAATGCTCTTTATCGTCCTGGTCCTATGCAATATATCCCTAATTATATTGCTCGTAAACATGGAATTGAAGAAATTCAGTATGAATTTCCTGTTATGGAGAAGTATCTTTCAGAAACCTATGGTATTACTGTATATCAAGAACAGGTGATGCAATTGTCTCAGGCAATGGCTGGATTTACCAAGGGGCAAGCCGATAAGCTTCGTAAGGCAATGGGAAAGAAGCAAAAAGCTGTTATGGATGAGCTTAAGGAGAAATTCCTTAAGGGAAGTGAAGAGAGGGGCTTAGACTTAAAATTAGTAGATAAGATTTGGTGCGACTGGGAGAAGTTTGCAGAATATGCTTTTAATAAATCTCACTCTACTTGCTACGCTTATATTGCCTACCAAACAGCTTATCTTAAGGCTCATTACCCTGCCGAGTACATGGCGTCGGTTCTTACACATAACCTTAATGATATTAAGAAGATAACTTACTATATCGACGAGACACAAAGGCAAAAGATCGAAGTGCATGGTCCTGATGTTAATGAATCTGACATTAATTTTACTGTAAATAAAAAGGGCGAGGTTCGTTTTGGTATGGCAGCCATCAAAAGTGTTGGAGAAAATGCTGCTTTAGAGATTATTAGAGAAAGGGAAGAGAATGGCCCTTTCACAAGCCCTTTTGACTTCATTAAGCGAGTTAACCTTAGGACAATAAATAAACGCTGCATTGAGGCATTAATTAAGGCTGGAGCATTCGATTGTTTTGAAGGTATACATAGGGCTCAGTATTTTAATGCCTCTAAAGATAATTCCGAAGAAATCTTCCTTGAAAAGCTTATCAAATATGGGAACAAGTTTAAAGATGGACAAAACTCTTCTCAAGCATCCCTTTTCGGAGAGGTTGAAGAGGATGCTCTTTATGATCCAGAAATTCCAGAATGTGAAACTTGGTCGAGCATTGAGACCTTAAAACACGAGAAGGAATCAATTGGTTTCTACCTTTCTGGTCACCCCTTAGATAAATATAAGGTCGAGATTAGAGAGTTTGCAAATACATCTATCGAAGAACTAAATGGAGACCTAAAAGCCTTAGAAAACAAAGACCTTCATATTGCAGGTATGATTACTTCTTGTCAAGATAAAACTACAAAAAAAGGTAATTCTTTTGGGGTATTCTCTCTTGAGAGTGAAGATAGCATTAAAGAATTTGCTCTATTTGGTAAGGATTATATAAATTTCGGCCCATTTATGAAGAATGGTTTATTTGTTCTAATCAATGCCAAGGTCAAGAAGAAAGGCTGGGGAGAAGAAGCGGCTAAGGAAGAGCTTGAAATAAAGATTAATGGGATAGAACTACTCGAAGAAGTATTAGAAAAAAACAGCAAAGGAATTAAGCTATACGTTTCAATTGAGAATATTAATAAAGAATTTGTTGACAGCATTACAAAGATAGCAAAAAAGAATAAGGGTAAATCTCATCTTAGCTTTATCATTGAGGATAGTGTTGAAAATATTAATATAACCCTAAATGCTCGAAAGCATTCTGTTGATTTACCGAAGTTTATTGAAGGCATTAAAGAGCTTACTGAAAATAATATTATTAGAAAATTTCAGCTTGAGCGAACCAATAATTAATGTGTGAATAAATATATAGAATTCAGTATTATTAGGGATATTGCCAATGAATTGGGGTTTCAAGACTGTGGAGCTTCAAAGGCTGAGGAAGTAGATATTTCCTTCTTCGAAAAATGGCTAAATAAAGGATATGATGCTGATATGCATTATATGAGAAACTATTTAGACAAAAGAAATAATCCTTCTCTTTTACTCGAAGATTCTAAATCAATTATTAGTTTTATTGTTTCATATAATAGTTATAATCCTGATAACAAGGATAATAAAACATATAATTTTGCCTCTTATAGCCATTACTACGATTACCATAAGTCTATTAAATTAAAGTTTCTGGAGCTAATAAACCGTTTACAACAAATTTATCCTGATTTTATAGCTATTCCGTATGTTGATTCTGCGCCAATACTCGAAAAATACTGGGCAAAAACCTCTGGTCTAGGTTCAATTGGAAGGAATTCTTTGCTAATAAACAAGGAATATGGTAGTAAAATACTTATTGGAGAGATAATAACTAACTATTCTACAGACTATCACATCTCTCAAGAAGAGGATTTATGCAAGGATTGCAGAAAATGCGTTGATGCCTGCCCAAATGGAGCAATAAACAACGATAAAACAATTGATTCAAGGCTTTGTAATGCCTATCATACTATTGAAAACAAGGGAGAAATCCCAAATAATATCAATCTAAATTCCTTTGTCTTTGGCTGTGATATTTGCATAAATGCTTGTCCTTGGAATAAAAATACTCAAGTTACAGACTCTAAAATATTAACTCTAAATACTAATATGCAAGTGCTTATCGATAGCATAAATAATAATAAGGCAGAGAAGTCCATATTTAATAAGGCAAAGAAAAACTCTCCAATAGAAAGAATAAAATTCGAAAAACTTTTGTCTAATATAAAGGAAAGTTCTAAGCACTAGCCATATTATTTCAAAAAAGCTTCATCTGGAGAGAATAAATAGCCATATAAATAAATTTTAGCGCCGCATCAGTAGTGCAAAAGTCGGATTTTTGAATGTAAAAAATCCGACTTTTCTTATCGAAAAATCGGATTTTTATACTACTAATGTGGCGCTAAAATTTAAAATATGAGCTATATTTTTTATTTTTGCTTTGTTTTGTTTCGAAATATCAGTATTAGAAATTAATTATATAAGGTATTCTGGCTTGAACTCCTTTCATTTCACTAATATCCTTTAACTCTAAGAAGAAAGAATATGGTCGACCTAATTCTTTTGTGTATAATTTCATTTCTACATCCCCTCCTATTGCCTCTAATATTTGTTGAGATAAATCCTTTGTCTTAGGCATTAATAATAAACCATAATCTTTTACTTTAGCTTCTTTTGCTGCAATTTCAATTGCCTTTGCCAATCCTCCAAATTCATCTACTAAACCTAAACGCTTTGCATCTGTACCACTCCATACTCTTCCTCTTGCAATGCTATCTACAAAATTCTTATTAAGGTTACGTCCAGTTGCTACTCTTGTGATAAAATTATTGTAGAATGCGTCTATGCTCTTTTGCATAACGGCTCTAGTTCCTGGTGTCATTTGTGTTGTAACTGTCAAGAAGGTTGAGTTCTTATGTGTTGTAACTGTGTCGAAACTTATCCCTAGATTCTTCTTTAAGGCATTTCCAAAATTAGGTATTACTCCAAATACTCCTATAGAACCAGTGATTGTAACAGGCATTGCAACTATCTTTGTTGCACCACAAGCCATTTCGTAACCAGCAGAGGCTGCAACGTCTCCCATTGATACAATTACTGGTTTAACCTTCTTTGCGTTAAATATCTCGTTTGTCATCTGTTCTGAGGCAATTGCATCTCCTCCACCAGAATTTATTCTTAGTACTATTGCCTTTACTCTAGAATCTTCAACTGCCTTTCTAATTTCTTTTACTATCGACTCACTTCCTATTGTCAAATCGCTACCCTTTCCTTGACCAACTGATCCGTAAGCGTAGATTACTGCAATTTTATCTTTACCCTTTGGGAAAATATCCTCTATTGAGCTTCTATATTTTTGGTATTTTAGCCAGTTTACTTTTTTTGAACCAATATCTTTTTTGATTTTATCCTCTAAATCTGTTCTAAAAGCTAGTTTATCTATATATTTATTCTTTAAGGCATCCTCTGCCATAAAGGTTTCGAGATTTGAAACGTTATTATTTAAGCTAGCTAAATCAATTTTTCTAGACTCTGAAATATTTGCTGCAACATATCCCCAGATTGAATTAATATATGTTCTAACTTGTTCTCTATTTGCCTCTGACATCTTAGAGTTAACAAACATCTCCCCTGCACTCTTATAATTATTATTTGCTGGTCGAAGCAAATCTACTTGAATATCATATTTTGTAAGAAGGTCTTTAATAAACATTACCTCTCCACCAAGACCTGTTAGTTGTAAATGACCCACTGGGTTCATATATATTTCATCTGAAACTGATGCCAGATAATACGCATTTTGAGAATAAGTATCGCTAAAGGCATATATCTTCTTATTGGATTTCTTAAACTCTAATAGGGCTTGTCTCATTTCCTCTATTGTTGCCCAACCATTTGTTTGCAAAACAGATAAATCAAGCATAATTGCTTTGATTTTTGGATCATTTTTTGCCTTATTTATTACTGAAATAAATTCACTCAGACCGATGGATTTACTTGCCTCAAAACTTTCCGAAGTTCCTATCATTGCAGAAAAATCCTCAACCTCTCTGTCGTATATTGGTTTGTCTAGGGTAATTACTAATACCGAATTATCGTTTATCTGTGGAGCTGTATCCGCAGATGCTATGATAATTGATATAATACCAAATGTTGCTACTAAAAACACTATGCCTGCAAGAACTACTCCAAAGAAGGATGCAAACATAAATTTGAAAAACTGTTTCATAGGAATTGATTTTTTAATTTTCTATATTCTCAACTGAGTTTAAATTATCTTTATCTAATGTTATTGTAAGGTCTATTCCTAAAGAATCTATCCTTACTGCAAAATTATTCTTATCCCCCTTGTGCTTGATTATACCTGTCAATCCTGCAAAATCTCCTTCTTTTATCATTACCCTTTCTCCCTTCGAAAAAGCAATATTATTTTCAAATTCAATATCCACTTCTTTCTCCAACAATAATTTTATTGAATCTATTTGATGATAAGGTATAGCAGCAGGCTTACCATTAAACCATATAAATTTCACACAACCAGAAATCCTTACAATATCCCATATCTCTCTTTCTTCAATATTGGTAAATATATAAGAATTAATCAAAGGAGTTTCTACCCATCGCTTCCTATCCTTCCATTGCCTTAATTCTCTTCGAATAGGTAAATATACATCGTATCCTCTTTTCTTAAGTTCAATTTCCACAACCTTTTCTTTTCTCGGCTGTAGATATAAAGCGTACCAATTTTTCATCTTTTGAAGTTTTGTTTAGTTTCGTTCCACGTGGAAGTTAATTAGATTTCTTATTATATTTTCTTTAATACCAAAGAATTAAAGCGGTAAAAGAAAAGCGTAATCGAGCATAACTCAAAAACGCTTTTCCTATATAGTTTGTTTAATCCGCCTAGTAAATACTATCAATTAATTTGTCATCTGTTAGATTTGGTATAGTAACCCTAAGCTTTGGCTCTTGCTCCATTGCTCTCTTTATTGCAAATATTGCTCCTTCGTTTCTAGCCCAACTTCTTCTTGAGATACCATTATTCACATCCCAGAACAACATTGAACGTAGCCTTCTCTCTGCATCATCCGATCCATCAATAACCATTCCAAATCCTCCATTGATTACTTCTCCCCAACCAACGCCTCCTCCATTATGGATAGAGACCCAAGTTGCACCACGGAAACTATCACCAATGCAGTTCTGAATAGCCATATCGGCAGTAAATGATGAGCCATCATATATATTTGAGGTCTCTCTATATGGAGAATCTGTTCCAGATACATCGTGGTGGTCTCTTCCTAAGACAATAGGTGCTGAGATTATACCCTCTTTAATGGCTTTATTAAACGCTGAAGCTATCTCTGCTCTACCTTGGGCATCTGCGTACAAGATACGTGCTTGAGAGCCTACAACAAGCTTATTCTCCTTTGCGCCCTTTATCCATTGAATATTATCTCTCATCTGTTGTTGTATCTCCTCAGGAGAGGTCTTAGCCATGTTTTCTAATACTTCCATAGCTATCTTATCAGAAAGATCTAAGTCTTCAGATTTTCCAGAGGCACAAACCCAACGGAAAGGTCCAAAACCATAATCAAAACACATTGGTCCCATTATATCTTGAACATAAGAAGGATAACGGAAAGTTCCCTTATCGTTCATAATATCTGCTCCTGCTCTTGAAGCCTCTAATAAGAAGGCATTGCCATAGTCGAAGAAATACATTCCTCTTGAAGTAAGAATATTTACGGCAGCAACATGTCTTCTTAGAGATTCTTGCACCTTTTCTTTGAACTTTGCTGGCTCTTCTGCCATCATTCTATTTGCTTCTTCAAAGCTTACTCCTACTGGATAATATCCCCCAGCCCAAGGATTATGTAAAGAGGTTTGGTCTGAACCTATTTCAACATTTATATTATTCTCTGCTGCATATTCCCAAAGGTCAACAACGTTTCCTTGGTATGCAAAAGATACAACTTCTTTGTTTTGGCGAGCTTGAGCCACTCTTGCCCAAAGCTCTTCCAAATTATCATAAACTTCATCAACCCAACCTTGAGAATGACGAGTATATGTAGCCTTTGGATTAACCTCAGCAGTGATAGAAACACAGCCTGCAATATTTCCTGCCTTAGGTTGTGCACCAGACATTCCACCAAGACCTGCTGTAATAAATAACTTACCACCAAGACCATCTTTTCCTATCTTTCTTCCTGCATTCAAGACAGTTATAGTTGTTCCATGAACAATTCCTTGTGGTCCAATATACATATAAGAGCCAGCAGTCATCTGTCCGTACTGTGTAACACCTAGTGCATTGAATTTCTCCCAATCATCTGGCTTTGAGTAATTAGGAATCATCATACCATTAGTTACAACCACTCTTGGTGCATCCTTATGGCTTGGGTATAAGCCCATTGGGTGTCCTGAGTACATTACTAAGGTTTGTTCGTCTGTCATTTCGGCTAAATACTTCATAGCTAGACGATATTGAGCCCAGTTTTGGAAAACTGCACCATTACCTCCATATGTAATTAACTCATGTGGATGTTGAGCAACAGCATAATCAAGATTGTTTTGAATCATTAGCATTATTGCAGCAGCTTGCTTACATTTTGCTGGATATTCTTCTATTGGACGAGCATACATCTTATAATCAGGGCGTAAACGATACATATAGATACGTCCATATTTCTCTAATTCTTCTGCAAACTCTTTAGCAAGTTCTGCATGAAATTTAGGGTCGAAATATCTTAAAGCATTCTTTAGAGCTAATTTTTTTTCATCCTTAGTAAGGATATCTTTTCTTTTTGGAGCGTGGTTTACTGTTAAATCATAATCTTTTTTAGCAGGCAATACTTCTGGAATACCCTCTAAAATAGCTTGTCTAAAATCCATAGTTAATTTATTATTGTTATTTATTAATATTCAATCTACAAAAGTAATCAAATTAAACCATTTCACAAAAAATAATTTGTCTTGGTTATGTAGGTTGTAATATTTGAGGAAAAATTATATTATCAAAGAGAAAATGGAATTAAACTACATAAAAAGAAAACTATATCAGATAAAAAAATAATTATATCAGATAAAAAATAATTTAAATCAAGTTTAATCTTGCTAAGATGTACATCTTAGTAGATTAAGATGTGCATCTTAAGACGCTGAGATGTGCATCTTAGTAAAGCGAGATGTGCATCTTAGTAAAGCGAGATGTACATCTTAGTAATTTTACATGTACATCTTAATAGAATTAAACTTGATAAAAATAATCTTTAATCTTATTCTAATAGGATTAAATCAAATAAAACTGAATATAAATCAAATAAAATTATACTAAAGACTGAATACTAATTAATTGTACAATACTCACACGTGAAACACTACCTATTATATGTTTCAATAAAGCTCTTTAGGATATTACAAAGGTCAATATGTTTGGTGAAAGGGAGGTCTTTGCCATTATCGAAAACTGTATGGTACTCATTATACTCCTGACCAAATGTAAAGAGGAATAATGCTGGCACTCCTTTTTGAACAAATGGACAATGATCGCTATTGCATGACTCTTCGCCAATATTTATCTTCTTAAAGTAACGGTTCTCATTATTGAATTTTTCAAACCACTCCCCTGCTCTCTTCTCTTTTTTTCCATTAACAAGAGCAAGCCCACCAGAACCTGTTCCACACATATCCAAATTGAAAAGAAATTTTACCATTTTTAGATCAAATGGCGGATTTTCTGCAGCATAATATGAACCTTTAAGTCCAATTTCCTCGGCAGTTGTAAAAATAAAAACAATTGTATAGTCGGAAGGATTCTTTGAGTAGTATTTTGCTAAATCCAAAAGTACTGCTACTCCAGAGGCATTGTCATTGGCTCCAGGAAAATAACAACTATCCCCTATCTTTCCAAGATGGTCATAATGAGCAGTAAATACAAAAATACTATCCTTATATTTTTTGCCTTCTGAATATGCTAATACATTTTGGGTTTGATAGTTTTTCTCAAACTTAGATTCTATCTCTAGTTCTAAATACTTAATCTTTTTTTCAAAGACTATATCCTTTAATTGAATTACTGGAAAATTGAAAACTTTCTTACCTGAAAAATATTGAATCTTATCGTACCCTTGAACTATTGCAATTTTAGGAAAAATATCTTGTGTGTTTAGATTATTTAGAAAAACCACAATATCATAATATGAAATTGATTTTTGATTAAAAACAATTACTCTATCTTTGATTTTTTCTTTTTTAATCTTCTCTAAATCATTTTTAGACTCTAAATATATAGGTTTTTTATTTTCAATAATTATTGTACATGAAGGAGAATAACCAAAGACTAAAAACTCTGTTCCTAATTTTTTTTGTATTCTTTCTTTTCCTATTATTAATTTTGAATTAATAATATTATTTACATCTATTTCCAAGTTTTGTAAATAACCATCCTTATAGAATGATTTCAATCCATTATTTTCTAATTCTCTTGAAATAAAATTTGCTGCCTTTCTGTCTCCCCCATCTTGAAATCCTCTGCCCGAGAAATTTTTCGAAATTAAAGAATCTAAACAATAGTTAGCATATTTATAAGACTGAGGAAAAATAAAATTACTTAGGAGGAAAAATAAAATAAAAAATACTTGTTTCATTTTTTTATTTGAATTTATAAATTAAAAAATAAGTTAGCGTAAAATTAAACTTAAGAACAAGAGTAAAGAATAAAACTAAAAACATAAGAAATTTTTAAGTTTTATTAACTTCTAAAATTAAATATACCGCATAATGTATAAGCTATAAAAAAATATTGAACGTATAATGTTAATAAAATAGCTTTATTATACGAAAAAACTTAGTTAGTATATTATTTTACTGCTACTTAAAAATATTTTATTTGTTAAATAGAACCAAATAAAATTATATCCTATTTTATTATACCAAGCTCTCTAGAAAGGTCAAGCATACGAATAATTGGTTTTTTTGCCTCTTGTATTAATTTTTCATCAAGGTTAATTTCATAAACTTCGTTTTCTAAAGAATAGAGAACTTTTTCAAGAGTGTTAAGTTTCATATATCGACAATCATTACAAGAACAAGATTCATTTTGTGTAACTACTATAAAATCTTTTTCTGGATTATCTTTTTTAAGTTGATGAACTATTCCTGTTTCTGTTGCAACCAAAAACTTTTTATGCTCATTATTCTTTACAAAGTTAATCATTGCAGAAGTAGAACCAATAAAATCAGCAAGCTGAAGAACTGCGTCGTTACATTCTGGGTGTGCAATTAGTATATAATCAGGATTTTCTTTTTTCTTAATTAATACATATTCAGCAGTTAATAACTCATGAACCTCACATGTACCATTCCAAAGAACCATATCTCTTCCTGTGATTCTATTTAAATAACCTCCTAAATTTTTGTCTGGAGCAAAGATAATTTTTTGATACTTTGGAAGAGAATTTACTAGCTCAAGTGCATTACCTGAGGTACAAATAATATCGGATAATGTTTTAATTTCGGCACTACAGTTTATATAAGAGATAGTTATATGATCGGGATATTGTTTTTTGAATTCTGCAAAATCTTTAGCTGGACATGAATCTGCTAAAGAACAACCAGCCTCTAAATCTGGAATAATAACCTTTTTATTTGGATTGAGTATCTTTGCAGTCTCTCCCATAAAGTGAACACCACAAAAAAGAATCAAATCTGCATCTGTATTCTTTGCTTTTTCTGCCAAATTTAAACTATCACCAATAAAATCTGCTATATCTTGTATTACTGGTATCTGATAAAAGTGAGCTAAAATGACGGCGTTCTTTTCTTTTTTTAATTTTTCTATTCTTTCTATTATCTCTTGGTTACTCATAAGACTTCAATTCTATAATAAATAAAAACTTTAATATATAAATATATGTTATTATTATATACCCTGTTAATACTGTTGGTAAATTACTAGATAAAAATTTTGATTTTAGAAAAAGTCGTATTTATCAACAAATCTATTTTCTAATTTACATACCTAATTTACATTAATTCAATTCGATAATTAGTTTACTAACAAAACATCAAAAAATAAAATTGTTGATAAATATATTTCATTTTACTTCAAATAATGTTAGAAAACATATTAATAACTAAATAATAAACTACCAATTTATCAACAAAAATAATAGAAATAAAACTTATCAACAAATTAAAGACTAAATATTATCAATTATCAACATTTGTAATATTAAAACTTTTATTTTTTGATTCTAAATTAGTTGCGATTTTTTTAGTATTTTTGCTAATAGTTTAAGCTCTTTATTTATAGAGATATATAGAAATTAAGTTAAATAGAACTCAAAAAACTTATCAACAATATGATAAATATTTCAAAAATTATTCCTATAGCATCAGATCATGCAGGATATGAATTAAAAGAATATCTTAAAATTGAATTATCTAAATTAGGATATGAACTCAAGGATTACGGAACTTTTTCTACAGAAAGCTGTGATTATCCTGACTTTATACATCCACTTGCTAAAGATATTAATGATGGTATTTATCCACTTGGTTTAATAATGTGTGGAAGTGGAAATGGAGTTCAAATGACTGCAAATAAATATATTAATGTACGTTGTGCATTAAGTTGGTGTGAAGAAATAGCTTCACTTGCTCGCATGCATAATGATGCTAATATTGTTTCAATACCTGCAAGATTCATTGAAAAGGAAGAGGGCTTAAAAATTGCACTTACTTTTTTAAATACCCAATATGAAGGTGGTAGACATCAAAGAAGAGTAGACAAAATATCAATGCTAAAAAAATAATGAACACCGACGAGTATAAATTATTTATTTCTGAATGTAAAAAAAGTATAGGGAAATCTAAACCTATAGATGTTACTTTTGATGATAAGAATATTAATAATTTAATATTCAAAAACTATTATGTTGCTAGACAAAAAGCAGCAAATATTCGTCAAAAATATATTAATATTATTGATGAACTATTGGTTTCTTTTGAAAAGAAATCAATAGAAAATGGAGTTGATATTAGTTGGTGTGTAGATTATGATATTCTAATTGAGGAAGTTGTAGAATTACTTAATGATAGAAAGATAAAAGAAGTAAATCTATTTGAAACAAAGTTTACAAATGAATTAGGTCTACATAAAAATTTAAAAGATGAAGAGATTAGCATAATTAGTCAGAATAATAAATGTGTAATATTTGAACCTAAATATGCAATTTCTCAGTCGGGGAGTCTTTTTTTAGTCTTCAATTCTGCCTTTGAGATGGAGTTAGTTTTAAATGCAGAGTTAAAGATATTTGTTATTCCTTTTAGTAATATTATTAAGAATATTGAAGATATTCAGCTCTTAACTAATTTATATTCATCAAATAATGAAAAAAAAGATTTTCCATACCTTTCAACAATCTATACCCCAAAGAAATCTGATGATAAAAATATAAAGATATTTATTGTTGATAACGGAAGAACTAATCTTTTGGAGTCAAAATCTCATAGAATGGCTTTAACTTGTATTGATTGTGATGCGTGTAAGAAGGTATGTCCGATATATGGCGTTATAGGAGATAACCCTTATAATAATGTTTTTACAGGACCTATTGCAAATGTAACTTTGCCATATTTAGAAACAATTGACTCTTATAAACATCTAAGTTTTAATTGTGTTCTTTGTGGTAATTGCAAAAAGGTTTGTCCTATGAATATACCTATTACAGATTTGATAATTAGTAATAGGAATATATTCTTCGAACGAAAGTATATAGATTTTAATGATAGGTATAAAATAAAAATTTTAAAGAATAATCTAATATCCAGGAAAAAACTTAATAGAAAACATTGGATAAAAGAATTATTATTTAGATTCTATTTCTCTAAGAAGGTTGCAAGTTCAAGAGAGTTACCTAAGTTTTCTAAATATACATTTGAACAAATTAAATCAGGAAAATGGAAAAAATAGATTTTGATAATAGTATTGATTTAATAATTTCTGAAGGTAGAAAAACAATTAATAAGAAGATTGCTGCAATAAAAATTATTGAATGTTTAGACCTTACTTCTTTAGATTCGAAGGAAAATAAAGATACCATTCTTAAATTAATTAAAAGCTCAAAGATAGAAAATATTGAAGGAGTGAGGGTGGCAGGAATATGTGTTTATCCAAATTTTCTTTCTATTTTAAATAATAATTTAGAAGATAGTAATATAAAAAAAGTTGTTGTTGCAGGTTATTTTCCTTCGGGTCAAAATCCTTTGGAACTTAAACTTCAGGAGATAGAATTCGCTATTAAAAATGGAGCTCAAGAGGTTGATATTGTAATGAATAGAGGATTATTCTTAGAAGGTAAATATGATGAAGTTTCATATGAAACCTTTATGTCTAAAAGGGTATGTGGGGATAATATTTTAAAGGTAATATTAGAGGTAGGAGATTTAGTAGAGTATGAAAAAATATTTAAAGCGAGTCAAATTGCTTTAGAATCAGGAGCTGATTTTATTAAAACATCTTCAGGAAAGATAGAAAGGGGGGCAGATGTTTATTCTTTTGCAATTATGCTTGAAGCATTAAAAGATAATTATAGTAAAACAGGAATATTTAAAGGTATTAAGGCCTCAGGTGGAATATCAAGTTTTGATCAAGCGTTAGATTATTATATTCTTTTTAAGCATTATTTTGGAGTTGAAAATCTTTATAAAAAACATTTCAGAATAGGTGGATCAAGGCTTAAAGATTCAATCATAGATTATTTGAATTACTAAAATTGTAAATCAAATATTATCTTATTCATATTATAGAGTAAAACTCTATTCTCCCTTTATTATGTAATTAAAGGATAATTGAAATTATATAAGCAAAAAATAAAATTAAAGGAAATAAAATGAGATTTTTCTCAGGGAAATAATCTTTTTTCTCAGAGAAAAATATAAAGATAGGAGATAAAAATTATTCCATAAACAAGATTATTTTTTATTTACTCAAAATGCTATAGTTATTTTATGAAGTTTTTTTACTCTTTTTTCAAATAAAATTCTAACTTTGTAGACTAATTTATTTTTAAACATATAAAACGATTAATTTTTATAGAATTATGAAGCAACTAAAAGAAAGATTCTCACACTACAAAGATCCACAAAAGGTAATGGAGATGGGAGTTTATCCTTATTTCCGACCAATATGTAGCGACCAAGACACAGTGGTTACTATGAATGGAAGAAAGGTTTTAATGTTTGGATCGAATAGCTATTTAGGTTTGACAAATCACCCAAAGATAATTGAAGCTGCAACAGCTGCATTGAGAAAATATGGCTCTGGTTGCGCAGGCTCTCCATTCTTAAATGGCACTTTAGATATTCATATTGAGCTTGAAGAAAAATTAGCAGACTTAGTTGGAAAAGAAAAAGCAATTGTATATTCAACAGGTTTTCACTCAAATATTGGAGTAATTCCAACCATTGTGGGTAGGGGTGACCATCTTATTTTAGATGAATTAGATCATGCCTCTATAATTGAGGGAAGAAGATTATCATTTGCAAAGGATCATAAGTTTAAACATAACGATATGGAGTCTTTGGAGAAAGTTCTTCAAAAGATACCTACTAATGAAATAAAATTAATTGTAGTTGATGGGGTTTATTCTATGGAAGGTGATATAGCTAAATTACCAGAAATAGTTACTCTTGCAGAAAAATATAATGCAGATATCTATGTTGACGAGGCTCATAGTTTAGGAGTTTTTGGACAAGGAGGAAAGGGAATTTGTAATCATTTTGGAATAACTGATAAAGTAGACTTGATTATGGGTACTTTTAGTAAGAGTTTAGCAGCAATAGGAGGCTTTATTGCCACAGATGCAGAAACTATTAATTATCTACGTCATAATTCTCGTTCTTATATTTTCTCTGCATCTATTTCTCCAGCTTCCACAGCCTCTGTATTAGCAGCAATTGATGTAATGAAAGAAGAACCACAAAGAGTTGACATGCTTAAAGAAATAACTAATTATTCGCTAAATTCATTTAGAACTCTAGGTTTTGAGATAGGTCATACTCAAAGTCCAATTATCCCATTATATGTAAGAGATACAGACAAGACATTTATGATTACTCAAGAGTTATTCGAGGATGGTATTTTTGTAAATCCAGTAATACCTCCTGCATGCTCTCCTGATGCTACTTTGATTCGTTTCTCATTAATGGCAACACACACAAAGGAGCAGGTCGATATAGCTACCGATAAACTATATAAAATATTCAAGAAATACGGTGTAATAAAATAAATATAAATAGGCTCCTAAATATTTTTTTAGGAGTTTTTTAAAATACAACCTATATGGGTAAAAATATTAGAATTCAAGAGGTTAATGATAAAAGGTTATTTAATCAGTTCTTAAAATTTCCATACAAGCTTTTTAAAGATGATAAAATGTGGGTTCCTTCATTATTAATGGACGAAAAAGTTACATTTGATAAGAAGAAAAACCCTGTGTTTGAATTTTGTGAGTATAAAATTTTTCTTGCTTATATAGATGATGAAGTAGTTGGAAGGATAGTAGGGATATTAAATAATAGGGCTAACGAAATCTGGAATCAAAAAAGGATGAGATTTGGTTGGTTTGATTATATTGATGATGTTGAAGTTACAGATGCTCTTCTGAAAGCAGTAGAAAATTGGGCAAAGGTAAAGGGTATGAATGAGGTCGTAGGCCCTATGGGATTTACTGATATGGATAAGGAGGGAATGATGGTTGAAGGATTTGATGTTAATTGTCCAATGGCTTGTTATTATAATCCATCTTATTACCCACCATTAATAGAAAAATTGGGTTATGTTAAAGAAGTTGATTGGATTCAATATGAAATTAAGGCCAATCAGCCAATACCAGAAAAAGTTGCTAAGATAAACGCTCTTATAAAAGATAAATACAATTTAAAAATAGCAGAAGGTATTACAAAGAAGCAATTTCTCGATACATACGCAGAAAAGATATTTAAGGTAGTGAATAAATCATTTGCCGGTCTTTTTGGATACGTCCCTTTAAGTGATAAACAGCTTAAATTCTATATAAATCAATATTTTACTTTTATTGATATGAAATTAGTCTGTTTTATTGTTGATGAGAATGATGATGTAGTTGCATTTGGTGCATCTATGCCGTCTTTTTCTGAGGCTTTGCGTAAATGTAAGGGAAGGATTTTCCCATTCGGTTGGTATTATTTATTAAGAGCATTAAAAAATTACGACTACATAGATTTATATTTGAATGGAGTTGATCCTGATTGGCAAAACAAGGGAGTTCACTCAATTTATTATTCAGAGATGAATCGTCGTTATATTGAATTAGGATCGAAAATGGCAATTGCAAATCCTCAACTCGAAACAAATCAAGCTTCTCAAATATGGGAAAAATATGAAAGTAGGGTTGCAATCCGTCGTAGAGCTTATATTAAAAAACTAGATTAATAATTATGCAGAAAGTATTAGTTACTGGTGCTAGTGGATTTATTGGATCTACTCTTGTAGATAAATTACTTCAATTAGGTTACGAGGTATTTGCAGGGATTAGAAGTACAAGCAGTAAAAAATACCTCCAAGATACAAGAATAAGATTTATTGATTTAAACTACACTAGTGTTGAGGAAATGTCCAAATTATTTAAAGAGGAAAACTTCAATACAATATTTCATCTTGCTGCTCGAACAAAGGCAAAGAGAAAAGAAGACTTTGAAAGAGTAAACTATAAATACGTAAAGAATCTTGCTGATGCATTAGAAGGCTTAGATACGAAGCTAATATTCTTAAGTAGTTTTGCTGCCCATGGACCAGGAGAGGAAACAAGTTTTGCCCCCGTGAAGATTGAGGATAAGAATACTCCAGACACAGAATATGGGAAGATGAAACTCAAGGCTGAGGAATATCTGAATAGTAATTTTAATGGCAAATATATTATTCTAAGACCAACAGGAGTATATGGTGCACGTGAAACGGATTACTTTGTTTACTTCCAAACCATTAATAATCACATAGAACCATATCTTGGTTTTATTCCTCAACGTCTGACTTTTGTTCATGTGGATGATTTAGTAGATGTATGTATATTATCAATGAATAGCAATTTGAGTGGAAAGACTTATTTTGTAAGTGATGGTAATCTATATTTAGATAAAGAATTTGCAAATATTACAAAGAAAGCATTAAATACATGGACAATCAGACTAAAGCTTCCATTGTTTATTGTAGGATGGATTGCTTCATTGAATGAAATTATTGGAGCTGTGTTAGGAAAGTCTTTTACACTTAATAAAGATAAATTTAATATACTAAAGGCTAGAAATTGGAACTGCGATATAGAAAATCTAAGAGTGGATTTAGGCTATGTTCCAAAGATAGATTTAAAACAAGGGGTCGAAAAAACAATTGCGTGGTATAAGCAAGAGAATTGGTTGTAATGGCAAATGAAGAAATCTTATCTAAGTTAGATGACTTTATAAAGAAGTATTATAAAAATAAATTGATAAGGGGAGTATTGTATTCAATAATCCTCTTATTAAGTTTTTTTATAGTATTGAGCATAGTAGAATACTTTGGTTACTATTCTTCATTAATTCGTTCGATACTTTTTTACTCCTACATTCTTATTGCTCTAGCAATACTATATTCCTTTATTTGTGTACCTTTATTTAAAATTATGCGAATAGGGAATAGGCTCTCCTATAAGGAAGCTTCAAATATTATTGGTAGTTTCTTTCCCGAGGTTTCAGATAAATTGCTTAATCTTCTTCAGCTACAAGAAAAACTTAAGGCAAATGAATCTGATTTATTGGAAGCAAGTATTTCTCAAAGAACAAGAGAGCTAAGTCCTGTGCCTTTTGTAAAGGCAATTGATTATAAAAAGAATAAAAAGTACTTTAAATGGGCGATTGTACCTATTTTAATTATAGTATTAATCACCATATTTTATCCAAGGCTTATTTCTGAGCCAACCTTTAGATATATTAATCATACAAGATACTTTGAACGTCCCTCCCCTTTTAAATTTAAGATTCTAAATAAGGAATTAAGAGTTATTCAGCATGGGGACTTAGAATTAATAATCAAAATTGAAGGCGATATGCTTGTTGGTGAAGTAGATATATATGTAAATAATAATCTGTTTCACATGAAAAAGGAGAAGAAAGATGTTTTTTCTTACTCCTTTAAACAATTAAATAGCAGTGTAGATTTTTATTTTGAGAGTTCTGGTATAAGAAGTGCAGATTATAAGATAGAGGTTCTTCCAAAGCCAATCTTATTAGATTTGCAGGCTATAATTACCTATCCTGCTTATACAGGTATGAAAGAGGAATTATTCTCAAATGTAAGTAATTTTTCAGTTCCAAAAGGTTCTGTTATTCGTTGGCAGGCTATAACTAGAGATACTAAGAAGTTTATTTTTGATTTTTCAGGAAATAAGAATATCATAACACCAGATAAGAATGGCAGAGTATCTTATTCGAAAAAAATATTATCAGATTTGAATTATCGAGTATTTACACAAAACGATTATACTCTATATAGTGATTCACTTGAGTTTTCCATTATCTCTATCCCAGACTTAAATCCTCAGATAGCAGTTATTGAGCAAAGAGACAGTATTAACCCCGAAAGAATATATTTTAGGGGGCAGATAAAGGATGATTATGGCTTTACTAATCTAAAATTTAATTTGGAGCTTGTTGAAGAAGGAGTTAAGAAGATAACAAAGATAATTATTCCATTTAATAAGCTAGAAAAGGCTCAGGAGTTTTATTATTACTACGATTTAAATGAAATAGGAATCAAACCAGGAGACAGAATATTATATTATTTTGAAGTTTGGGACAACGATGGAGTTAATGGAGTTAAATCTACACGTTCCAATACATTCTCAATAGAAATACCAACCATAGAAGAAATAGAAAAGGAAACCCAGAAGACAAGCAATGAGATAAAGAAAGAAGCAGATCAATCAATCTCTGAGCTAAAGAAAATGCAACAAGAAATAAAGGAACTTAATAAAAAGATACTTCAAAAGAAAGAATTGGATTGGCAAGATAAGAAGCAAGTAGAGGAGCTTATAAAAAGGCAAGAAGAAATAAAGAATACATTAAAGGAAATTAGTAAGAAAATTCAGGATAATAACTCTTTAGAACAAAAATATAAGAATCAAGACGAGGAAATTTTACGCAAGCAAAAGGAGCTTGAAAAGCTTTTCAATGAGGTTATGAATGATGAGATGAAGAAGATATTTGAGGAGCTAAAGAAGTTAACAGAAAAACAACTCGATAAGGATAAGCTAAAGGAGTCTCTTGATAAACTTAAGATCAATAACGAGGATTTGGAGAAACAACTAGATAGAAATCTAGAGATGTTTAAACGCTTAGAGGTAGAAAAGAAGATTCAGGAAACAATAGACAAGCTAAATAAAACGGCTCAAGAGCAAAAGAAGCTATCTGAAGAAACATCAAAGAACCCTAAGGATAATAAAGAAATCCAAAACAAACAAAGCCAATTGACAAAATCTTTTGAGGAAATAAAGAAAGATATAGAAGAAATAAATAAAAAGGGACAAAAGCTAGAAGAACCTCAAACATTAAATAGAGATCAAGAAAAAGAAGAAAGCATCTCACAAGATCAAAACTCAGCAAATAAGCAATTGCAAATCGGCAAGAACAAGGAAGCCTCTAAGAGTCAAAAATCAGCTTCAGAGAAGATGGAAAAGATGTCAGAGGAAATGCAGAGTGATAAGGACCAGCAAGAGCAAGAACAATTAGAGGAAGATGCCTCTTTGGTTAGACAAATACTAAAAAACTTAGTTAAGTTGTCCCTTTCTCAGGAAGCATTACTAAATAAGGTGAAGCAAATTTCAGTAACTGATCCCCAATACCAGCAATTAATCAATTCTCAAAATAAAATAAAAGATGATATGAGAATGATTAGCGATTCTTTGTTTGCAATGAGTAAGCGTCAGCCACAGGTTGGCATGGCAATAAATAAGGAATTAGTTGCAATTGACAACCAAATAGCCAATTCAATTGAAAACTTATTGAAGTATAATCAAGGAATCTATGGAACATATAGAAATACAGGAGCAGCATCCTATCAACAATATGCAATGACCTCAATGAATAATCTAGCCCTTATGCTTGCGGAATCATTGAATAAGATGCAAAACCAAATGAAGTCAAATAGTCAATCTAAGAGTAATAGTAAGGGCAAGCCAAAGAGCTCATGTAATAATCCAGGAAAATCAGGCAAAAAACCCTCACCAGGAAACATGAGACAGATGCAAGAAGCATTAAACAAGGAGATGGAAAGATTACGGAAAGAATTAGAAGGACAAAAAAGTGGAAACCAAGGAAAGCCAAAGATAGGAGAGGGCGCAAAATTAAATGAAGAGCTAGCAAGAATGGCAGCTCAGCAGGAGATGATTCGAAAGATTATGAGTGAATATGCACAAGAGCAAAAGGCCGAAACAGGTCAAGCAAATGGTAATTTAGATAATTTAATGAGGCAAATGGAACAAACCGAAAACGATATCGTAAACAAGGCTATTAGTCAACAAACCATAAACAGGCAAAACAATATTCTTACTCGAATGCTTGAGCATGAAAAGGCTGAGAAGAAGAAAGAGCAAGAGCAGCGTAGAGAGTCTATAGAAGGGAAGGAGATGTTGAATAATAATGGGCAATTTATTGAGTTTAATAAATTAAAGAGTAGGGAATTAGAACTATTCAAGCAAATCCCTCCAGTATTTTCTCCATATTATAAAGAGAAAGTCGATGGATTCTTTTTTAATTTAAACTCAAATAAAGCTAATTAACATTTAATTGAGAGAAGAAGAAATAATATATCTTAATATATGGAACATAATTACGATGTCGTTAGAATAAATTCAGACAAAAGTCAAGGCATTAGGGTTCAGGCTTTGGTAGAAGAGATATGCGATAGATTTAATTTGCATAATTATTTTGGTATATTTTCTGTTGTAGCTGACGAAATAATGAACTCAATTACTGAAAGCTTGCAGATAGATAAAGCAAGTTTCTATGCTGATTTCATATTCGAACAATGCGTAGGAGGAGTATCTTTCTCCTTTAAGTCGAATCAAGAAGTTTTCTCTAGCGTTTCGGAAATTACTGAGTTACTAGCAAACGAGTATACTATTCAAGAAGAGGGAAGAAATATTGAGCTTATCTTTTATGTAAATGGAATAGATGAGGTTGAATTAAAAGAACGTCAAGACAAAATAAAGGAGTTCTTTAGAAAGAAATCAGCAATTAGCTGCGTTATTTCATATGGCAATTAGTTTTTCATTCATAGATACCAAGACAATTCCTCTAAAGAAAAAAGAAATAAAGTCTTGGATAAAGAATGTAATTGAGCAAAGAGGAGGGAAATTAGGAGATATTTCTTATATATTCTGTAACGATGAATATATTTTGAATGTAAATAAGGAATATCTAAACCACGATTATTACACAGATATTATTACTTTCGATTATACAGAAAAAGATTATTCTTCAGATAAAATGAAAATATCTGGAGATTTATTTATTAGTCTAGATACAGTTAAAAGCAATTCAGAAGAGTTAGGATTAGATTTTAATCAAGAACTACATAGGGTTATAATTCACGGCGTATTGCATCTCTTAGGTCTTAAAGATAAGACAGAAAAAGAGGCAAAAGAAATGAGAAAAGCAGAAGAAGAATGTTTAAAAAGTATGATGTTATAGTAGTTGGAGCAGGACATGCAGGATGCGAGGCAGCCTCTGCGGCAGCAAACTTAGGTTCAAATGTTCTACTAATAACACAAAATATAAATACAATAGCAGGACTTTCATGTAATCCTGCAATGGGAGGAGTAGCCAAGGGACAGATTGTTCGTGAAATAGATGCCCTTGGAGGATATTCAGGACTGGTTACCGACCAAAATACCTTACAATTTCGTATGCTTAACCGCTCTAAGGGACCAGCAATGTGGAGTCCAAGAGCTCAGGTAGATAATGTTAGCTTCACAAATACTTGGAGACATTTTCTTGAGAGCATTCCCAGTCTTGACATTTGGCAAGATGAGGTTATTGGGCTCAAGATAGAAGGTTCTGAGGTGGTTGGAGTAAGAACAAAGCTAGACTTAGAAATTGACTCTAGGGCTGTTGTTCTAACCAATGGCACATTCCTAAATGGGAAGATACATATTGGGGAAACCAATATACTTGGGGGAAGAATAGGGGAGATGCAATCAAAGGGAATATCCGAAGACCTAAGGAACTATGGTTTCGAGGTAGAAACTCTTAAGACAGGAACTCCAATGAGGGTCGACGGAAGAAGTATAGACTTCACGAAGTTAGAGGAGCAAAGAGGAGATGAGAACCCAGAACAGTTTTCCTATCTACATAAAAGAAATGATATTTTAGACCAAAGGAGTTGCTTCTTGGCCTATACTTCTTTGGAAGTTCACGATATACTAAGAACAGGATTTGAGTTCTCACCAATGTTTCAAGGAAGAATTCAAGGCAGGGGACCAAGATATTGTCCTTCTATTGAGGATAAGATAGATCGTTTTGCAGGAAAAGATCGTCATCAGTTATTTGTTGAGCCAGAGAGTAGATATACTAATCTATTCTATATTAATGGTTTTTCTTCATCACTTCCACTTTCCGTTCAGTACAAAGCATTAATAGCAATAAAGGGTTTTGAGAATGCAGTTATACAAAAGCCTGGCTATGCAATAGAGTACGATTATTTCCCTCCAACACAACTAATAGACACTCTTGAGACAAAACTCATAAAGAATCTATATTTTGCCGGTCAAATAAATGGAACGACAGGTTATGAGGAAGCAGGATGTCAAGGCTTAATGGCAGGGATAAATGCTCATCTAAAGATAAATGATAAGCCAGCCTTCGTTCTAAAGCGTTCTGAGGCATATATAGGGGTACTAATAGATGATTTAATCACTAAGGGCGTAGATGAACCTTATCGTATGTTTACATCAAGAGCAGAGTATAGGATACTTCTTCGTCAAGATAATGCAGATATTCGTCTAACTCCTCTTTCTTACGAGATAGGTCTTGCAAAAGAGGATAGAATGCGCTTAGTTGAAAGAAAGAAAGAAGGAACTAATATATTGGTTGATTTCCTACAAAAGAATAGTGCTAGTCCTGAGGAGGTAAACGTATTATTTGAAGAAAAAGAAACACCAACAATCAATCAAAAGACAAAGATAGGCCAATTGCTTCTTCGTCCTCAGATAACATTGGATGACCTTTCTAATAATATACCATATCTTAAAGAAAAGGTAGAGGCTATTGACCAAGATATAAGAAAAGAGGTTACTGAAAGTGCCGAGATTAAGCTTAAATATGAAAGTTATATATCAAAGGAGCAAGAGATAGCAGATAAGTTGTCAAAGCATGAGTCCTTGATTATAAAAGATAACTTCGATTATCAGTCTCTTAACTCCCTATCCTTCGAAGCAAGGGAAAAGCTCTCTAAGATAAGACCAAAGACAATAGGACAAGCATCAAGAATAAGTGGAGTAAGTCCTTCAGATATATCAGTTCTTATAATCTATATTTCTCGTTAATATAGATTATAAGCGCTTAGTCTACTCTTTCGTAGTTAAGAATCATTGTAGAATTTTCAAAATTTGGAAGATCCATCTTTAGGGATAGCTTCTTGCTATTAAGCATAATAATCTCCATCCTATTAGTATCCATTCCACCTAATTTAAAAGAATAAAGAGTGTTCTCTCTAATAAAATAATTAGAGTTAGCCTCCTTCTTCCCATTAGTAATATAAAGCGTCTTATCTTCTCTAAAGGTAGTAAAGTCCTTAGCTTTCTTCATATCCAAGCTATCACTACCCCCTTGATATTGAGTAATAATCATCACATTTTGCCATTTCCCGATAATAGCCTTTTCCTTATTCTTATTACAAGAAACAAAAGAAATGGAAATAAAGGCTAAAGCAATAAGTATTTTCTTCATAATTTAGTATATAATCAGTTATTGTAATGGGCGTTACTGTAATTTTCGCTACAATGTTGCAAAATTACTCATAAATAATTAAAAAACAATGGTTTTAGAATATTACCTAAGTCTAATCTTAAATTTAAGAAATGGAATTAGGGGAATATTAGTCAAAAACCTTGTTTTACTGCTCTGGAATAAGATTCTAGCACACTAGAATCTTATTCTATTTTCGTAGAATCAAGTTCTATTCAAACAAAACAGCTATATCCCTGAAAATAAACCTCGTTTCGTTGGAATTTCATTAGAGAAAAATTCATAGATACTTCGTTTCTTGACAAAAAGTCCTTGATTTTTTATAGAAAAGCGAAGATTTTTAGGAAATCCTTCAAATCCCCCAAATTTTAACCCAAATCCCTAGAATTTATTATAAAGAATTAACGAATCTTTCACTCCAACCCAACACCTCTCTTCAAATATCCAAGCCATAAGCCCCAATAAAATTAATAATAATTAACTCCAAAACTTGCAAAATGTTACCAAAACAACCCAAACCCAAGCTTTTAGTTAAAATAATCTATTATTTTATTACGTTTAACTTGGAAGCGAAAAAATAAAATAATACCTTTGTCCTACGCTTAATGATAAATATTAAACCAAAACGATATATAACTTTATGAAAAGACAAATTTCGATACTATTTCTATTTTTCTTTTTTCAGATAGGGTGCTATGCCCAATCTGTAAGAATTGAGGGGCAAATACTGGACAATAATACCAAGACCCCTATTGCCTTTGCAGCTATCAAGGTCCCCAATTCTTCGATTGGTACGATTTCCGATGATAAAGGAAGGTTTGCATTCGATATTCCCGAAGGAATCATGGCTGTTGAGTTCCGTCATATAGCGTACAAAAAAGCCTTGTTGAGTATTGATAGAGCCAATAACAAAAAAATATTTTTAGAACCTAATGTTACGGAGCTGAAAGAAATAACTATCGAGGGGATGACGCCTCAAAGAATACTCTTCAATGCTTTAAAGGCAGCCCCTAAAAACTATATTCAGGGAGATTATTATGTAAAAACAACAAGGCTAAGCAAGAAAAATATTCAACGAAGATTAAATTATTTGGGTTTTTGCGAGGGTATCTATCAATGCAATGGCGTTAAGGGACGAAATAGCAGATTTGAACAAAATAAAGCGAATTATTATTATTCAGATTCAATCCAAAAACATACATTTAAATACAAAGGATTTGAAGATATTGTACTTTCATTATATAAAGAAAATAAAAAGGCTTTCAAAAAAGATAAATTGTCTGTATTTGATGATTTTGACTATAAATTAAAAATAATATATGATGAAAATGGGGAAGAGCAAGACTATTTTATTACTAAAAGAACTAAGGCTTCATATAAGAAGCGAAAGAATATGATGCTTACAATTTGGAATTATCATATTGATGCGAAAACATTAGCGATTAAACAGGTTGAAATACTGGGCGATACATCTAAAGTAGCGTATGCAAGTTTTATGGGAATGCATATGAAGTTGTTAGCTAGTTATTTTATATACAATTATCAAAAATCGGATAGTGGCTATTACTTGGAAAATTCAATGATGAAGACTCTTCATGAAAGAGATAATGAAAATTCTTCTAAAGTGGTAAAAAACATATTTAAACTTTCAAATGATAATACATTGGAAGAGCATGTAGAAATGTATAATGTAAATGAAATTTCGTTTTCTGTGGATAGCTTGGATTTAAATCTTAAAAAAGATGTTTATATGCCCTTATATGAAATGAAGGAGTTGGATATTTTCTATCCAATATTAAATGAGAATAAACAATATTACTAAACGCAACTCTTAGTTATACCTTTTAGGGTTATTTCTTTTATTAGAGTTTGGCATTATAATTGGTGAGCATTAACCTTGCAAACAAATATATTTATGAAAAAAACAATTTTTATCTTGCTACTACTGGCAATCTCATTCAAAGGCTTCTCGCAAGAAGAGAAGAAACATAGATTTACTCATACCTTAACCGAAAGTGTTGGATTATTCTATAATAATGACAATTTCCTATTTGATCAATATTCGTTTTCTGTATGGGAAAACTATGGACTAATAAATCTTATTCCTTCCTATGAACTAGGATATAATAATATGTTATTCGCAAAGGTAAAGGTTAGACATTTTCAATATTATGATGAAACCAGCACTGAAATTTATACATTATTGCCAAGTGATATAAAAGCAATACGTATGGTGGAAAATTCAAATGCTTTTTCTTTAATTGTGGGCTATAATTTCTTAAGAAAAAGTAATAAGCATTCATTAAGACTTGGAGCAGGTCTAAGTTGTTTAAGGAGCTATGTTAATTTCGAGCTTATTTACCCAAACAGAACTGATTCTTACCGAGGTGTGCAATACATATATCAATTAAATTTAGAGCTTTCATATAGATATATGATAAATAAACATTTTGGAATAGGAGCCGAATTTGAAAATTATGGTATGCCTTTCAATAGGTATTTTCTAAGCGGAACACTTAGTTATACCTTTTAGGGCTATTTCTTTTTTTCTTTTCCAGCAAAACCACTCTTGTTTTGGAGTGGTTTTGTTTTATTAAGAGTTTGGGAGTGATTATTGTTGTATTTTTGCAGTCTGAAAATAAGGATATAAGATAATGAAGTTTGAAGATATAGAGATAATGTCGCCTGTTGGTTCTTACGAGTCGCTGATGGGGGCAATTCAAGGGGGAGCTAACTCCGTTTACTTTGGGGTTGGAGGTCTGAATATGCGTTCTCGCAGCGCTAATAATTTCACAATAGAGGATTTAAGAAATATTGTTTCTATCGCTAAGGAAAACAATGTCAAGACCTATCTAACTCTAAACACTATCATTTACGATGAGGAGTTGGAATATATGAGAGAGGTTATTGATGCGGCGAAGGAGAGTGGTATTTCTGCAATTATTGCTGCCGATATGGCTGTAATTTCATACGCTAAGTCAAAAGGAGTTGAGGTGCATCTTTCAACACAGTGCAATATAACAAATATTGAGGCAGTAAAATTCTATTCCTCCTTCGCAGACGTAATCGTTACTGCAAGAGAGCTTAGCCTTGAAAAGGTAAAGTCAATAACTCAGCAAATAGAAAGAGAAAATATCACAGGACCAAGCGGCAGACTGCTAGAGATTGAATGCTTTGTACATGGAGCCCTATGTATGGCCGTTTCGGGAAAATGTTATATCTCTTTGGATAATGCAAATAAGAGTGCAAACCGTGGAGCCTGCCTTCAATATTGCCGTAGACCTTATAGGGTAACCGATACAGACGGAGGAACAGAGCTGGTTGTGGATAATAAATATATAATGTCTCCAAAGGACTTAAAGACCTTGGATTTCTTAGATAGGGTTCTCGATGCAGGAGTAAGAGTGCTAAAGATTGAGGGAAGAGGACGCTCGGCAGAATATGTGAAGACTGTTACATCGGTATATAAGGATGCAGTAAGAGCATATTTCGATGGAGAGTTTAACGATGAGAACAAGATTAAGTGGAACGAGAAACTAAAGAGCGTATATAACCGTGATTTCTGGGATGGATATTATCTTGGGCAGACAGTAGGAGAGTGGACAAAGAGATATGGTTCTCAGGCAATAAAGGTTAAGGAGTTTATTGGAACAGTAACAAACTACTTTAAGAATGTTGGAGTTGCGGAGATAAGACTAGAGACTGGTGAGATTTCTATAGGAGATGATATCGTTATACTTGGCGCAACAACAGGAGTATATGAGGATAAGATTAGCGAGATAAGAGTTGAATTGCAAAAGGTCGAAAAGGCAGTAAAAGGAGATATGTTCTCGATTCCTACAAGCCAAACAATAAGAAGAGGCGATAAACTTTACAAGATAAAAGATGCTCAAGTTTAACTATCATAGTCATTCTAATTTCTGCGATGGGAAGAACTCCTTGGAGGAGATGGCTATATCTGCAATAGATAAGGGGCTTGAGTATTTTGGGTTCTCTGCTCATTCACCCGTTCCCTTTGAGAATGATTTTGCCCTTGCCTTTGAGAATGTTGATGCCTACCTTGCTGAGACATTAAGACTTAAGGAAAAGTATAAAGATAAGATAAAGCTCTTTACCTCAATGGAGTTCGATTATATCCCTGAGCTTTGCGACGATGTTCAAGAAAGAGCCAGTAAATATAAATTAGATTATATTATCTCTTCCGTTCATCTGGTTTCTGGCAATGGACTTTGGTTTATCGATGGTTCAAAACAGGAGAGCTACGACAAGGGACTTAGGGAATGTTTCGCAGGAGATATAAGAAAGGCCGTTAAGGCATTCTATCATCAAACAAATGAGATGATAATTAATGCAAAGCCTGATATTGTTGGGCATTTCGATAAGGTTAAGATGCATAATAAGGATAGGTACTTCCTCGAAGATGAGGCTTGGTATGAGGATTTAGTTCTCGAAAGCCTAAGAACGATGAAGGATAATAACACAATATGCGAGATAAACACTAGAGGCTTATATAAGGGACGTTCCAACGATTATTTCCCTCAAACCAAATGGATTAAGGAAATGGCGAAGCTCCAAATTCCTATCACAATCTCTACCGACTGCCACAAAAGCGATGAGGTGGATATGCTCTTTTCTCAATGTTGGAACGATATTAAGGAATTAGGACATAAGGAGGTTTGGTATTTCGACGGCTCTTGGAAGACAACCGCACTTTAGTTATGGATATTTCAAAAGAATTAGAGATAATAATCACAGAGGACGGCTCGTCATCTCTTCGCAGAAAAGATCTTGGAGAAGGTTATCACTCAACCCATGGAGCAATTGCCGAAAGCGAGCATATTTTTATTAATTCTGGACTTCGATATTTCCATAAGCAACACCCAAAGAAGAGGATAAATATACTAGAGATAGGTTTCGGAACAGGGCTTAACGCAATACTCAGCCTAGACTTCGCAATAAGTCAAAACCAAGAAATATACTATGAAACAGTTGAGAAATATCCATTAAATGATGATATAATCTCTAGCCTTAACTATGGAAAGATAATTGGTAAGGAGGAGGATTTTTTAAAAATACACTCAGTGGCTTGGAATAAGGAAGTAGAGATAAATAAGAATTTTAGTTTAAAGAAGATAGACTCATCGGCAGAGGAGATAAACTACAAAGAGGACTTCTTCGACATTATCTATTTCGATGCCTTCGCGCCAGCCTTCGAAGAGAAGCTTTGGCAAGAGACCATGTTCTCAAAACTCTACGCCTCGCTAAAGGGGAAAGGAATCCTTTCGACCTATTGTTGCAAGGGCGATGTAAAGCGAGCCTTGAAATCCTCAGGCTTTATTATAGAAAAACTCCCAGGTCCTAAAGGCAAGAGGGAGATACTTAGAGCTTTAAAGCCTTAAAATAAAAATCAAACAAAGCCTTTATTATTTCTTACGCCGCAATGGTAAAAACGAAATGGCATCTCGTGGTCTCGAAATGCCATCTCGAAACTTTGAAATGGCATTTCGAAACAACGAGATGCCATTATATACTCATAGATGCGGCGCAAGAATTAATAAAAACGCCGCGAGAATTTATCCACGCGGCGTTTATTTTTATCCAGACTAAGTCTTTTCTAAATAGATTGGCTTATAATCTTTCTAATTTTACTGTGAAGTGACGCATTAGTTCTGCTTCTTCTGCTATCTTTACTCCTCTTTTTATTGAGTCTGCTCTGTCTTTACAGTTCTTTAGGGCTGCTGCGATTACATCCATATGGTTGTTTGTGTAAACACGGCGTGGGATTGCTAGACGTACTAGGTCTAATCCTCCGAAACGGTTTTCTCTTGTTACTGGGTCTCTGTCTGCTAAGATATATCCTATCTCACATCCACGTATTCCTGCTTCAAGGTATAGTTCTACTGTTAGTGTTTGTGCTGGGAATTCTTCTTTTGGTACGTTTGGAAATACTGAGTGTGCGTCAACATAGATTCCATGACCACCTGCAGGACGTTGGTATGCTATTCCATACTCGTCTAGTTTAGATGCTAGGTATTCTACTTGTTTGATACGTGTTTCCAACATTTCGAATTCTGTATTTTCGTCAAGACCTACTGCTAGTGCATTCATGTCTCTTCCGTTCATTCCTCCATATGTTAGGTAGCCTTCGAAAACTATACAGAAGTTCTTTGCTCCGTCAAACCAATCTTTCTTGCGAGTTGCGATAAATCCTCCCATGTTTACGATTGCATCTTTCTTTGCACTCATTGTCATGCCGTCTGCGTAAGAGAACATTTCTTTTACGATTTCTTTTATGGTTTTATCTTCGTATCCTTTTTCACGAACCTTGATAAAGTATGCGTTTTCTGCAAAACGTGCTGAGTCGAAAAGTACTGGTTTGTTGTATTTGTCAGCAATTTCACGAACTTCTCTAAGGTTTTGCATGCTTACAGGTTGTCCACCAGAGGTATTGTTAGTGATTGTTACGATGATAAATGGAATTTTATCTGCGTGTTCTTCAAGAGCTTTTTCAAGTTTCTTTGGGTCAACGTTTCCTTTGAAAGGGATTTCAAGTTGAGTTTGTTTAGCCTCTTCGATAGTGCAGTCTAGTGCGATTGCTTTACGACTTTCGATATGACCTTTTGTTGTATCGAAATGAGAGTTACCAGGGATTATATCGCCAGGCTTAACAAGGTAAGAGAATAACACGTTTTCTGCTGCACGACCTTGGTGTGTAGGGATAACGTACTCGAAACCTGTGATATTTTTGATTGCGTTCTTTAGGTTGTGGAAAGATGATGCACCTGCATAGCTTTCGTCACCCATCATCATTGCAGCCCATTGTCCTTGAGACATTGAACCTGTACCTGAGTCTGTTAATAAGTCGATATATACTTTATCTGCTGATAATTGAAATACGTTGTAGTTAGCCTCTTTTAACCATTGTTCTCTTTCTTTGCGAGTACTTTTGCGGATAGGCTCAACCATTTTAATTTTCCATGATTCTGCGAATGGTAATTCCATAATATTTTTATTTTAAATTGTTTGTGATAAAAAATGATTTAATTTATACTATTACAATGTTTGATTAAGAATAAATCAAACAGGGTTTAGAATACAAAATTATCCCTATCCTTTATGTTTATAAAGGTTCTTGAGAAATAGGAAATATGTATTCTTGTTTGTAATATCATATCATTATGGAAAGTGCAAAGGTAGTGAATATATTTTTTGGGCACAAAATATAAAACCAAATAAAATTCATTACCTTTGCTTTCTAACTTAAGAAGATTGTACGAATGAAAAGATTTTTTAGTTTCATTATAGTTCTGATTCCTTATGTTTTAAGTGCTCAGAATATTAATTTTAGTGATTATTTTGATAACAAGACAGTCAATTTGGAATGTTATCACTCTGGTAGATTTGCCTTAGAATATTATACTATCGACAATTCTTATATATCTGGGGAGTGGGCAGGCACAAGAACAAAGCTATTAGATAATAATGATTTTGGTCAGCATAAGGTAGAGGTCTTAGATGCCAATACTAAGAAGCTACTTTATTCTCGTACCTATTCTTCTTTGTTTGAAGAATGGTCAACAACTTCAGAAGGCAAGACTAGTTGCGGAAATTTTGAAGAAGTGATCAGAATACCTCTTCCAAAGTCTAAGGTTATTATTGGTTTTAATTCTAGGGATAGTCTAGGCGCTTGGAAGAAGATTGCGGATATTGAGTGGGATATGTCAATGATTATTGATGATAATTCGACTCAAACAAGGACGCATTATGCCTTGCATGAGAATGGAAATATTAAAAACAGATTAGATATTCTTATTATTCCAGCAGGTTATTCAACTGAGGATTCCCTTAAGATGAGAAAAGACCTAAAAATGTTCTCAGAGTTTATCTTCTCAAAACCTCCTTTCTCAAAGGCAAAGGATAAGATTAATGTTTGGGGAATAGAGTATTTCTCAGAAGAGTCAGGAATACCTGGACTAAAAGATTCTAAGCTAAACCCTAATACAGAACTTGGTGTAAGTTATAATACACTCGGTTCTCCAAGATATATAATGACAAGAAACCTTATGAACCTACATAGAATCATTAAGGATATTCCATATGAACAGATTATTATTATGTGTAATAGCGAGGTGTATGGAGGAGGAGGAATATATAATTTCTACGCAACCTCTTATGTTAATCCAAAGAATTCCTTTGTAGTAGTTCATGAGTTTGGACATAGCTTTGCAGCCTTAGGAGATGAATATGCACAAAACGATTCGGATGTTCAGGGAGCAACAGAAAACATTGAGCCTTGGCAAGTAAATGTAACTGCATTAAAAGACTTTTCGAAGAAATGGGGAAATATGATGGAAAAGACAACTCCTATTCCAACTCCAGTAACAGAGGAGTATAAGGAAAAGATTGGAGTTTTTGAAGGGGCAGCCTATAAGGCAAAGGGATTATATCGCCCTTACCAAGATTGCTTAATGAGATCGGATAAGCCATTCTGCCCTGTTTGCACAAGGGCAATAAACAATATGATAGATTTTTACACAGAATAAAATAAATAAATGGAAGATAAGAGACTATTCCTTATTGATGCAATGGCATTGATATTTCGTTCCTACTATGCCTTAAATAAAAACCCTAGAATAAACTCCAAGGGATTAAACACCTCGGCAGTACTTGGATTTGCAAATACACTTTTAGATATAATAAAACAACATAAGCCAACACATCTAGGAGTTGCCTTTGATCTTCATGGTCCAACGGTTCGACATGAGCAGTTCGAAGACTATAAGGCAAATCGTCAAGAGACTCCAGAGGATATTCTAATCTCTATACCAATTATCAAAGAGTTGGTACAGGCTATGAATATTCCTATGCTTGCGGTTCAAGGCTATGAGGCAGATGATGTAATTGGTACTCTTTCAAAGAAGGCAGCAAGGGCAGGCTATACAGTATATATGGTTACTCCTGATAAGGATTATGCTCAGCTTGTGGAAGAGAATATCATAATGTATAAGCTTGGTAGAATGGGAGGCAAGGATGAGATGTTGGGAGTTAAGGAAGTGATTGAGAAGTTTGAGATAAAAAGACCTGAGCAGGTAATAGATATACTTGGTCTCTGGGGAGATTCTTCCGATAATATTCCAGGCGTGCCAAGTATTGGGGAGAAGAAGGCTAAACAATTAATGCAGCAGTTCGATAGCATTGAGGAGATACTTGAAAATACAGATAAGATAGAGAGTAATTCGATTCGTAAGGCAATAGAGGAAAACAAGGATAAGGCAATACTCTCAAAGCAGCTTGCAACAATAATCCTCGATGTACCAATAGAGTTTGAGGAAGAAAAGCTAAACCTTGAGCATCCTAATATTGAGCATTGCAAGAAACTATTTGCAGAGCTTGAGTTTAAAACCTTTGAAAATCGTTTCTTCAAAGAGTTTTTATTTCTAACAGAGTCTAACCCAATTGGGGCAAAGAAAAATATCGCAGATGATTCTCAATTAGATTTATTTGGCGAGCCTATTTCTTCTTCAGATAATCAAATTTCGTATTCTTCCTATGATACAATTTCTACCATAGAGCATAAATATTTATTTATTGATAGCCCTGAAACAAGAGAGGAGTTATTTTCGAAGATTAAGGAGAGGGGATATTTTGCTTATGATTGCGAGACAACAGGTCTTGAAATGGACTGCGAGATAATTGGACTTTCATTCTCTGTTGAAGATAATAGTGGGTATTTCCTTTTACTTCCAAGCAATAGGGATGAGGTAGTAAGAATTCTTCAAGACTATAAAGAGATTTTTGAGGACGAGGAAATCCAAAAGATTGGTCATAATATGAAGTTCGATAAGAATGTTCTTCTAAATTATGGTTTAGAGGTTAGTGGAAAATGTTTCGATACAATTCTTGCTCATTATCTAATCGATGCAGAGTCAAGACATAAACTAGATCTTCTTTCTGTTTCTTATCTTAACTATGAGATGATTCCTTTCGAAAGAGTAGTAGGAAAGATGGCAAAGATTGGGAAGATTAATCCAAAGCTTTTGGATAAGGAATTACTAAAGGAATATGCCGTTGAGGATGCAGATATTTGTCTAAGGCTTAAACCTATATTTGAAGCAAAGCTAAGGGAAAGCAATCTAATGGAAGTCTTCGAAACAATTGAGATGCCTCTTGTTGATGTTCTTTTAGATATGGAGAGAGAAGGAGTGAGGATAAATTTTGAGGAGTTGAATGAGTTCTCAAAGGAGCTTCAAAACAAAAAGATAGAACTAGAGGGAAAGATATATGAGTTAGCAGGGCAGGAGTTTAATATTTCTTCTCCAAAACAGTTAGGAGATATTCTCTTTACAAAGCTAGAGATTGTTGAAAAGGCAAAGAAGACCTCTCAAAGCAAGCAGTTTTCAACAGCGGAAGATGTGCTGGTTAAGCTTATTGATAAACATCCAATAATTTCATTAGTCTTAGATTATCGTTCTTTGACAAAACTTAAAGGAACATATGTCGATGCCCTACCTCTACTAGTAAATAAGACCACAAATCATATTCATACCTCATATAATCAATCAACAGCCGTAACAGGAAGGCTTTCTTCAACAAATCCAAACCTTCAAAATATCCCAATTCGTTCTGAGCAAGGCAAGGAGATAAGAAAGGCTTTTGTTCCAAGAAACGAGGATTATATTCTTCTATCTGCCGACTATTCTCAGATAGAGCTGAGGATAATTGCTTCTTTGAGTGAGGACGAAAATATCTGCGAGGCATTTAGAAATAATATAGATATTCACCTTGCCACAGCAGCAAAGATTTATGGAGTTTCTCTCGATGAGGTAACAAAGGATATGAGAAGAAATGCAAAGAGTGTAAACTTTGGAATAATCTATGGAATCTCAGCCTTTGGTCTGTCGGAACAATTATCCATTCCAAGAAAGGAGGCACAAACCCTAATTGATGAGTATTTTGCAAACTATCCAAAGATCAAGGCTTTTATTGAAAAGAGTATTCTTTCTGCAAGAGAAAAAGGATATGCCGAAACAATTTCAGGAAGAAGAAGATACTTAAGTGATATCACTTCAAGCAATGCTAATATTAGAAACTTTGCCGAGCGCAATGCAGTGAATATGCCTATTCAAGGAACATCTGCCGACATGATTAAACTTGCAATGATTTCTATTCATAAGGAGTTTAAACAAAAGCAGCTTAAGTCGAAGATGATTCTACAGGTTCATGATGAACTTGTCTTTGATGTCTATAAACCCGAAATTGAAATGGTAAAAGAAATAGTAGAAAGGCAGATGAAGAATGCCCTACCACTAACAATACCAATAGAAGTAGATATAAACCAAGGAGAAAACTGGCTAGAAGCGCATTAGACTTTTGAATAATAAGACTAAATATAATGGCGGAACTCGAAAAGCCTTATGAGTAGAGACAATATAAAACAAAAATGTATGAAGAAAATTATTATTTTGATTATGATTTGTTTTTCGACAAATCTATTTTCGCAGACTGAACAAATAAAAGAAGAGGTTAATATGCGAAAAAGTGTTACAATTGGAGTAATGCAAGGAGGAGGTTCCTTGATAGGTGCTGATTTTGAATTTTTACTCACTGACTATTTTGGATTTCAAGTTGGCGCAGGTATAGTTGGATATGGCGCAGGTTTAAATTATCATTTTAAGCCCTCTATTAGAAGCTCATTTATTTCTATACAATATTGGAACCAAGGAATAGGAAAGTCATTTACTCAAAATGCAATAGGTGCAACTTATGTTTATAGGGGTAAAAAATGGTTTACATTCCAAATAGGATTGGGAGTACCTTTAGAAAAAGGACCCGCAATGCCGGCTGATTTCGAACAACCTCCTGTAATGTTATTATATTCAATAGGGGCTTATATTCCATTCAAGTAAATTATTATTAAATACAAGAAGGATTTTTAAGTGCGAGATATAGTATCTTGCACTTTTTTTTTATTTATCTTTCAGAAATACTTGTTCTCTTAATTTTAAGAAATAGAAATTTGGTTTTTGTTGTCAAAAACCTTGTTTTGTTGCTTTGGAATAAGATTCTAAATTCTTAGAATCTTATTCTATTTCTCTAGAATCAAGTTCTATTGAAATATAACAGCTATTTCCCTGAAAATAAACTTCGTTTCTGTAAATTTATATCAGAGAAAAATATTAAAAGGTCTAATAAAAATATAAAAAGAGTAGCTTTTTTTCTAAATAGGTAGGATATTATGTCTTTTCATCGAAATTTCCCAGATTTATTATAGATAATTAACTAACCGTTGTTTGGGGTAGAATCGTTGTCTTTGATTTTTCAAGCTATAAGCCCTGATAATATTGTGAGTATTTAACTCCAAAACTTGTGCAATGTTAAGAAAATGGGGTGTTTTAGGCTTTTATGTTAATTGGATTTGGGATGATAAATCGCCTAAGCCGATAAATTTAACATATTCTATATAATATCTTCAGGATTTTATAGTTATATGCTAAATTAAACATAATGAAAAAATATTTCTTAGTCCTTACATTTATTATGCTCAGCATGGTTAATGTTGTTTCTGCTCAAAGGTTTACCATTGTTGGAAAAGTTACAGATTCCATAACCTTGTCTCCTCTTTCATTTGTAAATACTGTTGTTTTCCCAAAGAATGATTTCGACAAACCTTTGGGAGGTACAATTAGTGATACCCTTGGAGTGTTTAAGATTAAAGGGATTAAGAAGCAAAATCTTTCTCTAAAGGTTAGTTTCGTAGGATATAAAACATTGACGCTTGAGGTGCAGGCAACAGATATTAAATCGGATACATTGTTTTTAGATGATATTAAAATATCGCCCACTGGTAGTAATATTGGAGAGGTAAATATTGAGGCAAAGATTGAACGTTTTGAGATTGATGCCGATAAGATGACGATGAATATTGATAAGGACTTAGCAACTACTGTAAATAATGCTTTTGAATTATTGAAGAAAGTGCCAGGGGTGTTTATTGATAAGGATGAGAATATAACTCTTAATGGCAGAGGGGGAATTTTATTTCAATTCAATGGTAGGGATAGGAAGATTCAATGGAAGGCACTTACCTCTATGCTTAAGGGTATGACTCCTGATCAAATAGAAAAGTTTGAAGTGATGACCAACCCTTCTGCTAAATATGATTCGGAAGGGACTTCGGGTATAATTAATATTAAGTTTAAGAACGATAAGAATTATGGTTTTAATGGTTCGGTCAATGCTCGCTCTTCCTATGAATATGATTTTAATAACACAGGTTCGGTCAATCTAAACTATGTAGATAATAAATGGACGTCCTCAATTAATTATAGTAATAATCAATATAAATCGAAGGGAAAATCAAGTTCCAAGACTTACACTTCAATGAATCCAGGCGATACAATTCTTTTTCGTTCAGAATCAGATTATGCATGGGTTTACAATAGTCATAATCTTGATTTAAGTGTAGACTATTTAATTGATACTAATAATTCTTTAGGTATGTCATTTTCTTATAATAAGAATTATAGTCCCTTTATGTCAAGAAGATACCCAACCTATATTTCTTCCTATCCAAATTATTTTTCTGAGATTGATTCATCTTTCGTAAATACTAATGGGAGTGAAAGTAATTCGGAGGATTATTATTTTAGTCTAAACTACACTCATAGCTTCGATACAAATGGAACAAAACTTACCTCCGATTTTAATACTTCAATAAATAACTCTAATAGTAATAATGACAATGCTACTAGATATTATATTGGTAGCGATGAATCGAATATGTCACGTCAGGAGGCTTTTCGTCAAAATACAGTATCTAAGAATAGAAATTTTACTTTTAAGACCGATATAGTTAAGCCTTTCGATAAGAAAACAAGATTAGAGTTTGGGATAAAATCTACACTTAGCCTTGCCGATAATGATTTTAATTCAATGATTTTGGACACAAATTCTCAATATACCAATAATACAGCTAAGAGTAATCAGTTCCAATATATGGAGAATATAAACTCTGCCTATGCTTCTTTCTCAAAAACTTTTAAAGAAAAGACAACGCTTCGACTTGGGCTTAGAACAGAGCAAACCAATACAAAGGGTTATCAAGTAATTTTAGATTCAACAAATAGAAATAGCTATATAAATCTTTTCCCTAATATAAGTCTTAGTTATGCCTTTAAGCCAGATAATAGACTAAGCTTCTATTATGGATATAGAATCTCAAGGCCAAGCTATAGTAGCTTAAACCCATTCTTAGAAAAAAGCAATGACTATTCTTATTCTAAAGGAAATCCATTGCTTGAACCTCAGTTCTCTCATTCTGTGGGATTATCCTATTCTCTAAAATATATGTTCTTTCCAAGTCTTTCATATAGTTACACAAGAAATACTGTTTCAGATATTGTAGAAAGAGTACCAAATACTCTTATTCAAATTTCAACTCCTTATAATATTAGAAATTCTCATAGTTTAAACCTTGGCATGAGCTTTAATAAGCAACTATTTAAATGGTGGTCTTTATATGCTTATGGAAGTGGTAGCTATTCAAAGACAGAATCAAAGAATGACACTATTGGAATTAATTTTGAGTCGCTAAGTCTTTCAATTTATGGAGGCTCATCATTTAATTTGCCTTATAAATATAAGCTAAATCTCTTCTACTATTATTACTCTGGAGGAATGTATGGTATTTATAAATATAATGGATGGCAGGGAGGAAATATTAGTGCTAGTAAATCATTCTTTAGTGACAAATTAGATATTAGTTTTGGCATTGGGAATATTTTTGCAAAGAGAAAACAAGAATCGGAGTACTCATATAAGGGGACAATTGCCAAATCAACATGGACAGGGACAAGGCTAAGCTATTCTTTAGGTATAACATATAACTTCGGAAAAGTATATGAAGGGAAAAAACTTGAGAAGATTCAAAGTGAAAACTCCGACTCAAGAGTTGGAGGTGTTTCATCAGGAAAAGGAGGAGGAAAGCCTTAGTTAGCAATGCTCACATTCTTCTTCCTCTGACATTGTTTCCATCTCAAGAGTTGCATGGTGAATATTATGCTGCTTGCAAAGGTCTTTTACCTTTTTCTTAAGCTCAATATTCTCATTGGTTGTAATTTCGTTGCTTGTAACAATATGCATAGAAAGAATATGATGAATGCCATCTAAGGTCCAAAGGTGGAAATCGTGAATAGATACAACGTTCTTAAGCGCAAGCACCTCATCTTGTAGCCTATCACTCTCAATATCTTGTGGCACTTCTTGAAGAAATATCTTAAAGGTTTGTCGAAGGTTTTTATATGCGTTAATCAGTACCCAAATACAAATTGCGATAGAGAGAATTGGGTCGAGAATAGGTAGGTTTACAAAAATCATCACAATACTTACAACTAATACAGAAGCCCATCCCAAAACATCTTCAAATAAATGAAGATAAACAGCCCTTTCGTTAAGAGATTTTCCTTTCTTTACCCTTAGTACAGCAATACCATTTACCACAATCCCAAGTATTGCGAGTAAAAGCATCCCCTCGGCGTTAGTCTGCTCAGGGTTAAATAACCTTTTAATACTTTCAAATAATACAAAGCAAGAACCGAAAACTAATAAAGCAGAAATAAACACGGAGCCTAACAAAGAGAATCTCTTATAACCATAGGAATAAAACTTATCTCTTGTTTTATTGGACTTTTTCTCAAGATACCAAGCAATACCAAGAGATATGCTATCCATAAAATCGTGAAGAGCATCTGATAGGATTGCAATACTATTTGTAAATATACCCCCAAAAAGCTCAATAATTGCAAAGCAAAGATTAAGAATAAAAGCAAAGACAATATTCTTCTGACCTTCGGAATGATTATGTGAATGATTGTGATTATGTGCCATAAATTATTAGGTTTAATTCCTTTTATGCTTCCAGCGTTTATGTGACCAAAGCCAGTACTGAGGGTTTTCTTTAATAGATTTTTCTAAAAAGGAGAGATGCTTTTCGGTGATTTCACCATAGGCTGTTTCCTGCGGATTGTCAGTTATTGGGGAAATATCAAAAGAATAATAACCTCTCTTGAGCTTTCTAACAGTATAGTAAAATATTGGATAATTGTATTTTTTTGCAAGGCTTTCTGCTCCAAATATTACTGGAGTATCTTGATTAAGAAAACTTGTCCAATAGCAACGGTGTTTATCATTAGGACTTTGGTCTGAGAGTAACATATAGGCGCAAGGTATATTCTCCTTTTCGTAGTGTTCGAATGTTTCTTTGGTGTTATCTGCATAACAAACTTCTGTGCCAAAACGGGTGCGCTTCTTATGCATAAGGTCTCCGAATACCTTATTGCTCATTCTCTTCCCAACCCCTATGCCATGATGATTAATCTGCATATCTAGAGACAGCACCATATATTCCCAGTTATTATAATGTGCAGAAACCAAGAGAACGGATTGTTTATTATCGAAATATGGCTTTAGAATCTCTGGATTTATGCAATAATACCTCTTCATAAGATTTTTCTTAGATATTGATAGCATCTTAAATGCTTCTAAGAAAATATCTGCAAGATGTTTGTAGAATTTATTCTTGATTTTTTGAATCTCTTTTTCTGTTAATTCAGGGAAGGAGTTTCTTAGATTATTCTCAACAACCACAGTTCTATAACCTATAATATGTTCAAGAATAAAAGACAAAAGACTTGAAATAAGGTATAGGAACCACATCGGAAGCCAAGAAAGAGGAATCAATACAATATAAAAAAGTATGTAGTTGACAATTTTTTTCATATTGCAAAAGTAAAATTTAATTATGACAACTTGCAATAAGTGGAATAGTTATTTTTACTGTGGTTCCTTTTCCTAATTCTGATTTAATTTCAATATGACCATTGAGTAAATCAATAAATGATTTTACAATATGCATACCTAAACCATTTCCACCAAAAGTTCTGTTTGCTCCAGAGTCAATCTGCCTAAAAGGTTCAAATATTATTTTTTGGTGCTCGTCAGAAATTCCAATACCAGTGTCAATAACAGAAATTTCAAGAGAGTCATTTGCTATTGAAGAATAAACATCTATCTTCCCTTTATTGGTAAACTTAATGGAATTTGAAATCAAGTGAGATAAAATTGTTTTTATTTTTTGTTTGTCTGATTGTATTATTAGATCATTTGAAGTAATATCAATATTCGAAATTAAAGAAAGTCCTTTTCCTTCTGCTTTTTTAAGATATATTGATTTAATCTCATCAATTAATCCGAAGAAGTCAAAGTCAACAATTTCAATATTAGTATCATTAGTGTAGATATTTGACATTTCAATTACATCATTAATAATATCAACAAGATGTTCACTATTCTCTGAAATCAGATTTGAATATAATTCTAGATCTTTATTGTCTACTATCGCATCGCAGACAAGTTGAGAGAATCCAATAATAGAGTTAAGAGGTGTTTTTATTTCATGAGACATATTCTGAAGGAAAGAAACAATGAGCTTATCACTTTCTTCTGCCTTTTCTTTAGCTTTTATTAATTCAATTTCAGATTTCTTCTTTTCTGTAATATCTGTAATATTTCCAATAATGATTTGGTTGCCATCAATCTTAGCCAATGAACCAATGACAAGGATATCTCTTATTTCGCCTGATTTAGTTACTCCTCTTATTTCATAACCCTCAGATGAAATCCCACCCTCAAGTCGTTTTCTGAGATTTTCAATATATGCAGCCCTATCATCAGGATGAATAAAAAGCAATGGAGATTTACCAATGAATTCTTCTTGTGAGTATCCTGAGAGATAGCAAAGGGTATTATTTACGTAAATTGTACCATTAATATCGTATAATATTATTCCCATTTGGGAGCTTTCACTTAGAGTTTTAAATAGGGTCTCACTCTCTTTTAATTTAAGATTATTATCGTGAAGCTGTATATTTTTTTCAAGTATTTCCTTCCTATATTTTACTTCACTAGAAATATCTTTCCCAAATACTGATATACCAAATACTTCATTATCCTTATATATTGTATGAAAGGATAGATGTAAAGTATGATCGCCACCTAATGCCTTATAATCAGATTCTATATGCCCGTATTTAAGAGCTCTTTTATAGTAGTCTACCCATATATGAGAGTAAGAACCTACTAGTATTTCTGGAGTATCTCCAATCTTCAATATTATATTTCTTTCCTTAAGAAAGTAATTATATATTGCAGAATTAAAACTTTGTACGCTATAATTAACAGGGTCGACAGTCCAAATAAAGTCTTTTGTGCTTTCAATAATACTTTTTAGTATCTCCCTTTTCTCCTTAATTTCATTATAAGCTAAGGTTAGATTGTTTTCAGTTTCTTTTGATTTAGTTATATCAATTATAAATGCCAAGTACCCTTTATTATTTGAAATTGGCTTTACTATACAATCATAAAGATATAAACCTGATTTAGAAGTATTATATAGATTTAGTTGTTTTATTTTTTCAAAGTCATAAAGAAGTTCGAATCTAATTTCTTTCTCATTTTTAATCATTTCTAACTTCTTAGGGTCAATATTTGGATCATCAAATAGATTAAAATCTTCCACTTGGTTTATATCTTCAACGCCAAACATTGATAAGCAGGCAGGATTACAATCAACTAATTTTCCTGAATTATCATAGATTTCTAAAGCAATTTGAGAACTATCAAAAGTTTCTTTTAAGGATATATTTACATCCTTAAATCTATCAATTACCATTTCAAGCTCTTTAATCTTATTTTCGAGTTGTTCTATTTTGTTCATGGTTGATTTTTTTTACAATTACTTCTTTGTTATTAACAAAGAAAACTACATATTTGTTGGCAAGGATATCTTTATTGATGTCCCCTCATTTAATTTAGATTTAAATGAGATGTTTCCCCCTAATAAATCAATATATGCTTTCGATATAGGGAGTCCTAATCCGTTTCCTCCATATGTTCTTGTTGTCCCAGAATCTACCTGCCTAAAAGGCTCAAAGACAATTTTTTGTTTGTCTTGAGCAATACCAATTCCTGTATCTATTATACAAATATCTAACATCCTTTTGCCTAGAAGACAATCTATTTCAATTCCTCCTTTTGAAGTGAATTTCAATGAATTATTCAATAGATGAGTTAATATCTTTTCTATCTTTTCTTCATCAGAATTAATCAAAAATTCCTCCGTATTAGGATTAATATTTAGATTTATTTTAATACCCTTTTCTTCAGCTTTGTAGTTCAGTTCATCGTTTATTTTCTTAATAAGCCGAATAAAGTCAAAAGGCTTTATCTCAGGCAAAATCTGATTAGCATAAACTTGTGATATTTCTATAATGTCATCAATAATAGAAATTAGTTTCTCTGTATTCTCATTAATTTGTTTTGAGTATTCTTCAATTTCTTTCTCATTATTATCCCCTTTAGTAATCAAATCAGTAAATCCAATAATTGAGCTGAGTGGAGTTTTAATCTCATGAGACATATTTTGAAGAAAAGAAAGTTTTAGTCTATCACTTTCCTCTGCTCTTTGTTTTGCCAAAATTAGTTCATTATCTGCCAAAATTCTGTCGGTAATATCTTTATTTGTTCCAATCATTCTATAAGGCTGACCTGATTCATCTTTTATTACAATTCCAGTTGCATGAATATACTTAATATCTCCTTTAGGTTGAATAATACGAAAAACATTATCGTAATCCTTTTCCAAACTAAATGCAGATTTAGAGGATTCTAATGCAGCTTCTTTATCATCAGGGTGAAGCCCATGCTCCCATGCCTCAAAATTATTTGAGAATATGTTTTTTTCTATACCATATAGTTCAAACATTTTATCGTTCCAAATAAGAGTATTTTCTCGAACATTCCAATCCCATACACCTAATTGCCCAGATTTTGCTGCAAGGTTTAACCTTGTTTCGCTCTCTAGCGTATTCCTATTTGCTTCTATTAGCTGAATTTCGGATATTTTTTCAAGGGTAATGTTTTGAACAACACCAATCATATCAGTAATTTGACCTTTTTGATTTCTTTTTACCCTATTGACGGTATGTTTTAGCCATATTTCTCCTAAAGTAGGATGATTGTAAGGATATTCTTCAGAAAGAATATCGAATCCATTGTAATTAAAATCAACAACAAGATCCATTATTTTTTTTAAATAGTCAGGATGTATTCTCTCTTTCCAAAGGTTAAACCAATTACTTTCTTCGCCACTATTAATTCCCAGCAGATATCGAGCTCTTTTGTCAAAATAGTAATTACGATTTTCATCATTAGGAATTCCTTCTTGTTCATATATACCAAACCCAGTAGCTTTAAATGCAGAAAATAATCTAGTCTCACTTTTGAGGAGTTTTTGTTCATTTTTCTTTTTTTCAGTGATATCCAAAATATTTCCTATCAAAAGAATCTTCCCCTTGTTCTCTACAATACTTCCAAATACTACATTATTTTTTATTTGAGAGTCCTTGCATTTTGCCCTAATTTCATATTGAATAGTCTCAGATTGACCAGAAAGTCTCATCTTATTATTTTCGGCTAATTTCCAATGATCCTCATCAATAATTATATTTTCAGGACTTAAACCAAGAAGCTCACCTTTTTTGTATCCAAGAATATCGTCAAAGGCTCGATTGGTATATATAAATTGATTATTTTCAATTATATATACTCCAGTTAGAGAATTTTCACATAAAGCCCAAAATAATTGTGAGTTATTCTCCTGAAGTTCTTCGTATGTTGGATTTTTTTTTGTCATTACTATAAAATATCTTTATTACTTATTGGCATAGAAAACTTAAAACTACTTCCTTTTCCTAATTCACTTTCAACCCATATTCTTCCTGATTGTCTTTCAACAAATTCTTTACAAATGGAAAGTCCTAAGCCTGTCCCTCTTTCTCCAACAGTACCTAGAGTTTTATCTGTTTGCATAGGATTCCATAGCTTTTCTATGTTATCTTTACTTATGCCAATTCCATTATCTGAAATTGTAATTATCATTTCATTTCCTACAATTTCCTCATAAATATTTATTTCCCCATTTGGCATTGTAAATTTTACTGCATTTGAAACTAAATTTCTCATGATTGTTTTAGTCATATTTGAATCTACAAATATTTTACTACTATTGTTTAAACAATGGAAATTAATGGTAATATTCTTATCATTTGCTATAATCTTAGACGATAGAATAACTTCGTTGCAAATTTCAAAGAATGAAATATTCGATGGACTAAATATTAATTGACCACTCTGAGATTTTAACCACAAAAGAACTTCTTCTAACATGTCATATGTTTTGATTGAAGTATCATTTATTATCCCAATTTGTTGTTTGATAGTGTCAATATCAAAACTATCAATATTTTCAAGTAATAATGTTGAAAATCCAATTAGAGAATTAAATGGGTTCTTTAAATCGTGAGCAAGTATTCTAATAAATTTGTCTTTATCGGAATTTAATTTAGTCAATTCCTGCGAAGCTCTATCTATTTTTTCCTGTTCTTTTTTTAGCTCAGTTATATCGGTATAGGTTACAACAACACCATAGTCGTCGATATTAATTGGAATCGCATTTACTGAGAGCCAAGTGATTTCATCATTTGACTTTACTATACCCATTTCAATATTTTTAACTGCCTTACCTTCATTCATCGTTCTAATACTAGCATATTCGATATCTGGCATAGGGCTATAATCTGTACGTATAATTTTCCAAGAATTTCCAGAATAATCTCTCTTTAAGTGTTCCTCTTTAGTGACATCTAATAATATTTCCGATTCCTCATTGCAATCAATAACATGACCTTGCTTATTGGTTATAGTTATACCAATTTGCATAATATCGAAAACGGTTTTAAATTTGATTTTACTTTTTTCTATCTCAGCAAGAGAGCCTATATAATGCTTATAAAAGAGTCCAATTGTATACACAGCCAAAAGAGTTATGGTCGTATATAAAGCAATTGCATTTAGCCAAGGGAATAAACCATGATTATATGAGTTGAAATCTATATTTGGGTTTATAATATTAAATACAATCAATAGTCCTATTGTAGAGTAGCCTGATATTGCTAATACTACATAATATATTCCGATTCTTTTGCCATAGAGAAGGCTTATAATAATAATTCCAATTATACTTTGAAAATTTCCTCCCGTAATACTAAATATTGAAGTGCCAATAAGTCCAAAGGCAATTGATACGGCTGCAATCGAATGGGTTTTAAGCCTATTTGGAATCTTATTCCTAAAGAAATAGAGTAAGGCAATAAGTAATGTCTCAATTATATATATATCATAGTAATTCTGCCAACCATAATTAATGAATCTAAACGTTGAAACAAATACTATTGGTAATAGCAGTATTAATATAGTTAATATCGTTGCATTGATTACCTTATTTCTAAGTAGATCTATTTCGGTAAAACTTTCTTTCATGTAAACTTAACATTCTAAAACTATTTTTGTTTATTCTTGCTTTTTATGATCATAAAATGGGATTGAAATTCTTACCTTTGTTCCCTCATTTATTTGAGATTCAAAATTTATATTTCCTCCCAATAAATCAGTGTAGGCTTTTGCAAGAGCAAGACCTAAACCATTCCCTCCATAAGTCCTTGTAGTGCCAGTATCTAATTGCCTAAAAGGTTCAAAAATGATTTTTTGTTTATCAAGAGGGATGCCAATTCCAGTATCTTCTATTTGAATTTCTAAATTATCTCCTTGAAGGTGGCAATCAACCTTGACAAAACCCTCTTTTGTAAACTTAATTGCATTTTCAATTATTTGCAATAATATTTTTTCAAACTTGTCTTGATCGGTGGTTATCTGTGTTTTAGATAAAGGAATATCGAGATTTAGTATTAATTCAATACCCTTTAGTTTAGCTTTGTCTATTAATTTATTTGCGATATAATAAAGAGATTGTATAATATCAAATTCCTTATAATCTGGATATATTTGTTTTGCGTAAATTTGTGATATTTCTACAATATCATTTATTATCTTAATTAGTTTTTCGCTGTTCTGAGAAATTAATTTTGAAAACTGCTCTAATTTCTCATTTTCATTAACTGATTGAGCAATTACTTGAGAAAATCCAATTATTGAGTTAAGGGGAGTCTTAACTTCATGAGACATATTTTGTAGGAATGATAATTTTAGACGATCACTTTCTTCGGCTCTTTCCTTAGCTGCAATTAGTTCTAACTCTGAACGTTTTTGATCTGTAACGTCCTGAGCCACTCCAATCATATCGGACACTAATCCCTCACTATCTCTCTTTAGAGAATAGGCCACATTTTTTATCCATATCTCTCCCATCTCAGGGTGATTATATCGATGAGTTGCACTAGCAAAATCTAATCCTCCTCTATTGAATTGGTATATTATTTCTAATACATTTTCAAGGTCGTCGGGATGTGTGTATTTCATCCAGTAATCTTTCCAATTTTTTTCTTCACCCTCAGGAATGGCAAAAATTTGTCTAGCTTTTTCATCAAAAAATGTTTCTCTTCCTGAATTATTATATTGACCTATTTGTTCATAAAGACCTAGACCTGCTGTGTGAACTGCGGAAAATAAGCGAGCCTCACTCTTTTCGAGGCTTCTTTGGCGCTTTTTGCTTAATTCAATTTCATTACAAAGAGAATTATTAGCCTCGATTAGTTCTCTTGTTCGTTCAAAAACTCGTTTCTCTAATTCAATTTTATTTTTCTTAAAGTCAGATTCAATGTTTTTACGTTCCGATATTTCTGCCTCTAATCTTTTATTCGTTTCTGTTAATTCTCTAGTTCTCTCTGCAACCCTTTGTTCTAAATTCTTTCTATATTCTTCTAATTCAAGTTCAATTTTCTTTTTTTCAGTAATATCAATTATGTTACCTATAAAGATATTTGAAGAATCTGAGGAATCAAGTCCTCCAAATTCTTGAAGATATACTATTTCACCATTTTTTTTTATTCCCCTAAATTCATAACACATTGATGTCTTATTACCTTCAAAAAATTCTTGGATATTACCAATAACAGCTTCTTGGTCTTCTGGATGCACAAACTCCAAAAGACTTCTACCAATAACCTCATCTTTAGTAAATCCAAAAATATTTGTTAGAACAGGGTTAACATATTTAAGTAATCCATTTTCTACTATGTAAATTCCAGTAAGAGAGTTATCATTTAATGCACGAAAAATTGAAGAATAGTCTTCTTTGCTAAGACTTTCTGCAATTAATAACTGATAAATAGATGTTTCTTCGGGAATATTTGTGTCTGTATTAGGCTCTTTTAAGCCCTCATTTAGTTGATTATAGGTTTTCATCAATTATATTTTGGGATTTATTTTGATGTTTTTAAGTAAATAAATATATAGTATTATTTATTTTTCAAAGGTAGTAATAAATTTTGAAAAATGATTAGGATATTGTAAAAAAAGAAATAAAAAAAGCTATCAAGAAAATGATAGCTTTAGTTTTTGTCGAGGTCTCTTCCAGATTCGAACTGGAGTAGACGGTTTTGCAGACCGGTGCCTAGCCGCTCGGCCAAGAGACCTTGAATTGGACTGCAAAAGTAATACCTTTTTTCATAATCACCAAAATATAGAGCCAAAAAATACCTTGAAATGATTTTTTGTATCTTTGCAAAAATAATAAACAAATATCTTTATGGAATTTACTGCTGGACAAATTGCTCAACTTCTTGGTGGAATTGTTGAAGGAGATGAGAATGCAATTGTAAATACTCTTTGCAAAATCGAAGAAGGGGAGGAAAAAGGAATGAGTTTTCTTTCTAATCCAAAATATGAAAATTATATTTATGATACTAGGGCATCTGTTGTTATTGTAAACAAAAGCTTTGTTGCAGAAAAGAAGGTGCCTACTACTATGATTAGAGTCGATGATGCCTATGCTTGTTTTGCTAAGGTTTTAGATATTTATAATCAATATAGGCTTAATAAATCTGGTATTTCTTCTCTTGCCTTCATTTCCGAAACTGCTAAGGTGGGAGAAAATTCTTATATTGGAGAATATGCAGTTATCGCAGATAATGCTCAATTGGGAGAAAATGTAAAAGTCTACCCTCAAGTTTATGTTGGAGACAATGTTATTATTGGTAATAACGTAACTCTTTTCCCTGGTGTAAAACTATATCACGATACTGTTATTGGTGATAATTGTGTTCTTCATGCAGGAGTAGTTATTGGCTCTGATGGATTTGGTTTTGCACCACTAGAGGATGGTTCATTTCAGAAAATTCCACAGATTGGGAATGTAATTATTGAAGACAATGTGGAGTTGGGTGCAAATGTAACTATCGATAGGGCAACAATGGGTTCAACAAGAATTCGAAAAGGAGCCAAGATTGATAATCTTTGTCAAATTGCACATAATGTTGTTATTGGAGAAAATACAGTTATGGCTGCTCAGAGTGGAGTTGCAGGAAGTACAAAGATAGGAAGTTATTGTTTTATTGGTGGTCAGGTAGGTTTTGCAGGTCATATTACAATAGGAGATAAGGTTAAAATTGGAGCACAATCAGGAATTATGTCCGACGTAAAAGATGGACAAGTAATCTTAGGTTCTCCTGCAATAAATGCAAAAGACTTTATGAAGAGCTTTGCAGTACATAAAAAACTTCCAGAACTCTATTCAAAAATCAACGAACTTGAAAAAAGAATAAAGGAATTAGATAATCTCCTAACAAAATAAGGATTTATTTTCATATGTTGGCAACATAGTATTCATATGTTGGCAAGATATGATTTATATGTTGGCAACATAGTTGTCGTATGTTGCCAACATATAATTTTAAAATAAGGTTTTATTGTATTGGAATAGGGATTTTAGCCCTGCTTTCTTAGGAAAGTTTTACACTTATTAGATGTAAAAACTCTTCTCTTGTTTCCTTTCTTAGGAAGGCTCCAGTAAAGTCGGAGGTTGTTGTAACTGAGTTTTGCTTTTGTACTCCTCGCATACTCATGCATAAGTGTTGAGCCTCAATAACTACTGCAACTCCCAATGGGTTGAGTGCTTCTTGAATACTATCTTTAATTTGCTTAGTCAATCTTTCCTGAACCTGAAGGCGTCTTGCGAAACATTCCACAACTCTTGGAATTTTACTTAGTCCAACAATCTTTCCATTAGGTATATATGCAACGTGTGCCTTTCCAACCATAGGAACCATATGATGTTCGCATAAAGAATAAATCTCTATCTCCTTCACAATAACCATTTGTTTATAGTCTTCTTCAAAGGTTGCTGACTTTAATATTTGTTCTGGGTCTAAATCATAGCCATGAGTAAAGAATTGTATAGCTTTTGCTACTCTCATTGGAGTATCGAGTAATCCTTCACGATTAGGGTCTTCACCCAAAAGCCCTAGTATTTCTTTGTAATGATAAGCTAGCTTTGAAAGAGTTTCGGGATTATACCTTTCAATTTTGGTGTATCCATCCGATGAGATTAATTGGTCTTCATCGTCAATATATTTATTATCCATTGTTTGATAATTGCATTTAAAACTTTAGGCTGCAAAGATATAAAAAAAAGACTCAGCAACAAGGCTGAGTCTTTTCATATTATAAATAATTAGTTTAATAATTATTTTGCAACGTTGAATTTCTTAGTTGTGATACCATTGTCAGTAGCAACCTTAACGAAATACATACCATTAGATAAGTCTTGAGTATTGATTTCAAATGTATTTTCACCAACGCCCATTGATTTTGTGCCTAAGTCAATAACTGTTCTTCCCATAACGTCAACAACAGAAATAACTGCATTTGTACCTTCTTGCATAGAAACAGATAATGTAGCTCTATCTTTTGCAGGGTTAGGGTAAACATTAGCAGATGAAATTGCTCCAGAAACAGATTCTAAACCAACTTGTGACCAAGTTATAAGATTAATGTCTCTCTTTTCTCCATCACCAAATTTTCCGTTTGAATTAACTAAGATATTGCTGTCGATGTCATAAATTTTGTATCCACCTGCACCATATCCAGCATTTATACCATCACCGTAACCGTCAAGGATTTCGAAGATATAACATCCAACTGCTGGAAGGTTTAAGTTTTTAGTGATTAATCTTGTTCCGTTTGCAGATGCAACAGTGTAAGGACCTCCAGAAGTTATAACAGTTCCGTTGATATCTTTAATATTCCATGTAGTTTCATCACCATAACGGTCAATATTTAATTCTAATCTAGCATTTCCTTGTCCTTCTGGTAAAATAGGTTTAGTAATGTCAAATGATTTGGTTATGCCAGTTTGAGCAACTCCATTGATAGATAAGATTTCAAATCCAACCACTGTAATAGTACCAATTGTTACTGGAACTTGAGGAAGAACTATTTCTGTAGTTTTTACAAATGTAGGAAGGATACCTGTCCAATTGTAAGTTTGTTGTGCGTCAGTGCCTGATTTGTAACCAATAGTCATTGTTTTTATTGTATCTTGTCCCATGTTTTTGATAACTAACTTTGGCGTTGCTAAATTATTACATCCAAATTCAGGTGATACACTTGAAGAGTTTATTGCAGCAGCTATTGGAGTAAGGTTTGTATATGTAGGTTCAACCTTTGTTCCAGTATATATAAGTTGTTTGTCTTTTGTAACGAAAACAGCAATATCTAAATCCCCTAATTCTAATGGAACAGAGTTAATATCTGCAGGTAAAGTATAAGTAAATGTTTTTGTATAGAAATGTCCTTGAGGAATATTATTTGTTCCATCAGCAGTTATTGTATCACCCCATTGACCAGTAAGTAAATGACGTAACATATGTCCGTGAATATATTTACCATCAGGAGTCATTTGAGTTGGATTATAATTAGCTCCACCTACTTGAGGTCCAACAACATTGTTTTGTAATAAAGCAACATTTAGCATATTAAATGCTGTTTCAGCAGTATCAGTATAATAAGCCTCAACAACAACTGTTAATACTCTCGTTGCTGCATCAATTGTAGCTGTTGCATCAACATTAACGAATGATGGTTCAGCTAAAACAATGTTTCCATTTGTAGCCCAATCACCTCTACTTAATGCAGTAGTTGTTCCAGCAAAAACTCTACGGTTAACTGTTCCTGAAGGGTAACCAGTTAATCCTGTTTGTCCTGCTAAAGCATCTCCAAAAGAAGTCTTATAATTAGGAGTTCCATTTGCATAAGAACCTTGGTGGATATTAATTACAACCACTCTTCCAGGATTTGCAGCAGAATACTCGTTTGCTCTTTTATGTCCATCAGGACAATAAGTACAATTAATACCAGTGTATTCTTCCAACACTACATTTTTATTTGCAGGTGTTGTTGATACAAAGGTTGGTTGAGCCATAGCAGCAAATGCTACAAAAGCTCCAAAAAATGATAAGATGATTTTTTTCATAATACACTATGATTTAATTAATAATAAAATTTATGGCTACAAAGATATAAAAAAAGACTTAGCAAACAATGCTAAGTCTTTTTTTATTCTAAATAATTTCTAAATAATTACTTGCTAACATTAAACTTAATATTAGAAATGCCATTATCAGTAGCAATTTTAACAATATACATTCCGTTTGTTAGAGCTTGAGTATTTATTTCAAAGTTGTTTTCTCCTACTTTCATTACTTTATTACCTAAGTTAGCAACCATTCTTCCCATTATATCAATAATAGTAATATTTGCAGTTGTACTTTCTTTTACGGAAACAGATAATATTGCTCTTTCATTAGCAGGATTAGGATAGATATTTGCATTATTTATTATTCCTGATGCATCTTTTAAACCAACAGTGTTAGATAAGTTCATATCTTTTTTCTCGCTAGCACCAAATTTACCATTTGATGTTGCAATTACCTTATAATCTAAGTCCATTATTACATATCCTCCAATACCAAAACCAGAGTTTATACCATTACCATTATTATCTAATATCTCAAATACATAACAACCATCTTCAGGCAAGTTAAGGTCTACATTTATTAATCTTGCGCTGTTAACAGTTGTGTCTGTATATGGCCCTCCAAATGCAACGATATTATTATTTATGTTCTTTACATTCCAACTAACTTGAGAACCATATTTATCTATTGTTAATGAAAGTCTAACATTCTTATTAGCCTCTGGAGATAGTGGTTTTGTATATGATAATGTATTTGTAATATTTGTTTGAGCAACTCCATTTATAGATTTGATTTCAAATTCAATACTAGTTGGTGTTCCTGTAACTACAGTTACTTGTGGTAAAACTATATCCGCAGAGCTAGCAAATGTTGAAATAGATCCCGTCCAAGAGTAAACTTGTTGTTCATTTGTTCCTGATTTATATCCAATTTCCATTGTTTTTATTGTATCCTGACCTAGGTTAGTTACAATTAATTTTGGGTTAGCAAATTGATTACAGCCAATATTTGGAATTGCAGATGTACTTTTTATAGATGCATTTATAGGAGAAAGGTTTGTGTAAGTAGGTTCTACCTTTGTTCCTGTATATATAAGTTGTTTGTCTTTAGTAACAAAAACAGCAATATCTAAATCACCTAGCTCTAAAGGGACAGAGTTAATATTTGCAGGTAAAGTATAAGTAAATGTTTTTGTATAGAAATGTCCTTGAGGAATATTATTTGTTCCATCAGCAGTTATTGTATCACCCCATTGACCAGTAAGTAAATGACGTAACATATGTCCATGGATATATTTACCATCAGGAGTTATTTGTGTTGGGTTTTTATCTGCTCCTACTTGTGGTCCAACAACATTGTTTTGTAATAAAGCAACATTTAGCATATTAAATGCTGTTTCGGCAGTATCAGTATAATAAGCCTCAACAACAACAGTTAATAATCTTGTTGCTGCATCAATTGTAGCCGTTGCATCAACATTAACGAATGATGGTTCTGCTAAAACTAAATTCCCTTTGGTAGCCCAATTTCCTCTGTCTAAAGCCGTAGTAGTTCCAGAGAAAACTCTACGATTAACTGTTCCAGAAGGGTAACCTTGAAGACCTGTTTGATTTGCTAAGGCATCTCCAAAAGAAGTCTTATAATTAGGAGTTCCGTTTGCAAAAGAACCTTGGTGAATATTTATTACAACTACTCTTCCAGGATTTGCAGCGGAATATTCGTTTGCTCTTTTATGCCCATCAGGACAATAAGTACAATTGATACCAGTATATTCTTCCAACACTACATTTTTATTTGCAGGTGTTGTTGATACAAAGGTTGGTTGAGCCATAGCAGCAAATGCTACAAAAGCTCCAAAAAATGATAAGATGATTTTTTTCATACTAAATATTTATTATTTATTGATTTAAAAATTAAGGGTGCAATATTACATAATATATATGAAACAAGCAATTAAATGCTATAAAAACTTATAGTCAGAACCCTCTTATAATCTTTTTATAGACAATTATATTTTCATTATCTTACTCCCTTTAGGATAATAAGTATATATTCAAATCCATATATTTGTTATTTTTTCTAATAATTAATTGTTAAATATTCCTTATATGTTCGAATGTAATAGAATTTTTATTTTCTTTGTAAAATAATTATAAATAATTGGTAATTATGAATCCAAGACATATAATAAGTTTATTCTGTTTTCTTTTCTTTTCGATGTTTGAACTTTCAGCACAGAGTATTTCGACAACAAATATTACCCATAACTCAGCAACTCTTCATTTCTCCAATCCAACACTTCAACAGAAGAATATCCACATATTCACAAAATCCTCCGAAGACACCCTAATCTTCAAAGAAGACTTTTCAGGTTTCCCAATAGTAAGCACAGGTAATTATTTTGGAGGTTATGCAATTCCACTATATCTTCCTAACTCCTATACAAATCATTCCGGCTGTCAGGGAAGAAATCTATGTAATCCATACGGTGATAGTTGTTATTTCAGATATTCTTCTTCTAATTATTCTGAATTTATTACTCCTTCGCTTGATTTATCAAAATCGGGAGGGAATTATAGAATAAGACTTAGACTAAGAAATACTAATTTAACTAATAAAATAAATCTTAGAGTATACAAATCGGATAACCTAGGAAACTTTAGCGATTATTCAAATATTGTTATTAATAATAACTCTTCAAGATTATATGATTCAGTTTTTTCATCAGGAACTACTAATTCTAAAATTAGATTCTACATGGTCTCTCAAAATTCAAACTTGATACTAGACGATATTCAAATAACCTATACTTCAATCTCTAATACAGAGGCAACGCTTCCAATATCAACAAATGATTCAATTTATAGTATTACAAATCTAAATCCAAATACAAAATACTATTCATTTATTGAAGGTTCAATAGATACAATTAGTTTTGCAACTCTTAATAGAATCTATCAAAATTCCATTTCAAATATATCTCCAAACTCAGCAAAGATAAATTACACAACAACGGATACAATTAATCAACCCAAATTAATAATTAGAAAGAAATCAAATTCTTCAACAGTTGTTGCAGATGATTTATTAATATCTGAATATATCAGCACAGACACATACAATAGAGGGATTGAAATTTATAACGGGACAAACAAAAATATTTGTTTACAAGATTATAAGATTAGATTTTTAGTTGCTCCGGGGACAAGTACAAGTTATACAATCATTAGAACTTTTGATTTTTTTGGATTAGATACTATATATTCTAATTCAACAATTGTAATCTATGATAAATTGGATACTAAAAATAATACTACAAATGGATTGTTTTATAAAAATACACCGTTATTGGTTTTACCTGTAATGACCATTACTGGTAATGACGCTATTGTCCTTTTGAAAAATAATAAACCTATTGATATTTTTGGAGACACTATTACTGCTCCAGTTTCTCCAACAGATTATTGGCAAACTACAAATGGGGATATAAAAACAAATGCTACTATTATAAAAAGAAAGTCAACGATTAGTAAAGGGAGGACTATTAATCCTAATACAACTGGACCTGTTTTAACTACTATGGCTACTTTTCTTGCTAATGAATGGGATTTGGTTTATTCTGGGAGTTCTCCTAGTGCAGCTAATTTGTCGGGGGTTGGTACTCATGTTATGGATAATGCTTATGGTGGGGTAGATTCTTTGGTTTCTATCAGTTCTGTTAGTGGTGGAAGCTATACTGTAGATGGATTGGAAGAGGGGACTTATTATGAGGCTTGTTTAATGATAATTAGTGGGAGCGATACTACTTATTCCAATAAGGAGGTTTTTAAAACTGGAGTAAATACATATAGGACAAAGAGTGGGAATTGGGATGATAGTGATACAAATTGGACTAAGGGGATTCCAACAGAGATTGATAATGCAAATATCCTTCCTTCTCAGATAATTTCAATTCAAAGTGGAGATACAGCAAGGGCTTACAACATTATAATTAACGATAGCCTTAACCAAGCAAAGGCAGAATTAATAAATAATGGAGTACTTGATATTAAGAATAAGTCTATTATTGAGGCATGCTTTAAAGGATATACAATAAGTTCAGATGGTTGGAATTTATTTGGTTTGCCAATAAGCGCCTCCTCAAGTACGCAAGATAGTATAGGAAATGTGTTTTTCCACAATTCAACAAATGATGATTTATATTATTGGCAAGAAGATTATACCGATGCTTCGAATAATGGACGTTGGGTAAATTGGAAAGACATTCCTTCTGGAACTGGAAGTTTTTTTGTTGATAATAGAGGATATTTAGTAGCATACAAGGTAGATTCAAGACTAGAGTTTATAGGTAGTATCAATGATAATTCAACTTATTCTTTATTAACCAACGCAAGTTTAAATTCTCCAACTGCTGACAGAGGGTGGCATCTTTGCTCCAATCCTTATCCTTTTACTCTAAGTCTAAATCAAATTCAAAGGACAAATATTTCAAACCCATCAATACTCGACCCAAATACTTTAAACTATACAGCCCTAGACCCAACAAGTCCATCAACTTATAAGATAGCTCCATTTCAAGGATTCTTTGTTCAAGGATTCTTTGTTCAAGCCTCTGCTTCAACAAATGCTTTGAATATTGGCAAGAGTGCATATCCTTCGAAGAAAACTTTACCCCCACTTAATAATATTACTTTAAGTCTTAATTCAAATATTGGAACAGATAAGACAAAGCTAATATTTATTGATAGTACAAGTCTTGGCTATGATGTTGAATTTGACAATAGAAAGATAGACGGTTTTGGTGATGTGCCAGAGATATCTACAAAATATAATTCTGAGAAATATGCAATTAACGCTATACCTCCAGTGATAGATAGTTTATTTATAGACTTAAACATTAATCTTAAAGCAGCTCCTAATTCATTTCTAAAATTTGAGGCTTTAGATAAGAGCCAGTTCAAGAAAATCGTTCTATTTGATAAGATAAATAATATTAGTGTAGTAGATTTTAAACTAGATTCAACCTATAATCTGAATTCTTCAACATGGACTGATTCAGAAAGATATCAATTACGATTATATAAGACCTTGTCCTCATTGGAGAAAGAAATAATAAAAGAAGAAATCAAAATACAACAATCAGAGGATAATGTTAGAATCATCTCCACAACAAAAATACAAGCCTTAGAATTAATAAACACTAAGGGGCAAATGATAAAGAGAGTTGAGGATAGCAACCAAATAATTCTTCCACAAAAAGGAGTGTTTGTACTTGTAATATATAGAGAGAACGATAAGACTCAAAGAAAAATAATTAACCTATGAAACTAAGACTATTATTTGTTGCGATATTGTTTATCCATTTCAATTCCTACTGTCCTCCTCCAACACCTCCAATAAGTCATGGGTCAAACAATACCGTTGGAGCATCGGACACTCAAACTGCACCAATAGGCACTTCCACAATTTTATTAATTGGCTTATCCGCAGGTTATACAGCAATTAAATTATATCAAAAAAAGAAATCTACTTTGGAAGATGATACTCCTTCTGAAGAATAACTAATATATTTTATTGTATATTTGCACTTTATTTTTTTGAAAGAATAATGCAAAACTATAATCAAGGAGAACTATTAAAAGATATTTCTTATCCTGATGACCTAAAAAGGTTGCCTAAGGATAAATTACCACAACTTTGCAATGAGGTAAGAGATTACATAATTAATGTCTTATCTGAGAACCCTGGGCATCTAGGCTCAAGTCTTGGTACTGTCGAACTTGCTGTTGCACTTCATTATATATATAATATCCCAACCGATAGTCTAGTATGGGACGTTGGTCATCAAGCCTATGCTCATAAGGTGCTAACAGGAAGAAAAGATGTTTTCCAATCTATTCGTAAACTCGACGGAATAAGCGGATTCCCAAAGGTTGAAGAGAGTAAGTATGACTGCTTTGGAACAGGACACTCCTCTACTTCAATATCTGCTGCACTTGGAATGGCTATTGCCGATGAGGTAAAAGGGGAGTCAAGAAAACATCATATTGCTGTTATTGGAGATGGTTCAATGAGTGGAGGGATGGTCTTCGAAGCTCTTAACCACGCAGGAGCTACCGACTATAATATATTGGTTGTACTCAATGATAATGGTATATCTATAGATAAGAATGTCGGAGCCTTACATGAATACCTTACTCTTATCACCACTTCAGCAACTTATAATAGAATAAAGAATAAACTTTGGAATCTTATGGGAGGAAATACCCAATCGTATAGAAAGCCAAAGACATTATTAAGAAAGAGTTTATTTGTAATAAAATCTATATTCTCAGGGAATAGTAATTTCTTCGAAGCCTTAAAGATAAGGTATTTTGGACCAATCGATGGGAATGATTTACCAACACTATTAAAGACTCTTGAGGATTTAAAGAAGATTGAAGGACCAAAAATCCTACATATAATAACTAAGAAGGGTAAGGGTTTGACCTCGGCAGAAAATAATCCAACAACCTATCATGCCCCTGGAGTATTCAACCGTTTGACGGGAGAGATAAAGACCAATTGTAAGGACGAAGGACCACAAAAGTTTCAAGATGTATTTGGAGAAACCTTGGTTGAGCTTGCAAGATTAAATGAAAAAATTGTAGGAGTAACACCAGCTATGCTTTCTGGTTGTTCTATGAATAAGATGATGGAAGTCTTTCCAAAAAGAACCTTTGACGTAGGCATTGCAGAGCCTCATGCAGTAACACTATCGGCAGGTATGGCAATGAATGGAATTATCCCTTTCTGTAATATCTACTCATCGTTTATGCAAAGGTCATTTGATCAAATAATACATGATATTGCCCTTCAAAAGCTTCCAGTAATCCTGTGCTTAGATAGAGCAGGTCTAGTAGGAGAGGACGGAGCAACACATCATGGAATATTCGACCTAAGCTATTTAAGACTAATTCCAAATCTTCAAATCTTTGCTCCAATGAATGAAATTGAGCTAAGAAATATTATGTACACAGCTCAAAAGAATAATAACTCACCAATAGCTATTCGTTATCCAAGAGGCACGGGATATATCCAAGATTGGAGGAAAGAGTTTAAGAAGTTGACAATAGGAAAGGGAGAAAAACTAAGAGAAGGAAAAGATATAGTTATTCTATCTCTTGGAACAATAGGCAATAATGCACTTGAGGCAGTAAACACCTTAGAGAAAGAAGGAATAAATATTGGACTATATAATATGAGATTCCTAAAACCCCTTGATGAAGAATTGCTAAAAGATGCCTTTGAAAACTACAATAATATTATTACCATAGAAGACGGAGTAAAGATAGGAGGCTTTGGTTCGGCAGTAGCAGAGTTTGCCGCAGATAATAATTATAAGAATAATATCTATAGGATGGGTATAAAAGACAGCTTTATAGAGCACGGCTCAATACCAGAGCTCCAACGCATCTGCCAAATAGACCCACAAAGCATAGTAGCAAAAATAAAAGAAATCCTAAACTAGAATAATTATATTCCCAAAAGCTTAGAGGCTATGATGAAATTAAACCTTCATTATAGCCTCTTTTTACTTCGTTTTAATCTCCTTAATCCTTATTTTGTTCTAAGGAATAGCTGATTTGAACTATTAAATCGGCGATTTAATGTGTGAATGATGCACATCATTTGATACAAAAGATGTGCATCATTTACTATGAAAGATGTGCATCATTTTTATTTAAGGAATTTTATATTTTGATTTGTTGGGCGAATACATAGGTTTGCCCATACGTTCTATTTGTATTGCAAATATACTGAAAATAATTGGATTAAACAAAAAAAGGCTACCCTTATTTGGATAGCCTTTTGCGGTATTTATTGGTTGTTTAGAATTTTACTCCTAAGGTTACTTGTGCAATATGTTGTGTGTTTTTTAAATCGATTTCTTTATAATCATATTCTCTAGAAACAGAGTTTCCAAATGAATATGCATAGGCAAAGTCCATAAAATAATGTTTGCTCTTAATTCCAAAACCTCCTGTTATGTATTGCATACTTGCATCGTTTCGATCGGATTTATATGGATTTTCCATCATAGCGTAACCACATCTTAAAGCAAGAGAGCCTAGTTTCAATTCTCCTCCAAATTTAAGAGTATTTGTAGCTCTAAAGAATCTATTAATATCATTATTTACTGTGGTTTCGTCAAGAATGTTTTCTGTGCGGAATTTCATTAATGAATAATCTGAGTATTCATAATCTGCCGATAGAGTTCCTTTTACTTTCGATTCTTTATCGCCAAGTACTAAGGCAAGAGAGCCTAAGAATTTAAATGGAGTTTGTAGGTCGTAGAATATAGGCTCCCAATCTCCACCAACTGTTTTCTCAAAACTAACTTCTGAGTAGAACCTATCCTCAATATTATAATATGTAGGAGTATGAATTGCTGCTCCAATTCTTAAGAAAGAAATAGGTTTAGCAATAACTCCAGCCTTAAAGTTTATACCAGAGGCATAAAGGTCAACCTTTTCATTATAAATATATCTATCAGTTGCTACATCACTATTAACGTTATATCTTGTTTCACTGAATGACATTTCTCTATGATAATTACCATAAGGGATACCAACAGTTGCACCAAAATATAATAGGTCTTGATAGTTAGAAGAAAGAGAGAATGTCATTTCGTTTAATGATCCAGATTCCTCAATTGAACGGATTTGACTAAATTCTCCGCTTTGGAATACTGAAGTATAGTCATTGATTGTTGTATCGAAGTCTACTACGTATGATTCATAAAAATCATTCATAAAAGCATCAGAAGAACCTTCGGCAATAATATGTGAGATGTAAGACTTATTCACTTTATCTCTTTGATAAATACTTCTGTTTCCGTAAGCTTTCAAACGATTTAATCCGAAAGCAATTTGAGTGTTTTTGAAATTATTATTAGGAGTCTTGAAATTAAATAATGCTCCTAAATTTCCAAGATTCATATTGGAACGATAGTCATTATATAATAGTCCATTTGAATTAGCTTGGGTGAAGCCTCCGTAATATCCAAGACTCATTGTGAATTCGCTGCTTGTGTATAGTCCAAGCCCTGCAGGGTTATAACTTGCAGAGGTCATATCTCCACCTAATGCTCCAATAGCACCAGCCTTTGAGATATAGTTAGATGTACCATTTAAACCATACTGAGAAAATCTCAATGCGTCTTCTTCTGTCTGAGCAGACAAGCTAAAAAAAGCTAGAATACTTGCTGCAAATAAAAGTGTCTTTTTCATATTGTTTATTTATTATTTTTTTGATTAATTAAATTATCTTCCTCTAGATGAACGAGAACTTCCGCTACTGCTGCTGCTTGATGAACGAGAGCTGCTGCTGCTACTACTTCTACTACTGCTTGATGATGAACTAGAAGGAGTGCTTATTTTAGATGAGTTAGGAGTGCTATAAGTGCGAGAAGGAGTAGATGGTCTTGAATTTGATCTGTTATCGTAGTTAGTAGATCTACTTGGATTAGACCTATATTCATTGTTTGTTCTAGGTTGACGTACGGTAGGTGGAGTATAAGTTCTAGGTGTTGAACGATAGTTATTTTGGTTGTTTATAACTCTATTATTTGAATTTCTATTATTTGTGTTTGTCGGACGTGAATATCTTTCAGGTTTTTGAAATCTTTTATTATCGTTATTTACTCTATTGTTATTTATTCTATCATTATTTACTCTACTATTATTATCTGCATTTATTCTATTGTTTTGAATATTTGGACGAGAAACTTCTCTATTACCTAACTTTGAAGTTGTTCTTGGTAGAGTTCTTCCATTATTTAAAGAACCATACCTTGAGTTAAAGTCTTCACCAAAAGATCTATTGTTTTTACTATCGTCTAATAAATGTCCAGTTGAGCGAGAGCTTCCTCCTCTTGGTCCATTAGGAGAGTATTGACTTCTCCCTCTGTAGAAATTTGAATTATTATCTCTTGAGTTATAATAACAAACATTATGATTCCAACCCCAATTGTAATTATTATAATATCCATAATTCCATCCCCAATAGTTGTTCCAACCCCAGTAAGGAGAATATCCTCCATAATATGGGCTAAAATATGAAGGATACCACCAATTATATCCTAAATATATACTTGTTCCCCAATAAATAGGATTATAAGTATACCAATATAAGTTTGTGTAGTAGTCATCATAATAGCTTGACCATACAACGGGACTATGAAAACGACGAATACGAGCAGAATAAGCATAATCATAATAATCATCCTCATCGTAATCTTGATAATCATAGTTGGCACTTTGATTTAAACTATCTGTTTGATAGTTATCATCTGTTTGGCTTGTTTGATTTCTAAGACTTTCATTATAAGCTTTTGTGTTTTTGCTATAACTTGGGTCTTGATATAAACCTTCATCAGCCTGTGGTTGCGTTTTAGTTGGTTCTACTTTTTCAGGATAAGAAATACCATAAACATCGTCATAATACATCCCATCTAATTGTAAGGTACACCCACTAAAAAAAGCGATAGATGCAATTAATATGCTTGCAAAACCTAGCCTTAATTTAATTTTCTTTTTCATAGTATATATCGTTTTTATATTTCAAATAATAACTCAAATGAAATCTAGCAAATATTATGCCAATCATATTTTGAGCTTATTCAATTTCAAATTTCCTTGATTCTAACCAATGCCATTATAAATAAATGATGTAAATTTGCAACTCGTTAGGTAAAAGAATAAATATCAATATATAATGGCAAAAGATTTTGTAACACGCTCTGAAAATTACTCAGAATGGTATAATGAATTAGTAGTAAGAGCCGATTTGGCTGAAAACTCAGCAGTAAGAGGTTGTATGGTTATCAAACCTTATGGTTATGCAATTTGGGAAAAGATGCAAGCAGCTCTTGATAAAATGTTTAAAGAAACAGGACATCAAAATGCTTATTTCCCTCTTTTTATTCCAAAATCATATTTCGAAAAAGAAGCAGAGCATGTTGAAGGATTTGCAAAAGAATGTGCCGTTGTTACACATCATCGTCTAAGAGCAAAGAGCGATGGGACAGGACTTGAGCCAGACCCAGATGCAAAACTTGAAGAAGAACTAATTGTGCGTCCAACATCTGAAACAATTATTTGGGATACATATCGTGGATGGATAAAATCATATCGTGACCTTCCAATTCTTGTTAATCAATGGGCAAATGTTGTTCGTTGGGAAATGAGGACAAGAATGTTTCTTCGCACGGCAGAATTCCTTTGGCAAGAAGGACATACTGCTCACGAAACAGCTCAAGATGCAATAGAGGAAACAAATAAGATGCTTAATGTTTATGCTTATTTTGCAGAAAACTTTATGGCTGTTCCTGTAATTAAAGGGTATAAATCTCCAAACGAACGTTTCGCTGGAGCCTTAGATACTCTTTGTATTGAGGCAATGATGCAAGATGGAAAAGCTCTACAAGCAGGAACATCACATTTCTTAGGACAAAACTTTGCTAAGGCATTCGATGTAAAATTTCTTTCAAAGGAGAACAAGTTAGAATATGTTTGGGCTACATCTTGGGGTGTTTCAACAAGACTGATGGGAGCATTGATAATGTGTCATTCAGATGATAATGGCCTAGTTCTTCCTCCAATGTTAGCTCCAATCCAAGTTGTTATAATCCCAATTTCAAAGGGAGAAGAACAACAAGCTATGGTAGACCAAGAAGCTAATAGAATAATGGAAGAGCTTAAGGCAAAGGGAATTTCAGTTAAGTACGATAATAGAGATTCATATAAACCAGGCTGGAAATTCAATGAATATGAATTTAAAGGAGTTCCAGTAAGAGTAACCCTTGGAGCAAGAGACCTAGAACAAGGACTTGTTGAAGTAGCAAGAAGAGATAATCTTACTAAGGAATCACTTCCTGTTGAGGGCATCTCCGATAAGATTGAAAAGCTATTAGAAGATATTCAAAGTAATATGTTTAGCAAAGCACTTGCCTTTAGAGAGTCTAACACAAGAAACGTAGATACTTGGGAAGATTTTAAGGTAGAGATAGAAAAGGGAGGATTCCTTTCTTGCCATTGGGATGGAACACCAGAGACAGAAGAACAAATAAAGCAAGAAACCAAGGCAACAATCCGTTGTATTCCAATTGATGCAAAGGAAGAAGAAGGCAAATGTATATACACAGGAAAGCCATCAAACAAAAGAGTAATCTTCGCAAGAGCTTACTAAAAGAAAATGAATAAGGCTTTTATGCACTTAGCAATAGATATTGCTACGAAGAATGTTGAGAATGGAGGAGGACCATTTGGAGCTGTAATAGTAAAGGATAATGAGATTATTTCTCAATCATTTAATACTGTAACAACTTCAAATGACCCTACGGCTCATGCTGAGATTAATGCAATACGCAAGGCATGTAAGGCAATGGAAACTTTCGACCTTAGTGGTTGTGAGATTTATTCATCTTGTGAACCCTGCCCTATGTGTCTTTCAGCAATATACTGGGCAAGGATAGAGAAGATATACTTTGCTGCCGATCGTTACGATGCATCAAATGTTGGATTTAATGACTCCTTTATATATAATGAACTATCGCTTCCGATATCAGAAAGGAAGATTCCAATAGAAAATCTAATGAAAGAAGAGGGTCAAGAACCCTTTGAGCTTTGGAGAAAGTCTACCATAAAGATAGAGTATTGATAATAATACTGTATTTTTGCATAAACTACACTTCATATAAAGAATAAGATATGACAATTGAGGAAAGAATAAATGAGTTTACGGAAAGAGTTTCGGCTCTAAGGAGGTTTCTTTGACATTGATGCAAAGAAAGAATTAATAGAAAAAGAAACCCAGGAGTCTCTTGCCCCTAACTTTTGGGATAATGCCAAGGAGGCTGAGAAATTCCTAAAGAATATTAGCCAAAAGAAGACTTGGACAAATGCCTTTGATAAGGTAGAGGAGGCTTTTTCGGATGTTAAGGTTTGGAAGGAATTCTTCGATATTGGAGAATGCGAAGAGTCGGAACTAGAGGGACATCTAAACTCTTTGGAAAAACTTATTGAAGACCTTGAATTTAAGAATATGCTTCGCAACGAGGAGGATAGACTCTCTGCAATAATAACAATTAATGCAGGAGCAGGAGGAACGGAGAGTTGCGACTGGGCTGCAATGCTTATGAGGATGTATATGCGTTATGCAGAAAGGAATAATTTTAAGGTTAATGAGGTCGATTCACAAGAAGGAGATGTAGCAGGACTAAAGAGTGTAACCTTAGAAATTGAAGGTGAGTTTGCCTATGGCTATCTTAAGGGAGAGAATGGAGTTCATCGCTTAGTAAGACTTTCTCCTTTCGATTCAGCAAACAAACGTCATACTTCTTTTGCCTCTGTCTATGCCTATCCAGTTATTGACGAGAATATAGAAATAACAATCAACCCTGCCGATATTGAATGGGATACCTTCCGCTCTGGAGGACCTGGAGGGCAGAATGTAAACAAGGTAGAAACAGCAGTTAGACTTCACTACAAACCACTCAATATTGCAATTGAATGTCAGCAGACTCGGTCTCAACTTCAAAATAGAGAAAAAGCAATGCAGATGCTTCGCTCACAACTCTACGAAATTGAGCTTAGGAAAAAAAGAGAAAAGCTCCAAGAACTAGAAGGCAACAAGAAGAAGATAGAGTGGGGTTCTCAAATAAGAAACTACGTTCTTCATCCTTATAAACTCATAAAAGACCTTAGAACAGGAGTAGAAACATCAAATACACAAGCCGTACTTGACGGAGACTTAGACGAATTTGTAAAAGCATTCCTAATGGAGTTCGGAGGATAGAATGATATAATAAGATAGAGAATTAATAAGTTAAACCAAAATGCCAAAGCGGAATTGTGTTTAAAAACCCTGTTTCTATATCATCCTTTACTATAAAACCATTTTCAATATCTTTAATTTGTCTTTGTCCTTTGTTCTTGCCCCCAACCTCAAAAACCTTATCCTCAACAAAGAAATCTCCAATATTAGAAGAGAATACATTATGTCTTACTCGCATTTGATTAAGGAAAAAGGTTTCTCTAATATTACCTATATTGGATGTATCTTGAGCAAGGGAGTAAATCAAATTGGTATTATCCAAATATATTTTCTCAACCTTTCCCAACCCTCTAATTCCTTCTGTATTATTTCTTAATTGGGCAATCATTCCTGCTTCCTCAATATAAAGACAATAGTCAGCAATATTATTCCTGCTTGCAGATAAGATTTCTGCAATCTTAGTCATATTTGGTTTAAAAGGAACGCTCTTGGAGATTATTGAAAGTAATTGTTTTAGTTTTCTTCCTGTCGATATATTCATATCGGCATATATTGGAATATCAACCTCTAAGGTTTGGTTAATGATTTGTTTTAAACGTATTTCAAAATCCTCTTCTAAGGCAAAGGGATAATATCCCCTTTTAAGATAATCAGCAAAAAGGGGTAGGGGAAGTTTTAAATCCAAAGCTTCCACTTTATGATTAAGAATATCTTCCAAAGAAAAGGTTTGAATCGTTACTTTATGAAATAATTGAAGATACTCTCTAAAGGACAGACCTTGCATATTGTAAACAATAGCTCTACGACTCAAATCCGAAACGCCTTTCTTAATATCCAAAACCGAAGAGCCAGTAAACACTATTTTGAGTTCTTTATGGTAATCATATATTAGTTTCAGCTCTTTTGACCAATCCTTATATTTATGAATTTCATCAATAAATAAGTACTTGCCTCCGTGCTTAACAAATTGATCTGTTAAGTCAATTATCCTGTTATCAACAAAATAGAAATCTTCAGCACTTACGTAAAGAGCTTCATTGAGATTTAGATTTTGTTTAATATATTGTAAAACAAGAGTTGTCTTCCCAACACCTCTTGGACCAATAAGCCCAATCATACGATTTCGCCAATTAATCTCATCATACATATATCTAAGAAAACCTAAGTCAACATCATTTATTAACTTATTAGACTGTTCAAATAAATTGTCCATAACATATTATTTTTGCAAATATACAACATTTTGCACTGTGAGAGTGCGAAAAATAGCAAAAAACGCACTATGAGAGTGCGAAAAACGAGGTTTTGGTGTTTTTAGATTAAATATCCTTTATCTCTTTCTTAAGAATTGGGTGTAAAAAGTTTGGGAGGATTTCTTTTAGGGGCTTTAGAACGAACTCTCTTTCTGTAATTAGGGGATGAGGTATTTTTAGTGTTGGAGTATCTAAAATAATATCTTCGTAAAAAAGAATATCTATATCTATTGTTCTGTTCTGATAGCCTTTATGCTCTGGATTTCTTTTTCTTCCCAATTCTTTTTCAATCTTATTACATATTTCCAAAGCTTCGAAAGGAGACTTAAGAGTTTCAAAAACAGCAACAGAATTAATAAATGAATTTTCGCTTTCAAAACCCCAAGCAGGAGTTTCAATAAAAGAAGATTTATTAATCAACTCCCCAAGCTCTTCTTCCAAAAGCCCATAAGCAGAAAGAATAAACTCTTCCCTATCACCCAAATTACTACCAAAGCCTAATACAATTTTCATTCTGCAAAGATATTATTTTTTATAATCCTCTTTTAGAAAAAGCATATCTTTGCAGTTAGAAGTAAGTAGTTAAAATTATAAGCGAAAACATTTTTTGGTAATGAGTGATATTAAAAAGCTTGTTGGACAGACTGCAATTTATGGAATTCCTACAATCGTTGGAAGATTCCTGAATTATTTTCTAGTTCCATTATATACCTATACAATGGCTACTAGTAGCTATGGAGTAATCAGCGAACTTTATGCCTATATATCTTTCTTGATGGTAATACTTACCTATGGAATGGAGACAGCATTCTTTCGCTTTTCACAAACAGAAGAAAGAAAAGACATTGTCTTTAATACCTCTCTGTTATCATTGATAATATCTACCTCGCTATTTCTTGTTTTTAGTTTTATCTTTCTTTCTCCAATTTCTAACGTATTAGATTATTCCAATAACCAAAACTATATAGCCTTATTTCTTTTGATACTAGCATTGGATGCTCTTCGTGCAATCCCTTATTCTTTATTAAGAATTCAACAAAAGGCTAGACGCTTTGCATTTATAAAGAGCATGGATATTTTCTCAAATATCTTTTTTAACCTCTTCTTTTTCTTGGCTTGTCCTATGATTATGAATTCAGAGATGAGTTATCTCGTTTCATGGTTCTTTAATCCTGATGATTTAGTATTATATATATTTGTATCAAATCTATTGGCATCAACAATTGCTCTTTTGCTTCTTCTTCCTGAATATCTACAATTCAAGTTCGACTTTAATTTTAAACTATTACGAAAAATGTTAGCCTATGGATTGCCAGTAATGGTTGGAGGCTTAGCCGGAATGGTTAATGAGACCTTCGATAGAATTGCATTAAAACATATAATCACAATACCTGAAGGAATAACAGATGCTGCAGCTATTAGCAAATATAAAATGAGTCAACTTGGTATATATGGTGCGTGTTATAAGATTTCAATAATATTAGTCCTATTTATTCAAGCCTTTAAATTTGCAGCAGAACCTTTCTTTTTTTCGAAGATGAAACAAGATGATGCAAAGCAAACATATTCAAGTGTGATGCTGGTCTTTGTTCTTTTCCTTTGCTTTATATTTCTATCGGTAATTGCCTACTTAGATATCTTCAAATATTTTGTTGGAGCAAGTTATCGACAAGGATTGGTTGTTGTACCAATATTATTAATAAGTAAGATATTCCTCGGGATATATTATAATCTTGCAATATGGTATAAGGTTACCGATAAGACTAAATACGGAGCGTATATTGCATTCTATGGAGCAGCGGCAACAATACTATTTAACATCCTATTTGTTCCAAGGTTTGGATATGTTGGAGCAGCATGGACAACCCTTATCTCCTATTTTACAATTATGGTAATATGTTATCTTTACGGACAAAAGTACTACCCAATAGATTATAAGATTAAACGTTTAGCGACTTATTTCTTTGTTAGCATAGGCTTATACCTATTAATGTATTTCCTTCCAATTGAGAATATATATTTAAAACTAACACTAAACACAATCCTATTATTAAGCTTCCTAGCCCTAGCCTACAAGCTAGACATAAAAAGAATGATTAAAAAATAAAGAATAATAAGGATGAAAAGGACTATTCTATTTTTATTATTATCATTTTCTGCAATCCATGGGTTTGCTCAAGAGCATAAAATCAATATTAGTATTGATACCACCTATATTAGATTAAAGCAAATAACAAAACCTGCAATAAATATTAGTCTTAGAAATGCAGTAAAATTCAATAATAGATATTATTGTATAATTAATGAAGACCCTTTAACACAGCCAACTTGGGATAAGAATAAATTTATTATTATTTCTGACAAAGGTGATTCTATAAGAGAAGTTGAATTGTTTGATTGTTTTCTTACATCTGTCTATACTGATCTTTTTATTTATAAGGATAAAATTACTATAAAGGACTACTATACTTATAAGACTTATTATTTAGATACTATTAATTATAAATGGATAGAAACAGAAGAGGCAGATGATTTGATTTATGAAGATGAAGAATTCTATGTAACTTATATGGATTTTGGAGAATGGGGAAGTACAACATGGTTTAGGAATAAAAAGACAAATAAAGAATATGATATTGTTGGGTTTAACAAAGTTTTTAGACTAAACGGGGATTTTTATTTAATTGGTTATGGTGGTGTTAACATATTAAAGGATAGATCAAAGTTAAAGCATTGCAACGAGGAATATTATTATAATATTATTAAAGATAAACGTTCTTCTAAAAATAAGAGCAGCAATGGATCAGATAATATTCCTAAATTTGTTAAATCTTTTCAAGACACTACTTATGACCCATTTTCCTATAGTCATAATCTTAGTATAATAACCTCATTTATTACAGATAACAGATTATATCATATTTGTTCTGACTCAATTCAGAATTATATTGGATATGTAAGTAATAATAATATGATTATTGTTGATACACTTCCGAAAGATGTTGAAATGTTTAATCATGGTTACCGATGTAGAGTTCAAAAAGACAATTCTCAAATAATAAAGTTTGAACAGAAAGGGGATGAAAATCAATTTGGATTTATAGTAATTAAAGACAATAACATTAAAGTCAGATACTTTATTCATGATATTGATAGTATAAACTATATTGATAAAGAAAAATTTGACAAGGCTTTTGACTCAATCTTTAATTATATAATTAGCAATAAAGATATTACTATTTCACAAATTGATTCTCTTGAAAATATTTACGGAGGTATTGATACAAAACTTGTTTTTGGTAAAAAGAATATAGGAGATTCAAAACATAATCTGCAAGGAGGGAAAAGGTATTTTAAGATTCAAGATTCGATAATCTCTAATTACATTAATTATTTCTATACTGAAAAAGACTCATTAGTTAAAAAGGTTTATTTTGAATGGTCTATAACTCCAACTTATAAAAGGGTATATGTTGGAGTTATACCTCTTTTAGATCCTTTTATTGAACCACCTTATAAAAAAGATTTTGACATTAAGTTTAATGAGATATTAGATAAAATTACTAAGCAATTGGGCAAGCCCAAAATTGAAAAATGGACTAATTTTACTAACTATAAATGGGAAAAAGAAGGATTCTTTGATTTAGAACTTGGTTTAACAAGTTTTGAAAGAATAAGGATTTATTTAAATAAAGATTAATTACCTTACTCTATACTAAAGAAATGCAGGATAGAGGATATTATATTTGATATTTAGAATAAAAAATAAATTATATGAAAGTTAGAATTGTAAATAATTCAAAGCATCAAGCGCCAGATTACGCTACTGAGCATTCTGCTGGTATGGACCTAAGAGCAAATATCGAAGAGTCTATTATTATTAAACCATTGGAAAGAGCCATGGTTAGCACAGGGATTTTTATTGAACTACCTATTGGTTATGAGGCTCAGGTTCGTCCTCGCTCTGGTCTTGCTGCAAAGAATGGGGTAAGTGTTTTAAATTCTCCAGGGACAATTGATGCAGATTACAGGGGAGAGGTTAAGGTTATTTTAGTAAACCTTTCAAATCAAGATTTTGAGATTAAGGACGGAGAAAGAATTGCTCAAATGGTTATTGCAAAACACGAAAGAGTGGAGTGGGAAGAGGTTAATGAGCTTAATGAAACCCAAAGAGGAGAGGGTGGTTTCGGTCATACCGGAAGAGGATAAAGAATAATTTTAACAGAAATAGACTAAAACCTGCATTTTGATAACATTATGCAGGTTTTGCTGTTAAATATAGCCAACGAAATACCCTCTTGAGATTTCAATATTCCAAGCCATCAATTCAAGAGAAAACAACCATTAGTTAATTGCTCATAATTTATTTTGGATATTTGGTGTTTTTTTCGCCCTTTTTGGAAAAAAATTTGATTTAATGGGGCAAAAAATGTTTTGCCCCTACATAAATTATTTTTTATTTGATCTTTTTGTCATTTTGTTTGATATATTTTTGCAGAAACGAAGTTTATTTTCAAGTAAATAGCTGTTTTATTGGAATAGAACTTGATTCTAGAAAAATAGAATCAAATTCTATTGGCGTAGAATCTTATTCCAGAGCATGAAAACAAGGATTTTTGCCTCTAATGCGTGATTTCTATTTCTTAAAATTAACATGGAATAAAATATCTCAAACCCAATAAAATCGTATAAATAACTAAATAGAATACAATTTATTTAGAAAATTCATATCTTTGAAAACTTTTTAGGTTTGATTTATTTCTATTCCTAAAACAAAAAATATTGTTTATTAATTTTTTCGAGACATGAAACCAAGAGTAAGTATTATTATGGGAAGTACTTCTGACTTGCCAGTTATGGAAGCCGCAGCAAAGTTTTTTGACGAAATGGAGATACCATTTGAAATAAATGCTCTTTCGGCTCATAGAACTCCAAAGGAAGTAGAAGTATTTGCAACAGGGGCTCAAGAAAGAGGTATAGAGGTTATTATTGCAGCAGCAGGAATGGCAGCACATTTACCAGGAGTAATTGCAGCAATGACAACACTTCCAGTAATTGGAGTGCCAATCAAGGCTTCGCTTGATGGATTAGATGCAGCTCTTGCAATTATGCAAATGCCTCCAGGAATTCCAGTTGCAACAGTTGCAATAAATGGTTCATTAAATGCAGCAATACTTGCTTTGCAGATAATGGCAACAAATAATCCTGAGTATCAAGAAAAGATGAAGGCTTATAAAGAGACTTTGAAAGAAAAGATTGTTAAGGCAAACCAAGAATTATCTACAATAAAGTTTAAATTCAAAACAAATTAATGAAGGTAATTGGTATTACAGGAACTCTCGGAGCAGGCAAGGGAACAATAGTTGAACATCTAATTGCTAAGGGCTATGTTCACTTCTCTGCACGAGAGTTTATTATTTCTAAGATAAGAGAGAAGGGGCTTGAGGTTAATAGGGATACTATGACCTTGGTTGCAAATGAACTTAGGGAGAATCATAATGCGGCCTATATTATTGAGAGTCTCTATAATCAGGCTAAGAATTTAGGTAAGGACTGCGTAATTGAAAGCGTAAGAACTCCCGCAGAGGTAGAGTTACTTAAGAAGAATGAGGACTTCTATCTTTTTGCAGTGGATGCAGACCTTGAGCTAAGGTATTCTAGGATAAGTCTTAGAAAATCCGAAACTGATAGGGTGAGCTTTGAGAAATTTAAGGAAGATGAGTTTAGGGAAATGAATTCCACCGACCCAAATCATCAAAATATAAAGGCATGCATAGATAGAGCAGACTTTGTGTTTAAGAATAATACTACAATAGAGGATTTGATTATAGAGCTTGAGAGGGTTCTCCAAAAAATAGATAAATAATGAGTGAAGAAAAATATATACGCCCATCTTGGGATGAATACTTTATTGAATTAGCAAACGCAGCAGCAAAGAGAGCTACCTGTGATAGAGGAAGAAGTGGTTGTGTAATTGTAAAGGATAAACAAGTCTTGGTTACAGGCTATGTTGGTTCTCCTATGGGGCTTCCACATTGCGATGAGGTTGGTCATCAGTTTAAAAAGACCATGCACGAAGATGGTTCTGTGACCAATCATTGTGTAAGAACAGTTCATGCCGAACAGAATGCAATATGTCAGGCAGCAAAGAGAGGCATAGCACTAGAAGGGGCCACTCTCTATTGTAGAATGACCCCTTGTAGAGTATGTGCTATGCTTATTATTAATTGTGGAATAAAGAGAGTGGTATGCGAAAAGAAATACCATGCAGGATTGGAGTCGGAAGAGATGTTTAAACAAGCCTCAATAGAGTTAGTATTCTTCGAAGAAGAAGTCCTTCGCTACGACAAGCAATAGAAACATTATTTAAAAGCTAACTATCTTTTCTTGTTTCTTCCCTTATTGGACTTAACTTTACCTAAATTGTAACCATAATTAAATTCAATCGTTATTGGATTTTTCTTATAGTAAGCTCCATTCATGCTTAACTCCATAGGAGTTAATGCATAACCTATTCTAAGAGTAAAGTCATTCATTATAGGAAGATCTATTATTGCAGAGAGGTAATTTAGTCTATCGTTGGGTTTCCTTACATTCAAGTCTCCAAAAAAATCTAAGAATTGAGAATATTGTACTCCTATTCCTACGTTCATGACGTTTAGATTAAATGCTAATAATGCAGGTATATTTAAAAAAGAAGCGGCAGCATCGCAAATTTTCATTTCGCATTTAGGATTAATAACTCCAAAAATATTATCGGTTATGTAATAACCAACATATCCTCCTATAGAATTATTAAATGTAAATTTACTTTCTCCGGGATAATTAAAGTTTGTTCCTGCTCCTATAGAAAACCCCTTTATCCAATCTCCCTGTTGGGCTTTAGATATTGTTGAAGTGCAAAATATAATAGCTGTTATAATAATAATTTTTTTTATCATACGATTTTTATCTTACGTTTAATGTGCCGAAATTAATATACTTGCCGTCAAATCCTCCGATAGATATTTTCCCATTCTCTACCTCATTAGTTATATTTGGAGAGAAATTTAGTTCATCTTCTTCTTGAGAAAATAGAATGTCTACCTTTGGCTTTCCACTTTCGTTTATTGTTAGCATATTGCTAATTATCTTATTGCTTGAGCTTGGGAATGTAATACCTGGGTCAATAAATATCTCCCCACAAAGTTCGTCATCTTTTCTTGAGGTATTATAAATTGCGTAGAAATTATTACCTTTTGTAAAATAGAATTGTTTTTCAAACTGTCCTCCCTCGGAAGGCCATCCATTAGTAAAGCAAGTTGACTTAGATATAAGTTGATTGTATTCTATTTTGCCAATTTCAGGATTAACACATATTGCATAGAAGTTTCTATTGTAATATGTATTGTAATTTGACCTACCGGTAACAATTAGCACGTAAGTGTCTTCACAGACTACAACTAATTTACCATTTTCTAGTTGTAATATATCTTTAATTCCCCAATAAGTTCCTTTTTCTTTCTTATATTCAAAAGAAACCTTGTTGGTTAATTCTTCTTGCTCTAAGTCATAAGTAATACCTACAAACTTTATTTTATCATTAAGAGCTATATATACTTTATTTGTATCTATTACTTTTATTTCAGCATCATTTATTTCTATATCAATATCAAAAGAATTTTCTGTTCTTTCTTCTTCTGTAATTTTTGAGATTCCAACCTTGTTATGCTTGTTGTTAATATGCCTTGATAATATATAAATCTCCCCATAATTAGAAAGTTCTATATCCAAAAATGATATATCACCTCCAATCTCTGTTTCATATTTATTTGACCACATCTTCTTTAGTTCATTATCATATACATCAAATGTAAAGTATGAACCATTCTTACTATTATTATTTAAATAGCTTATAGCAAAAAGAGATTTGTCTTGGGATTGATAAAAGTTTACAGAGGCATCATCTTTCCTTGTTAGAGAATTACTTAATAATACTTTTTCGCTTTTTTGCTTAAGAGTATTCCTGTCAATCATAATACACTTAACTTCGTTCTTATCATTTCTACCATCTTCTTCAGTAAATACAACTCCTATTCCTTCTTCTGTTACAAATGTGGAAATCAAACTATGGTAAGAAATCTCGATATATTCTGGAGAAAAGTTTAGGGTATTGTTATTTTTTTTAGACATAATTCCAATTCTATCGAATCTACCCATAAAACCAGTTGCCCTATAACCATAAGAATAATAGCTTGTGCCATCAATGCTTCCAATATAATCATATACTGATGAATGGTCTTTGAGTTTAATTCTTTCACCCCAATTTATACTTTGGGAATTTACTCCAATACTAATGAAGATAAATAATAATAATAGTAGTTTTTTCATATTAGATTTGAATTAAGTTTATTCTAAAATTAAAAAGGTATTACTCCAAGGCTAATATTAACCCCAAAGAAATAATTAACCAATAAGCATTCTGCAGCATCATTCATTGGTGAAGAAGATCCTCTTAACTCGCTATATCCTTTGGTTAATAATCCGCAGCTAAGACCTGTGCCAAGAGATAAAAAATTGTTCAAGAAAACAGTCTTTCCAAATTCAATCCTAAAACCCATAGCCCAATCCTCATCAGTATAGATTTTTTCTTTTGGAAGATTATAATTATTTGTTTCAACTTCATAGAGAGAGTATGCTTTATATGTAATATAATCTATTTGAAACTTATAATAATATCCAAGAGGAGCCTTGGAGCTTGTATAGTATTTCCCGAATATACTATAGCCCTTCATATCTAAACTATTTTTTATTGGGTAATAATCAGCTTGCACATAATCATAATTTACATTAAAATCTTCATATAAATCCGAGGGTCTATACTTAATACTTTGGAATTGAAAACTTCCTCCTATTGACCAATTCTCGTCAAGTATATATTCAACTGTTGGGGAATACATTATATTAAAATCATACCAGTTCTCTGCTGAAGAACAAGGATTAACATAGGCGTTAGCGAATTTTGTGTCCATCTGAAAATGCCATCTTTTCCCTAGATAACCAGTTTGAGAAAAAGAGTTAAGACCTGAGAGTAATAATATTGAGATTATTATATATCTAATTGTTTTCATAGTTATTTCTTATTATTTAGTTTCTTTGTTTTGAAATAGCATTCATACATCTTTTGAGTTGTTTCGTCATTTGTATTCTCGTGTTCAAACTCTAGGTTTGTAGAATATATTAGTTGGTCTGTCTCCAGATTATATGTTACAAAACTAAGACTTGTTGTATATTGACCTTGGAACCACTGCACAATACTAAAAGGAAGCGTTGGCCATGAGAATGCTGAAAAACCAAGATGAAAAAATTTATAGAAAGTGTTGCGAGATGAACACTTTTCCCTTTGGTAATATACTAGATTTAAAAGAGGAGAGCCTAATTGTTTTGATAGCTCTTGCGCATCTCTGCTTTCATAGGTAAGCTGACTATATTTATTTATACTCCTCGAATAATCGTTTAATCTTGAAAGTATTTGGTAGTCAATATTTATTTCTTTTTGATACCTAGAGATAATTACTGGCTCAAATCCATTAAGCGATGATGTATTTTTTATTATTTTTTCAAGCTTAATTGTCTCTCTCTTAGAATTAGAGTTTCCTTTCTTTTCTGCATATGGTTTGAGAATAATTAGCTTTTCCTTAGTTAGTAATTTGTTGTTTGATTCTTCTTTGATTTCTGAGCTAGACTTTATTGAAGAGATTAAATTATTTGCACTCGATGCCTCTAATTCAGAAGCCAAATTCTCAAAGCATTTCACAAAACTACTATCCTTCTTTAGGTCTGCAAGCATATAATTCTCAACCTTAAAGCTCTTTTGGTTTCCAACGAGCTTGTTTTGCTTTATTTTATCATATTTCGATTTTGCCTTATTTTCATCCGCACTACTATCTATTATTGGAGTCTCACCCATTTTATAATCAGAAAACTTATTTAATGTTCCAATACTCCAATCATCTATCATTGGTTTAAGAACCTCTTTGAACATTTGTTTATAATATTTATCCTGAGGATATTTTTTTATGTTTTCCCAAGTAGAACGAATGCTCAATAAGGCAATTTCTTTCTTACTAATTTTGCGGAAAAGATTGGTTGTGAATTGTATTTCTCCTTCTGTATCTTCTGCTTTTAAATCAATATCTTGAAAACTGTCGCCAATCTTACTCATTGCAATCCCAAATAAAGAGGTAGAATTGGCAGTTTCGAGAAACTTATTATTTGGAAATTCCCTTTTAAGGATTAGAGAGTTATAATATGATTTTAAATAGTTGTCTTCAATAATTTGCTGGTTAATTGTTTCGAAACGACAAATAGAGCGAATAAAATTAAAATCTTCCTTGCTTTGAATGAAATTAGACCCATTTAAATCTCCATCTTTTTCGATAAATTTTTCCATCTCAAGTCTTCTTGACTTTAGGTTTGGGTGAGTAGAAAAGGTGTCGATGTAGTTTTCTCTTGATGCTATTGGTGTAACAGAAGTTAGAAAATAATTATCCTTAAATTTATAGTATTCTGTTTCATAAATATCACGACTAATCTTTACCTCATCAAAAGGAAGGTAGGAATATTGTAAAATATCGAATACACCATTTACTGCATCTTGGGAATAACCTGATTTCTTAAAGTAGTTTTCGTACCCTAGCCTATCACATTCAAATTCTTGTTCTCTTGAGCGAGAGTGGTATTTTAGAAAATCAGAAATATTATCAAATTCTTCTTCATCTTTTAGGTTATATCCATGTTTTTTTACGTAATGAATTAGTTCGTGAGAAATAACATATCCAAGTTCAGCTTCACTTGTTGCTTGTGCAATAAAACCTACTGTTAGAAATATATAACCTTCACTTGTAGCAAAGGCATTTGCTTGTGAGGATTTTATTATATATACCTTTATATTCTTTCTTAGCTCAGGTTCATCTGCTAATAATCTATCAACAATTTTATTTACATAATTCGAAACGGTATCTCCAAAAATAATTCTTCCAGAGAGTATAATATCTTTTATTTGTTGATTAACAATTTCTTGATGCCTATCTTTAGCCTTAATCTTTCCATTAGCAATATCTGATAATTCTTTAGGTAATGAGCCCTTTGCCTCTAAGCGAATAAAATTATTTAAACTTAATTCTTGAGAGAAAGCCGTTCCAAATAAAAATGAAACAGTTATGAATATGAACAATTTCTTCATATAGTTATTTTTAATGTGAAGTGTTAAATGGAGAGCAAAGGTAGTGAAATTTATTAAAGAAGAACAAAAATAGCCAATATTTTATAGTTAAATTAAAGTAGTATTCGAAATAATATCTTCTTAATATTAAAAAAGCCTATTACCAAAATCCTAATGGATTTAATTTTTTTATGTATCTTTGCCTACCATAGTTATTTGACAATATTGGTGATGAAAAATATTATTAAGTTCTTTTTAAGAAATATACCTCGTAAATACTTGCAACGAGTGGTTTATCTTGCTACTTCTTGTTCTAAGATTTTCTATTTAGGGAATAAGGTAGAGTGTCCAATTTGTGGCAAACACTATCGCAGATTTTTACCTTATGGATATGTAATTTCAAGAGAAAATGCACTCTGTCCAAACTGTTTATCATTAGAACGTCATCGACTCTTATGGCTATACCTTAAGGAAAAAACAAATCTATTCAAAGAGGATATAAGTTTTTTACATATTGCTCCAGAGCTTTGTTTCATCCCTCGTTTTCGAAAACAAGATAATATCAAGTATACAACAGCAGACCTTGAATCGCCATGGGCAGATATTCATCTAAATATTGAGAATATGCCAATAGAGGATAATAGCTACGATGCTCTAATGGCAAATCATATTCTTGAACATGTTGATAATCTAGATAAGGCACTTTCCGAGATAAGAAGGGTATTAAAGCCAGGAGGATGGGCAATATTAATATCTCCTATCAACCCAAAGAGAGAAACAACATATAGTGACCCAAGCATAACAAATCCAATAGAAAGAGAAAAACATTTTGGGCAAAAGGATCACGTTCGTGAGTTTGGAAAGGATTATGCTGAGGTTTTAAGAGAATCTGGATTAGAGGTTATTGAGGATAGATTTATTGAAAGTCTTGATAAGGAGATTCTGAAAAGATATGCCCTTGCCGATATTGAGAATCTAAATATCGAGAATCACGTCTTTATTTGTTTTAAGCGCTAATGAAAATAAAACTAATAGGAACAGCCTACCCATATAGGGGTGGATTAGCCTTGTATAATGAAAGGTTGATGGAGGAATTTCATAGTCAATCACATGATGTTTCTATCGATACATTTTCTCTTCAATATCCATCATTTCTATTTCCAGGCAAGAGCCAATTTGCCTCTTGGGAAAAACCATCAAAATTTCCAATTAGGAGATTAATCAATTCCGTAAATCCAATAAACTGGATATTGCAAGGAATAAGAATTAAGAGAGAAAGACCTGATATATTAATAATAAAATACTGGCTTCCATTTATGTCTCCTTGTTTTTCTACTATTGCAAGGATAGCTAAGATTAACAAACATACTAAGGTGATTTGTATAGTGGATAATATGATTCCACACGAGAAAAGATTTTTCGATAATATATTCACAAAGTATTTTGTCCCTTCGGTTGATGGATTTATTGCAATGAGCCAATCAGTTTTAGAAGATATTTCAATATTTGATAAGGTAAAACCAAGAACCCTTTCTCCACATCCACTATTCGATAATTTTGGAAAACCATTACCTAAGAAAGAGGCATTGGATTTATTAGACTTAAAGGAAGAAGATATTAACCTATTATTCTTTGGATTGATAAGAGAATATAAAGGATTGGATATATTGCTTGAGGCTCTTACAGACCAAAGACTAAAAGATTTTCCAATTAAGCTATTAGTTGCAGGAGAATTTTATGAGAACCCAGAGCCTTATTATGAAAAGATAAGAGTCTTAGGATTAGAAAAAAGAGTTAGAGTAGATGCAAAATTTATTCCAGATGATGAGGTGAAGAAATACTTCTGCTCAACCGACCTCGTTGTCCTGCCATATAAGACAGCAACTCAGAGTGGGGTAACACAAATAGGTTATCATTTCTCTAAGCCAATGCTTGTAACCAATGTTGGAGGCTTGGCAGAGATAATACCAGATAAAAGATGTGGATATGTTGCAGAGCCAAATCCAATATCCATAGCAAATTCAATACTTGAGTTTTGTGAGAAAAGACCTGACTTCTCTTTGGAGATAGAACAAGAGAAGAAAAAGTATTCTTGGTTAAGGATGACTCAGGCAATAGAAGATTTAATGACAAAAATATAATAATATGATAATTAGAAGTAAGGCACCCTTAAGAATAGGTTTGGCAGGAGGAGGAACAGATGTCTCTCCTTATTCTGATATCTATGGTGGATGTATTCTAAATGCTACCACAAGTCTATATGCATATTCTGACATAATCCCAACAGATAATAATACAATTAATTTCTACCTTCAAGACAAGGGGGAGAAATATTCATATAAGAGTGAGAAGGCTTTGCCAATAGATGGGAATATAGATCTTCTAAAGGCAATATACAATAGGATAGTTAAGGATTATAACCTTGAACCTTTGTCCTTTGACCTTCATACCTTTGTCGATGCTCCAGCAGGATCGGGATTAGGAACATCCTCTACTCTTGTTGTCTCAATAGTCGGAGCATTCTGTGAATGGCTTAGTCTTCCTTTAGGAGAATATGATATTGCAAACCTTGCCTATAGTATAGAAAGAGAAGACCTAAAATTGGCAGGAGGAAAGCAAGACCAATATGCAGCAACCTTTGGAGGATTTAATTTTATGGAGTTCTATTCCGACAATAAGGTAATTGTAAATCCACTTAGAGTAAAGAGCAAGACCTTAAACGAACTTTCAAGAAATATAGTTTTATACTATACCGAGACCTCACGTTCTTCAAGTGATATAATCCAAATGCAGCAAGAGAATGTGAAGAATAATAATACTAAGTCTTTGGAGGCGATGCATAAGATTAAGGAGCAGGCAATAATGATGAAGGAAGCTTTGCTAAGAAACGACTTAGACCAAATTGGAAATATTCTAAATATGGGATGGGAGTATAAGAAGCAAATGGCAAAGGGTATATCGACACAGCTATTCGAAGATGTATATGAAACAGCCCTTAAGGCAGGAGCCATAGGAGGGAAGATATCTGGAGCAGGAGGAGGAGGATATATATTCTTCTATTGCCCAAACAACACAAGGTATTCAGTAATAAAAGCCCTTGGGAAGTTTGGAGGCTCAGTAAGAAGATTTGAATTCACAAAGTCGGGTCTACAAACCTGGAAATCGGAATAGATGAAAATAAAGGAAGCGATAATATTAGCAGGAGGAATGGGGACAAGGCTTAGAAGCATAATAAGCGAGATACCTAAACCCTTAGCACCAATAAATGGAATTCCATTCCTAACCTATCTACTAAAATACCTAAGTAATCAAGCAGTAGAGAGAGTGATACTCTCTGTTGGTTATAAATGGGAGATGATACATGAGATATATAAGGATAGGTTCGAGGGTATGGAAATATTATATGCTATTGAACAAGAGCCTCTGGGAACAGGAGGAGCAATAACCTTGGCACTTACAAAGACTAAGGAGGATAATGTTATCATCCTAAATGGAGACTCCTTTATTAAACTTGATATTGACTCATTTTCAAACTTTCATCATACAACATCTTCCAAACTAAGCTTTGCCTTAAAGGAAATGGAAAACTTTGACCGCTATGGTATTGTAGAGATAGAAGGAGATATAATCACAGCCTTTAGAGAAAAGAGCTTTAGAGAGAAAGGGTTAATAAATGCTGGAGTATATATAGTAAAAAGAGATATTTTTGAGGGAAAGAATCTTCCAGAGAAGTTTTCCTTTGAGCAAGATTTTCTTGAAAAAGAGGTTTATAAAAGAAGTTTTTATGGTTATAAATCGCAAGGATATTTTATAGATATAGGTATTCCTGAGGATTATAAGAGAGCAGAGAAAGAACTGATTAATGAAATAAACAATTAAGAATATGGAATTTAATATACCACATGGAAAGAAGGGAGAGATGAGAGTTGTTGTTGATGAAACAAATACTGCCAAAGCCTATGGCTCAGGTCTTATTGATGTGTTTGCAACTCCAGCGATGATAGCATTAATGGAATGTACTGCACATTCAAGCATTCAAGAGTATTTACCAGATGGATATGTGACAGTAGGTACAGAGGTAAACGCAAAACATATTAAGGCAACTCCAATGAAAGATGAGGTAGTATGTAATTCGGTTCTTGAAAGTCAAGAAGGAAAGAAACTATTCTTTACCATAGAGGCATTCGACTCAAAGGGAAAGATAGGAGAGTGTAAGCACACAAGATATATTGTAGATGCTGCAAAGTTTATAGAAAAATTAAATCAATAATAATATGAGTACAGAATTAAAGAGTAATGAATTCCGAATGGTGGCAAAGACCATGTTTGGATTAGAGGATATATTAGCGAAGGAATTGGAAGATTTGGGAGCGAAGAATATTGAAAAACTTAAGAGAGCGGTTAGTTTCGATGGAGATATGGTTTTGCTTTATAAGGCAAACTATCTTTGTCGTACAGCAATATCTATACTTAAGCCAATCTATACCTTTGAGGCAAATAACGAGAAGGAACTTTACGATAATGTATATACATACAAGTGGGAGAAGCTGATTAACTCCGATGGAACTCTTTCGATAGAGCCTGTTGTGAATAGTACAATATTCACTCACTCTCTTTATGCCTCACAAAAGACTAAGGATGCAATCTGCGATAGACTAAGAAAGATGTTTTCTCAACGTCCAACAATGACTAGAGAGAATCCAGATATTATCCTTAACCTTCATATCTATGAAAACAAGGTAACCATATCTCTTGATAGTACAGGAGAGAGCCTTCATAAGAGAAATTATAGGGTAGCTACAGGTCCAGCTCCAATCAATGAGATTGTGGCAGCAGGCTTAATCAAACTTGCAGGATGGGATAGGGAATCCAATTTCTTCGACCCAATGTGTGGCTCTGGAACGATATTGATTGAAGCAGCTATGTATGCATATAATATCCCAGCTCAATATTACAGGAAGAATTTTGCCTTCACAAAATGGCCTGAGTTCTCAATGCCTGAGTGGAAAAGGATAAGAGAGGATGCAGATAAAGAAATATGTGATTTCGATTACGAGATTTGGGGTTCAGACATCTCTGGTCAAGCAATAAAGATAGCCCAAGAGAATATAGACAATGCAAAACTACATAAGGATATTTCCCTATTTAGAAATGCAATTGAGGATCAAAACCCACCTGAGGGCAAAACCCTAATTATCACCAACCCTCCTTATGGAGAAAGGTTAGATGTTGATGATATCTTCGACCTTTATGCTCTTATAGGTACAACATTTAAGAACAAGTACGCAGGAAGTACAGCATGGTTAATCACCTCTGACTTCGATGCCCTTAAATATGTTGGACTAAGACCAACACGCAGAATAGTTGTCTTTAACTCAAACCTAGAATGTAAGTTCTGCAAATACGAGATGTACGAAGGAAGCAAGAAAGCCAAGAAAAACAACTACGACAACCAAGACCCAAATGAGGCTCTATATGAATACAACGAACAATCGGATGAATTCGAAGAACCAGACGGATTGGATTTAACTCCCGATTTCGAAGAAGACAACGATTAATGCAATCTTAAATTTAAGAAATAAGATTTTAGTATTATAGAGTAAAATCCTTGTATTTGTACTCTGGAATAAGGTTCTAGCTTGCTAGAACCTTATTCTATTTTTGTAGAATAAGGAGTTATTTCCCTAAAATCTTTATTTCCAAGAAAATATACTTCGTTTCTGTGAAATTTTATCAGAGAAAAATTTATAAAGATGAGGTTTCTTTGGAAAAAGAGGAAATAAACCTTCAAAAATTGGTCAAATCAAGAAATATATTATAGATAATTAACGAACCTTTTCCTCCAACCCAATAACCCTCTTCAAATATTCAAGCTATAGCCCCTAATAAAATTGGCAATAATTAAGACCAAAACCTACATAATGTTACAAAAACAACCCAAAACCAAGATTTTAGTTAAATACAAACCCAAAAGTCAATAATATATCAAAATATATAATTATCTTTGGCGCACAAATCATTCTTGAAAGAAGAAATAATAAGATGATATTACCAAATATGAACAAGCAACGGATTTCAAATCCTAATAATATACAAGTGAGGGATTGCAAATCCCTTACGACGAGGGGTTTTATATAAGACATAGTGGTGGAAATCGAAGAGAATATACAAATGATACAAAATCAAACTACGGAAATAAATGATTATGAATAGAAAATATTATTTACACTTATTCTTAACATTGCTTCTTTTTCTAAATATAGATAAAGCTAAGGCTCAAATTGATTTAGGTTTAGATTGGAATGATCCAAGATTGTTTGATTCCGTAATGAATATTAATATTTATGATATTAACAACAATAATGTTCCTCAGATTTTGGATTTTGCAATTGATATGAGTAATTTTTTAGAGTTTTCAAATGATAATACATTAAACATATTTTATTCTATTTATATTAGAACTATTGATAATAATAAAATAAAAATATTATTATATCCAAATCAAACATCAGAAATGACATTTACTATATGTTCCCTTGGAGCAGGAAAGCTCCCAAATGGCATTTTGATATATAAAAATACAGAATTCCTTATCAATTATTGGTTAAATGATAGTATTGCTGTAGAATTTATAAATAATAATTTTAATATTACAAATAAATAATATGTTTTTAAGAAAGATCCAAAAACGCCCAAATATTTGTATAATAGTTATACAAGTGAAGGATTTAGTTTAGAGTTTGAAGTAGATTTATTTGTTAATAAAATAAGAATAATTAAAGCAGAAGTCAATCCATTTAAATTTAAAGAGTAAAATGGGGTAATGTATCAGATTGGGAGTTGTTATTGAGTGAAGAGGTGAAAACTAAAAGTGAAAAAGGGATGGATAAACAACGGATTATAAATCCTAATAATAATAGAGAGCGGAAGTATAAATACCGCTCGATTTTTCTGTGAGAGCTAATTGGGGATTACTAGGACTCTCCGAAGACAAGTTCTAAGGTGTCCTAACCTGTCCTAAGTTTTCGGTTTATATATTATATAGTATAGTTTGGATTTTATAGTAGGCTTTCGATTACTTTTGGGAAGTGTTCGTATTCTAGGTGGTGGATTTTTTCGGCTATGTCTTCTGCGGTGTCGGTTGGGAGAACTTCGCATTTGGCTTGGAAGATTATTCCTCCGTCGTCGTAGTTTTCGTTTACATAATGTATGGTTATCCCTGTTTCTTTCTCCTTGTTGTCGACTACTGCCTGATGAACGAAGTGTCCATACATTCCTTTGCCTCCAAATTTTGGTAATAGGGCAGGGTGTATATTAATAATAGTATAGTTTTGTATTAGATTTTCTGGTACAAGCCATAGAAAGCCAGCCAATACTATTATGTCTATATCTCTTTTCTTTAGTTCCTCAAGTACGTTATTGGTATTATAGAAATCGTTGCGAGAAAAGTAAATATCATCTATTCCAAGAGCTCTTGCCCTCTCTCTTACGTATGCATCTTTCTTATTTACAATTACTAATGATATTTCTACCTTGTCATTATCTTTGAAGTATTCAGCAATTCTTTGAACATTTGTTCCATTTCCTGAGGCAAAAAGGGCTAATTTTTTCATGAGTTTTCGTTTAAATCGTGGTGCAAAAATAATATTTATTCTTCGTTAATCTCTATCTTGGGATAAAAAACATCATAAATAGCCCTTTTGTTGACTCTCTTTTAGGCTTTAATTTTCAATGAGATAACTCAAAGAGAGGTGATTTTAATATCTTTTTTTTTGTCTGAATACCAAAAAAGTCGTTTCTTTGCAGTCTATTTTAATTTTTAAAAACTTATAATTATGTCTGAAATTGCAACAAAAGTAGTAGCTATCGTAGTTGATAAGCTAGGTGTTGAAGAAAGTCAAGTTACTCCAGAAGCTAGTTTCACTAGTGATTTGGGTGCAGATTCATTAGACACAGTTGAATTGATCATGGAATTAGAAAAAGAATTCTCTGTTTCTATCCCAGATGATCAAGCAGAAAAGATTACAACTGTTGGTGATGCTATTGCATACATCGAAAACGCAACAAAATAATTTCATTTCACTATGCAAATGAAGCGAGTTGTCGTAACAGGATTAGGTGCACTTACTCCAATTGGACTAAATATCCCAGATTACTGGGAAGGTTTAGTTAATGGAGTGAGTGGCGCTGCTCCTATAACCTATTTTGATCCAGAAAAAGCAAAGACAAGATTTGCTTGTGAATTGAAAGGTTTTGATGGGAGTCAATATTTCGATAGAAAAGAAATAAAGAAATATGATAAGTTTGCTCAATACGGTATCGTTTGTGCAGACCAAGCTATATTAGATTCAGGTGCAGACTTCAATACTCTTAATAAAGATAGAATTGGAGTTATTTGGGCATCAGGTATTGGCGGAATTGGAACATTCCAAAATGAGGTTAGAGATTTTATTTTAGGAGATGGCACCCTTCGTTTCTCTCCTTTCTTTATCCCTAAGATGATTGTTGATATCTGTGCTGGTCACATTTCAATTAAGCATGACTTAAGAGGACCAAACTTTGCAACCGTTTCTGCATGTGCTTCATCGGCTAATGCAATTGCTGATGCTGCTCTATATATCAAAACAGGTAAATCAGATATGATTATCTGTGGAGGTTCAGAGGCTGGTGTTGTTGAGTCGAGTGTTGGAGGTTTTGGCTCTATGCAAGCTCTTTCAACTAGAAATGATGATCCATCGACAGCTTCTCGTCCTTTCGACAAAGACAGAGATGGTTTTGTGATTGGAGAAGGAGCAGGTGCAATTGTCCTTGAAGAAATGGAACATGCCTTAGCTAGAGGAGCAAAGATATATGCAGAGCTTGTTGGTTCTGGGTTAACTGCTGATGCATACCATATGACTGCAACACATCCTGAGGGACGTGGTGCTATGATGGCTATGAAGCTTGCTTTGGAAGAGGCAGGACTTGAATTAACATCGGTAGATCATATCAATACACATGGTACTTCTACTCCAATAGGTGATATTTCAGAGCCCAAGGCTATTGCTTCTTTGTTTGGAGATCATGCAAAGAAAATCAATATTAACTCAACTAAGTCTATGACAGGTCACTTGTTAGGTGCTGCCGGAGCTATTGAGATTATTGCTACTATTCTTTCTATGCAACATAATATTGTTCCACCTACAATTAACCACTTTACTGATGATCCTGAAATTCCAGAATTGAATTTCACATTCAATAAGGCTCAAGTGAGAGAAATCAATGTTGCTCTAAGTAATACATTTGGTTTCGGTGGGCATAATGCTTGTATTGCTTTGAAAAAGTTTGTAAAATAAGAAATGTTAGACTTTGCTTATAGTTTAAGAAACTTATTTTCAAAAAAAGATAAAGAACTAAAACTGTTTCTTAAAAATATTCTTGGGTGCAAACCCAAGAATATTTCTGTTTATAGGCTTGCCCTAATTCATAAGTCTTTTATCCATAAAGATGGCAAGGGAAATAAGATGAATAATGAGAGGTTGGAATACTTGGGCGACACAGTTCTGAGTACAATTGTCGGAGATTATTTATTTAAAAAATACCCATATCAAGGAGAGGGTTTTTTAACCGAGATGCGTTCAAAGATAGTATCTCGAGCTTCTCTAAATAAACTTGCTCATAAAATAGGTTTATCTAATCATATTAAGTACTCAAAAGACAATTTCAGCCAATTTCTATCAATGGATGGAGATGCCTTTGAGGCAATTGTTGGTGCTATGTATTTAGATAAGGGCTATGATTTTACTTATAATGTAATAGCAAAGAAGATTTTTTCTATTTATTTAGATATAGATACATTGGAGAAGACCGATTGGAATTATAAGAGCAAAATTATCGATTGGGGACAAAAGACTAAACAAAAGATATCGTTTCAAGTAGTGGAGACTATAGAGACATATTCTAGAAAACAATATAAGGTTCAAGTATTTATTGATGAGGTTGGGAGTGAGACTGCAATTGACTTTTCTATTAAGGCTGCAGAACAACTAGCCGCAGAGAAGACATTTAAGAAACTACAACAAGAAAACATAATCAATGAATAATCCTCAGAGAAAACCATCATGGCTCAAAATTAAACTTCAGACAGGGGAAAACTACCCAAAGGTAAAGAAAATTGTTGAGCTAAATCAATTACATACTATTTGTTCATCAGGCAAATGCCCTAATATTGGGGAGTGTTGGAGTAAGGGTACAGCTACCTTTATGATTGCTGGAGATATTTGCACAAGAAGTTGCAAGTTTTGTGCAACTCAAACTGGAAAACCACTTCCCTTAGATAAGGATGAACCAAAGAAGATAGCTAATAGTGTTAAACTAATGGAGCTTAAACACTGCGTCATTACATCAGTTGATAGAGACGATTTGGAGGATAAGGGAGCAAATCATTGGGCAGAAACTATTAGAGAGATTAGAGCATTAAATCCAAATACTATTATTGAGGTTTTGATTCCAGATTTTGATGCAAGAGAAGATCTATTAAAAATTGTCTTTGATGCTGAGCCAGATATTCTTGGTCATAATATGGAGACAGTTAAAAGGCTATCTAATGAAGTTCGCTCACGAGCAAAATATGAGTTAAGTCTAGATGTCCTTAAACAATCTTCTCAGAGAGGACTAATTTCTAAGTCAGGAATTATGGTTGGTATTGGAGAGACAGAAGAAGAGGTCATTGAGCTTATGAAAGATCTTAGAGAAGTTGACTGTAAGTTATTTACTATAGGTCAATACCTTCAGCCAACAAAGCAAAATTTAGATTTAGTAGAATATATAAATCCAGAACAATTTGCTAAATACAAAAAAAATGGGCTTGAACTAGGGTTCGATAATATTGAATCTGGCCCACTTGTACGTTCATCATATATGGCAGAGAAGACATTTATAGAGTCAAAAATATGTAGGTAGGAAAATATCAGGTATTTTCCTCTGAATTAGAGCGAAATTTATTGCATGGTTTATTATTGATTATCAGATAATTAATAATAAACCATATTTTTTTCTATAAAAATATTTGTTCCATCGGAAAATATATAATACATTTGCAGTAAATTTCCAACGGAAAATAAAGAGAGCGGAAAATAAACTAATATAATAAAGATATAAATTATGAAACATGTTATAGTTGGTGGAGTTGCAGGAGGAGCAACAGCAGCAGCAAGAATAAGAAGAGCGGATGAATTTGCTGAAATAGTTTTACTTGAGAAGGGTAAATATATTTCTTATGCAAATTGCGGACTACCTTATTATATAGGTGGAGAAATTTCGGAAAGAGAGAAGTTGTTTCTTCAAACGCCTCAATCCTTTGGAGGAAGATTCAATATTGATGTTAGAGTCGAAAATGAAGTAATAAGTATAGATAAGGACAAGAAAGAAATTACAATTCGTAGGGCAGATAGTAGTATATATAATGAATCGTATGATAAATTATTACTTTCTCCAGGTGCTTCGCCAATACGCCCATCAATAAAAGGAATTGATTCTGAAGGAATTTTTACTCTGAGAAATGTCTCAGATACAGATAAGATTAAAAATTATATTATTGGACGAAATGTAAAGAATGCAGTAGTTGTTGGAGCAGGGTTTATTGGATTAGAGATGGCAGAGAATCTACATCATTTAGGTGCAGAAGTCTCAATTGTGGAAATGGGTAACCAAGTTATGGCTCCAATCGATTTTTCTATGGCAGCTCAAGTACATCAACATCTTATTCAAAAAGGCGTAAGGTTATTCCTAGAACAAGGCGCCGAAAGATTTGAACGTAGAGGAGATAATATTGATGTTTATCTTAGTAATGGAGAAGTAATCACAACAAATATTGTTATACTTTCTATAGGAGTTAGACCAGAAACCTCACTTGCTCAAAGTGCAGGAATTAGGATTGGGGAAATAGGTGGTATATGGGTTGATGAATTCTTACAAACATCTGTTGAAGATATTTATGCTGTTGGTGATGCTATTGAGTTTCCTCATCCAATTACAGGCAAACCTTGGTTAAACTATTTAGCAAATCCTGCAAACCGTCAAGGAAGGATTGTTGCCGATAATATGATTTTTGGGAATAAGTACAAATATGAAGGAGCTATTGGAACATCAATAGCAAAGGTATTTGACCTAACAGTTGCATCGACTGGTTTAGCTGCAAAGAAATTAAAACAATTGGGAATTTGCTATCAAAGTTCTACAACACATTCAAATTCTCATGCAGGTTATTATCCAAATGCACTTCCGTTGACTATTAAGTTAATGTTTGAACCTAAGGATGGAAGAATTTTAGGAGCTTCATCTGTAGGATATGATGGAGTTGATAAGAGAATAGATCAGATTGCCTTATTAATAAAAAAAGGTGGCACTATTTATGATTTAATAGAGATTGAACATGCTTATGCACCTCCATTCTCATCGGCAAAAGACCCACTAGCAATTGCTGGATATGTTGCTTCAAATATTATTTCAGGTATTATGCCGATTTCAACTTGGAGAGAGATTAAGGAATTAAATAGAGATGAGGCTTATATTCTTGACGTGAGAACAAAGGCAGAGTATGATATGGGAGCTATTTCAGGAGCAGTAAACATTCCTGTTGATGATTTAAGAGAAAGGATTAATGAAGTACCTATGAATAAGACTATACATATATATTGTCAGATTGGGCTTAGAGGATATTTGGCCTCAAAAATATTACTTCAAAGAGGCTATAAGGATGTTAAAAATCTTTCAGGGGGCTACAAGACTTATTCAGTAGCAACTGCTCCAATAAGTAGAATTGAGCCAAAGATAATAAAAGAAGATAGCAAAGATTTGGATGAGCAAAATATGAAGACAGAGATAAAAACTCTTAGAGTAGATGCTTGTGGTTTGCAATGCCCAGGTCCAATTATGAAACTAAAGAAAGGTATTGATGATATTTCTGAGGGCAGTAGAATCGAAATACTTTCAACCGATGCTGGGTTTGCACGTGATGCACAAGCTTGGTGTAATAGCACAGGAAATGAACTAATATCCTCAACTTCTGATAAGGGAATATATAATGTTGTAATTGAAAAGGGTTCGAAAAATTGTAATATTGTAAAGACGACTTGCGAGGATAGAGGAAAGACCTTTGTTGTATTTAGTGATGATTTAGATAAGGCACTTGCTTCGATGGTTCTTGCTAATGGAGCTGCTGCAACAGGAGAAAAAGTAACAATATTCTTTACATTTTGGGGATTAAATATTATCAAGAAAATAGATAAACCTAGTGTTGAGAAAGATTTCTTTGGAAGAATGTTCTCAATTTTAATGCCATCTAACTCTCTAAAATTAAAGCTATCTAAGATGTCAATGTTTGGAATAGGGGATAGAATGATGAGGCATCTTATGAAAAAGAAACATGTTGATTCTTTAGAATCTCTAAGAGCTCAAGCCTTAGAGAATGGAGTGGAGTTTATTGCTTGTCAAATGTCTATGGATCTAATGGGTATAAATAAAGAAGAGTTATTAGACCAAGTTACAATTGGAGGAGTGGCTACATATATGGAAAGAGCAGATAAGTCAAATGTCAATCTTTTTATCTAATTAAATATGTCAGATAATTTTGAACAAAAGGCTAAGACTTGGGATAATCCAATGCAAGTGGAGTTGACAAAGAGATTTGTTGAAAGAATTTGTGAAAGCATATTCTTATACAAAGAGGATAAAATTGCAGAGATAGGATGTGGAACTGGATTGGTAGGATTACAAATAGCTCCTATAGTTGAAGAGTTATATATGATTGATAATTCTCCTTCAATGCTCAATGTTTTGAGAGAGAAATTATCAAACTCTAATCTGACAAACGTCCAAATCGTAGAGAGTGAGTTTGAAGAGACAAATCTTAATGACCTAAGTGGTGTGATAAGTTTTTTGACGCTTCATCATATAGACTATGTACCAGAGTTTATTGATGTAATGAAAGACAAACTAAAAGATAATGGGTTTATTGCAATTGGGGATTTGATAAGTGAAGATGGTTCATTTCATGGAGAAACAAAGGTTCCATATAATGGATTTGATATTGAAATATTATCAACTATATTAGAGCAAAAAGGATTCGTTATTTTAAGGGAAAGTATATACGATATAATAGAAAAAAATGATAAGAAATATCCAGTATTTTTAATAATAGCACAAAAATGAAGAAAATAATAATTTTAGGATTAATGCTTGGAGCAACATCTATGTTTGCTTCTTGCGAGAATAAAAATAAAGATTTAGAAACAAAAATTGAAAAAATAAGTAAAAAGGAAAGTAAAATGAAAACAATACATTTAACAAAAGAAGAGTTCTTAAAGAAAGTAGTTAACTATGAGGCTAACCCAACAGAGTGGAAATATCTAGGGGATAAGCCTGCAATTATTGACTTTTATGCATCTTGGTGTGGTCCATGCAAAACAATAGCTCCAATACTTGAGGAATTGGCAGGGGAATATGAAGGAGAAATCTATATCTATAAGATAGATACAGAAAAGGAACAAGAACTAGCAGCAGCATTTGGAATTCGTTCAATACCAACATTAATATTTGCTCCAATGAATGAGCAACCTCAATTAATTCAAGGGGCAATGCCAAAGAGTGAATTTAAAAAAGCAATCGATAGCGTATTATTAAAAAAATAGTAATCATTTAAAAAGTAAATTATGAAAACACTTTGTAAAATCAGAAACATGTATCGTTCTATTGCAGAATTTGAAATTAAATTTGAAAAAGAATTTGATATATGTCTAAATGCAGGTATGTTACTTTGTAGCTTAGAGGAAAAGAAAAAACTTTCTTCAGGAGAGATTGCAAAAGACCTAGGCTTAACCTATTCTAATACTTCAAAAGTAATTAAATCAATTGAAGAAAAGGGACTGATTAAGAGAAAATTAGGTAAGGACGATAAGCGTCAAATGTATTTCACTCTAACAAAAGAGGGAGAGGATAAATTAAATAGTATAAGAATTAGTGATATTGAAATCCCAACAGAATTGATGGGGATAGTATAATCTTACTAATTAAATACGAAAATAATTAGAGATGCAATATGCAAGTAAAGAATCAAAATAATGAAGAATTCGCTAAAACAATAACGCAGGAGTCTATTCAATTAATTGATGTAAGAACAATTGAAGAATATTCAGAACTTCATATTCCTGGCTCAAAAAATATAGATGTTACAAATCATTTATTTGCCAGTAGAGTAGAGGAGTTGGATAAGACTAAACCAGTTGCAGTATATTGTAGAAGTGGACAAAGAAGCTCCATGGCTGCTGAATATTTAGCGTCAAAGGGATTCGAAGTATATAATCTATCCACAGGGATGATGTTCTGGAACGGAGCAAGAACTAGATAGTTTATATAATAGAATAAGAAAAGGCGATGTGAATTAAGTTTCAACATCGCCTTTTATATTTTAGGACTAAGAAAGGATTATTCTATTTCAAATAGAACATCATTCTTACTTACAATTTGTCCCTTTTTAATATTTATTACTTTAACTTTACCATCAACAGCTGAACATATATTATTGTCCATCTTCATTGCATGTAAAGAACATAAAGGTTCTCCTTTTTTAACCACTTGTCCTTTTTTTACAAAGACTTCGATTATTGTACCAGGTATAAATGCATAAGTTTGACCTGGGTCAATCTTAATATATAATTGACGATAATATGCTCTTTGGTCTTTATTTTCTGACATAGCCTTAAGTATTTATTGATTTACTTTTAATTTAACCCTTGAATAATTATTAAAATGGAGGAAGTCCATGTTTTTTATAAGGGTTAGTTGCTACCTTATTCTTTGTAATACTTAACGCATGAATTAAACAGTCACGAGTTTCAGCTGGTTGAATAACTGCGTCAACATATCCATAAGATGCAGCAACATAAGGGTTGGCAAACTTATCTTTATATTCTTGTATTTTTTCTTTACGCATAGCATCCTTATCTTCTGCTGCCATAATCTCACTCTTGAAGATAATATTAGCCGCTCCCTCTGGTCCCATAACAGCAATTTCAGCAGTTGGCCATGCAAAAACAAAGTCAGCTTTCAAGTGACTTGAACACATAGCTATATAACCACCACCATAAGCTTTTCTTAAGATAATAGTAATCTTTGGAACTGTTGCTTCTGAAAATGCATATAAGATTTTTGCTCCGTGACGAATAACTCCAGCATGTTCTTGATCAACACCTGGTAAGTATCCAGGAAGGTCTTCCAAAGTAACTAAAGGAATATTAAATGAATCACAGTAACGAATAAATCTTGCAGCCTTATCAGAAGAGTCACAATCTAAAACCCCAGCCTTAGCAATTGGTTGATTTGCAACAAAACCAACAGTGTCTCCGTTGATACGAGCAAAACCAATCACAATATTTGGTGCGAATAATTCATGAACTTCTAAGAATTCCGAATTATCAGATATACTCTTAATTATATTTCTAACGTCATAAGGCTTAGAAGGCTCAGTAGGGAATATTTGAGAAATCTTATAATCCTTTACTTTAGGCTTCTTTGCAGCAAATGGTTCTGCTTTCTTTGTATTATTCCAAGGAATGTAAGAGAAAAGAGTCTTGATTTGTTCAAAACATTCTAATTCACTTTCAGCGAAGAAATGAGCATTACCTGATATTTCAGCATGCACTCTTGCACCTCCAAGGTCTTCTTGAGAGATTTCCTCTCCTAGTACTGTCCTGATTACATCTGGACCAGTGATAAACATCTTGGATATTTTATCTACCACAAATACAAAGTCGGTCAAGGCAGGAGAATAAACTGCACCTCCAGCACAAGGACCAAGTATAACTGATATTTGAGGAATAACACCTGAGGCCATAGTATTGCGATAAAAAATATCACCATAACCTGCTAACGCATTAACACCTTCCTGAATACGAGCACCACCTGAGTCATTGATACCAATAATAGGAGTTTTCAATTTCATGGCGTGATCCATAATCTTGCAAATTTTCTTTGCATGCATATAACCCAAAGAACCTCCAGCAACTGTGAAGTCTTGAGCATAAATACATATTGGATAACCATTGATTGTTCCTGTGCCTGTTACAACACCATCTCCTGGAAGTATCTTTTTATCCATATCGAAGTCTTTACCTGAGTGTTGGATAAAAAGGTCATATTCATGGAAAGAACCCTCGTCTAAAAGTTCAATGATTCTTTCTCTTGCAGTGAGCTTCCCAGTCGCTTTTTGTTTCTCCATGGCTTTTTCACCACCACCTTGAAGCAAAACTTGCATTCTTGCTTTAAGCTCTTGTGTCTTACTATTAATTGACATCTTTCAATTATTTATTAAACACTAAATTTATTTTCTAGCCTGCAAAGATATATTAAAAAACTTATTGATTCCAAATTTTAACGATTAATATGCCTAGTTTAACAGGGTGTAGAAGGGGTATAAAAATCAAATGAAAAATTATAAATAGCTCAAAATTAAAACATATAGTAACAATATGGCTAATACTGCTCTTTGAAAAGAAAAAGGAGTTTTTGGGCAAAAAAAAACACTCAATTTACTTGAGTGTTTTGGGATGTGGGAGCAACAGGGTTCGAACCTGTGACCCCCTGCTTGTAAGGCAGGTGCTCTGAACCAGCTGAGCTATGCTCCCAATCGTTATTGGGTTGGTCCCGTTTTCGAGTTGCAAAGATAAGACCATTTTTTAAACTACCAAAAAAAATAACAAAAAAATAAAGTAAATTATTAATCATAGGGAGTCAATACATATCTATATGATTAAAAAATAAAGAGATGGAGTAAGAAAATAAATAAAATAATATTTGCTCTAGGTCAAGTTATTCTTCGTTTAATTTCAATTAAACAAGATGGAATTTCGCTCAAATAAGATATATTTTCAAAGAAAAGAAGATTAACTTTGCTAAGATGCACATCTCGCTATATTAAGATGCACATCTTAGCGTCTTAAGATGTGCATCTCAGCGAGCTAAGATGTGCATCTTAGCAAAATTAAATCAAGTCTTTTTGAAATTAATCCTTATTCTAATGATTTTTAATCAAATATCTATGGGTTTTTATTTGATTTATTTTCTCTTTGATTATTCTTAAGAAATTACTACTTTTGCAAGTTAATACTAATATAATATATAAAGTTCTTATTTTACGTCAAGATGGTAAAGAAATATTCAGAGTATAAGCAGTTAGACCTAACAGCAATAGGTGAACAAGTGCTTAAGAATTGGGAAGACAACAACACTTTTGAGGAAAGTTTAAAACTAAGACAAGGCAAAACTCCATATGTTTTTTATGAAGGACCTCCTTCGGCAAATGGTCAGCCAGGTATTCACCACGTAATGGCTAGAGCAATTAAGGATATTTTCTGTAGATATAAATCGCAAAAGGGATTCTATGTAACAAGAAAAGCAGGATGGGATACTCACGGATTACCTGTTGAGCTTGGAGTTGAGAAGAATTTAGGAATAACTAAGGAAGATATTGGTACAAAAATCTCTGTTGATGACTATAATAAGGCATGTAAAGAGGAGGTAATGAAGTATAAGGATATGTGGGATAGGCTTACAAAGCTTATGGGCTATTGGGTAGACTTAGAAAATCCTTATATTACTTTTAAGAATGAATATATTGAAACTCTTTGGTATTTATTAGGAGAGTTATATAAGAAAGGCTACCTTTATAAAGGATATACAATTCAACCATTTTCTCCAGCAGCAGGAACAGGACTAAGTTCTCACGAATTAAATATGCCTGGTTGCTACAAAGATGTAAAGGACACAACATGCGTTGCAATATTTAAGGTAAAGGCAGAACAGCCAAATATGAAATCTTGTCCTTTTGGACTAAACGATATTAAGCCAGAGGATTGTTCAGTTCTTGCATGGACAACTACTCCTTGGACACTTCCTTCTAATACTGCACTATGCGTTGGACCAAATATTGAATACGTATTAGTAAAGACATTTAACCCATATAGTGGAGCGCCTATAAATGTAATTCTTGGAAAGCCATTATTAAACTCTTTCTTCCCAGAGAAGAATAGCGAATTATCATTCGAAGACTATAAATTTGGAGATAAGGAAATACCATTTAAGGTATTAGCATCTTGCAAGGGCAAGGATTTAATTGGGTTAGAATATGAACAATTGCTACCTTGGGTAAACCCTGGAGAGGGAGCCTTTAGAGTAATTGGAGGAGACTTTGTAACCACAGAAGATGGTACAGGTATAGTGCATATTGCACCAACCTTTGGAGCAGATGATGATAGGGTTGCTAAACAATCAGGGGTACCACCACTAGTTATGTTCGATAAGGAAGGTAAGCGTCAACCAATGGTAGACCGTAGTGGTAAGTTCTTCAAAATTGAAGACCTTGATGAAGAATTTGTAAAGAATAATATAAATACTGATGCTTATAAGGCCTTTGCAGGGAAGTTTGTCAAGAACGCTTACGATAAAAATCTTACAGAAAAGGATATGAGCCTAGATGTAGAGATAGCAATTGCACTTAAGGAAGAAGGAAAAGCATTTAAGATAGAGAAACACACACATAATTATCCTCATTGCTGGAGAACAGATAAACCAATCCTATATTATCCAATGGATTCTTGGTTTATTCGCACAACAGCAGTAAAGGAAAGGATGATTGGATTAAACAAGACCATAAATTGGAAGCCAGAAGCAACAGGATCTGGACGCTTTGGAAACTGGTTAGAAAATCTTGTGGATTGGAATCTAAGTCGTAGCCGTTATTGGGGAACACCACTACCAATATGGAGAACAGAAGATGGATTAGAAGAAATTTGTATCTCTTCGGTTGAGCAATTAAGAAACGAGATAGATAAGAGTATCGAGGCAGGATTTATGAGCGAGAACAAATATGCTTCAAAGGACTATGAAAGTTTTGACCTTCACCGCCCATATATTGATAATGTATATCTTGTATCGAAAGAAGGAAAGAAGATGACAAGAGAAACAGACCTAATAGATGTTTGGTTTGACTCTGGTGCGATGCCTTATGCTCAACATCATTATCCATTTGATATAAATAAAGAGCAGTTACAACAATCTTTCCCAGCAGACTTTATTGCAGAGGGTGTTGACCAAACAAGAGGTTGGTTCTTTACTCTTCACGCAATAGGAACCTTAGTATTCGACTCAATAGCATTTAAGAATGTTGTTTCGAATGGATTGGTATTAGATAAGAATGGTAACAAGATGAGTAAACGTCTTGGAAATGGAGTAGATCCATTTGAAACCATAGGAAAATACGGTCCAGATGCAACACGCTGGTATATGATTTCTAACTCTCAACCTTGGGAAAATCTAAAGTTCGATATTGAAGGGGTTGATGAGATAAGAAGAAAACTATTCGGTACATTATATAATACATATAGCTTCTTTGCTCTTTATGCAAACATAGATGGATTTGCATATAAGGAAGAGAATATAAAGAATGAAGAAAGAGCAGAGATTGACCGTTGGATATTATCGGAGCTTAACTCTTTGATTGAGAATGTTGATAACTCTTATGCAGATTATGAACCTACTCGTGCAGCAAGAGCAATTCAAAACTTCGTTGATGAATATCTATCTAACTGGTATGTTCGTCTATGCCGTCGTCGTTTCTGGAAGGGAGAATATTCCTCAGACAAGATTTCTGCATATCAAACACTCTATACTTGTTTGGAAACCCTATCTCGATTAATGGCACCAATTTCTCCATTCTTTGCAGATAGATTATTTACCGATTTGAATAATGTTTCAGGAAGATTCTCAGTAAACTCAGTTCATTTAACTGATTTTCCAGAGTCTGACAAGGCTATTATTGACAAGGCTCTTGAAGAGAGGATGCAGCTTGCTCAAAAGATATGCTCAATGGTTCTTTCTCTAAGAAAGAGAAATAACCTAAAGGTTCGTCAGCCACTTCAAAAGATTATGATTCCTGCAACAAATCCAGAAATGGAGAAACAAATTCTTGCAGTAAGGGATTTAATTCTTTCGGAAGTTAACATTAAGGAAATTGAATTCTTAAGCCAAGAAAACAATGTATTAGTAAAGAAGATAAAACCTAACTTTAAACAATTAGGTGCTAAACTTGGTTCTAAGATGAAGCATGTTGCTGGAGTATTGTCAGCCTTTACGCAAGAACAAATTTCTGAGATTGAAAACAATGGAAGTATCTTTGTAGAGATTGAGTCAGAAAATATTGAGCTTTCAATCTCCGATGTGGAAATAGTAACACAAGATATACCAGGTTGGGTTGTAATGAATGAAGGAGTCTTGACGGTAGCATTAGATACAACAGTAACTGAGTCGCTTCGTAAGGAATGTATTGCAAGAGAGCTTGTAAATAGAATCCAAAACATAAGAAAAGAACAAAACTTTGAGGTTACAGATAATATAATAGTAGAGATTGAATATAACTCTTTGTTGGAGGAAGCTCTTGCAGAGCACCAAGACTATATAATGGGAGAAACTCTAACTAAGGAACTTTCTTTAGTAAAGCATGGAGATATTTCTATTATTATGGGAGATCAAAACACAGAACCAATCTCTAAGATAGATATTATTGAAGGGATAGAATTAGATATAAATATCAGAAAAGTATAAATTTCTCTAAGAAATAAACAAATAGATTATGGCAAAAGAAAATTCAATCGACGCTGCTAAGCTTGAGAAGCTAAAAGTGTTACAGTCAACAATCGATAAGATTGAAAAGAATTATGGCAAAGGTTCTATCATGAAGCTTGGCGACAAAGCAGTTTCTGAAGTTGAATATATTTCTACAGGTTCAATCTCTTTAGATGTTGCCTTAGGAATAGGTGGATACCCAAAGGGTAGAGTTGTTGAAATTTACGGACCAGAAAGTTCAGGTAAAACAACATTAGCAATTCATGCAATTGCTGAGGCTCAAGCCAAAGGAGGTATTGCCGCTTTCATCGATGCTGAACATGCTTTTGATAGTACTTATGCTCAAAAGTTAGGCGTTGATGTTCAAAATCTATTTATTTCTCAGCCCGATAATGGAGAACAAGCATTAGAGATCACAGACAACTTGATTCGTTCAGGAGCTATTGATATAATTGTTATTGACTCTGTTGCAGCTCTTACTCCTAAGAGTGAGATAGATGGAGAAATGGGAGATAGTAAGATGGGGCTTCAAGCTCGTTTAATGTCTCAAGCTCTAAGAAAGCTAACCTCTACAATAAGCAAGACAAACTGTTGCTGCATATTTATTAATCAGTTAAGAGATAAAATAGGAGTAATGTTTGGCTCACCTGAAACAACAACAGGGGGTAATGCACTTAAATTCTATTCATCTGTTCGTTTGGATATTCGTCGTATTCAAGCAATAAAGGACGGAGACCAAAACGTTGGAAACCGTGTTAGAGTAAAGGTTGTTAAGAATAAGGTTGCACCACCTTTCCGCCAAGTTGAATTTGATTTAATGTTTGGACAAGGTATTTCAAAGGTTGGAGAAATAGTAGACCTAGGTGTTGAAAAAGGTGTAATCAAAAAGAGTGGTTCTTGGTTTTCTTATGGAGAGACAAAACTTGGTCAAGGAAGAGATGGAGTTAAACAACTTTTAATTGATAATGAAGAACTAAGTGCAGAGTTAGAATCTCAAATTCGCCATGCAATAAAAGAAGAAGCAAAAGATTAATGAAGATAAGTATCCAACAATTAAATCCCAAAGCATTAGGATTCGAAAAGAATAAAGAGCTTATTCTTTCCAAAATAAAAGAATCAAATAATGATGTTTTAAATGTATTTCCAGAATCAGCCATTAGTGGAATGCCACTAATGAGCGCAATAGAATATGAAGATACATATATCAATTCTGCACTCTTATGTGAAGAAATATGTCAAACAAATAAGGATATAATACTTGGTACTCCAATAAAAATAGAAGACAATAGATTTAATTCTATTGTCTTTTTTTCAAAAGGAGAGGTTATAGGATTATCTACTAAGAAAAACTTAGGAGACTTTGATATTGGCTTTGACTCAGGAAGTGGAATTGAGACTATAGTATATAATGGTAAGAGTATTGGATTTGGTTTTGAAGAAGACTTAGAAGAGTTTGCTTTGTTGGGCAATAGAGTAGATATTCTGATAATTTGTTCAAATATTGTCTTTGAATTAGATTATCAGCAGCCTTTATATTCTAAGCTTATTCCAATTGTAAGGAAAATGGATACAACTCTTATCTTTGTAAATAGATTTGGTGCAGAGGGAGGATATTTATTTGCAGGAGAAAGCTTTGTAATAAACAAAAGAGGAGAGATATGTTCTATGCTCCCTTTGTTTGAAGATAGTAGTTCTCAGATAGAAACAGATAACCTAAAGTTACAATATCAGAACCCATTGCCAAGAATGGAAAGACTCTATATGGCTTTGGTTTTTGCACTTAGAGAATATTTCTCTAAGAATGGAATAAAGAAAGCAGTCTTAGGACTCTCAGGAGGAATTGATTCAGCCTTGGTTGTTGTTATAGCAGCTAGTGCCCTTGGGAAAGAAAATGTCGTTGGCGTTTTAATGCCTTCGGAGTTCTCTTCCGAACATTCAATTGAGGATGCACTTTGCTCGGCAAAGAATCTAGGTATTGAGCACCATATTGTACCAATAAAGAATAGCTTTGATGTAATGAGTTCAGAACTTATGACTCATCTCCCAAGTGATTTCGATTTGGCTGAGGAGAATCTTCAAAGTCGTTTGCGTTGTGTAACACTTATGTGGTTTGCAAATAAATTATGTGCCGCCCTTCTAAATACAACAAATAAATCTGAGGCAGCAGTAGGATATGGAACTCTTTATGGTGACACCTCTGGAGCAATTTCTGTTCTTGGAGATGTTTATAAGACCGAGGTATGGGAGCTTGCAAAATGGATAAACAGAAATAATGAGTTAATACCTTATAACTCTATTCACAAAGCACCATCTGCGGAACTAAGACCTGGACAAAAAGACTCCGATTCTCTTCCTGATTACGATATACTCGATAGTATTTTATTAGAGCATTTAGAAAACAGAAAAGGCTTGGAAGAGATTATTCTTGAGACTGGTCACCCTAGAGAGATAGTAGAAAAAGTTTTAAGACTAATAAGAATAAATGAATGGAAACGCCGCCAATGCCCAAGCGCAGTAAAGGTTACAAAATATTGTTTTGGTTTAGATAGAAAATATCCAATAAGTTAGATATATGAGCGATAGTATAAAGCACGAATGTGGAATAGCAATGCTTAGGCTAAGAAAGCCTTTGGAGTATTACGAAAAGAAGTATGGGTCGAAGTATTGGGCTTTGAATAGGATGTATCTCTTGATGGAGAAGCAGCATAATAGAGGTCAAGATGGAGCAGGCTTGGCTAATATCAAATTCAATACTCCAGCAGGAGAGCAATTTATACATATTGCAAAATCGAATAGCTCTAAGCCTATCCAAGATGTTTTTGCTCAAGCCTTCAAAGGGGATGATTTTGTTGGAGAGCTTTACCTTGGGCATCTTCGTTATGGAACCTTTGGAAAGAATGAACTTGAAAATCTTCATCCATTCCTTCGCCAGAGTAATTGGCGCTCAAGGAGTCTTGTGCTTGCAGGAAACTTTAATCTAACCAATATCGACGAGTTATTGGACAAACTTATGGAACTAGGGCAACACCCTGTAAAGACTGCCGATACTGCAATTATTCTGGAGAAGTTAGGTAGCTTTGTCGATAGGGAAGTTGAGAAAGTCTTCAAATCTTATAAACTTAAAGGATATAATAACTCTGAAATATCGAAACTTGTTGAAGAGGAATTAGATATTCAAAACATATTAGTAAGAGCAGCCAAACGTTGGGATGGAGGTTATGTGATGGGAGGAATGTTAGGACATGGCGATGCTTTTGTGCTTAGGGATGAGAATGGAATAAGACCTTGTTTCTATTATTATAATGATGAGATAGCAGTAATAACATCAGAAAGGCCAGTGATACAGACAGCCTTTAATGTAAAGATAAATGATGTAAAGGAACTTGAACCTGGTCATGCCATTATCATTAAAAGAAATGGAGAGGTAGCGATAAAGAAGGTTAAAGAGCCATCGGCAAATCCTCAAAAATGTTCCTTCGAGAGAATTTATTTCTCGCGAGGTACCGATTCAGATATTTATAGAGAAAGAAAGGCTTTGGGATGGAACCTAAGAGAAGATGTTCTAAAGGCAATAGACTATGATCTCAAGAATACAGTTATATCATATATTCCAAATACAGCCTCAGTTGCCTTTCAAGGTCTTGCTCAATCACTTAACGAATATGTAGACAACAAGAGAATAGAGGAGATACTTCAAAACAAGAATGAGTTAACAGAGGATAAACTGAAAGAGATTTTCTCACTTGCACCACGAAGAGAATATATTGCGGTGAAGGATGTTAAGATGAGAACCTTTATCACAAACGATGACGAGAGAGATCATATGGTTGCCCATGTTTATGATGTAACTTATGGACAAGTAAGAAATGATATAGACAATCTAGTAGTCCTTGACGACAGTATAGTTAGAGGCACAACCCTAAAGCAAAGCATAATACGTATCCTTGATAGGCTACACCCTAAGAAGATAATCATTGCATCTTCTGCACCACAGATTCGTTACCCTGATTGTTATGGGATAGATATGTCGAGAATGGGAGACTTTATCGCCTTCAATGCCGCAATAAACCTATTGAAAGAAAAGGGAATGCAGAATGTAATCGATGAGGTTTATCGCAAATCAAAGGCACAAGAAAACCTTCCAAAAGAAGTGATAGTAAACCATGTAAAGGAAATCTATGCAAATCTATCGACCGAAGAAATATCCAAAAAGATAACCTCCTTACTAACTCCAGAGGACTGTGTTGCAGAAATAGAAATAGTTTACCAAACTCTAGAAGGCTTACGCCAAGCCTGCCCAGACCATAGGGGCGATTGGTATTTCTCAGGCAATTACCCAACCCCAGGAGGAAACAAAGTAGTAAACCAAGCCTTCATAAACTACTACGAAGGAAACAACAAAAGAGCCTATTAACTAGGCTTTTTTTGTTGATTAAGTAAGAGAATACCTGTTAAGTTTAGAGTATTTATTGATATAATTGTATTATTTATATTAATATACCAATATTCTTACGAAAAATTTCACTAATTTCTTTGTATATAAAAAATATTTTCTATATTTGCCAAGCTTTTACTGACAAGAAATGAAAGAACAAATAAAGCAAATATTCAAAAAGCAATATTCAAAGACAATCCAATCCTTGAATAAACTACTTATTTTCTCCCTACAACACACACACACACACACACACACACACACACACACACACAGGATTCAGCAAGTTACAAAATATTTAATATATTTAAACTATCCTTTAATCCTAAAGGGTATTATCATTACAAATTTTATTCACTCAAAGGAGTGTTTTACCTATGTAAGACTAATCTAGCACCCAATTGGCGTTTCTATAATTAGAATAACGCCCACCAAACCGAACTTTATTTTTTTGTATAAAGTAAAAATCAACAGAAAACTTTGTCTCTGTTCAAAGTAAACCAACAGAGAAATTTTAAATTTAATTTTTATTACTATGTATAAAAACATATATAAATCAATTTTAGCTGCTGCATTAGTAGCATTAGTAATAACATCATGTACCGACGAGGCAGATGTATTGGACAATACACCAATAAAAAATAAAAAAACATTAACACAGCCAACTATCGAAAGACCTTACCCTGGTTATGAAGAATCAGATATGTCTTCAAGTGAAGCAATTCAATTAGTTTCAAGATTCGATAAAGCAATGAAAGGAGATACAACAATATCCTCAATAGATATTACAAATGCTGTATCTGCTCTTGAAACATTTTTTAATTATGGAGTAGTTGCAAAACAAGAAATAGTAGATACAACTACCTATTATACTGGTTCTACTTTTCAATTCGAAGTAAATATTGATGGACAAGGAAATATTAATGGAGCAGAATTAGTTGATGCTTATACTACATTCTTAAACAATTTCCTACAACAAATGAATGGTAAATATTTACAATTCTCTGATTTATTTGTAAAAGCAGTAGGCAACGGAAAAGTAATGTTTGGGTTAGAAATCCCAACTTTTACCGTATATGATAGAATAGTATGGGAACCTCATAAATGTAAAGTATTAAATTCACCAGATGGACCATTTGATATACCTTTAGGAGCAACTATTAATTGGACATATCAGTATAATACATATGGAACATATGTAGATCAAGCAAGATTATCAGAGTTATGCTCAACATATGAAGACGGATTTATGTGTAATATAGAAACCCAACTTTATGGATATTTCGATACTTATAAATTTGCACAATCAGCTTTGGGGGATCCATTTATAGTAACTAGAGATGATATGATAGATTATTATTTACCAAATGCAATAATAAAATCATGGGAACTTAATCCTAGTAACCCTTATAATAGCAATAATAATATAAAAATTGTAGATTTACTATTTTCGAACTTATTTTTTAAAATTGGAGATGCTTTAAATGCATATTCATATGTTACTAAGAAAAGACATGGAATTTATGTTGATAATCCATATTGGTTATCATTAGATAATATCCTATTTGTAGGAATTTAATTAATATGGATATTGTCCGTCTCTAATCATTTATTAAAAGAAGTAAATTCTTAGAGACGGACAGTTTTAAAAACAATTTTTTATGAAAAAACAAATAGGTTTTATAGTTCTATTTTTAATCCCTTTTGCAATTAACGCACAAATTGGAGATACTGTAATTACACGCAACAACGAAAAGGTATACAAATTTGATTCGACTAAGTATTATCCAAAGATATTTCATGACTATGATGATTATGATAATAACTGGGTTACCCTAATAAATAGAGGGACTAATAATGATCTTGATATTTATAAGCTTGATAATAATTTGAATATTTTAGATTCACTAAAGACAGCTACACAAAATCTATCTATTAAATTGAATAATAAATTATATGGGATTGATAACCATACTTATAAGTATACTAATAACAATATATTTATAGATACAATTACTTTTTTTTGTTATGATATAAATGGGAATCAATTAATAAGGAAAATTATTGGTACTTATGATAGTGATACCCTTAAATTTGAGAGCTTAAATTCTATTGTTTTCTTTACAAAAGAAAAACAATTTTTAATAATACAAAACAATTATACTTATTCACCTATTCTTTATTCAAAGTTAATGATAATAGATACATTAGGGAATATACTAAAAACAAAAATTCATAAATTCGAAGAATATTCGGGTGTAGAAATAGTTGAGACGGACAGTAATTATGAGTTATTAAGCAATATTCATTATGATAAAATGTATACAAAAATATTTAGCTTAGATAAAAATAACTTAGAAATTATAGATACTATAGATGGGTTTGATTCAGAAATAGCAAATACGAATCTATATAATATTAATGATTCAACCTTTGTTACTATTGGAAGCTATGATGAAGGCTATGATGAGATGCAAACGCAAATTAAAATAGTAAACAGACATACATTAAAATGCAAGACTATAAAATTTCCTATAGATATTAAAAATCAAGTTGATTTTGCTTGTTTTCTCCCAGAGTTTTCGAAGAAATTAGACTATATAAACACAGACTCTATATATTATGTTTGCTATTCATTTAAGGACACAATATATAATAGAGTTATCAACCCTATGAATAGTAAATACCAAATATTAAGGATAATAAACTTTAATATTAATGGAGATTTAAATTATGACTATGCATATGGCTTTGATACTACCACATGGAAACAAGTAAATGGGATAAAGGCAACAACAGACGGAGGTTTAATTATAGCTGTTGAGACACTTAAAGAAGGATATTTGATTAAGTTTATGCCTAATGGTTTTGTTGGGCTTAGTAATGTTGAGAGTGGGGAGAGGGCTAGTTTGAGGGTTTATCCTAATCCGGCTAAGGATTTTGTTTTGGTGGATATTGAGGCTGATAGGTTTGATAAGGCTGATATTGAGATTTATGATTTGAATGGTAGAATGGTTAAGAGTAGTAGGCTTTCGGCTAAGGTTGGAAATAGGATTGATGTTTCGGACTTGAAGGCTGGGGTTTATTCTTATAGAGTTGTGCTTAATGGTAAAGGCGTTAGCGGGAAGATTGTTATTGGAGAATAGGATTTTTTATAGTGAAAAGGTAAGAGTGAAGAGAGAAAAGTGGGGAACTAAAAGTGAAAAGTTAAGAGTGAAAAGTGAAAAGGTGGGAACTTTTTGGATTTAGTTCCTCATATTTTGGATTTTTCTAAAGACTTTTAGGGTCAAAAAGGGGCTTTTTATAGTACAAAAAGCGGCTTTTTGAGGTATAAAAGGTGGCTTTTTATGGTGTAAAAAGGGGCTTTTTAGGGTGATTTATCAATGATATTTTTTATAAAGTCAAAGACATTTATTATAAAAACAAAGCAATTTACTTATTATGGCAATAAGATTTTTCAAATTTAGGATTAAAGTTTCGATAAATGGCGAAGTCAAGGATAAATATGTTCCGAGGATTCAACTTCAAAGTGAGGTTGGATTTGACCAGATTGCTGAGATTGTCGAGAAAAAAAGTACTATGAGTAGGGGTGATCTTTTGGGCGTTTTGGCTGAGATAGAGACTGCCGTGCTTTGGATGGTGGAGAATGGACATCCCGTTAAGCTGAATTTATTGGGTTCTTTTTTCCCAGCCATTGAGGCTATGGCGGTGGATAGCCCCGAAGAGGTGACGGCAAAGACAATAAAGAGATTTAAGTGTATTTATAAACCCTCGATTTATCTTAAGAAAAGGTTTAAGAATGTTGATTTTTCGCTTGTAGATAATGTGGTTAAAGAGGTGAAATATAAGAGAGATAAATAAAACATTTTGCTGCTTTTTGTGGCAAAGAAATTTAATAGATTTATTAACACAACAAATTATGAAATTTAAGAAAACAAAAAAGGACATTCACGTCGGATATAATCCGGGTGAGAAGTATTTGGCTCAACTAGTCAAATATGAGACAATTAGCTTTAAGACCATGGCTCAGATGATAGAGAAATCGAGCACTGTAAGCAGGGGTGATATTATGAATGTTATGGATTCCATGATGGCTCAGACCCTGTTTATGCTTAAGGCTGGTCATCCTGTTAAGTATGATGGTTTTGGAACCTTCCACATTAAGACCAAGGTTAAGGCTATGAATACTCCAGAAGAGGTTACGGCAAGCACAATTGAGAGTATTGCAATTAGTTTCCTTCCCGATAAAGAAGCAAGAGACGATATGAAAACGGTTTCAATCAGTATCGATGATATAGAAGAAATAGTACCACCTGTTACTCCTTAATTGATAAGTTGAAAAAAGTAAATTAAAAAAAGCTCTCCCAAATAGGAGAGCTTTTTGCTTTATTTTGTTTTCGTTACTTTATTTCGCTACCTAGTTTTAAATGAAAACAAATTATGTGACATTTATAACCTTTTTATATTTATTTCATAAATATGTTTATAATCAAAAATTTTATTTATATTTGCGTCTTTTCTAATTTATTTGGTTCAATTTAACCTGATTAGAAAATCAAATTTATTAATTAATTAAATATTTATTATGAAAAAAACATTTAGATTATTATTTTTTATTCTTCCACTTTTTATCCTCTCATGTACTAATGAGGAGGAAGTTGGCACAGGAAGTTCTTCTTCTCTTAAGAGTACAGGCTCCAACGATGAAATTATTTTAGGAGTACATTATCCAAATCCTTATTCTCTTACTAATATGTTAGCTTCATATAATGACTTAGTGAATACAGGTCAGATTGGAGGAAACTTTCAGGTTCAATTAACCGATTTATATGTTCGTTTTTTGCCTTCTGATTCAACTCAATTAAATTTTTTGAATGAAAGTGGATTGGAATTATTTGATTATCCTATGGATTATGAAATTGTTAAAGAGGGAACATATTATCATGACCCGTCAATCCCTGCTGATCAAATTACATGGCTTTATACCACGGTGCCTGCTGGTTATAATTTTAATCAATCAATAACATATCAGATTTTGGATAGCTGTTTTATTCCAGTGGATAATTCAGAGGATAAGATTGCAAGTGAATATGATATTCTTGAACAACATTCTTTTGCTCGTCTAGGTTTATTAGAGATATTTAGACCTGAAGAGAGTGATGCAAAAGGATGGTTTACTGGCTATAGACCAAAGGGAATTTTTAAGGTGGAAGATAGTGAAATTACAACTCCAGGTTTAGTTCCTGTAAAGGGAGTGAAGGTTAAGTGTAATATTATAGTTAAATGGGCATCGGCATATACAAATGCCAACGGAGAATATACTATGAATAGAAAATTCTCTATCAATCCTCTCTATTCGGTACGTTTCGTAAATAATAGGGATTTCACAATTTGGACGCATTTTAATCCTTTTTGTCCTGCTCTACATTTTATAGGGAAGAAGAGTAGAAAGGGATATAATATTAATATTTACAAGACCTCATGTGTTTGGGATTTGGCTACAATCAATAATGCCGCTTATGAATATTATGAGAATTTATGCACTGGAGCTAATGCGATTACTGCACCACCATCAAAACTTAAGATTTTGGCAGTTAGAGGACATGATGCAAGTTGTGCAGGTATGTTTAGAAGGATTGATCATCTCCTATATTTTAATGGGAATAGTTCATTTGGAGATTTTATGGTTAATTTTTTTGCCGCAGTTCCAACAAATCTTTTGTTCCATTTGGCAAAATATGCTTTGCCTGACATAATAATTGGTACGGGTACAAATTCCTCTCATATAATATCTGAAGACACATATCATGAATTAGCACATGCTAGTCATTTTTCTAAGGTTGGAAGTGATTTTTGGGCAGATTATATTAACTATATAATAACTTATGGGGCATATGGGTCACAATCTTCTAATAAATCAGGTATTTGTGGTGTTGGAGAAATGTGGGGATTTGGTATAGGATATATGAATGGATATGAAAAATATAATACAATCCCTATTCTATCTGGAGAGTGGTTCTCCCCAAATATTGTATCTGATTTGATTATAGGTGGGGTGCTAACAAAAAAACAAATCTTTGATTGTTTGGAGTATCAAATTAACAGTCATCAGAAATTAAAGGAAAAGCTAATATTAGCATATCCAACAAAGTCAGCAGAAATTTCAGAAATATTTAGTATACATGAATTCTAAAATAAATAAAATAGGAGTATTACTAATAATAGTAATCTTCTTTTCATCTTGTACTTATTTCTTAGATTCGTTCTGCGGTGAATCCGAGAATGATACTAATATTGTGACTTTCAAGATGAAAAATTTGACTGGTGAGCAGTTAATACTTAAATCTAAGATTAATCTTTGTTGCACAAATTGTTCATATCAAGAAGAAGGATTTCATAAGATGATTATTGAGCCTGATAGTAATATGGTGATATCTAGAGTAAGAGTAAGCGACAAAATCAAAGATTGCTTGTTTAATGTATTAGGTTACATTAAATATAATTATGATACAGTGTTTATTTATTCTAAGGATAATGTATTATTAAAGACTTGGGCAGAGCAAGATAAAGACAAGGAAGGAGTTCAGTTTTTTAATCAAAATTCATGGAGTAAATATACTTGGACTAAGGATGATTCGTATCATATATATACGGATTATACATTTGATTTAAAGCCAGAGGATATTAATAAATAGATAAAGGGAAGCATTTGCTTCCCTTTTGTTTTATAATCTATTGCTTTATTTATTTTTCTTTTACTGGGTAGTCTATGGAGTAGTGTAGTCCTAGACTTTCTTTTCTTGCCATTGCCATCTTGATAATTAGATAGGCATTGGCTATTAGATTTCTTAGTTCGCAGAGTCTTGGTGTTAGCACAGAACGATTATAGAGTTCTTCGGTTTCCCTATATATTAATCCTATTCTATCGAAGGCGCGCTTTAGCCTTAGGTCGGAACGAACAATGCCTACATAGTTTGACATTATTTGTTGAAGTTCCTTTACTGATTGTGAAATCAACACCATTTCCTCATTGAGTACCATACCCTCTGCATCCCAGTCTGGGACGTTTTGGTTTATCTTTACCTTAGATAGTTTTGCTATTGAGTTAATTGCTGCTCTGTTTGAGAATACTAATGATTCAAGGAGAGAGTTCGATGCCAAACGATTTGCTCCATGAAGCCCTGTGCAGGAGCATTCTCCCGAAGCGTATAGATTTTTTATTGTAGTTTGTGCATTTTCGTCAACAACAACACCTCCACATGAATAGTGTGCCGCAGGAACAACAGGAATCATATCCTTGGTTATGTTTATACCTATCTCTAAGCATTTGGCATAAATATTTGGGAAATGATTCATTATCTCAGCCTTGTCAATTCCTCTGCAATCTAAGTAAACATGGTCTTCACCTCTTTGTTTCATTTCTTTATCGATTGCTCTGGCTACAATATCTCTTGGTGCAAGTGAGCCTCTTTGGTCATATTTATGCATAAAAGGCTCTCCGTCCATTGTCTTAAGTATTCCTCCTGCACCTCGCATAGCTTCGGTTATTAGGAAGGACGGTTTTTCCAAAGGATTAAATAATGAGGTAGGGTGAAATTGCACAAATTCCATATCGGCTAGTTTGGCCTTAGCTCTATGACATATTGCTTGCCCATCTCCTGTTGAAACCAAGGGATTGGTTGTTGTATTATATACGTTACCATTACCTCCTGTTGCAAGAAGTGTGAATTTAGCAAGATATGTATCTATTGTATTGTCGTTTTGATTCAAAACATAGGCACCATAACACTCAACATCGTTTCTAGATTTATTTACTATCTCTCCCAAATGATGTTGAGTAATGAGGTCAACCGTGTATTGATTTTCTTTTATTGTAATGTTTGGATGATTTCTTGCTCTATCGAGTAGTGCACGTTCAATCTCGAAGCCTGTATTATCTTGGTGGTGAAGTATTCGAAACTCAGAATGCCCTCCTTCTTTTGCAAGGTCATAGTCTCCAGAGACTTTTTTGTCGAAGTTTGTACCCCATTCAATAAGTTCCTTTATTCTATCTGTACTTTCGGTAATAGTAATTCGAACACTATTCTCGTTGCAATGTCCTGCCCCAGCTATTAATGTATCCTTAATATGTTTCTCATAAGAGTCGGGAGAATACATTACTGCGGCAATTCCACCTTGAGCATATTTTGTACTACTCTCCGATGCATCTGCCTTTGTAATTATACAAACCTTACCGTGCTGAGCTACGTTTAAGGCAAAGCTTAGTCCAGCTATACCCGAACCCAAAACAAGATAATCAATCTCGTATCTCATTATATTACTCGTTTAATGCTTCTGCACCTGAGCAGATCTCAATAATTTCGTTTGTGATTGCAGCTTGTCGAGCCTTGTTGTATGATAATTTAAGTTCTTTCAATAAACCTTGTGCATTATCTGTAGCCTTATGCATAGCAGTCATTCTCGCTCCATGCTCTGAGGCAAAACTGTCGATAAAACATTTGAATAATTGATTTTTAAGAGCTTGAGGAATAATGCTTTCTTTTAGAATGTCAACAGAAGGTTCAAAGATAAGATTCCCCTCGCTAGATGATTTCTTGTCTTTTTGTTTAGTTGGAGTTTGTATAGGAAGAAATATTTCGTCGGTAACAATCTGAGATGCAGAATTCTTAAACTGATTATAAATTATCTCAATCTGAGAATAGTTACCAGTCTTGAATTTATTCATCAAGTCTTCTGCAATTTTGTTGATATGTTCAAAGTCTAGATTATCCCAAATACTATCACCATCTCCAGCGAACTCAATACCTTTCTGTTTGCGGAAAAACTCTGTACTCTTTCTACCAAAGCTAAGAATGTCAACCTTTATATATTTATCTTGCTTATATATTTCTTCGACTCTTTTCTTTGTTGCCTTAATAATATTTGCATTAAATCCACCACATAAACCTTTGTTAGAAGTCAAAACAACTAACAAAACCTTATCTAATTTTTTCTTTTTACCATAGTCGCTATCAGATAAATCCGTATCATCGCCCATGATCTTACTAATAATCTCAGAAAGCAAAGCAGAATAAGGTCTTAAAGCAATAATAGAGTTTTGAGCTCTACGTAGTTTTGAAGCAGAAACCATCTTCATCGCAGAAGTAATCTGCATGGTAGAACCAACAGAAGCAATTCGATTTCTAACTTCTTTTAAATTTGCCATCTATATAGTTATTAACTATTTGATTAATCTATTAACTAATATTTCAGCAGAGGATTTTAAAACAGCAACCATATCATCCTCAAGCTTGCCACTACGAATGCCATCTAAAACATCTTTATGATTATGTTCTAAATAGAAAATATAATCTTTCTCGAACTGTTGAATCTTATTAACAGGTAAATTATGTAACCAACCCTTTGTACCACAACAAATAATAGCTATTTGATGCTCAACCTTCATTGGTGAATATTGAGGCTGTTTTAATATCTCAACATTTCTTTTACCCTTTTCAATAACAATCTTAGTAGTTGCATCAAGGTCAGAACTAAATTTTGAGAAAGCCTCCAACTCACGATATTGAGCTTGGTCTAGTTTTAAAGTACCAGAAACCTTCTTCATTGATTTAATTTGAGCATTACCTCCAACTCGTGATACAGAAATACCAACATTGATAGCAGGACGAATCCCTGAATTAAACAGGTTGTTTTCTAAGAAAATTTGACCATCTGTAATAGAAATAACATTAGTTGGAATATATGCAGAAACGTCTCCAGCTTGAGTTTCGATAATAGGTAGAGCAGTTAAAGAACCACCACCTTTTACCTTATGCTTCAAACATTCAGGAAGGTCATTCATATTTCTTGCAACTTCATCTTCTTTGATAATCTTTGCAGCACGTTCCAATAATCTTGAGTGAAGATAGAATACGTCTCCAGGATATGCCTCACGACCAGGAGGACGACGAAGTAATAACGACACTTCACGATAAGCAACAGCTTGTTTAGATAAGTCATCATAAATAACTAATGCTGCACGACCTGTGTCACGGAAATACTCTCCAATTGCAGCTCCAGCAAAAGGAGCATAGAATTGCATTGCAGCAGAGTCAGAAGCAGTTGCAGCTAAAACAATAGTATAAGCCATAGCTCCTTTTTCTTCTAATGTTCTAACAATATTTGCAACTGTAGAACCTTTTTGACCACAAGCTACATATATACAATATACTGGCTCTCCCTTATCGTAAAATTCTTTTTGATTTATTATAGTATCAATAGCTATGGCAGTCTTACCTGTCTGTCTATCACCAATAATCAACTCTCTTTGACCACGACCAATAGGAATCATTGAGTCAATAGCCTTAAGTCCTGTTTGTAAAGGTTCAGTAACAGGTTGACGGAAGATAACTCCAGGAGCCTTTCTTTCCAAAGGCATCTCAAATAATTCGCCCTCAATATGTCCCTTCCCATCAATAGGTTCTCCAACTGTATTGATAACTCTACCAGCTAATCCTTCTCCAACCTTAATTGAAGCAATTAAATTAGTTCTCTTTACAATATCTCCCTCGTTAATATCTCTACTATCACCCAAAATAACTATCCCAACATTGTCTTGCTCTAAGTTTTGAACAATACCCTGAACATCATTATCAAATAACACCAACTCTCCACTTTGAACATTGTTCAATCCATAAACACGAGCAATACCATCACCAACAGTAAGCACAGTGCCAACCTCTTCTAAAGAAGCTTCAAGATTTGTATTAGATAGTTGATTACGTAAAATTGCCGTAACCTCTGAAGGTTTAATCTCTGCCATATATTATAAATTAAAATCCTTTTTCATAAATGTTTTTTGCAAACGATTTCCTTAATAGATTAAGTTGTTTTGAAATCGATGCATCATAAATATTTCCGTCAACTAAAAGTTTAAATCCTCCAATAATATCTTTTTGAATCTTAACCTTCAGTTCTATTTTGCAATTGAATTTTTGCTCTAGAATTGCTTTCATTTGTGCAATTATATCATCGCTAGCCTCATTAGATACAATAAGGTTAGCAACTTTAATATTGTGATACTCATTAAAGATAGCGTGGAACTCATTGGCAATTTCTTTCAAGTAGACAACTCTACGTTTATCCACCAAAAGGATGATAAAATCCAATGAAAGTTTCTCAACCTTGTCTTCAAAGATATCTCTAATAATCTTCTTTTTACTCCCAATATTAATGTTTGGATTCTTCATTATTGAAGTCAAAAGAACATTCTCTTGACAAACTTCTTCAATAAAGAAAATATCTTTACTAACTTGGTCAAGTAAATTTACTTCGATAGCCAAATCAAATATTGCACGAGCATAGCGAGAAGACAATATACTATTCATAGCCTTAGTTTAGTGTAAAATCAGAAACTCTTTTTTCAATAATTTTTTTATCCAATTCCTTATTAGAAAGTTCTTCTTCTAATACCTTTTCTACTATCTCAATAGAGAAATTTGCAATCTGATTTTTCAATTCAGTTAAAGCTTGAAGCTTTTCGTAGTTTATACTATCTCTTGCCGAAAGAACAATTCTTTGAGACTCTTCCAAAGCTCTTAGTTTTGTTTCTTCCATCATTTTCTCACTTTGAAGATGAGCCTCTTTAAGAATTACATCTCTTTCTTCCATTGCTTGCTTAAGCAATTGATCATTAGAGAATTTCAATTGAGCCATCTCATTTCTAGCAATTTGAGCCTCATCTAAAGATTTCTGGATAAGCTCTTCTCTCTCACGAATCATTTTCATAATGACAGGCCATCCAAACTTTCCTAAAATAAACAATAGGATAAGGAATGAAATTGTCATCCAAAACAGAAGCCCAACACCAGGTGTTATAAGGGTGGTACCCATAATAATTTAATTTTTTAATTAAGAGAATGGTTAATGATTAATTTTCAAAGACATATCAACCATTAACCATAGACTAAAACTACTTAATAAAGATTACTAATATACAAGTAACAATTGCAAATAGAGCAGCACTCTCAACCAAAGCAGCAGCAACAATCATGTTAGAACGAATGTCTCCTGAAGCCTCTGGTTGGCGAGCTATAGCCTCCATAGCACTTTTACCAATGTTACCGATACCAAGACCAGCACCAATTGCAGCCAAACCAGCTCCGATACTAGCCAAACCATAAGCCCAAGGTGCTAAATTTGCAGTAGCCTCTAATAAAATATTTAAAGCAGTCATAATAAAAAAGTTTTTACAATTTGTATTTTAAAAAAGTTTAGTTTACCATTCAAAATAATGATACAAGCGTCAAAATTATACAATTTTCTTGTTTGGAAGCAATTTTATTAAAAAAAAAAGATAAAAATAAATGTTAAGACACAACAAATCAATATTATATAAGCTAAATAAATTGCGAAAGGGAATAATTTTTCTGTCAAAAAATTGGAGGCTATTAAAAAATAGAATATCTTTGCAACTCCAAATAAATGTCTTTGTAGCTCAGTTGGTAGAGCAAATGACTCTTAATCATTGGGTCCGGGGTTCGAGTCCCCGCGAGGACACTCCTTAAAAACGCAAATAATTAGTAATAATTGCTTGCGTTTTTTTGTTTTATCCCCTTAAAAAAGCCGATTGGCTTGGCATAATTTTCGTTTTTAATATTTTTGATGTACTTTTGTAGATTAATCTATATGCTAATAGCTTGTTTATGAAACAAATTTTGGTTATTTACACTGGTGGAACTATTGGTATGGTAAAGGATGCAAAAACGGGCTCCTTACATCCTTTTGATATGTCAAGAATCTACGAAGCCTTGCCTGTTCTAAGAGAATTGCCTTGCGTTTTAGACTCATATCGTTTCGATCCAATAATCGATTCTTCGAACATGAAACCTGAGTATTGGGTTAAACTTGCTTGTATTATTGAGGAGAATTACGAAAAATATGATGGCTTTGTAGTATTGCATGGCACAGACACAATGTCTTACACTGCTTCAATGCTTAGCTTTATGCTTGAAAATCTTGGCAAACCAGTAGTCTTAACAGGTTCTCAACTCCCTCTTGGTATGATACGTACCGATGGAAGAGAAAATATTATTGGAGCAGTAGAGATAGCTTCCTCAGAGACGGTAATTATTCCAGAGGTTTGTATTTTCTTTGAAGACAAATTGTACAGAGGAAATAGGACAACTAAGATAAATTCTGAGTATTTTGAAGCCTTCTATTCGGGTAACTATCCATCGCTAGCAAAGGTTGGAATAAATATTTCATATAAGAAACATTTATTTGCCGATATGCCTTCAAATAAACTAAAGGTCTATAAAAAACTCGACGATAATATAGTAATTGTAAAAATATTCCCAGGTCTAAAAGAAGAATATTTGAAATCAATTCTATCTATGAATGGGCTTAAGGCTGTAGTCTTAGAAACCTTTGGTTCGGGCAATGCACCAACAGAAGATTGGTTTATAAATTGCTTAAGAGATGCAATAGATAGAGGAATAATAATTTATAATGTTACACAATGCAAAGCAGGAGCTGTCGTTATGGGACATTATGAGACCTCGACAATGTTAGCACAGATTGGAATAGTAGGAGGATATGATATTACAACAGAATCTGCTGTTGCAAAGCTAATGTTTGTACTTGGAAATTACGAAGATAAAGAAGAAATATATAGAATGCTTAATACTTCTCTAAGAGGAGAAATTACAGTTTGATATGGAATACAAGAAATTATTTGAAAAGATAAATAAGCTCAATATACTTATTATCGGAGACGTGATGATTGACTCATATATGTGGGGAAAGGTAGAAAGAATATCTCCAGAGGCACCAGTTCCAATTGTTGCCGTTTCTAAAATAGAGGACCGTTTAGGAGGAGCTGCAAATGTGGCATTAAATATTGCTGCAATGGGAGCAACACCGGTACTTGCATCGGTTATTGGAGATGACACAAAATCTCATCTTTTGATAAAGCTTATGCAAGAACAGGGGATGAACACCGATGGCATTTGCTTATCTAAGAAAAGAAAGACAACAGTCAAAACAAGAGTCTTAGGCAATAAGACACAGATGCTAAGGGTAGACGAAGAGATAGACACGCCTCTTAATGAAGAAGATGAAAATATGTTTATGTCTACAATTGAGGAAATAATCAACACCAAACATATTGATGCAATTATCTTCCAAGACTATGACAAGGGGACAATAACAAAAGATATTATCAACCATGTTGTAAGGCTAGCTAAGAAAAAAGATATACCAACAACTGTTGACCCAAAGAAAAGAAACTTCTTGAATTATAAAGGTGTAACCCTATTTAAACCAAATCTAAAGGAGTTAAAAGAAGGTCTAAAGATTGAGTTCGACTATCCTTCGCTTGATAATCTTAATGATGCATCAAACCTATTGCAAGCAAAGTTAAAGAGCGACATGATATTTATCACACTTTCTGAGAATGGAGTATATATATCTGACTATTCTAATTCCAAGACTGTTACAAATATTATTCAAGCACATGAGAGATCAATAACCGATGTCTCAGGAGCAGGAGATACTGTAATAAGCATTGCCACACTCTGTTTGGCACTAAGACTTGAACCAAAAAAGATTGCTCAAATCGCAAATCTTGCTGGGGGATTAGTTTGTGAACAAGTAGGAGTTGTGCCAATAGAAAAAGAACTTCTATTATCAGAGGTTTTGAATAAGTTTTAATTTTTCTCTAAATAATTAATTCAAAAGAAAATGAATAATTTTAGTTATTATAATCCAACGAAGGTTGTTTTTGGAAAGAATACAATTAGTAAACTTTCCTCTCTAGTCCCTCAGGGAGCTAAGACCCTAATAATATATGGAGGAGGAAGTATAAAACATAACGGAGTCTATGACCAAGTTATAAATGCCCTCTCAGGAAGAGAAGTCCTTGAATTCTCAGGCATTGAACCAAATCCAAGATTTGAGACTTGTATGAAATGCGTAGAATTTATTAGAGAAAACAATATTGAGTTCTTGCTTTCAGTTGGAGGAGGTTCAGCAATTGATGCAACAAAGTTTATTGCAGCGGCATACTATTATGAATCAGATAACACGTGGGAGATATTAGAAACATCGGGAGCAAAGATAAAGAAAGCCATGCCTTTTGCTACAGTACTCACACTCCCAGCAACAGGTTCAGAGATGAATAAAGGCTCTGTAATAACAAAAGAGGCGACAAAAGAAAAACGTTCTTTTAGCTCTCCACTATGTTTTCCACTATTCTCAATTCTTGACCCTCAGACGACATACTCTCTTCCTAAGAGCCAAATATCTAATGGAATAGTAGATACCTATGTTCACGTAATGGAACAATATCTAACCTATCCTGTCAATAATCAAATATCTGATCGTTTTGCAGAAAGCATATTGATAACCCTTGTAGAGGAAGCACCAAAGGTATTTAAAGATCCAAACAACTATGATGTTCGTGCCAATTTAATGTGGGCAGCAACACTAGGGCTTAATGGGCTTATTGCTTGTGGAGTGCCAGAAGATTGGGCAACACATGTAATAGGGCATGAACTAACAGCTTTTCATGGTCTTGACCATGGAGTAACCTTAGCAATAGTCTTGCCTGGGGTTATGAATATCATGAGGGATGAGAAGGCAGATAAAATTCTACAATATGCCGAAAGAGTATTTGGAATAACTCAAGGCACAAAAGAAGAGATAATAGACAAGGCAATCATTGCAACTCAAAGTTTTTTTGCATCATTAGATATACCAACACGACTTTCTGACGTTAACCTTAATGAGACCTGTATCGAACCAATAATAAAAAGAATGGTCGATAGAGGTTGGAATCTAGGCGAAAATGGAACAATAAGCCCAGAAAAGGTTAGACAAATATTAATAGATAGACTGTGAGAGAAATAGAAAAGATTAGTTTTTGTTTTGTATTAGTCCTTGTAATAATTAACCTAAATATTACAGAGCTAAGAGCGCAAGCAAAACCTAAGAATCTTCCTAATTATGACCTAAAGGTACTTCATTTTGGATTTACCTTAGGTTATAATCAGTTTACCTCAATGCTAAAGGTCAAAGACCCAATCCCAGATCCAGAAAAGGTTTTGGGGATGAATATTGAGTCACAGCACGGCTTCCAAGTAGGAGTAATAAGCGACTTTAAAGCCTTTGAATATTTACGCTTACGTCTATTACCAACCATAACATTTGGAGATAGAAAATTCAATTACTCAGTAATAGACTCAAGAGGAATAAATAAGATAGAATCCACAAATATAGAGGCAATATATCTTGAGGCACCATTAGAATTTAAGATACAATCCAAGAGATGGAATAATTTCCGTCCTTATATAATAGTAGGAGGAAAGTTCGCCTATGACTTAGCCTCATTAAAGAAGAAAAAGATATCACAAGAAGACCAATTGCTAAGGGTAGACAACATAGATTGGATGTACACAACAGGAGTAGGATTCGATTTCTACCTAGAGTACTTCAAGTTTGGAATAGAACTAAAATCATCATTTAGTTTCAATAATATGATAATCCCGGAAGCCCATAAACCCTACTCAAACATAATAGACAAATACCGAACCCAAATCTTCTACATTAATTTCACATTCGAATAAAACAAGGATTATCTACAATATCCCCCTAAATATCTCTTTACAGTTTGAGATTATTACAATAATAATCAAACTACAAGAATAACCCAAAAGCTATCTTCTTCTAAAGATAGGCGATTTATAATTTAGAAAACTATACTGACTTTTCTTTGGATAAGGATTATATTCTAAATTTTTATCACCAACACTCATATAAGTCCAAGAATGATTTAAATTACTAGTAGAATCCTCATAACCTACAATATGATAAATGCTATCTTTATGATATACTTCTCCACAAGAATATAAAATATCTTTCTTTAATTGAAATTTAATCTGGTATTCATTTCTATCTTTAGTAATATAATCCGATCCATCCTTACCATATATTTCTCCGTCATAATAACTGTTTAAAGGAATTGTCTTTAATAATTCTTTTGAATAGCCCTCATAATACTTTACTAAGGTGTCATAATCTAGCCAATGATAAAATCTTACTGCATGTACTTTATCTAAATAAGTATTAATAAATACTTCGTAAACAAATTCCTTCGGTGCTGGACAGTCATAATAGGCTATTTTTTCTCCTTGAAAATCACAAAAAACACGCTCTGGTAAGCCTAACGAGTCGGTCATTATTGCTTTGAAGGCTGCATCGGAGATGCCTATATAGCTTCTTAGTTCATTAATCTTGTTTTTGTACATAGGGTTTTCTGTAGGTGTGGGAGGAGTGGGTTTGTTGTTGCTAGTGTTATCATCGTCTTTGCATGATGTTGCCATAAAAATTGAGCTAAGAACAAATATTGATATAATATAGAATACGTTTCTCTTTTTCATAATAAATATTTATTATAGGATTAATGCTGCAAATGTAAATATTATATTTTTAAAAACATAATATTATTTGTTATATCATCAACACCATGCCTTTCTTTGATATATAAGAACCCCTAACCATCTCTTGACAGTTTGAAAATATTTCAATAATAAACTTTCATATACAAAATTTTTCTACTTCAATATTCCTATCCAATTATTAAAGTATCTAATCATAGACTTTTTTATAGTTTTTGAATTCAATTTTATATTAAAACCTATTGATAGAGTCCCTCTCGTTGCAATCAAACCTGAATGCAAATTATTCTTTGTATTAAGATTCATATAAATCTGTTATAGAATTCTTCTTTGCATAGTAATCATTAAAATAAAGATTTCTTCAAGTATAATAAAAGATTTCCTGTTTATTGAACAAACGGCAAACAATTATGTTTATTTAGAGAAATAGAATTATTTTTAATAAACAATAATATATTTAAGATTAAGTTTATAATAATAGTATGAATATTTGATAATATGATATTAGAATTAAGTTCCAAGTCTAAATTTAACATTGGATTATTGTTAATTAAGCAAATAATATCCTTTTTTATAATCTCATATCATTAATATTTCACCATTTCTTTAAGGGAATAATAAAGTGCTTTAAAAGCATTATATTATTTTTCAAATAAAAATCCATAGTCTTTTAATTAAGACTAAATATAAATTTAAAATATAAACATGAAAAAGAATTTATTCGCAACATTATTTTTTCTAATAATTTGCATTGGGGCTTCAGCTCAGATACAAACATTTACTGAATCGTTTGATAGTTTATACAGACATATTAGATTTGACACTATTTCTAGTGGTATATTATACAATAGGGTTTTCCCTTTTGCAAATCTTGAAAAAAAATCATCTCAATTAGATGACACAACAAATTCAATTAATTTTATTCAATCTTATTCAGAACTTAAAAGATCTATAATTAATCCTAATCTACAATCATTTGGATTAAGTATTGATGACTTAAGAAATAATATTAATTCAAATAGTAATGATTCTGTGTCACCAATTGGAATTATTATTTCTGATTATTCAATAATAGACACTAATTCATTTAATAATGGGAAAATATATTTCATTGATAGTATTCCTTATGCAAATGACACAAATGCATTAGGTATCTTCATTAAAAAGAATATATTTATGGCAACACCATTGAGTACTAATTTCACCAATTTATCAATTACGTTCAATGTAAATAGCCTATTTTATTTTAATAGTTCTCTAGTTGCCTTGAGTAATTTACAGATTGATTATGGAGATGGAACGGGCTTTCATTCATATTCTTCAAGTCAGATATTCTCTATTTCTGAAAATATTATTTATACTACTTATGGTAAAAAAACCATAAAAATCAAAGGAACATTAAGTAATGGAAGTATAATTACTTCAATATCGATTATTAATATTGTTGAAATAACGGAATTTGAAGATGAAATTATTCCTATTATTGCTTCTAAAGAATATTTAGGAATAAAAGGAGAAGCAGAAATGAGTATTATTTACTCGGGGCAAAACGGAGATATTCTTAAGAAGCCTATACTTATAGTTGACGCCTTCGATCCAGGTGATACAAGAAAAGCGTTTTCTCATATAAATGGAAATTATGAAAAAGCAGGAGGAGGAATATGGGATATGTTAGAATATGATATTAATGGGGATGCTCTAGGCGGTGATGTTCATTTAGGAGAATTATTGAAAGCTAAAGGTTATGATATTATAATATTAAATTTCCCTATCTATTACGCAAACGGCGTCGAAATTGACGGAGGAGCCGATTATATTGAAAGAAATGCATATACATGCGTAACCGCAATAGAACACATAAATGAACTATTGAGAGTGAATAATAGTAATGAACAAATTGTTGTTGTTGGACCAAGTATGGGGGGATTAATTACACGATATGCTTTGAAATATATGGAAGATAATATATCAAACTATGATTACAGGGGACATAACACAAGACTTTGGGTATCTTTAGATTCACCACATCAAGGAGCTAATATCCCTTTGAGCTTACAACATTTTTTAAAATATGCTGGTGAAAAAATTGGATTAGAAGAGGCTAAAAAAATATATGATATTCAACTAAAATCGCATGCAGCAAAAGAAATGTTAAGTTATCAAGTAGAACAAGGAAGTCTGTTTCATACATTTTATAACAACCTAAATTCCTTAAAATTTCCTAATACTTTAAGAAGAGTTGCTATTGCTAATGGCAGTTTAAACTCAACACTCACTGGCTCTCCTAATCTAGAAGCATTAAGGCTAAGTATATTAAGTGAAGCTATATCTGTACTACATATGACAACAGAGAATGGACAAACTAATAGCGTTTTCTACGGACGTTATATAAAAGGAATTGATTTTAATATGGAAGTAGAAAAATATTTCACGGCTCCTTTAGGTCAATGTAGCTATGATGCAGCTCCTGGTGGTACTTTATATACATTTAAAATAGTAAAGAACGCCATAGAAAACACCACTTATGGATCGTTGATAAACACCAATTTAGGAATTGAAAATCATTGTTTCATCCCTACAAAAAGTGCATTAGCTTACAATTGGCCTGATACAAACTTATGTGAAAATTTATTTGGAAACTATGGAAGAAATTTAGTTACAGAAGGGTCAATACCTTTCCAAAGTTATATAGGACCAATTGATGGTAATATGGAACATGTAACATTTAATCCATGGCTTCATACTTGGTTATTCGATGAAATTGATAGCTATGTAACTGGAGAAAGAAAATTAAGTATTTGTAATACATATCAATATTCTATTAATGAATTAAAGCAAGGAGCTGCTGTCTCATGGGAATGTAGTGATAATTTAGAAATAATATCATCTGTTAATTCTCCTGTTGTTACAATTAAGACAAAATCAGTAGGAAATGGATGGGTAAGAGCAACGGTATCTACATTACTTCACGACAAGACTACAGGAAATAGCTCAACAGGATATTTAACAATAAATGTTGATGATGTCAATGCAATTACAACTACTCAAACAAATGGAAATGAAACTTGGAGTACTCAAACAAAGGTTAGTAGAGATTTTACTGTTAAATCTGGAAATATCCTTACCATTGATAATGCAAATGTATACTTAGCAGCAGATATAAAAATAAAAGTTGAGCCAGGCGCTAAATTACTTATTAATAACTCAACATTGACAAGTTATTGCGGATATTATTGGGGAGGAATTGAAGTACAAGGGCAAAAGAATCAAAGGCAACTAAGTCAATATCAAGGTACATTACAAATAACTAATGGCACAATCGAAAATGCAAGAAATGCTATCTCACTATGGAAAGCTGATGATTGGAATTCTATGGGTGGTATAGTTTCTGCTATAGGTACAACCTTCAAAAATAATATTAGGAGTGTTGAATTTATGCCATATTCAAATAACAATGGTAATGTTAGAGGTATAATACCAAATGTTAGCAGATTTACTTCTTGTTCTTTTTATTGGGACAATGATATGTTCGCGAATGACAAAGAAAGTTTATATCATGTTACAATGTGCGGAGTTGAAGGTGTTCAGTTTATTGCTTGTAATTTCAATACATTTTTATATAATAATGACAATATAATAAAGCACGGGATATACTCAGAAAACGGAGGTTTTAAAGTATCAGAAAAACTAAATCCAGACCATACAATTACAAGGAGTCAATTTACTAATCTTCATTACGGAATAAGAGCGTCAAACTTATCTAATAAAAATCTAAGTGTCAAAAATTCATTCTTCAATAATAATTTTGATGGAATATTCCTAACATCTGTAAATGGGGGGGAAATAATATATAATGAATTTATTATTAATCCGTTATGCAATCCTGGTGAGAGCTATCCTTCTCTTCTTGCATTAGGTTTAGTAACAAATAATTGTACTGGTTATAAGATAGAACAAAATGTATTTAGTGCAGACAATATTTACGAGGAAGGACTTAATGTTGGTATTCAAACCAAGAACTCAGGTCAGGCTCCTAATGCGATTAAAGGTAATCAATTTATAAATCTTTATCACTCTGCTGAGGCAATTGGTCAAAACAGAATAAGGACACAAACAGATGTTACAGGTTTGCAATATAATTGCAATGATTTTATTAATTCTAAATATGGAATTATTGTAGAACAGGATCCTTCCAAAAATAATAGTGGTATTGCGATGCATCAAAGTGCAGATCAATCAAAATCAGCAGAAAATCTTTTTGCACAAAATACTTCAATCACTGAGAGTGATATTTATAATAATGAAAGATGTTCTCAAATACTATATTTCTTTAAACAGGGTAGCAATAAGGAACCCCTAAGCATTAGCTCTAATGTAAATATTACTTCTGTTAATAATAATAATGAAGTTTGTATAGAAGATTATAGTCAATTTAATGATGCGACCTTAGAAAATAAATATCAGTTATCGGAAAATCAATTCATTAATTTGCTTTATAACTATAATAATCTATTGGATGGTGGCTCTACTGACCAATTATTAACTGATTTACAAAATTCATGGGATGGAGAAGTTTGGGATTTAAGAAATGAATACTTAGGTATGTCTCCTTATCTTTCTCCTGAAGTACTTATTGAACTTGCATTATCATTTAGATTACCTCTTGCTGTATATTTAGAAGTAGCATTATCTAATCCTGATGCAACTAGAAGAGATGAATATATTGAGTTTATGAATAATGTGGGGGATGGAGAATCTGTTTTAACTGAAGAAGCAAAAGGGGTAATTGAAGATAGTTGGGAAACAACTACTTTTAGAACCAATATGGAAAATAATATTGCAACTGAATTGATTAAAATGGAAAATATCACAAGAATATTAATTGATAGAAAAATTAATGACACCACTGGTCTGCAACTTGATAACTATAGATCTTTGCTTTCTAACCTTAGAAATATTGATGCTAAATATGAGCTCGTTGATTCTTATATTGACATGAAAGAATATTCTCAAGCCGAAGGTATTTTAAATAGTATGTTAGGCGATGAAAAATATAGTAATGATTATGATGATATTAATGATTATCTAACATTTATTGATATTATGAACGATAGAGATAGTACAGACCAAGTTCCTATTGATGAAAGAATAACCAATCTTGCTAATTCTAGTTCAAGAGTTGGTGCAAAGGCTAAATCAATACTATATTTTAATGGACAATTGGATTATCATCCTGATTATGTAACTTTGACAGAAAATACAAAAACAAGAAGAATTAAAACAAAAGCTCCTCTTGGTATTTTTGAAGCTGATGTTGCTGTATTTCCTAATCCTGCAAAGGAATATATTGCTATAACCTATAACTTAAAACCAATTACTGGAAAATACTCATTTAAGATATTTGACAATATGGGTAAAGTTGTATATAATGGTTATTTAAATAGCAATAAAGGTATACAAAATATTGACCTAAGATCTTATGAAGCAGGTACATATTTATATACCGTTGAAAATTCAAATGAAGTAAGTAAAAGAGGAAAGTTTGTTATTGTAAAATAAGCATCCGTACAATTCATTTAATAAAAAAGGCTCCGTTTTCTTCTATAAGATTACGGAGTCTTTTCTTTATTAGTATAAGAATAAAAAACTACTAGAATAACTGAAAAACTATTTTTTTCTAAAGAATGGCGATTTATAATTTAGAAAACTATTTTTATTTTTCTTTGGGTAAGGATTGTGTTCTAAATTTAGATCTACTGAACCTATTAATACCCATGAATGGTTTAAGTTACTAGTTGAATCTTCATAAGCTACCAAATTATAAATACTATCTTTAAAATATCTTTCACCACAAAAATATAATATATCTTTCTTTGATTGAAATTGAATTTGATAATCATTTCTATCTATGGTGGTATATTCTGATCCATCCTTTCCATATATTTCTCCATCATAATTATAATTTAAAGGGATCGTTTTAAGATATTCTTTTGAATAGCCCTCGTAATACCTTACTAAGGTATCATAGTCTAGCCAATGATAAAATCTTACTCCATATACTTTATCTAGATATGTATTAATAAATACTTCGTAAACAAAGACTATTGGCTCTGGAGAATAATAGGAGATTTTTTTTCCTTGTCCATCCACAAAAACATCCTCTACCAAGCCCAATGAGTCGGTCATTATTGCTTTGAAGGCGGCATCGGAGATGCCTATATAGCTTCTTAGTTCATTAATCTTGTTCTTGTACATAGGGTTTTCTGTAGGTGTAGGAGGAGTTGGTTTGTTGTTATTATCCTTATCATCGTCCTTGCACGATGTTGCCATAAAAATTGAGCTAAGAACAAAGATTGATAAAATATAGAATATGTTTCTCTTTTTCATAAATAATATTTATTATAATTAATGTTGCAAATGTAATTATTTTATTTTTAGCAGCATAGTATTATCTTTTTATTTCAAGCAAAAATAATGTTAATTTCAATTATCAAACCCCTATTGTTAAAATTTGTGAGCGAAACGAAAATGACCGAAAAAGGGAGTAAAAAAATCGTACCTCAAAATTTCGCTTACCATTTATTTGGGGTTAAATTTAATAGGAATTAACCAAATAGAGAGCCTTTTTTTAGCAAATCTATTAGTCACTTAAAGTATTGATATAAAATAGGTTTAGTGGCTTTAGGTTAAGGTGGGTTAAGGTAAAAACAGAAAAATAAAACTTTTCTGTAAATCAGCGAAAGCGAAATTTTTTTCCCAAAAAAAAATTTCGCTTTCGCTAAAACTAAAGGACTTTTTAAAAATCGATTTTTACCTTAACCCACCTTAACCCAAATGGGGTTTACGCTCAGTCAATCAGTATCTTAAGCCATTTACTCCAAACTAGCAAAAATAGATTAAAGAGATACCAATATTAGATTAAGAATCCACGACACTAGAATCAAAAGCCCCTAAAACTATCTCTTTAATCCACCCAAGCCTTTCTTTGATATATAAGATTATCTCTAACACCCACCAAATCATCTCTTGACGGTTAGTGAAGCTAGAAAAGTTAAAGTGAAAAATAAAATTAATTTCTAGATAAAAATTTTATTCGTAGATTTGGAGATTGAAATTTAGTGGTTTCTGTGTAAAATAAGTTATAGGAAATAATTAATAAATATATTTTGTGTTATGGTTAAAGAGATTGAGATTAATGTGATGCCTGAAGAGTTGGAGAATATTGATTCTTTGAAGGAGATTGTTGCTAAGAATGTTGGGATTGCTAAGGGAGAGATTGAGGAGTTTGATATTGTAAAAAGAAGTATTGATGCTCGAAGACATCCTGTAAATTATAGGATTAAGGTTGTTGTTTCAACTGAGAAATACCCTGAGAAGGAAGAGGTTGAAAGGTATAAGGATGTTAGAAATGCTAAGCCTGTAATTGTTGTTGGGGCAGGTCCTGCTGGTTTGTTTGCAGCACTTAAACTTATTGAAAAAGGACTTAGGCCAATTATTATTGAAAGGGGTAAACCTGTAAGCGAGAGGAAGAAGGATATTGCCTTAATCGCTACTGAGCAGGTAATCAATCCAGATTCTAATTGGTGCTTTGGTGAGGGTGGAGCAGGTACATTTTCCGATGGTAAGCTTTATACTCGTTCCAATAAGAGAGGAAACGTTAAGGACGTTCTTGATGTATTTGTTGAGCATGGAGCCGATAAGGATATTATGATAGATGCTCATGCACATATTGGTACAGATAGGCTTTCGGCGGTAATAAAAAATATTAGAAACACAATCGAGACCTATGGTGGAGAATATCATTTCGATACAAGGGTTGTGGATTTTATCCTCGAAGGAGATAAAATAAAGGGTGTTATTACTAAGAATGGAGATAGGATAGAGGCAGATAAGGTTATTCTTGCAACAGGTCATAGCGCAAGAGATATTTATACTCTTTTTAAGTCTAAGAACTGGGGAATTGAGACAAAACCCTTTGCTATGGGAGTAAGAATTGAGCATCCGCAAGAATTAATAAATCAAATTCAGTATCATAACCCACGCTATAGCCCATTATTACCTCCAGCTACCTATACCCTAGCTCATAATGTAGGAAATAGGGGAGTATTTTCATTCTGTATGTGTCCAGGAGGAATCATTGTCCCAGCGGCAACAGATGATAATCAATTGGTGGTAAATGGTATGTCTAATTCTTCTAGAAATTCTCCTTATGCTAATTCAGGAATTGTTGTAAATGTAAATCCAGAAGATGCTATTGAGTTTAATCAATTCGAGGAGCTATCTCTAATGAAGTTCCAAGAAAGTGTAGAAAGAAATATGTTTGAGGCAGCAGGCAAGACTCAAGTTGCACCAGCTCAAAGATTAACCGACTTTATGCGTGGTAAGGCATCTTCATCACTTGCTCCAACATCATATCTTTGCGGAGTAATGCCAACGGATATGAATAGAATACTTCCAAGATTTATAGCCTCTACTCTAAAGAAGGGTTTTGAGAATTTTGGTAACAAGATGAGAGGGTTCCTAACGGCAGAGGCAAACATTATTGGAGTAGAGTCAAGAACATCATCTCCAGTAAGAATACCAAGAGATAAGGAAAGCTATGAGCATGTTCAGATTTCAGGACTATATCCTTGTGGAGAAGGTGCAGGATATGCAGGAGGTATAACATCTTCGGCAATAGATGGAATTAACGTAGCCGAAACAATAGCTCAAAATATGTAATATATTTCATATTTAGCTTTGTTGTTATACTTTTTCTTTATACTTTTGCATCAAATATGTAATATATTGCAGATTTATGGATATTTTTAGTGTAATAAAAGAAAGAAGGGACTTGCTTGGGGTAACTCAACAAGAGTTGTCTGAAATATCTGGAATAAGTTTAAAGACAATAATTCAAATTGAGAACAAAAAAGCAAACCCTTCATTTAACACCCTATCTAAGATAGTTGATGTATTAGGGATGGAAATAACCTTAAGAATAAAGACAAAGTAGAATAATTGTATAATATGAGAAGAGCAGAAATATATGTAAATAATGTTCTTGCAGGAGTATTATCCGAGAATGATAATAATACCTATTCTTTTGTATATGATGATAGTTATTACACAAATCCTAATGCACTCCCAATAAGCCTTACACTTCCAAAGACGAGCAAAGAATTTCATTCCGATTTTATTTTTTCATTCTTTCTTAATATGCTATCTGAGGGTGCTAATAAAAAACTTCAATGTGCAAGACTTAAGATTGATGAGGATGACTATTTTGGGCTATTATTGGCAACAGCCGATAAAGACACAATAGGAGCTGTAACGGTAAAGGAATTGAGAAATGGATAAGGTAAAGATCGGAAATAAACAAATATATCAAGTATTAGACTTCTCGAATGATGAGGATAATATCGATATTATTAATAATATTGAACATCTCTCCATTTCTGGTGTTCAGGAAAAGCTATCAGTTGTAATAAATAAGGGTAGACTTGTTATTGCTGATAGAGATACTCAATCCACACATATACTTAAGACTATTCCTTCAGTTAGGACATTAAGATATAGAGAGTATATTCCTGCTAATGAAAATCTGACAATGGATATTGCAAAACAGGTATATAAGATAAAGACTGCAGATAATGCTATTGTTTTTTTTAAAAACTCTGAGATGGCTTATCTTACTAAACGTTTTGATATCGATGCAAATGGGAATAAGATAATGCAAGAAGATTTCTCATCTCTTATGCAGATAAATAATCCTTCTCATAATTCTAAGTATTATGGGTCTTATGAGGATATTGCATTATTGATTTCTAAGTATACAAAGGCAACAAAAATTGAATTAGGTAAATTCTTTAAACTAGTCTTATTCAACTATCTATTTGGCAATGGAGATGCTCACCTAAAAAACTTTTCCCTGCAAATAACTCCTAATTTGGACTATGTTCTTACTCCAGCTTATGACTTAATGAACACATCCTTACATATAAATGATAGTGATTTTGCTCTGAGCGATGGACTATCAAGAGGGCTTATTAGGTCAGAAATCTATACTAATACATCTCACCCATGTATTGAGGATTTTATTGAGTTTGGAAAAATAATTGGACTTTTAGATATACAGATTAACTCATTAATTAAGCCCTTTATTCAAAAGCAAGACAAGGTTTATGATTTATGTAATAACTCATACTTTGACAATAGGTTAAAGAGGATGTATATTAGATCTTATGAAGAAAGGTTTAGTCGTTTAATAAGAAAATAAAATATTATGGCAAATATTTATGATATCGCTTTTGCTAATATTTATGGTGTAGGTCCTGCTGTTGCAAGGGAGCTTATGGAGAATTATTCTTCTACTGAAGAGTTATTCTCTGAGTCAAGAAAATGTCTTGAGGCTATTTTCAAGAATAGGACAAGGACAATAGACGATATTTTAAACAAGACCATGTTCGCAAAATGCGAGAAGGAGATGGAGTTTATGGAGAAGTATAATATTAGATGCTTCTTCTTTAAGGATAGCGACTACCCTAAGAAACTACTCCAAATTCCAGATATGCCTATTTGTTTCTATTACCAAGGCACAAATGATCTAAAGACCGATAGAATGATAGCCGTTGTAGGAACTCGCAATGCAACAAAGTATGGTAAGGAGATTACCGAGCAAATTGTCTCTGAACTAAAACACTATAATGTAGGTATTGTTAGTGGTTTGGCTTATGGGATAGATACTGCTGCACATCATAGGAGTATAATGGAGGATATTCCAACTTTCGGTGTTCTTGGTCACGGACTAGATATGATTTACCCTAAGCAAAACTTCGATATTGCAAAGACTATGATTGACAAGGGAGGACTTATTACAGAGTTTATGACCGAGACTAAACCAATTCCCCAGAATTTTCCAAGAAGAAATAGGATAATTGCAGGACTATGTGATGCTACAATATGTGTTGAAGCGGCTAAGAAAGGAGGAGCTCTTCTGACTGCCGATTTGGCTAATCAGTATAATAGAGAGGTTTTTGCTGTGCCAGGTAGGATAGGAGATAATTATTCCGAAGGGTGCAATTATTTAATTCGTACAACAAGGGCTAATATATTACATAATGTTACAGATATTGCAGAGCTAATGAACTGGGATGAGGGTAATCAGCTATCCTTGTTTAAAGAAGAGAAAACTAATGCTCAATTAAAGATGTTGGCTAATCTGTCAAAGGACGAGAAATTAATTTACGAATATATTGCTGGTAAAAAAGAAGCGAACATTGATGATATTTCAATCGAATGTTCGCTAAATCCTTCTATATTGGCAGGATGTCTTCTTAATCTTGAACTAGAGGGAATTATTAAATGTCTTCCAGGTAAGATGTATAGAATATCTTAGGACTATGAAAAATTCATAGCCAGAAGATCCAATTCCTTGTTTGGTGAGCTACCTTTATATAGTATTCTATAAACAGCCTCAGCAATAGGAATATCTGCCCCATGATTCTTATTTGCATCGTGAATACATTTTGCAGCATAATATCCTTCGGCAACCATATTCATCTCTAACTGTGCAGAGCGAATGGAATAACCAGAGCCAATCATTTGCCCAAAGGTTCTATTTCTCGAATGTTGAGAGTAAGCGGTAACTAGTAGGTCTCCAAGGTAAACGAAGTTATTAATATTTCTTTCCTTAATTGGAGAAACCTTTGATAGAAAATTCTCCATCTCTTGGGCAGCATTTGAAACAAGTACAGAAATGAAATTATCTCCTCTTCCAATACCCTTGCAAATACCTGCTGCAAGAGCATATATATTTTTTAGTATTCCACCATATTCAATACCATTAATATCCTCAGATATAACAGTCTTCACATAGCGACATTCAAAACCCTTAGAAATTTTCTTTGCTAGTTCAGAATTAGTTGAACCAATGGTTAGATAGGTTAGCCCTTCTTTTGCTATTTCCTCTGCATGAGAAGGACCGCTAACAACGGCTTGATTATCGTAAGAGATTCCATAGAAATCTGCAAAATATTCTGCAACGATTTGATTTGTTTCAGGCACAATACCCTTTATTGCCGATACTACATTTTTACCAACAAAGTCCTCTGGATTTAGTCCTCCTAAAGAACGAACTAAAAATGCTGAAGGGATGACAAATATTAGATTATTGGCAGATTTGATTATGTTTCTAATATCAGTATCGATATGAATCTTCTTTGCATCAAGCTCACATTGGCTTAAGAACAAAGGGTTATGTCCATATTTCTTCACTCCATTAGCAATCTCTTCTTCCCTTACCCACCAATATACCTCTTGATGAGTCTCGCAAGCTATTTTCACAATTGCAGTTGCCCAAGAACCACTACCAAATACGGCTATCTTCATTTCTTTAATTTAAAAAGGGCTAGTTGCCTAGCCCTATGTTCTTAATTATAAACCTAAGACTTTGGCTCCTTGATTGTAACGTATGTCACGAGGAATCTTAGCCTCATTTATTCTATCAATGTCTTTTTGTAATTCAGGACGGATAATACCATTTTTTTCATTATATTCCTTAGCAAATTCTAAGTCCCCTTCTCCCTCAATTCTTAGTATAAGTGCTGCCCATTCTTCCATTGCTTGTTTTGCTCTATCGAAGTCGATTACAAATTTTCCTTCAGCATCACGAGAGAAAGCCTTTTTATCTTCAAAGAAGTTGAAACACATCATGTTTGCTTTTCCGTGAGCAGATGCAGCACCAAAACGAACAGAGCGAAGGATGCCTGCTATAAAAGTTGCATAAGCGTCGTTTTCTGTAATATTTGTGATTTCTCCCTTTCTAACCAAAGAAGTAACCATATATAAACCTAGTATATCAGCCTTTGCTTCTTCCCATCCTGAATATTGGTTTTCTAAAGCCTTTCTAACAGGACCTTTACCATTAATAGTATTCTTTATTCCAAGTCCGTGAGATACCTCATGGAATGTTACATTAGAGAAGAAAGCATCGAATTTAATGTTTTCTAATTGTTCCTTACACATTATTTGTTCTGCAATAGGCATTAGTATATTATCGAACTTTGCCTTCATTGCATTCTTTAACTGAAGACGTCTTGCGCCTTTAGCTAGTTGTACTCTTTCGTCGTTTGGTAGATTGATAGCAATTGTTTTGCTACCTGAATTACAATCTCCACCATAGAATATAACATCATATACATTTAGATCGGAATCAGTTCCTGGAATCTCTTCTTTAAACTTAGGATCACAAGGTAAATCTTTTTGAAGTTCTGGTAACATTGAAGTAAACTTAGCAAGGTCTTCACTCCATTTTTCATCCTTTACTAAAACAAAAGCCTCGTAAGCTGCCTTTGAACCAAATCTTCTGTCTTCATAGTTTTCGATTGGTCCAACAACGAAGTCAAGCTTAGATTCTTTCATATCCATCCAAGCCATGTCTGAAGCAAAATAATCATCGGTTTGGAAGGCTTTTAATCTTTCTGTAAGATATTTCTTTAATCCTGCATCTTCAGCAAGTGTAATAGCTTTCTTTAATAATACTTCAACCTTAGCAAGTTCTTGTTTGTACTCTTGGTGATACCATTTTACAACCAATTTACCCTTAGCATCACGACGAATAACAGTATAAAGATTATCCTTATTCTTATCGGTCAATGCGTTATATTCTTTATCTGTCATATCCTTTGGATAGAAACAAGCACCAAGAGGTTTTTCTCCATACCCAGGAACGAAAGACTTCATATTATTTAATCTTTCCCAAGGACCATAGTTAATCATAGCAAACTCTCTCATAGCAGGGTCTTTAATCTTTAGCATATCTGCCTTGTTGCCATATGACTGTTTCCAGAATAAGTCATCCATGGTTTGACCTATCTCTAAAAAGATTTTTATTAATTCTTTTTCTTTTGCAGATAGTTTAGATAAATCAGTTGTCAAACTAAATAATGCAAACTCATCGACTTTTCCTTGCATAGCGTTCTTTTCTTTTATGTTCTTTTCTCCTTGTCCATATCCTACCATAGCAACCATGCTTAGGGCTAAAAATGAATAAATTAGTTTTTTCTTCATAAATTAATTATTAATTGTTTATACATATTTTACTAGCTTTAGAGACTGCGAAAATAGTAAAAAAAAAATAAAAAGTCGAAAAGTATTTGTTTTTAATTAAAATAGCGTACCTTTGCCCCGTTAATTGAGTTGAGAAGTAATAATTCGTTATATATTTTTCTAAGACAAAAGTTTAAGTTTATTTATTCGTAAGTTGTTCTTTCCTTCTCATTTTATTTTTTTAATCAATATTTTTATATGAACATTTTTGTTTCAAACTTAAGTTACGCTATCAATGATGATGACTTAAGACAAGCATTCGAAGAGTACGGAGAAGTATCTTCAGCAAAAGTTATTATGGACAAATTTACAGGTCGCTCAAGAGGCTTTGGATTTGTTGAAATGTCTGACGAAAACGGACAAAAAGCAATTGAAGAACTTAACGGAGCTTCTTTTGATAAAAAAGTTATCAGCGTATCTGTAGCAAGACCACGTGAAGATAAACCAGAAGGAGAACGTCGTTTCAATAATAACAGAACAGGCGGAGACAATAGAGGTGGTGGAAGAAGTTTTGGTGGTAATAACCGTTACTAATTTCTAAACCTTATGGTTTTTGAACAAGAGAGATTGTAGAAATACAATCTCTTTTTTTTTGCTTTAAATTAAGGGCATTAAGGTCATTAAAGACTTTAAAGCCCTTAAAGTCTAAAAAACTGTTTATCTTTGTAGTTCAATATTAGTATATGTAATCTATTAATAGATAATTATGAAGAATAATAACTTGATTATAGGAGAAATTAAAGAACTTGCAAAGGAATATTTTGACGAGATTGTTCTTTGTCGCCGTCATCTTCATCAATATCCTGAACTTTCTAAAAAGGAAACTGAGACTGCAAATTTTATTTGTTTGAAGTTGAGGGATATGGGTATAGAATATAAAAAAGATGTTGGAGGACATGGGATATACGGATTTGTAGAGGGGAAAAATCCTCAAAAGAAATGTATTTCTCTAAGAGCCGATATGGATGCTCTCCCAATTCAAGAGGAAACATCTTTGCCATATAAATCTAAGAAGGATGGTATTATGCATGCTTGTGGGCATGATATTCATATGGCATCTTTGCTTGGAACGATAAAGATTCTAAGTAAAATGAGGGATAAGTTTGAGGGTAGAGTTATGTTTATTTTTCAGCCTTCGGAGGAATCTTACCCTGGTGGTGCAATCTCAATGCTTAATGATGGAATCTTTGATGAGGTTTTACCTTCGGAGATTTTTGCTTATCATACAACACCCGAGATGGATTGTGGATATATAGGCATGAAGGAAGGGAAATATATGGCATCTACCGATGAAATATATATAGATGTGATAGGTAAGGGAGGACATGGAGCTACTCCAGACTTAAATATTGATCCAATTCTTGCTGCCTCTCATGTAGTTGTTGCACTTCAATCCATTGTTTCAAGAAATGCCAACCCTACTATGCCTACGACTTTTTCTTTAGGAAGGTTTATTGCAGATGGTAGAACGAATGTTATACCTAATCATGTAAAAATGGAAGGAATAATTAGAACATTTGATGAAAATTGGAGAAAGGAATGCCATAAACTAATAGAGAGAATAGCAAAACAAACAGCCCAGGCTTATGGAGCAGAGGCAAAGGTCTTTGTTGATGCAGGTTATCCTTTTGTATATAATAATCCAGATACAACAAAGAAGGCTTTATCACTTGCCAAGGAATATTTTGGAGAAGATAAGGTCCTAGAGCTTGAGTCAAGGATGACTGCTGAGGATTTCTCTTATTTTGCTCAAAGAACCTCAGGTTGTTATTTTAGGATAGGTACTAGAAAAGAAGGTCAGCCTATAACAAATCTTCATACGAATAATTTTGATGTCGACGAGAAATGTATAGAATATGCTATGGGAATTTCTTCTTATTTTGCTATCTCCTCTTTGAAATCATAGTGATTATTAATTAATTATTTGTCAAGGATAAAATAATCAGTAACTTTGCACAACCAAAACGAGGCAAATTTGTGGACAAAACAATAATTAAAGGCAGAGAATTCGTAAAATATTTAAGCTCAGAGCAAGTAATAGAGAGTGTTAAAGAGTTGAGTAATCAAATCAATGACAAGTATAAAGACAAAGAGATTTATTTTTTAGTTGTTTTGAATGGAGCTTTTATGTTTGCCTCAGACCTTTTTAAGCATATTAAAGGTAATCATAAGATTAGTTTCATAAAGATTTCTTCATACCATGGAATGAGTTCGAGTGGTAATGCCGATGTAATTATTGGTTTGAATGAGGATATTAAGGATAAAAATGTAATTATTATAGAAGACATTATTGATACAGGTAATAGCATGGAGCATCTTTTAGGTATGCTAAAAGATAAGCAAGCCTCAAGCATTGAAGTCTGTACGTTAATGTTCAAACCAAATTGTTTTAAGAAAGATTTCGAGATAGGATTTATTGGAAGAGAGATAACAGACGAGTTTATTATTGGGTATGGATTTGATTATGATGGTTACGGTCGAAACTTTCCAGACATTTATCAATTAAAAGAATAATAACCACATAACTTTTAAGCTATGTTAAACATCGCACTATTTGGAGCTCCAGGAGCAGGGAAAGGTACTCAATCCAAGATGTTGGTTGAGAAGTACAATCTAACATATATTTCAACTGGAGATATTCTACGTCAAGAGATAGCTGCAGGCACAGAAATTGGAAACGAAGCAAAAGATATTATCAATATGGGAGGATTAGTCTCTGATGAGTTAATTGTTCAGATTATTGAGAAAAGGATTGAAAATTCAACAACAACAGGTGGATTCTTATTCGATGGGTTTCCAAGAACAGTTGTTCAAGCATATATTTTAGAGGGCTTACTTCATAGAATGAATAAGAAGTTACTTTGTTTGCTTTCATTGGAAGTGCCAAGAGAAACGCTTATAAAACGTATGCTAGATAGGGCATCGATTGAAGGAAGAGCAGATGATAAGGAAGAGGTAATAGCTAATCGTTTTAGAGAATATGACGAGAAAACAATACCTGTTGCAGAATTTTATAAAGAAAAGGGCATATATTGCGCAATAGATGGAATTGGTACTGTTGAGGAAGTATTCTCTCGTCTAACTTCTACGGTGGAAGAAACTCTTGAGAGTGTATATAGAAATATTATACTTTATGGAGCACCAGGAGCTGGAAAAGGCACACAAGCTAAGCTAATGGCAGCAAAATATGATCTTGTTTATATCTCAACAGGAGCACTTATTCGTGAAGAAATTGAAAAAGGAACGGAGATAGGAATACTTGCAAAGCCATATATGGATAGAGGAGATAATGTTCCAGACCTTGTTGCAATTAGAATTATTGAAAGAAAGATTCAAGAAAATGCAAATGCAAAGGGTTTCTTATTCAAAGGCTTCCCTTCATCATATGTTCAAGCATATATTATGGATGGTATTCTTGAGAAGATGCATACCTCAGTAACATGTATGGTTGAAATGATTTCAAGTCCTTTACAATGTGTTAAGAGACTTAATCAAAGAGGAAAGACAGATAAACGTAGGGTTTATGATATGGACCCAGATATTATTATCCATAGACTTGAAACATATGAGGCTTCAGCCGCTAAGGTTAGAGCATATTATCAAAAGAAAAATAAATATTACTCAATACAGGCAGATGCACCAGAGGAAGTTGTGTTCGAAAGTTTGTATGCAACGATAGATTCAGCATTAAAAAAATAAAAAATAAATAGAGTGAGTTCAAATTTTGTAGATTACGTAAAGATTAATTGTAAGAGCGGAAAAGGAGGTGCTGGTTCAGCTCACCTTCTTAGAACAAGGGGTAATGCTAAGGCTGGTCCTGATGGTGGAGATGGTGGTAGAGGAGGACATGTTATCCTAAGAGGGAATAAACAATTATGGACCCTACTCCATTTGAAGTACACAAAGCATGTTAGTGCTGAAGACGGTGAAGGAGGCGGAAGCAACCTTTTGCACGGTAGAAATGGAAAGGATTTTTATATAGATGTTCCTCTAGGAACTGTATGTAAGGATTTTGAGACTGGAGAATTAGATTGTGAGATTATTGAAGATGGTCAAACAGTTATTCTTCTACAAGGAGGTAGAGGAGGACAAGGTAATGACCATTTCAAGAGTGCAACTAATCGTACTCCAAGATATGCTCAACCTGGTGAAGAAGGACTAGAGTTTTGGAAGGTTCTTGAACTAAAAATACTTGCAGATGTTGGTTTGGTAGGTTTTCCTAATGCAGGAAAGAGTACTCTTCTAAGTGTTGTTTCGGCAGCAAAACCAGAGATTGCAGATTATCCATTTACTACACTTAGACCTAATCTTGGTATTGTAAAATATAGAGATGAACGTTCATTTGTAATGGCAGATATACCTGGAATTATTGAAGGAGCATCGGAAGGAAAAGGTTTGGGATTAAGATTCCTAAGACATATTGAGAGAAATTCATTGCTATTGTTTATGGTTCCTTGCGATACAAAGGATATTAAGGGTGAATACAATATACTACTAAACGAGTTGCAGAACTATAATCCTGAACTAATGGACAAGGATAGGATTTTAGCTATAACTAAGAGCGATATGTTGGATGAGGTGATGATTGAGCAAATGAAAAAATTACTTCCAAAGGATATCCCAACTGTATTTATCTCTTCTGTTGCAGGAAAAGGATTAATGGAGCTTAAGGATATGATTTGGACAACTCTAAATTCAGAAGAAAGACTATAATCATAAGGTTTCAATTTAGAACAATATGAATACTTTAAATAGCATAGATACAAAATTATTTTATGTGATAAATAATCTAAGAAGTCCATTCTTAGATTATTTTTTTGCATTCTTAAGTCATAACCTCTCCTTTATAATTGCACTCTTAGCAGTAGTATTTTTTCTTGGCTCAAAGGAGTATAGAAAGAATTGGTGGATATTGATAGTTATTATTGGCCTTTCTTTCTTGCTAGCTGATAGAATATCTGTGATATGTTTTAAGGATGTATTTGAAAGGCTTAGGCCGAGTCATGCCTTAGAGAATGTCCATTTGGTAAAGATGAAGTCTTTTGGGCTTACCTACGATAATAAGGGAGGTCTTTATGGATTTGTATCCTCTCATTCGGCAAATGCCTTTGCTTTAGCTACAGTATTTGCTCTTATGGGAAGAAAATATAAGTATTTTGGATTATTAGTCTTTCTTTGGGCATTTCTTGTTGGATATTCAAGAGTATATTGTGGAGTACACTATCCAGGAGATGTAATTTGTGGAGGAATTCTAGGAATACTTATTGGTTACCTATTATACTCTCTTTATAAGTACATTTCTAAAAGAAACCCCAATTTTTTCTCTCAGAAATAAAAATTTATCCCAGAGAAAAATTGAATTTTCTCTGGGATAAATTTATTTATATCAAGTTTAATTATTCACTTATATGGTGAATAAGTTTTCCTGTCTCTATTGTATAATGAATCTTGTTTCCTTCAATAATTTGTTCGTCATGTTGACCAGGGTTTAAAACCACTAAAGGATTCTCGAAAGAGATATAGGTTTTAGATGTAGTCTGAACTATAGAAATACATTGAAGAATATTGCAGTAGTCCATTTTATTCTTTCCTACCCTATTATATGCAGCAATATTTAGTTTACCAATATAACTCATCTGACCATTATCAATAATAAATATGTCTGCTCCATGGCTATAATCGAAATAGTTATTGATAAACAAGAAGGCCATCTTTGATTTTGGATGCGTGAATACCTCAAATTCAAGTTTTGCATCTTGGATAATAGAATTATAAACCATATTAGCCTTACCAGAGAAGGTAATTCTTGGTGTTCTTGACTCAGTATTTACGCTAAAAAGAGCTGAATACTTATCCTTATTAATATTAAATGTAATTTCTTTCACACTTTCTTGTTTTTGAACCTTGTTGAAGGCTTGCGAGAAACAATTTGAATTAGGAATAAATAGAAATGAATTAATGATTATAAAGGAGATTAGTAGAAATTGCTTTCTCATAAGACTAAATTTTATTTATTATTATTTCTTTACCGTTCTTATCGTAATACTTCATTCCTGTATCCCTTGCCTTAATTATAGATCCATCTTCAGAATAAACTTCCTCACCATCAACAGAACCATCTTCTTTGAAGAATTCCCACTTGCCAATCTTATTATCCATCTTGTAAAGACCCTTTACCTGAGTAGAACCATTTTCAAAGTATAATACGAAAATGCTATCCTGCATCCCATCTTTAAAGAAGTTCATTGAATTAATATTCCCATTTTCATAGTATGAAGAGGCTTGACCATTAAGGATATTACCCTTATAGTTCCTCTCTTCCATTAGTTTAAAAGAAGGGAAGAATTTATATTCTTTCTCTAGGTTTTTATCTCCCACTCTTATCAAAGCTAAGCCTCCTTCTGAAAAGAAAGCAATGTTCTTAACCTTGTCTATTTCTGTCACTAATATTGTATTATCAAATTTATATACCTGCCAATTGTCACCATTTTGGTTTTTGGTGAAATCGCATGCAGCAAACTTTTTCCCATCCTCGAAGAAGAATTTCCACTTACCGCTCTTATTATTATTCTTGAAGGCTCCTTCATACTTCAATTTACCATTTTCATAATACATTTGCTCAAAGACTTTAGCCTTAATTCCATTCTCAGTTTTATAATAATAAATTAGCTTTGGTTTCTGATTTTCGTAATAAGAAACGATTTCTTTGTCTCCTTTTGAGCAAGATGAACCAATAATAATGATTAAAAAAAGAACGATAATCTTTGATAATAAGGTGCTTAGGTTTTTTATTTTCATGTTTTATTTGTTTTTGGGATAAAATCTGTGGCAAATTTAAGAAATAAATTATATATTTGCACCTTAATTGTAAACCAAAATAAAATTAAAGTCATGGCTTATAAAATTACAGAAGATTGTGCTGCATGTGGCACTTGTATTGACGAATGTCCAGTAGGAGCTATCTCTGAAGGAGATATCTACAAAATTGATGCATCAACTTGTACTGATTGTGGTTCTTGCGCAGATTGCTGTCCAGTGGAAGCAATCCACCCTGAATAATCATTAGATTGATGCGATAAAGCCCTGATGAAATTTTCTTCAGGGCTTTTTTCGTAAAAAAAAGTTTAAAAATAAATTCGAAGTTATGGATTGTAAAGAATTGGGCGAAAAGATTCAGAAAAAAGCCAAATTAAATTCAATTATTAGTAATAATACCATTGAAGCATTTAATCTATTCAAAGAATCTGCAAAGAATATCTCAGATGAGCTAAGTAAGGATTTTCCAGATGCAAGGTTTGATTTTGAGAATAAGGGAGAATTTGAATTTGAATTACGTTTTGGTTCCGATATATTAGTTTTTCTCCTACACCCTGATGTATTTGAGTTTTCTCGACTTCACGATGTGATGAAAATTCCATATGTAAAAGAAGACCTAGAAAGATCATACTGCGGGATGATAAATATTTATAACTTCCTTACCGATTCTTTCGATTATAATCGTGACCTAGACTTTGGTTATATGATAGGAAGAGTTTTTGTGAACAAGGAGAGTCATTACTTTATTGAAGGTAAAAGAGAGGTTGGATTATTATATACCAACTTCAATACATCAGTAATAGACAAAGATTCTGTGACCAGTATTATTAAGTCAGCAATGGAGTATGCAAACAATTTTGACCTTCTTACACCTCCTTTTGACGATGTAAAAATAGTAACAGTAGCAGAAATTCAGTCAAAACTAGCTTCGAAAAAGCAAGTAATAGGCAAACGTTTAGGCTTTGAATTTAAGCAAGATAGAAGTTAATCCAGAAAAAAGATAGTTTTTTTTGGTAGAAAAATTTGGTAGTTAGGAAAAAGGTTGTAATTTTGCATCCTCAAATCCAACGAAAACGCCCCGTTCGTCTAGTTGGCCTAGGACGCAAGATTTTCATTCTTGAAATCAGGGGTTCGAATCCCCTACGGGGTACAAAAATATATTAAAAATATGGCAAATCATAAGAGTTCAATTAAAAGAATTCGTTCTAACGAAAGAAAAAGAATAGCTAATCGCTATTACGCTAAAACAATGCGTAACGCTTTGAGAGATTTTCGTGCAGTAGAAGATAAAGCTACAGCTACTGAGACTCTTCCAAAATTATTATCATCAATTGATAGATTAGCTAAACGTTCAATCATACACAAGAATAAAGCTTCTAACTTGAAGTCTAAATGTATGAGAAGAGTTGCTTCTATGTAAGATATTTTTGTATAAAAATAAAAGAGCCCATCCTTTTGGTTGGGCTCTTTTGTTATACAGTTTTTTTTAAACAATAAGGTTGTACTATGAATTTTGTTGACACCCATTCACATTTCTACGCAGAAGAGTTCTCTGAGGACTTCTCTGGTGCCCTTCAAAAAGCAAAAGACGCTGGCGTAACAAAGATTCTTCTCCCAAACATAGATACTTGCTCTCTTGAGCCAATGTTTACCCTTAGCAAAAGCGACGATACCTTTTATCCAATGCTAGGACTTCACCCAACATCTGTAGACCTCGACTACGAGAAACAACTTCTAAAGATAGAGGAGTATTTCTCAGAGGAAAGAATTTGTGCAATAGGTGAGATAGGAATAGACCTTTATTGGGATAGAACCTTCTTGAATGAGCAGATAATTGTCTTCGAGAGGCAGATAGAGTGGGCGCTAGAGAGAAACCTACCAATGGTAATTCATACAAGGAAGAGCTTCGATGAAGCCTTAGCATCATTAAAGAAGTTCAAAACAGATAAGAGATTAGATGGAGGAATGTTTAAAGGAGTCTTTCATTGCTTTGGAGGAGATCTTAATCAAGCAAGGAAGGTAATAGAAATGGGCTTTAAGATAGGAATAGGAGGAGTAGTAACCTTCAAGAATGCCCATTTAGCCGAAATAGTAAAAGAAATATCCATAGAAGACATACTTTTAGAAACCGATTCTCCATATCTTGCCCCAACCCCTTATAGAGGACAAAGAAACGAAAGCTCATATATTCCAATAATAGCAGAAAAGATAGCCCAAATCAAAAACCTAAGCCTAGAAGAAGTAGCCTACACAACAACAAAAACCGCAACCCAACTCTTCAATTTGTAATTTTTTAATAATTTAATTTGGTAGTATGATAATTTTACATACATTTGCACCGATTGAAATATTAAAAGAGTTCGTATTTCATCATAAATTCACAAATTAATTTGAACTCTATTATTAATTGATTAATAATATGAAAACAAGTTCATTCATTTTTATCCTTGCGCTTTTCTTTTCTCTTATAGGAAAATCTCAAAGCATTAATGAAATAAAAGGGAACTACACTGCTGAAGTTGATGTTGCTGGTATGATTACAGGCTTTAATCCTGCTGCTTTTGATAAAGCAAAAAATCAAATAGCCGATACATTTGCTTTTGCAGAATTGAAAAAAGTAATAACACCATCAGAAGATAATAGTAATGCACAGATTAAGGATACATTTGCTGTTGAAGAGATAAATAAAGCAATTGGCTTCTCTGAAAATGCTACAACAAATAATCCAAAGGTTAATGTTACTATCGCAGATAACTATATTATCTTAGATAAGGTTGGAGGCGTGAATAAGAAATTGAGTTTTAATTCTAAAGGGATTAAAGTTGAAAAGAATCAATTTATAATCACAACCTTGGAAAACGAAACGGTAATAATAACAAAGGAAAAAGGCTATATCGCTATTGATTATCAAAAGAACAAATTAAAGATTAAAATATAAAATCTCTGATTTCTCTATTCTTTAGAGACTAATATTACAAACAAAATAAGGACTATCTTTTTAGGTAGTCCTTGTTTTTTTAACTAAAACCTTGGTTTTGGGTAGTATTTCTAACATTGCGCAAGCTTTGACGTTAATTACTCATAATGAAATGGGGCTTTATAGCTTGAATATTTGAAGAGAAGGATTGGGGATTGGAAAAGGGTTGGTTAATTACTCATAATAAATTTCTTGTTTTGACTGTTTTTTTAGGGTAAATTTACAAAGACGCGATAAATCACGTCTCTACGTGGAATTTTATCTCCTATTTTTCCAAAGAAACCTCATCTTTTTGGAATTTTATCTGATATATATTTATGGAAACGAAGTATATTTTTGTGGAAATAAAGATTTTAGGGAAATAACTCCTTATTCTAGGAAAATAGAATCAAATTCCATTGGCGTAGAATTTGATTCCATGGCGCTAAAACAAGGATTTCTTCTTGTAAAGCCTGATTTGTATTTTTTAAAATTAACGATTGCTTTGAGGTGTTAGTACCCTTTTTTTCGTTTTTTGCTTTAACAAAAGATGTATTGTTTTTGAAAATAAGGAATGTTTTGAGTATTTTTGCAACTCACAATATTTTTATAGATTATGAGACTAAAGATTTTATTCGGATTATTAATTAGTTTGGCTTTCGTTGGTTGTTCAAAGGCACCAAGGGTAAGCATTGAGATACCAGAGCTTAAGGAAGGGAATATTGCAATTATCTATGCATCGCCCGACCAAATGCAAAACCCTGAGCAGTCGGTTATTTACACCTCTGACTATAAGGACGGAAAGATTGAGATAAAGTTAGACTCTATCAAGTTCGACAAAGACCTTATTGAGTGTGCTTTGATTGTTAGAAGTAAGGATAACTCAAAGTTTATAAATCTTCCTCTACCTCTTGAAAAGGGAAAGACCTTAGAGGTAAAGATCACTAATCTTTCTCAATACGATAAGGGAGGAGTAGTAAAGGTAAGCTATGAGGGTTCGAAGCATGCAGAGGAGTTTAATACTTTTTGGAACAAGATACAAACCTTAAAGATTGAAGAGGTAAACGCAAATGCACAGACAATTAACGATGTGTTTAAGAAGTTTGCCAATGTCTACAAAGAATATATTGACAACTATCCAGAGTCAGGATTCCCATATATGTTACTAATGTCTCAGCTTTCAAGCATGCCTTTCGATAATAATAATGCATTATTTGCTTTATCGGATAAGCTTTGTACAGAAACAAAAGGCAATAACTGGAAAGATGTTTTCTGCAAACTAATTGGGGAAAAGAAACTAGCAGCAGCTACCTCAACAAAATTAGTCTTTAGTGCAGTGGACGAAAAAGGAAATGCATTCACGGAAAGAGACGTTCAAGGACGATTAATACTTGTAGACTTTTGGGCATCATGGTGCAAGCCATGTCAAGAGGAGATGCCTCACTTAAAAGACTTATATAATAAATATTCTAGCAAGGGTTTGGCAATAGTAGGTATTTCGATAGACAAGAATGAGTCAGACTGGAAGGCATTCTTAGCTAAGAACCCTTTGCCATGGCTTTCTTTGATTGGAGAGGGAGAAAGTCTTACAAAACGTTACGACTTTGAGTATATACCATTTAATCTCTTGGTTGATGAGTCTGGAAATATTCTAGCAAAGAATATTCACGGAAAAGAATTGGATAGTTTTATTGAGAAGCATTTCTCAAATAAATAGTAAATCAAAAGTTATGAAACCCAAGAATAAGCCCTCAGTTTTACGCAATGCGCAGAAGTTTGGGCTTATTCTTTTTATTGGAATAGCCATAGGAATAGTTATAAGTCTCGTCTTGATTATTGTAATAAATAGTAGAGATACACAAACCCTTTCGCTTCAAAAAAACGAACTTCCACAAAAGAAAGGTTATCAAAAACTTTATAATTCCAAAACAAGTTTTAATAACTCCAATAAACCCCCTAAACCATTTTACTTTAACCCAAACAAGGTAAGCTATGAAGAGCTTATTAGTTTTGGCTTAAGCCCAAAGCAGTCAGGCAATATTGTCAACTATGTAGAGGCAGGAGGAAGATTCTATAAGAAAGAGAACCTCAAAAAACTATATTGTATGGACGATAAACTATACAAAAAACTAGAGCCTTGGATTGTTCTGGATAAGTTCCCCGCAAAGGACACTTCTTCAAAACCCTCATTTACCCAAAGCTGGAATAAAAAAGAAAAGGATATCTTCGAACTAAATGCAGCAGACACCTTAGACCTTCAACGCCTAAGAGGAATTGGGCCATCATATTCAAGGAGGATATATAATTATGGAAAGAAACTTGGAGGATATGTTAAGTTAGAACAGCTAAAAGAGGTTTATGGGATGAATGACACCCTTTATAAATCAATAATTCCCTATTTGATAGTAAAACCTAATCCGACGAAGATAAATATAAACACCTCAACAATAAAGCAGCTCAATGCTCATCCCTATATCGACTTCTTTCAAGCCAAGGCAATAATAATATTAAGACAAGATATAAAAGGAATTAAGTCCCTTGAAGACCTTCGCCAAATAAATCTCATAGACCAAGCCACCTACGAGAAGCTCCTCCCATATATAGAGTTATAAGAGGAAATAACTATTCAGTAATTAAGCCTTTGTCAAAGGTAGTATGAATATCAACCACTCTTATATGAACAAGCATCCATTTTCTAGTATAAGAAATCATCTCTTCCAAGATAACTTTATTATCATAACCATACGCAATCTTAAAGTCTTCTATCCTTTTTGTGAATAATTTGTGAAGATTCTTATGCTTTTCAATATCAGGATAATCAGTCTTATCCATATATTTTTCTTCAGTATTAAAATGATAAATAGTGTATTCTTCAAATTTATTTAATAATTGAAGAACCTCCTCTCTTTTATTATCCAATCTATTCAAATAAGCTAGTTCATCTAGCATACTAAAGAAGTTTTTATGCTGCTGGTCAAGAATATCAATTCCAACCAAACAGCTTTCGTCCCAAAGACTCCCAGCAAAAAGATTATTAATATTAGCATTCATAGTTTACGATGATAATTAGTTATCTATTGTTTTCCTTGATTTGAGAAACCTGTACGAGTCATATTACCCCATCCGCTCTTTTTCTTTCGGAAAAAGAAATTATAATTGCCAGCAAGTGCAAATATAACACCTAATGGTTGATAAATAATCAATTCAAGAATAATTAATAAATTGATTTGGAAGAAGTACTTAATACCCTTATACTTATTATAAGTAAAGGCTTCAAAAAACACAGCGATGGAAGTGTAAAGAACAGAGAATATGATAGAAAATATTAATATCATAACACATATTTCAATATTGATTCTTCCTAAATATACTAATATAGCTAAATAAATAAGTCCTAGAGATTGAACAAATGGAGCAAGCCACTCATACATTACCCAATAAGGGAAACTTAACATTCCAATTACTCCATATCTTGGATTAAAAAACATCTTTTTATGTTTAATAATAGTATCTATTGCCCCTCTTGTCCACCTATTTCTTTGTCGAGAAAGTATATTGAAGGAAGAAGGAACCTCGGTCCAACATAACGGATCTGGGATAAAGGCTATCTTATGTTTTATCTTCTCCACTTCATACATATATTTTCTCAATCTAACTACAAGTTCTAAGTCTTCTCCAACAGTTGATTTATCATAACCACCAACCTTTACCACTCTTTGTCTGTCGAAGAGTCCGAAAGCTCCTGAAATAATTAGAAGCCCATTAATATTACTCCATGCCATTCTTCCCAAGGTGAAGGCTCTTAAATATTCTATGACCTGAAACTTAGCCCAAAACTGCTTAGGGAAATTAATCTTTACAATTCTTCCATCCTCAATCTCACAAGAGTTAGCCACTCTAATCACTCCTCCGCAAGCTACCACAATAGAGTCAGTCTCATCAATAAATGGTTTAACCATTTTAGTAATTGCATCATGTTCAATAATGCAGTCAACATCTAAAGCTAAGAATAAATCCTTCCTCGAAACATTAATACCGGCATTAAGTGCATCTGCTTTTCCTCCATTTTCCTTATCAATTACAAGAAGCCTATTATAAGCAGGATTGAAGGATTTATAAATACCTCTAATTGGAGCACAAGGAACCTCTAATTCATATGCTCTATCTATCTTTATTAAGTCAAAATACTTAATAATTTTCTCTAGGCTATTATCCTTACTACCATCATTAACAATAATAATTTCAAAATCTGGATATTGGAGATTTAATAGACATTTGATATTTTCTACAATAGTAACCTCCTCGTTATAAGCAGGAGCAATAACCGAAACAGATGGTATTTTTGAAAAAGATAAGATTCTATTATAGTCAAAGTAACGATTCTTCAGAATATTATCGAAAAGTTCTTTAATAGAGAATATCAGCATAATGAAATATACTATGAAGAAAGTCCCTATATAAACGATAAGTAGAATATCTATAAAATAAGTAAAGTAATATATAAACATAGCTTCTTGATTAAATATTAATATCTAAGAGCTCATCGCAAGCCTTCCTGATTTGGATATTATCTGATTTTTGGAATTCAATTACCTTGCTAATATCAATTGACAATAGTGCATCCAAAGCAAATAATTTGATTCTTAAAGAATCGTTTTCGATAACCCCAGATAGGAATTCAATACGTTTGTCATTATCAGGCATTCTAATAATACTATTAACAATGGCTTTTTTCCCATTTTCAGATGATTCACTAAAGAAATAAATTAATAATTCAAAGTCATTAATATCATCTGCAAATTCAGCAAGAGTAAGAACTGTTTCTTCTCTAACCATAAGATTTGTATTAATAATGAACTTTTCAATATCTTTCTTAAACTCAACTCTGTTATTCCTTCTAATAAGTATTAACCCCAATATAATAAATCCATTATTATTAGACTCTATCAATTCTTTATAAGGGATTTCTTTATTAGAGATATTATTTAATAATATATTTATATCGAATGTTGATATTTTTACATTCATTTCAATAATCTTTAAAAGATTATTATGGGAGTCAAGTTTAATAAGAGTCTTCATAGCCTCGAAGTGAAGTAGCTTTCTCTTTTCTTGTTTAGTTAGTTTAAGAAGGTAATCTTCGTAACCATGTAAATTGAATTCAGATATAACATATAAAGCCAATTTCTTATGTTTTGTAAAAGGAGAATATAAGAGGGTTTTTATTTCTTTGTCGAAATTCAGTGAGTTGAATAATTTATTAATCCTTCTCTTTATTTCTCCCATCGTTTTATAGTGTAGGATATATGTAACAGTAATTAAGATTGATTTATTGAATTCAGAGCGAGTATTTTTCTTTATGGTTTTTATGTTATTGAAGAATTTTCTTTCACTAACTTCCTCTGTACATACCATTGCTAATACAATATCTATATATACATCAATTCTTCTTGATCGTTTTTTTATTTTATATGTTTTGCTATATGAATAGTATAGAGTGAAAAAAACAATCATGATTATTGCAAGGGTGAATAAGAGTATGTAGTATTGAACTACGTAGAACCAGTCGGGGAGTCCAAATCGTAATTGGAAAAAATCTGGCAATAATAAATACTTATTCTTGATTACTAATTTGAAGAAACCGAAGAAAAAGAGAACTATTGATGCTAAAGTCAAAATCCGAAAGATAGTATACTTAAAATATAGTATTATTCTTCTCATCTCAGTCTAACTCTAATACCTAGTTCAACTAGATAACGATTTCGAAATTCATTTTTTTTATATTCTTCATTAGAATAGCCCAAGCCTAGTCTAAGATCAGAAATCCTGCTCAACATAAGATTTCCTTCGAGCTTGACCTTATATGAATGAAGCTGATTTAATTCAATGTTTTGGGAAGTATATCTATCGTCAGGAGAATTACCATAGCCAAGTTCTACTCCAAAAAAGTTCAGCCCATTCTTACTATAGAACCTATAATTTCCGACAAGAGTAAGGGAATTCTTATCCTTCATAAAGGCATAATAAGGTCTTATTGAGAACCAGTTTTGTCCCATATACTTTTCAATATGCCCTGTTGTGATTAATACCTGAGAATTTGAATAAGACAAGTATCTTAAACCTAAAGAGTATTCAATTTTATATTTCCAAGGCATGTAAAATTCGTAGCCTAATCTATTCTCAGGGAATAAACTTGCATCAAATGAGTAAGCATAATTGAAATACATATAAGCCTTATTCCTTAGTTGTAGATAGAAATCGGCCTCGAGCTGAAGGTCCTTTTGTGAAAATCTGTTTGCATAGTTTGCCCTTAGAGCCAAGGTATGTTTCCCAATATTAAATCCATAACCTAAGAAGCCAAGATGTTGAGGTGAGTTATTGTCAAACATATCTATTGAGTAGAAGGCAGAGATAATATTTTTGTTTCTTTTGAAGAGTAGATTTGTATAAATATCGCTAACTGTTCTAGAATTATAATAATCCTTATTCTTAGGATCTCTGACCAAATTAATTCCATTATCATATTGTCTTAACTCATCATAAGCAATAAGTCTTTTAATAATTAGATTCTCATTATTCTTATAATTATAACTCTGTGCAATATCGCAGCTATTTAGCAAACCATTATAATCTTTTGACCAAAGCAAAATATTTAGCCAAGCATCAAATAACTCATCATTATAATAATTAATATCTCTTGCTTTTTGAATATAAACTAATGCGGAATCAAATTTTGATTGCCAAGCGTAATTTGAAGCAATAAGGACTAATAAATCTCCTCTATTTGTATCAGATGACAACAAATCTTTAGCTTCCTTGATATTTTCTTGAAACTTATCGTTATTGTTTTGTGCATAGTTTACCTTACTACAAATAACCAATATAACCAATAAGCTAAATACCAATCCTTTTCTCATAAGTAATTTATTTATTCAGAATATTTGCAATATCATTTACAATTTCAATTGGGTCGAAAGTTTTTTTAATAATCTTTGATGCCCCAATAGCATAAGCCTTATAAATATAGTCTTTCCTATCAATATCACTAAAGAACCATATTGGGGCAATGATCCTTTTCTCAACACGTAAGATTCTTAATACTTCAAAAGCAGATAGGCTATTAAATTCCCCATCCAAGACCACAAAATCAATCTTAGAGTCTTGGCTAATTCTATCTATTTCTCTTTTGGATTTATAGATAAACAATTCACAGTTCTTAATGTTCTTTTCCATAAGTTTTTTTAAAAGCTTATGGAAAAAGATATCTCTTGAGATAATCAATATTTTCTTTTCCATAAAAAGTATTATTCCTAAATCAGACTCCTGTCAAAGATAGCATTGACATCCATATAAAGAATATGATAAAGCAACCATTTCCTTGCATAATCCATCATCTCCTCTAATATTTCATGGTTACCATTAATATACTCATTCTTAAAAAACATTATCTTCTTTGCAAACAACTTGTGAAGATTCTTATGTCTTTCTATATCTGGGTAATTATTCTTGTCCATAAATCCTTCTTCTGTCGAAAAATGATAAGCGGCATACTGCTCAAATTTGTTTATTATCTGAATAATCTCATTCTCTTTGTCTTTCATAGAATTTAGAGATACTAGCTCATCTAACATTCTAAAGAAGTTTTTATGTTGGTTATCAATAATATCAATGCCGACCAAACAATCGTCACTCCAAACCCTATTTTCGTAAAACTTATTATTTGAATTCATTTTTCAATCCCTTTCTGTTTGACAAGTAAGCCTAATACGTTAATAATTTATGCAAAGTAATAAAAAAAACTTCAACTTTCATACTTTTCCTTTCCCTATTCTGAATAGAGATAAACATAAAAAAGAATTCTCCTATACCTTAAGCCATATAAACCCAAAGTATAGGAGAAAAAATAAATCTCAAATCTGAGGTCTATTCTATAATAAACTTCTTATTCACAATTCCTTTTTCGGTATTTAGTTTAATAATATAGTTACCTTTTCCTAGCTTTGAAATATCTATACTAGAGTTAGGGCTTTGGATATTCTTTTCAATTAGTTTTTGTCCAATAATATTATAAATCTCAATATCCTTAATTGTATTTGAGCTAGAGATATTTAATATATCCTTCGCTGGATTGGGATAAATATCCACCTTTATACTAGATTCCACCTCTTGCCCAAGGCTGCTATTATCCTTAATTGCTAGAATAGGAAACATAAATATATGCATCCTACTATAAAGCTCATAAACATAATCATCCTTAAAGCTAGTCCAAACCCCATTCTTTCTAAAATAAGGCGAATGCCCAGTATAACACTCAACATTCATCCCCCAACATGGCGAAGGATCATAAGCACTAAGAGTATGATTAAAATGAGAAGGCATAAACCCTGGAGTATATATAGTAGGAAAGTCCGCTACTATATTAAAATTCTGAATATTAATTGCAGTATCAAAATAAAAGCGACCAAGTATTATTTTTGAAAATGGGTTTCCATTAGGATTATGTATTGAAGTATCAAAAGCGCATTTATAATTTGCATGAGCATATACTGTGGTAAATCCAGTATCTTGAAGATAGAGATTAAATGTAGCATTATTATTTCCATTAATTCCTCCGTCGAATTGTGTTGCAACACCAATAACCATAACGGTAGTATCCATAAAATAAGGTTGAGCTAAACGATCAATTGCGTAATCACTAGTCCCAGCGATATAACCTAAATAATAGTCCATATACCCTGGATTTGGGCAGTTAGTGTATCGATATGCGTAGTTATTAAACATAGAAAAGTTTTGACTAACCCCTATAGTAGTATCAAAAACTGTTCTACAAGTTTCGATTTCTATAGGTTTATAAACTAAGGTATCATAATGTTGAGCCCTTAAGCCAAAAGAAATAGTAATTAAGGCTAAAATAATAATTGTATTTTTCATGATATTGGAAATTAGATGATTATTATTGGGGCAAATATACATTATTTTTTTAAAGTGCATGAGTTTTTTTGGAAAATATGTTTAATATATGTTAGGATTTTGGTTTTGGTATTCATTCTTCATTTAGTTCTTTTGAATAAATATCCTTGTATTTGGTTGAAAAGTCTTCGTTTTTTTACTCCAACTCTTGATATTTTTTTTCAAAAGTGAAGATTTTTCATCAAAGGGGTTTCTTTTTGTTTTTTTATATGGAGTTTATTTTTATATAAGATTTACTAGTGGGCAAAAAAAATACGTCCTTTGCTGGGGACGTATTTGAAATATTGATTAGTTTTGTTTGTTTTGCGTTAATGTGCTTCGGAGTGTGATTCTTCGTGCGCCATTCCTATATAGATTGCCGTTAGAAGTGTAAATACATAGGCTTGAATAAAGGCAACCAAGAGTTCAATTAAGCTCATAAATATACTAAAGAATAAAGGTACAATTGATACCCCATATCCTACAACGATGTTTTGTGAGCTAAAGATAAAGATGATTGACATAAAACCTAAGATGATAATGTGCCCTGCTGTGATATTAGCAAAGAGACGAATCATTAGAGAGAAAGGTTTTGTGAATATACCAATAAACTCAACAAGTGGCATAAGAGGAATAGGTATCTTTAACCACCAAGCAACACCTGGCATATTTACAATATGTCCCCAAAAGGCTTTGTTTGTACTAAATAATGTAACTAAGAACGTAATAAAGGCAAGAACCATTGTTACAGCAATATTCCCTGTTACATTTGCTCCTCCAGGAATAAAAGGGATAAGCCCAAGTATATTTGAAAGAAAGATAAAACAGAAAACTGTTAATAGGTAAGGAAGATATTTTTCGTGACGTTTTTTGCCAATAGAAGGAATTGCAATATCGTCTCTAATAAACATTATCACAAATTCAACCAATGTTTGTAGTCCCTTTGGAGATTGACCTTGACGCTTGAAAGAGATTTTCCTTGCTCTGAAGACCATAAATATTAATAAACCTACTACCAAAAAGATTGAGGCAACATTCTTTGTTATTGAGAAGTCAAGAGGAGTCTTTCCTGTCCATTTGCCCGATGCATCAACGCATAGTATCTTGCCAATTGCTCCATCGCCATCTTTTTCAGAACCTATCTTATATCCTTTATAGGCTGCGTGACCATGATGAAAACGGCTAGACATAAAAACGTCAAGCTTACCCTCGTTATAAAGAATAATTGGAAGTGGAATAGAAATAGGTTTATTATTTAATTCCATAATATGCCAAGAGTGATCGTCAACAATATGACCAAGAATCATCTCTCCAGCATTAAAAGACTTCTTTTCGCCCTCTGAGGCAAAACTATTTAGCTGAAGACCTATAAGTATAGTGAATAGTATTAGTATTTTTCTCATATTAAAAATCAATTAAGCGGCAAATTTAGAAAATAATTTCGTACGCAAGAAGACAATTTGAAAAAAAACTAATTTTCGTACATTAGATTGCATCCTCTTGTAAGGCTATTATCAAATCTTCCCATAATTTCGAAGCCTCCATCGGTGTGTTTTTTGCCTAAATCCTCAGTCTCAATAAAACAACATGAGTATATATTTGCAAGATCAATAACGTTAATTCCTCCTGTCTTGTTCTCTCCAACGTAGGACAAAGGGTCGTAGGTGTCTCTTATCAATACCCTCATTTGAGAAGGGGTATAGAATATTCCATCTTTTTTGGAATAGGCTTGAGAAAATAATTCACACATTCCATATTCAGAGGCAATGGAATCTACACCTAATCCTTTACAAAGAATTTTATGCAACTCCTCTCTTAGAATTTCTTTTCTCCTACCTTTCATTCCTCCAGTCTCAAAGACAATAGTATTCTTTAATTCAAGGTTTTCAATATCTATCAAATCTAGTAATGCATAGGTTACCCCAAAGAGTATGGTCTTTATGTTATTTTCTTGGCAATGCTTAAGAGTAGAGATAACATCCCCAAGGTTCTCGTTAAAGAATCCACTCTCCTTAAACCTGCTTTTCTTTATTAGATTATCTATCATATAAACCAAAGAAGAGTTGCCTTGAGAAATATAGTTTGGGAGCAAAGCAATAAAGCAATAATCCTCTGCCTTAGAGAAAAAACTCTCAAAATTATTGGTGAAGCTCTTTTCGTAAATGTCTAAGTTATGGATAAAATGTTTGCTGGTATCCTTTCCTGAGGTACCGGAACTTTTAAAGAAATGTATCTCTTGTTCGCTAAAGCTTACAACCCTATGGGTCTTAAAGAAAGATATTGGAAGAAAGGGAATATCGGTGTAATGTTTTATTGAACTAATATCTTTTTGCATCAATCTACACCAACGATTATACACTTGGTTATTTTCGTACTGAAACATAAAAGCCTCAAGAGCAAAATAATTAAATTCATCTTCGGAGGAAATATTAAAAATTTTGTTTGTAAAAACTTCTATATCCATAAGTAAGTAAAAACTATTTATTGTAAATTTGCAAATTAACCGCAAAGATATGAAAAATACACTTTCCTCACGACGATTTATAGTAATGGGTATATTTATTACTGTGGGGATTATATATATTATTCGTTTATTATTTCTACAAGTATTCGATGATTCCTATGCTCAACTTGCTAATCGTAATGCCTTACGTTTCGTTACACAATACCCTGCTAGGGGTTTGGTTTATGACCGTCATGGAGAACTCTTAGTCTATAATGAGCTTGTCTATGACCTAATGGTTATTCCTCGCCAAGTGAAGCAAGTTGATACAAATCTCTTCTGCAAACTTGTTGGCATAACAAAGGAGGAATTTATCCAAAAGATGACTAAGGCACGTACCTATTCTACCTTTGCACCATCTACCTTCGAAAAACAAATCTCCAAAGAAGACTTTGGGCCAATACAAGAGAAACTCTATCTCTTCTCTGGATTCTACTCTCAGAGTCGTACGCTTAGATATTACCCAAAAGCCTTAGGATGTCACGTTCTTGGATATATTGGGGAAGTAAGTGAAGGCATGATAGAGAAGAATCCTTACTATAAGAAGGGAGACTATATTGGAATGAGCGGTATGGAGAAGTATTATGAAGCAATTCTTCGTGGGAAGAAGGGTAGCAAGGTAACACTTGTGGATGTTCATAATAGAGAGAAGGGAAGTTTCCAAAATGGTAAGTATGACACAGCAGCCGTTTCGGGCGAAAATTTATATTCCACAATAGACTTAAAACTTCAAGAGTATGCCGAAAAGCTTATGGCAAATAAGAGAGGTTCTATTGTTGCCATAGAGCCTTCTACAGGAGAGGTTCTATGTTTTGTTTCTGCACCATTCTACGATCCAAACCTTTTGGTTGGTAGAGTTAGGGGCGAAAACTATATGAAACTATTGAAAGACCCAGCACAACCTCTATTCAATCGTGCAATTATGGCTGAGTATCCTCCAGGCTCAATCTTTAAGATTGCTCAGGCAATGATTGCTCTTGATATGGGAGTAATTGGACCAGGTCAAGGTTTTCCTTGCGACAAAGGCTTAGTAGGTTGCCATGATCACCCTTCGGCTACAAGTGTTAGAGAGGCAATTAAGATGTCTTGCAACCCTTATTTCTATAGAGTTTACCAAAAGATTATTCAACAAAAGGTAGTAAATAATAAGGTTGATAATAAATATGGACTCGCTCTTTGGGATCAAGACATGTATAGAATGGGATTTGGGAAGAAGATGGGAATAGACCTTCCTGGAGTATTGAGTGGTTTTATTCCTGATACTAATTTCTATAATAAATGGTATAAATACAATTGGAATTTCTTTACAATATTCTCTAACTCAATTGGGCAAGGAGAAGTAGGAGTAATCCCTCTTCAAATGGCAAACTTTGCAGCTATTGTTGCAAATAGAGGTTGGTATATCACTCCCCATTTAGTTAGATATTTTGGGGATGAGAATGTAAAGAAGAGAAATACCAAATATGTAAAGAAAAACTTATCTATGATACCTCAAGAGTATTGGGATATTGCTTCCGAAGGTATGTGGGCTGTTGTTCACGAAGGAGGGGGTACTGCAAGAAGAGCAAAGATAGACGATATAGCAGTTTGTGGCAAGACAGGTACTGCTCAGAATATTGGTGCCGACCACTCTGTATTTATTTGTTTTGCTCCAAAGGATAATCCAAAGATTGCAATATCGGTATATATTGAGAATGCAGCAGGAGGTGGAGGAACTTGGGCAGCGCCAATAGCTAGTTTGGTTGCAGAGAAATATATTAGAGGAGAGGTTTTGAGAAAAGAAGTTGAAGAAACATATATGAATGCTGCACCTTGCCAAACGCTTCCTTTACGTAGGGTTGCAAAATCGGGTAGTAGCGAATAGTTTTAAGGACAGAAAAAATGGAAAGAAGAGAAAGAGGGTTATTAGAAAACTTAGATTGGACAACAATATTAATATATTTTGCCCTAGTCTTTATTGGTTGGATAAGTATTTATTCAGCAGTTTATGATGAGAGCCATAGCAATATATTTGATTTAGAGACTCGTTATGGCAAGCAAATGATATGGATAGGTGTATCAATAATCATTGCCTTGTTTATCATTGTCCTCGACCCAAAGTTTTTTTCTCAAACATCTTATGTCTTTTATGGAGTCTTTATATTAATGCTTTTGGCAGTACTTGTTGTAGGTTCCGAAACCAAGGGAGCAAAGTCTTGGTTTGGGGTAGGAGACTTCGGAATACAGCCCTCGGAGTTTGCAAAGGCGACAACGGCACTAGCCTTAGCTAAGATTCTCTCAGGAATAGATGTAGATATGAAAGACTTTAAGACAAAGATTGCAGCAATAGCAATTGTTGCAATACCAATGCTTTTAGTCCTATTGCAAAACGATACAGGTTCAGCTCTTGTGTTCTTATTCTTTGTATTTGTTCTTTTTAGAGAAGGTTTATCCCTCTATGTTTTAATATTTGGAGCAGGTGCAGCAATTCTTTTTGTGCTGGCTTTGCTTATTAATCCTTATGTATTAATAGGAATATTCTTCGCCATTGCATTAATCTTTTGGTTTATTAATCGCTCTAGGAAGGTTAGCTTTTGGTTATGTATGTCAATATTTTTTGTTGCCTCAGGTATTATCCTTGCGGTTGAATATGTCTTCGACAATGCTTTGGAGGATCATCAAAGAAACAGAATAGAGGTATTGCTTGGGAAAAGGCAAGACCTTAAGGGAGTTGGATATAATGTTAATCAGTCAAAGATTGCTATTGGTTCGGGAGGATTCTTCGGTAAAGGATTTCTTCAAGGTACTCAGACAAAGTTTAATTTTGTACCAGAACAAGATACCGACTTTATCTTTTGTACTGTAGGAGAAGAGTGGGGCTTTGTTGGTTCAACAACTGTTGTTCTATTGTATATTACCTTAATGGTTAGGCTAGTCAAGATGGCTGAAAGGCAGCGCTCGAAGTTTTCAAGGATATATGGTTACTCTGTGGCGAGTATTATCTTTGCCCATTTCTCAATAAATATAGGTATGACAATTGGTTTATTACCGGTAATTGGAATCCCTTTGCCCATGTTAAGCTATGGAGGTTCTTCCTTAATGGCTTTTACCTTTTTATTTTTTATTTTTGTGCGTCAAGATGCATCAAGACAAGACTTAGTCTAAATTAATTCCTATTTATTATGAAAAAGATATGGAAAGGCTTAGGCCTATGGTTAAAGATTACAATAATTACAGTACTATCAATTATTGTTATTGTTCTAGCTATTCACTTTTCAATTTCTTCTATTGCAAAAAACTATATAGAGAAACACGACAAAGAGCTTGTTGGGAGAAAGATTAGAATCTCTGACCTAAAGGTTAATATTTTTACAGGAAGTTTAGATATTTCTAAGTTTTCTCTTTACGAAAAAGACGATACGTCGGAGTTTGTAAGCTTCGATAGTCTTAATTTTAAAATGAGACTACTCCCTCTAATAAATAGTAAGATAATAGTAGATAGGATTTATCTTCTTGGAGCTAAGGCAAATATTCTTCAGAGCGAGAAAGGATTTAATTTCGATGATATAATGCAGAAATTTTCCGATACTACCTCCTCCGACACTACTTCTTCTTCTTGGGATATTACACTAAACAATATAGAAATAAGTAAGACAGATATATATTATAAAGATTTGGCTCTTGGTGCAACCTGGAACTTAAAAGATATGGCTTTGACCATTCCTTCTCTTTACCTAAGCGATAAGAGCTCTGATGTGGGAATAAAACTAATGTTCGAAAATGGTGGTTCTCTCGCAATGAAGGCAAAATATAATATGGAGAGCGCAGCATACCGTCTCGATATCGACCTCAAAGACCTTTCAATAAATAATATCCTTCCTTATGCTCAGCAGTTTATGAACATAAATAAGATAGAGGGTTTATTGTCTGCTAACCTAGATATTATTGGCGATGTTGACCATGTTATGGACTTCGACCTAAAGGGAAATATCTCTGCAAGGGATTTCTATATGAATGATAATAAAGATAGAAATGTGTTATCGATAAGCTCTCTAAGCACCGATATTGATAATATTAGCCTTGTAAAGAATTCATACCTTCTGAAAAAGCTATTAATAAGTGGGTTTAAGACTTCCTTCGATATGAATAAGGATGGAACAAACAACTTTTCTTCTTTAATGAAACCATCAAGCGAAGATACTACCACGACTAATGAGCCAAAGATGAAGTTTATTATTGGGGACTTTATTGTTGACAATTCTTCTCTTATCTTTAAAGACAAGACTCTTCAAAAGCCATTGACCTATAATATTAGTAATATAGCAATCAACTCAAAGAATCTTAAACTTGAGGGAGAGAATAATTTTGACCTTAGTGCAAAGATAGGCACAGCGGGTAATGTTTCTCTAAAGTGGAAGGGCAATATGGATGATATGTCAAACCAAGAGATAAGACTAAATATTATCAATGCAGAGCTAAGAGATTTTACTCCTTACTCGCTTGAGTATTTTGCTTATCCTTTTAATGGAGGTAATCTATCCTTTAAATCACAAAATATCATCAAAAACAATAATCTAAACGGTACAAATAAATTAGATATATATAAATGTAGGTTTGGTAAGAAGGATAAGACACTTAAGGCTGAATATAGTAATATTCCAATAAAGGTAGGGCTATATATAATTGAGGATAGAAAAAACAGAATAAAGTTAGATATTCCAGTAAAGGGAAATGTAAACTCTCCTGAGTTCTCATATTGGAAGATAGCACTAAAAACTCTTGGAAACCTATTAGTAAAAGTTGCAACATCTCCTTTCGATGCCTTGGGAAAGAGCTTAGGGATTTCTGCTGGGGAGATGGAATATATGAATATCAACCCAATGCAGAGTGAGTTCAACCCAGAGCAGTTCTCAAAGATGCAATCCATAGCCGATATGTCTAAGAGCAAGCCTGAGCTAAAGATTACAATGACCTTAGAGTTAAACTATAATGAGAGAATAGCGCAGTACTCAATTAACTATCTAAAGCAAGCATACTTCTTCTACAAGAACCCAAGCAGAGTAGGCACTGAGCTTTCGACAACCGATAATGACCAAATTTCAAACACAAGGACAGATAGTCCAGAGTTTGAAGCCTTCGTAAATTCTGTTTTAGTATCAAAGAGTCTTCCTCTTTCAGGTTCAATAGAAGAAAAAGCAAGTTCCATCTATGGCGTCCAAGCCGAAGGAGACCTAATGCAATCTATACAAACCCTAAATGCAAGGGTACAAAAACATTTCACAGAGGTACTTCTTTTGCCACAAGGACAGATAAACATTATCCCTATGCCAATAGAGGAAATGAAAAAATACAAAGACCCAAACCGCTACCATATATCCATAGGAGAAATGGAATAAAACCATAATCGGACATAAAAAAAGACAAGGCTATCCCAAAAAGATAGCCTTTATTTGTTTTCAAAATCCAATCTTTTTTCGTATATTTGTAAATGTAATTCCCCTTTGGGCGAACACATAGGTTCGCCCCTACGAAAAATCCCCAAAAAATTTAGATGCACATCTTAATAAATTATGGTAGGTACCCTAGCACTGCTACGGTAGCTACCATAACACACCTAGGGTAGCTACCCTAGCAAGAATAGAATCAAATAAAAATACTTCAAAACAAGGATTCCCCACAACAAAATAAGGATTCAGGAGATTTATATCAAATAAAAATTTCATTAGTCTTATAAGCAATAGATAATAAAAAGGTAAAAACATTCTATGTAATTAATTAATCAAAGCAAGACCGAATTGCAAATCTGTATTTATAGATAAAATACAAAAGATATCTATTCATAATATTTCAAATGTATTTTATTCATTTAGTCAAAATATTTTTATAATATAAATATTTATTATCAGAATAGATACTATATTTGCAAGTAATATTAAATAATAATGAATATGAATAATTTTATTGAAGTTGAATTCACAACAAATGGCGAAAAATGTCTAATTAATGTTAATAATATTACTCTAATAACAAATAATGGGAATTATTGTACGATATATTTCAGTGGGGAGTACAATAATTGTACGAGCGTAAATGAAACGTATGAGAATCTTAAAGACCTAATCAAAAAAATGGACTAGGGTTTTAAAAGCTTGATTTTATATATACAACTACTAAAAGATTTTTTTTAATTTTGATATTTTGAATTGGAACAAAGTGGATTAATCGGTGAATGTACTTTATTTAGCTTTGGTGTATTTTACTGAGAATGTCAAATTATTTCGACAAAAGGATTTAATATAGAGGTAAGTTCTAGAGTTTTCTGTTTACAGTATGCGGCATAGGTTAAATAAAAAGAAATATCAGTGTAATCTAGTGAAAGCAGAAATTGTGTATATAAAATAAGTAGTATGCATAATATATAACTGCTAGTGAAATATAGCATATATCAAATGCAGATAAAATTTACACTAGATGATAAGTACAAATGAAATAAATAACTATTAAAAAAACTATGATAGAAAAAATTGTAAAGCTGCCAGATTATTTTTTATTTACAAAGCCGCATTTGGACTTGTTTATAAGTGTTCTGCGAAAGATATATACAACAAAATCAAATGAAATTATTCTTGATTTCTCTGGGATTTTAGATATGAATGAAAGCGATTTGATGATTTTGTTTGCTCAAATAGAAAAAACAGGATACGATAAAAAAGTTATTTTTAAAAAGAGACCAACTCTGCCTAAGGCTAGAAAGCCAAATAATATTTTATCAAATAAAATAGGAGTCTTTCATAATTCTACAACTAATTTTAATAGCGAATCTGTTGAAAAATATGCAGACATTAATACAGAAATTGTAGATAAAATAGTTTTAGAATTAAAAAGAATTGGAATTAAGGATTACTATTCAGCATTTTATACATTTTTAATAGAGTTAATTGGAAATGCAACAGAGCACGGAATTGAAAATAGACAAATAAATTGGTGGCTAATTAATAAAATTGATAATAAGACTAAACAAATAAATTATGTTTTTGTTGATATGGGTTCTGGAATTATTGGATCTCATAAAAAAGTAGGTTTGCCGTTTAAATATTACTTTACAAGTGCAACAAAAATACTTACGGATGCGTTTAAAGGAAAACTTAGATCTTCTACAAAGATAGATAACAGGGGTAAAGGATTGCCTCAATTATTTGGATTTATTAAAAATGATGTAGTTTCAAATTTTACGATAACCACAAACACAGTAACTATGCATTTTGAAAATGATTTGCTGGTAACTTCAAAAAATAAGAATTTTATAGGTACATATTATTCTTGGTCAATAAATAATGATAATTATATAAAATGGAAAAATTCAAAATTAAAATAGCTGAAGAGTTTAGCACAAAACCTGGAGGAAGACAAATTAAGTATGGTCCTTTTTCCGGTGAGGCTTTTTATAAAGAATTGTTAGAAAAAAGATTTGATGATGCGATTAAAACTAACGAAAAACTTTATATATATCTAGATGGGACAGGTTCATATGGAAGTTCCTTTTTAGATGAATCTTTTGGGCAGTTAGCACGAGAAAAGGGAAGAGATTTAGTTATTAATAATATTGTATTTGTAACTGAAACTTTTGATTGGATTGTTGATTATATAAAAAAAGAGGTATGGGGAGAAAAATAATTTCTGTTTTAATTCCCCTTATTATTCTTCTTTCTATATTATGGTTAGGCAGATTAATATATTTGAAAGAGTGGTTTTATAAATGTTCAGTAGACGACAAGGTAGTTCCATTAGATGTTGTAAATTTAATTGTAACTTCCATTTGTACGTTTTTTATTGCATGGTTTATTTCTAAGAAAATTACATCAAGTAGATATAAGGTAGATTTTTTGATAGAAGATTTAAAAAATGTAAATATAGAGTTAATCAGGTTACAGGAAAAAGTAATTGAACTTAATAATATTGAATTGCATGTTGTATTAAGCAGTCTTAATAGGATACGATCTAATTATTCAAGATTTGAGAAAACTCTAGAATTAGCAAAAATAAGATGTTCAGAAAGTAAAGCATTCAATCCTCATTATACGCGTTTATATAATATTACAACTGGAGTTAAATCAAATAAATTAGAATTGGACGATGCAAATAGAATTATTGTGGAGAATAGTATTTCTTCATTAATAGAATTAATAAGGCAAATTATTTTTAAAATAAATGATAAGTAATAATAATTATTTTTAAATTAATTTATTGCGAAATAAATAGACTAGGGATGATTTTTATTAAATCAGTATATAATTAAAATACAAAAGAACTTACATAATACGTGAGTTCTTTTGTATTTTGAAATGTTTGATGTTTAACAAGAGTTGAGATAATAATTTTTAAATGACTTCTTGTTTATAGGTTTTTTCAAAGAAAAAAGGCTATCTTTTGGGATAGCCTTTGTTATTTTTGTTTTTGTTTTTCTTATTTGAAGCGGTTGATGTCTACTTTTTCTATTTCCTCTTCTTCTTCTACGGGTTTATTGTAGTTGATATATCCTTCCCACTTTTCTATTACTGATTTCATATCTTGTGGTAGTTCGGAGCGGAAGTTTATTAGTTCTTTCGTTCTTGGATGGATAAAGCCTAGGGTTGTTGCGTGAAGGGCTTGACGTGGCAAGAGTTTAAAACAGTTTTGTACAAATTGTTTATATTTGGTATAGGTTGTTCCTTTAATTATTGAATCTCCACCGTAGGTATCATCATTAAATAATGGATGCGCAATTGATTTCATGTGACAACGAATTTGGTGAGTACGTCCTGTTTCAAGTTTACACTCAATTAGTGTTACATAACCAAAACGGAATAGAACCTTCCAATGAGTAATTGCACGCTTTCCATAATCCTCATCAGGGAAAGATGTCATTACCTTTCTGTCCTTTAGAGAGCGACCGATATAGGAATCAATTGTTCCTTCCATCTTGTCGAAGTCTCCCCAAGCTAAGGCAGTATATGTTCTTTCTATGCTATGGTCATAGAACTGTTTTGCAAGAAAGGTTTGTGCAACCTCGTTCTTTGCAACAAGTAAAAGACCAGTTGTGTTCTTGTCAATACGGTGAACAAGTAATGGAAGAACAGGATTTCCTTCTTCTGTCTTTTGTCCTTGGAAATGGAATGTTAGGGCATTGAGTAATGTACCTGTGTAGTTTCCATAACCTGGATGAACAACCATCTCTGGAGCCTTGTTAACAATAACAACATCTTCATCCTCATAAACAATATTCAAAGGAATATCTTGTGGGATAATCTCTATCTCTCTTGGAGCCGTTGCAAGAAATATCTGCACAACATCTCCTGGTTTAACCTTGTAATTAGGCTTTACTGGGTTCTCATTTACTCTAATACAATCCGCTTTTGCTGCTTGTTGTATTTTGTTTCTCGAAGTCGATTCAAGTCTATCCATTAAGAATTTGTCAATTCTCAAAAGAGATTGACCCTTGTCTACAACAATTCTAAAATTCTCAAACAATTCTCCGCCCTCTTCCTCTGACTGAATTTCTACGTTTTCCTCTATCATCTTATTTATTTACTATGATTTTCTTTTGTGATTGTCTACCTGTTTCCTTATCTATTAGATAAAGGACATAGACTCCATTATTGAAATATGTTATATCCAACTCTTGTTTATAGGACGAGCTATAAACAACCTTCCCCAACATATTTACTATTCTTATCTCTGAATTTGTGTTTTGAGTTTCAATATTCAAACGCCCCTTGCTTGGGTTAGGGTAAACATTGAAATTAATATCTTGTTCTATTTCTTTCTCTAGTGACACAACAGCCTTGTATCCAAAATATGGTCTTATCATTAAAGAACCTTTAATAAAGGTAGGCTGCCAAGAGTTAGCCCAATTGCCTAAAATATTCTCCGAAGCATCGGTGTTTCTGTCAAAACCAATATTTAGGTAGTCATCGTTCTTGGTTTGAAGACTCACAAAAAACTTAGAACCACTAACAATAACAGGATGGCTTAGGGTGTAACGAGTATATTTATTCAAACCATCATTGCTTGGCGTAAGCACAGAGGAACGATATATTGTATCATAAGGTTTATCGTTTAGGCTATTCCAAATACAAAGATAGAAGGGTTTTAGATTTGCATCGTGATAGGTAGAGTTGAAGTATATATCTACAGCGGTTAATGTATCGGGAACATTAATATCGAATCCAAGAGCAAGGTTTGAGTTTCTTATAGGTTCAATCCCAAACCCATTCTCAGCAGTGCCATCATCATAGGCATAGTAGTTCTCGAACACTTGACGAAAACTAATTGTATCGTTATTAGTATTGTCGTCTTGACCAACACCCATCTTAATAGTATGAATGACATCGAACCAAGTCCAGCTATTATTATCAAAACTATATGCAAAATCTACTATAGGTCGAGCATGGTTAACAGAAGTCTGAAAGTCCTTTGTCTCAATAAAAGGATAAATATTCTCAAATCCTCCATCATATTGCTTAGTTAAACCTCCAGTATTATCAAATACATTGTATTTATAATTAGATATTAATGCAGTATTCCATAAGTTTATGATTTTAATAGCTAAACTATCAGCCATTTCACTAGAGATATACTGTCTTGCAGGCATTGCCTGATATTTTTTCAACAAAGAATGAGCAGGCTCAACAAAGGCAATATCCTTAAAAGTCTTTTCATCCCAAGTTCTCTTCTCATTAATATATATGTAATCGATATTCCAATTATCGCAATTACCAACATAGGCATAGGAAGGGTTAGCATCTAAAGATGCAAAATTGCGGAAACGAAAACGAAACTCACTATTGAAATATTGACTATCAGTAATAGGAATGGAAACATATCTAAAATAAGAACTATCATTTGCAAAAATACTATCAACACTAAGACCCTCAGTCATCCAAACAATATTCCAATAATCATCGTTAGAGGAGTAAAACTCAAGAATTAATGAGTCCTTCTTGCTTGGAGTTGAACCAATCTTTTCCCATAACGGACCATATCCACCTCCTGGCTGGAAATAAAAACTGAAATACAATGAATCACTAATCGATAAGGCTCTAGGAAGCGGTGAGTATATTGAGTCCAAGCGAATAAAGGAAGAACTAATAGTATCTGCACTAAATCCAGCAGTGTTTGCTCCTAAATAAAGTCTCCCATTATCGTCTAAAGCATCAAGAGTAACTACTCCAAGGGTTGGTGCATTAAGAGAATAGTCGGTATTTACCCATGCCCCACCATTTATCCAATAATTAGACTTAGGCGTCCCAGTATAATTAGAGAAATCTTCAAGATATGGCAATAATATCTTTGTGCTCGACTTATAATTCCTATTATTTATCGTCTTGCTTGAGCCCTTTGAGGCAGATGTAACAATAAACTGAGCTTGAGAATCAAGCCATAGGAATAAACTTAGAACAACAACTAACAATATTTTTTTATTCATTTTCCAATTTACAAATTTCATTCATCAATATCTGTAGTCGTTGGAGTTTCTTCTTCTGTGTTTTCAGTTATTTTAAAAGATTTTACCTTAGAACTATAGTTTGGTTTAGTATCATTAATAAAATATAATGACACAGTTGAACCAACAGTCAAACTCCTATTTGATGGAGAGAAAGAAACAACTCTAGAATGGACAACATCTTTATTACCCTCGTAGTTCTTACTCCCAACATTTAGTGATGCCTCCCAAAGCTTTCTTTCTGCATCAATCTCAGTAAGACCAATAATATTAGGCATTGTTGTAGCAGTATTTGCTTGGTTTATCTCAACAACCAAATCAACTTCTTCACCTTTGGCAATCTTTGTCCCTTCAAATATAGGTTTTCCCTTGTATATTTGTTCAACAACAAGATTAGAGAATTCTCCTTGATTGAAGATCAATCTTCCTATTCTAAGACCTGAATTAATAATCTCATTTACTGCCGAGCGAACACTTTGATCTGTACAATCAGGCATACCTATCTTTTCTCCACTGTTAGCAGTAATAATAACATAAATCTTTCTTCCCCTCTTTGCCTTAGATTCGGGCTTAGGGTCTTGAGTTAGGATTTTTCCAGAAGGTTCTCCTGGAGTAAATATTGAATCAATAACAATGATTTCAAAAGGAGACATCTCTGTCATCTCTTGGACTTCTTCTATTTGTAAACCTTCAATTGCTGGTATAACATATTCCTTTCCATGTCGAGTATAAATATTCAATAGTTGGAAAATGATAAACAATAATACCAAGAATGTAAGGACTATTAATCCTAAGTGCTTTAAAAAAAGTTTACTTTTTAAGAATTCCTTTAACTCCATAAAATAATTTTTAATCTCTTCTACCCATGTAGATTGATATGTAATAAAGAAGTGATGCCAAAGAAGAAAGTGCAGCAATAACATAGGTGTAAGCAGCAGAGCGTAAAGCTCCTTGTGCCTTTGGATGAGTATCTCTTGAAGTTATTGCATTTCTGTCAAGCCATGCAAGAGCTCTTTGTGAGGCATCAATCTCAACAGGTAGAGTAATAAAACTAAACACTGTTGTCATACCAAATAATATAATCCCAACTAATAATAGGTTAGGGAATGCATTTACTAATAACATTCCTCCCAAAATTACCCACATAACCCATTGCGACGCAAATTGAACAACAGGGACTAATTTTGAACGTAGAGTTAGCCAAGTGTAAGCATTTGCATGTTGAACAGCATGCCCACATTCATGAGCAGCAACAGCAGCAGCAGCAACATTTGCACCAAAGTATACGTTTTTACTTAGGTTTACTGTCTTTGTTGTAGGGTTATAATGGTCTGTTAATTCTCCCTCAACACTTACAACACTTACGTCATAAATATCGCAATCTCTTAACATCTTTTCTGCGACTTCTTTCCCTGTAATTCCTCTTTCGGTAGGGATTTTTGAATATTCTGCAAATTTTCTTTTTAAGTTAGCACTAACTAACCAGCTTGCAAGAGCTGTACCAATAAAAATGACCCAATAAATTAAATTTGAGCCCATAAATCCAGTTGTCGGTTCCATAGTTTTTATATTTAAAAATTAATTGCAAAGAGCAAAGTTAAACATTTTCATCCAAATAAACGCAAAACTTAGGTTTTTGTGTATCTTTGTGAACAAAAAAATATTTAAAAAAGATGATAAAATCAATGACAGGCTTTGGCAAGGTCCAAACAAATTACAATAATAAGACAATTAGCATAGAAATAAAATCATTAAATAGCAAGCAAGCAGACCTTAATCTTAGACTTCCTTCCTTGTATCGTTCTAAGGATATTAACCTTAGAAATCAGATTATTTCTTCTTTGGAAAGAGGGAAGATAGATTGCTTTATTCACACAGAATATCAAGGAGAGGCTCAACTATTAAATATTAATCCAAATCTCTTTACCTCATATTATAAGCAATTGGAAACTCTTGCTGAGAAGGTTGGTGCTCCAAAGGATGATTTATTAAGATATGTTTTACAAATTCCAGAGATAAGCCGTTCTTCAAATGATGAACTTTCAGAAGAGGAGTCAGATGTATTAATAAATCTAATGCAAGAAGCAATAGAAAAAGCCATAGAGTTTAGAGAGCAAGAAGGAGAAGTTTTGGCAAAAGATCTAAGGCTTAGAATTAAGATAATTGGAGAGAAACTTCTAGAGGTTGATAAGTATGAGGGAGCAAGAATAGAAGTAGTTAGGGAAAGAATTCAAACTAAGCTTGCCGAGGTAGTTAATGGCAATATTGACTCTAATCGTTTAGAACAAGAACTAATATTCTATATTGAGAAATTAGATGTAACAGAGGAGAAGATTAGACTTAAGCAGCATCTTGATTATTTCTTAGAGACTATGGAGTTACCAACATCTCAAGGAAAGAAACTTGGATTTATTGCACAAGAAATAGGAAGAGAGATAAATACACTTGGCTCTAAATCTAATGAGGCAAATATGCAGAAGATTGTTGTGGAAATGAAGGATGAACTTGAGAAAATAAAGGAACAATTATTAAACGTATTATAAATACGGATAAATGAAATTAGTTATTATCAATTTTGAATCAACATTTGTTTGGAAGAAATACTTCTTTCTCGCAGTGCTCTTTTCTCTTTTCACTTCACTCTCTACTCCACTCCAAGCGCAGGAAGATATTAATGCCTCGTTGGCAAGGCAATATTATTTTGAAGGAGAGGCTGAGAAAAGTATAGAAATATATGAAGATTTGATAAAGAAGAGATTTGTTCAAGAATATTATGATAATCTTCTCGATGCCTACTATCAGACAGATAATATCTCAAAGGCTGAGAAACTAATAAAATATGCAATTAAGCTTTCCCCTACCAATCCAATATATGGGGCAGACCTTGGTTCTCACTATCTAAAGATAGACGACAAGTCTAAGGCAGAGAAACAATTCCAAAAGGTTATAGATAATTTATATGCAAATAATAACGATATAATTAACCTTGCAAACTATTTCTCAAGGAGAAATAACTATGATCTTTCTATTGCCACATTTAAGAAGGGCAGAGAGGTGTTAAACGATAATACACGTTTCGTATATGAGCTTTCTTATCTTTACCAAAGGCAGGGAAGATATGAGGATATGGCTCTTGAGTATATAAACTTAATTGATAATAACCCATATATGCTTAATCAGGTTAAGATATATATTGGTAATCTTATTAGTCAAGATACAGAAGGGAAGTTCTTAAGTTATTTCAAAGGAGCAGTCTTAAAGAAGATTCAAAAACAAGGAACAAGTCAAGATATTGCTCAGCTTTATTTTTGGATACTAATTCAGGATAAGGGCTATGAGATGGCTTTCAATCAAGCAAAGTCAATAGATAAAAGGTTTGAAAACCTATCGGGTCAGACTGTTTTTGAGCTTGCATCAGTTGCCTTAAATAATAAAGTTTACGATATCTCAACCCAGGCTTATAGATATTTAATAGCAAAGGGAAGTGAAAGCCCTTACTATATCCCATCTCGAATAGGAATATTATCCTCCTTGTATTATCCTTTTATTGCCGCAGTAACTCATACTCAAAAAGAGATAAATTCTCTAAAGTCGGAGTACCAAATAACAATTGCCGAAATAGGAAAGAATCCAAATACTATCCCAATACTTCAGCAATACGCAAATCTTCTGGCATACTATATTCACTCCTCGCAAGAGGCAGTAGATGTTTTGGACGAAATTCTTTCTATGAAACAGATTAATAGGAATGTTAAGGCAGAAACTAAGTTGATTAGGGCAGATATTTATCTTATGGAAAACGATATTTGGGAAGCCTCACTAACCTATTCTCAGGTAGAGAAAGAGTTTAAGGAAGATATCATTGGCTCTGAGGCGAAGTTTAAGAATGCAATGCTTTCATATTATAATGGAGATTTTGAGTGGGCTGCCACTCAGTTTGATGTTCTTAAGGCATCAACAACCAAACTTATTGCAAATGACGCAATGGAGTACTCCCTTTTGATAGGTGATAATATTGATGAGGATTCCTCCTATAATGGATTAGCCTATTATTCAAAAGCAGAGTTTGCATCCTATCAGAAAAAATACGATAAGGCAATAAAATACCTTGACACCCTTAATCAAAGCTATTTATCACATCCCTTATTCGATGAGGTATTGTATAAGAGGGCAGAGATAGCGATAAATAATTATGAATATACAAAGGCAGACAGTCTGCTGAACCTAATACTATTAAAATACCCAACAGATATACTTGCCGATGATGCACTAAATCTTCTTGCCGAACTTTGCCAAACCCACCTTAATGATAATAAGAGAGCAAAGGACTATTACGAAAGAATTATTATGGACTACCCATCATCTCTATATGTTACCCAGGCAAGGAAACGATACAAAATCTTAAAGGGGGAGTAATTCTATAACACTCTATTTCTAAATTGTGTTGGTGTCATACCTTCACTCTTCTTAAAGAATCGGCTAAAATATGAATGGTCGAAAATATTCAATGTCTCAGATATTTCGCTAACCGAAAGAGTGGTTTGATAAAGCATAATCTTAGCCTCTGTAACTATTGCATCTTCAATCCATTTTGAAGAGGATTTTCCAGAAATAGACTTTACTGTTTTGTTTAGATGGTTAACCGAAATATTTAGCTTTGAGGCATAATCAGAAACCGATAAGCCTTCTCTAATATGTTTGAAGAGAAGCTCCTTAAATTTCAGGAATATTTCTTCGCTGCGTGAGGATTGAGAAGGTTGTGATTTGTCACTAACCTTATTTATCTCATTTAGCAAACAAAAGACATAGGACTTTATTATATCCCTATCTATCGTCTTGCATGTAAATTCTGAGTAAATCCTGTCGAAAATATTATCAATAAATTTTATATCCTCTCCCTCAAAAACAGCCTTAGGATTTCCCCTAGTGCTAAGGAATTCAAATCGATTGATAATATTTTCGTTCTCAGAATTAGATATAAGAAAGTTGTTTTGAAAGCCACCCATATAACCAATGCAACCCTCAAAAGAAAGAACAGAGAATATCTGTCCCTGAGGCACAATTAGAGTTTCTCCATTTGCAATAGTATAAGTCTTATCCCCAATATCAATCTTAGCCATTCCTTTCTTAAGATAGAAGAAGCAATGCAAAGGCGCTCTAACTAAAGGCATTGAATTATTATTCTGCGAATCTTTTATCTGCCTAATATAGAAGGTCTCTACATAATTGATTGATTGGTGCCCTTTCATACTTATTTCTTTATTGTTCCAGTATATGTTACAGGGTAAGAACCACAATTCATATTAAATGTAATGCTGCTATCGGTTAGACTTCCTTGAAGATTAGTTATAGTGTAGCTTGGATATTCTCCACCCATAGCTATTGGCACAATACTATCGGCACTAATATTATAACTTCCATCCAATTGCTTAGAATAATTCACTCCATTTATCCCCATATCAATTCTAACGGGCATATATGGAGAAAATTTTACTTGGAACATTTTTAAATTCATTTTCCCTTCGGTTAGTAACTCCGATTGAATAGAAACTGAGTCCTCAGCAAAGACGTTCTCGCCAGAGCCAATTGTAATTGTTCCAGAATAATCCTTCTTATCGCTTGTTGATACTTGTGTGTTTGAAGTATTATCATCATCTTTTTCTGTACAAGCCACTGCAAAAGTGCAAAGTATAAGAACTAATAATAGTTTTTTCATTGTTTTCATTTTGTTGATTATGTATTAAATATTAATGTTAATCCGAATTGAATAGGTCTACCTTTTTGCACATAACTCTTGCCCAAAGACATAAAGTAAAAGGTGTTATAATCTGTATTAGTTATATTTCTTGCCCAAAGCCTTAGGTTAAACCTATCTCTATGTAGATTTATATTTGCATCTATTAGGCTATAATATTCTTGACTTACGGAGTTTGCCTCATCGAAGTAAATTTTCCCAGCTCCAGAGTAGCTTATTCCAAAGTTTATATCATCTATGTAATGGCTACTGAGGATAAGAAAATAGTATGCTCCTATTGAGATTGTATTGCTAGGAGAATAGGGAAGTTTCTTGTTGGAATAGTTTTCTTGTCCATTCTTATATTCAATAAACCTTGCATGGATAAATCCATAACTTAGGTTAAGACTTAGATTATCAATGTTTGCACGAATACTTGTCTCAACTCCCATACTCTTTGACCTACCTGCATTGGTCATCATCCTTCCCATCGATTTATCATCTGGGAATATGGTTAATTGTTGGTTAATGCAATCCATATAGAATAGTGCAATATTACCTCTAAGTTTATTGTTGAGTAAATCGAAATGAGAACCCATCTCATAATTCCAAATATACTCTGGTCTATATTTTATTATCTCATCTATTGAGTATTTTTGTTGAGAGTTTTCTAAGGTTATGCCCAAGTCTCTTAGCATATCCTCCCTCATCTTATTGCTTAGAATATCGGAAAATATCTGTGTATTATATCCTCCTGACTTATAACCCTTGGATATTGTTGCATAAATATTGACATCATCATTAATATCATAAACTAAGGCTATTTTTGGTAAGAGTTCAAGAGTCTCTTGGCTTTCTTTGCCCCTAAGTATTGTGTTTAGTGGTTTATATTCATCCATAGTAAGGGTAAAGAGATAGTTTATTCTAATATCATTCTTATAATCCAATAATATATTTTCATAATCCATTCTTAGCCCTCCAATTAGTTTGAGGTTCTTATACTTATATGAGCCTTGGCAATAGAGAGCTGTCCCGTAGCGAGGATAAATAAAGCTACTATTTGCATCAAACTCCTTTTCCCTAAAGAGTATATTATCATATGGAAAGGAGTGGTGAAGACCATTATTAATATTGTAAAGTATAATCTCATTAACCCCATCTTCCCTAAACCTTACTGGTGATTGCAAATCAAGATGTCGAGAAAATGAGTAAGAACCAATAATCCAATCGAAATTCTTGTTGCTGCTTATGGGTTTTAATATAAATTCTTGAGATAGACCAATCTCTCTTTGGGTTTGATTAAGGGTAAATAATGCCTTTTGAGAAAAGTCATTGTCGAGCAACATCTTATCGTCAAGAATTTGAATGGAAGATATGCTTAAGAGGTTTATTTTATTATTTCTATAGTTAATCTTTGTGCCATTTATTAGACTCTTTCTATCATACCCACATTTATCGTTATAGGAAATTGAAAAAGCTTGTTTCTTTTCAATATTATATTCAGAATAGGCATAGCCTCCTTGATTTAGGGAAGAAAAGATGGTGTTATTATACAGAGTCCAATTCTTATTAAACCTATATTGAATCTTTATTCTTGTGCCAAAATCCCTTGACCAGTCTGCCTTCTTATTTGTATAAGTATTTGTAAAGAAGCCAGATAAAGAGCCGTAATACATTCCTATGGAAAAAGCTAACTTATCGGATTTCTTATAATAAACCGATGTCTTAGTTCTAAATAGTCCTCCATTGCCTGTTTCAAACTCTACTCTTTTCCCTTGGTAATTCATAGGAGAAAGTGAGGTAATATTAATAATTCCACCAAGGGTATTAAGTCCATAGAGAGTGGATTGAGCTCCTCGAATTATATCTATATTCTTTATATCCCAAAACTCAAAGTCGAAATTACTCTTGTTCAGAATGGGGATATTATCCATATAATAACCGATAATTGGGTTGTCAATTCTTGAACCAATCCCTCTAACATAAATAGATGAGGTTGTCTTAGAGCCATAGTCTGGGATAAATAGATTAGGAGTATTCAATGCAATATCCTTAATTCCTTTAGAACCGTTGTTTTCAATATTCTTTATGTCGAATGAAGAAGATGAGAGGGCTTCATTTCTTAGAGAGGTATCGAATTTACACTCACTGGTGATAAATATCTCCTTTAAATTAATGCAGCTATCTCTATCGTTGTTTCTTTGCTGTGAATAGGATATGAGATGAGAAGAAAGTGCTACTAGCACTAAAACCATTCCATAAATTATTCTCTCAATTCTCATATTTTGCTAGGATTGCTCAAATTAGTTTGCAAAACTACAAAAAACAAATCAAAGCATATAGGATAAAAACTCTCAATAATAGGATAAAACAATCCATGAGGTTTAAAAACATTTAAATCTCTCGCATCAATAATAGGATAAACCCAAAGTAAAACCAGCTAAAACTTCAATCAAATCCAATAAAAACTCAAGAGAATAAGGTTTAAAATTATTTATATAAGGATTTGTTTTACTGAGATGTACATCTAAAGATGCTAAGATGCACATCTCAGCACGCTAAGATGTACATCTTAAGACAGCGAGATGCACATCTTAGCAGAGTAAGATGTGCATCTCAATAAACTTAATCAAGGACTTTATAAACTTAATCCTTATCCTATCAACCTTAAACCTCTTAATCTCCTATTTAATTAGGATATAATCGACATGAAAGCTTATCTCGTCTTTTAGGTTGTTCTTGAAATTTATATTCGAAAAGACAATTGTCATTGTTGGTGTATCCTTGATAAAGAATTTATTTGGATTCTTCTTTACATAGTCCTCCTTGTCCTTTATTTGCTTAAACTTCTCAATGCTTATTCCAAGACGTTGAATTTGCTCTTGAAGTAATACTTTATTATCTGCTTTAAATACATTATCTCCCTTATCGTTATATATTTTTATTTTCTTTTCATCAGAGCTATAATGCCAATCCTTATCTTCAGAATTATTATATATCAAATTAATTAATTGTTTATAGTTTGAAATATCAAAGCTAATCATTGGATTACTAAGATAATTGATGGTTGCAGCCTCTTCCAATTTGTCTTTTTCTGATATTGGTCTTGAGGCTTGAGAGTATTTCTCTATTGACTTTGCATCAATATATGGTATAAATGTAAAGCTACTAATGATTATGATTGTAATTATTGAAAGGATATAGTACTTCTTTGAATGTTTAAATAATAATGCTATAATCCATATTGTTAGGATTATTACACTAAGGAGAAGATAAACCCTTGGTATTGTTAATCCATATTCTAATACTCTAACCATTGTTGCAATCCAAAGCATAATCAAAGCAGGAATTGAATAATAACTAAAATAAGGGAAGAACCATTTTTGGAAAGGTTTTTCGTATGAATCAGTTGCCGTCTTAATAACTAATCCCAGCATCAAGAAACCTATTGCCGTTGCTGATACAACTCCTTGTGGTAAGGAGAAACTAATAAGTATCTTGGCAAAATAGACATATAGTATTATCCCAAATATATAGAAAGCAGGAGTAAGTATATACTTAATTAGGATAGTGTCTAGTTTGTCTCCCAAAATTTTTCTCTCTGTCTTGGTGTCGAAGATAAGAAAGATTATAGGGAAGACAACCATATATGAAAATCCAAAGAATATTTTCTCGAAGGTTCTATGTACTAATTCTATTTCGAAGATATATTTTATTGACTCAAGAATAGAATACAACAAACCTATGCAGATTGAGGCTAAGATAATTGAAATAGCAATACTTGTTAGAGATTGAATTATTGTACTAACAAAATATATATTCTCCTTTCTTTTCTTTGCTATATATATAAGTAGTATTGTTGTTATTAATGCAATAAACATCCTTTCCGACATATCAATCTTTAGGAGATAGATTAGAGGAATGATAAGAAAGGATATATAATACAAATATCTTTGTTTAGTATTTTGTGTAAATAGGTTTATTGAGTAGATTATTCCAAAGCATATTGGGAAACAGAAGTAGAAATTATCAATATATGTCTCTTGCCATTTCTCAAAGAAGATATTTGTGATGATAAAACTCAGAGCAAAGGCAATTGAAGTAATTAGTTCTAAAAGATAGCTTTTAAATATTCTTTGAAAGCTTTGTTTTGCTTCTTGATACTTGTTTGAGAACCAGTTTTTCATATTGATTAATTTATTGATTTGATTCTATATAACAAAAAAGAGACGCATTTTGTTGCGTCTCTTTTGTATTTTAATATTTCCTTTTACTAGCTAAGGAATAATTTCTTAGTTGTTTACTATGTTTTGGAAGTCTAGGTTAGAGATATAACGACGGAATTCTAAATCGTTTTTAGCCTTGTATTTATATTCTGGTTCTTGGTTACAAGCCTCACGAAGATTCTTTATTAAACCAGGTACATCGTCTAAACGTGCATAACAAACAGCTCTTAGGTAGTTAACCTCAGATGTTTGATCCATACAGCAATCAAGAGTACGAATAGCATTACCTGTGTTTCCAGTTAATAATTGGATAAGGGCAAGGTTATAAATACATTTTCTTCCATCAAGCATTTTTGATGCAGCTTCGTAGTTTCCTTTCTTGATTTCAACAATAGCTTGGTTAACCATTGCTTGTTCGTTTCCAAGTTCAACAGCTTTCTTCATATACATATCAGCAGTTTTTACGTCCTTAAGTGCAAGGTGTAATAATGCTAAGTTGTTTTGAACAGTTGGGTTTTCTGGAGAAAGTTTATCAGCAACTTCTAAGAAACGTTTTGATTCTTCTAATTGGTTAAGGTTGATTGCAACAGCTCCTGCATTATTCCATCCTGACCACTCAGAGCCGAAACGTTCAGTTGTAGAAGTATAGATTTTTAATTTGTTTGCATAGTTGTGAGTAAGAGATGCAGCATACATAAGTTCGTCGAAGGTTAAATCGTCAGGACTTGTTGTTGCCATCTTAGCAATTTCTTGATCTGTCTTTTGAACACCAGAGAAGTTGAAAGCAATCTCTCCACGTCTTAGAGTAGGAAGGATATCTTCTTCGATTTGACGGAAAACAATAGACATGTTTCTGATTTCTTGTTCACGACGAATCTTATCTGGTTGTGATTTTACAACATTTACAACAGTATTCTTTTCTTTTAATGAACTACCTTCAACAAGGCGAAGGAAGTTTTCCCAGTCTTCACCCTTAGCATTTGTTGTAATAACAACATCTTTCTTTGCGTCGTTGATATAGTTTTGAAGGTCGTTTTTCTTTATGTTTTCTGCCTTAGCTCTTTCGGTTAAAGCGTCATTAAGAATTTGGTTTACTAAGTTATATGTAGTCTCAGCACGTTTCTTCGATAGACCAATATTGAAACTTTCTTCTCCCTCAGGTGATGCCCAAGCGTTAACGAAGATTTGACGTGGTACATTATTATTAGCAATATAAGATTTCATATTGTCGATAGCTCTCTTAGTATCACTTTTCTTATTTTGAGTATTATCCCAGTTAAGGTTAAACATATTTACAGTAAAGAATACATCTGCACTCATCAATTGGTTAGTCTTCGGAGCATAGTTGTGAGGTGCAATACCTAAGTCTCCTCTAATATCTACTCTGTTTGAAGTAGAGTTAATACCTGTTCCTAATTTTACATTACCAAGATAAAGAGCCTTGTTGTTTTCTAATGCCTCAGCCCAAGTTGCATTAGCTTCATTTACAGCTTTTGCCTTGTATGCTATAGGGTTAAGAGTTAGAGTAGCATTCTCCATACCTTGACGATAAGCAACAGTATCTTTGTAAACAAAACGTCCTCCAGTTGATTTCTCAATTGCTTTTCCGTTTCCTTCAACCTTAGAGCCTTTTAGGTTCATTTGAGAAAGGATAACTTCTCCTGTTTCCCAAGTAAGTACTGGTTGAAGATAAACAACAGCATCTTTTTGGAAGTATTTTTCTGGGATGTTACCATTAATAGTAACAACAACCTTGTCTCCATGAACCTCAAGAGGATTTGGAGTTATTTGGTAACGTACATCTTTATGGTTTTTTTGCATTGTATTTATGCTACCACAAGAGCTAGCAAGAACCAATAAACCTATAAGTAAGGTAAATAATGTTGACTTTCTCATATTATGTTTGAAATTAATTTGTTTTAAATGGGATTTTTACAATATGCAAATGTATTAATAAAAAATGATATTCTATGTATTTTTAGTTCATTTTTGTTCTTTTGATAATATATGGAAGTAGTATCTGCTCAAATCCTTGGTTAATATCTGCATCCACAAAATCAATCTTCATGTTTGCACAAGCCTCTTTTATTGATTTGAATTTACTTGCAATGGTTTGGGTATATATTTCTCTTATCTCTTGAGGATTCAACTTTACTTCTTGAAGAGTTTCTATATCAACAAAACGATGAGGTCTGTTCTCGAAATTGAAATCTATCTCCTTTGCCTTGTCTGAAACATGGAAAAGTATGACCTCGTGTTTGGAATGTCTAAGATGCTGAAGCGAAGAGATTAACTCCTTTTCATCACCATTTTCAGAGAGTAGGTCAGTAAATATAATAATCAATGAGCGGCGATGAATACTTTCGGCAAGCTCATGCAAAAGAGGAGAGATATTTGTCGTAAACCTTTCTCCACCTTCTTGGGCAAGGAGAAGGTTCTCCAAATTCTCAAAAATATGTTTCTTGTGAGCAAAGTTCGATTTTATATCTGTAATGTTATCAATCTTATCGGATATTAGGCTTAGACCGAAGGCATCTCTTTGCCTTGATAACATCTGAACCAAGACTCCGCAAGCATATGCTGCAAAAGTAATTTTATTGGGATTTTGAAAAGAAGGTAAGTGGTCGAAGGGGAAATACATAGAAGAAGAATGATCTACTACCAAAAGGCATCTTAGATTTGTTTCTTGTTCATATTTCTTTACAAAGAGTTTTTCTGTTCTAGCAAAGAGTTTCCAGTCTATGTTTTTTATTGATTCTCCTGAATTGTAAAGCCTATGTTCGGCAAATTCTACAGAGAAACCATGAAAGGGACTCTTGTGCAAACCTGTGATAAACCCTTCGACCACTTGGTTTGTAACCAATTCCAAAGAAGGATATCCGATTATTTTTTCAATTCTATCGGACATTTGGTTCTATTAAATGTGTTTTTCTATTGTTTCAACAAATTTAGCCTTTGATTGAGCTCCAACAAGTTTTTCAACAAGTTCTCCATTCTTAATGAAAAGAACAGTAGGGATATTACGGATTGAGAATTTAGAAGTAACCTCAGTGTTACCGTCCACATCAACTTTTCCTATTACTACTTTCCCTTCATATTCTGTTGCTAACTCTTCTATGATTGGAGATATTTGACGACAAGGTCCACACCATTCTGCCCAAAAATCTAAAACAACTAATTTGTCAGATTTCAAAACTTCGCTTTCAAATGTAGCGTCTGTAATTGCTAATGCCATTTTAATTCAATTTTTAAGTGTTTATTCAAGCTACAAAAATAGTATTTTTTTCGATATTCAAAGCATAATTAATATTAACAACAGACCAAGAGGCTTTGTGGTTTCGAAAAAAGGCTGTAATTTTGCCCTCAGATATTATCAATCAATCAATTAATCATTCAAAAAGTTTATGAGCGTGAAAAACCTTATTTTAGCAATAAATCCAGGTTCAACATCAACAAAGATTGCTGTTTACGATGGTGAGGAGCAATTGTTTATCAAGAACATCAAACATGCAGCAGAAGATATTGCAAAGTTTGACAAAATAGCAGATCAATACGAGTTTAGAAAAGATATAATCTTAAAAGAAATTTCTCAAGAGGGGTTTAATCTACAAGAATTTAAAGTAATTGTAGGTCGTGGAGGATTATTAAAGCCAATTTCTGGAGGAATATGGGAAGTTAATGAAGCGATGAAAAACGATTTAAGAATCGGCGTTTCAGGACAACATGCTTCTAATCTTGGAGGATTAATAGCTTCTGATATTGCAGCAACAATTCCAAATGCAAAAGCAATTATTGCAGATCCTGTTGTTGTAGACGAATTGGAAGATATTGCAAGAGTAAGTGGTCATCCATTAATGCCAAGACGTTCAGTTTTTCATGCATTAAACCAAAAAGCTATCGCTCGTAAACACTCAAAAGCAGTAGGAAAACCTTATGAAGACCTAAACCTAATCATCGTTCACCTTGGTGGAGGTATTAGTGTTGGAGCACATAAGGGAGGAATGGTTATAGATGTTAACCAAGCTCTTGACGGAGAAGGTCCATTCTCACCAGAAAGAACAGGTTCTTTACCAGTTAATGAAGTAATAAGAGTTTGCTTTAGTGGCGAGTACACAGAGGCTCAAATCAGAAAAATGGTTTGTGGAGCAGGTGGTTTCGTTGCTTACTTAGGAACAAACGACGCTTACCAAGTTGAGTGTAAGGCAGCAGAAGGAGACAAACAAGCAGAATTTATACAAGATGCAATGGCATACCAAGTTTCAAAAGAAATTGGAGCAATTGCAACAGTACTTAAAGGCAAGGTAGATGGAATTCTTCTAACAGGAGGAATTGCATATAGCAAACCATTCGTTGCAGCAGTAAGTGAGAGAGTAGAATTTATTGCTCCTATCACTGTTTATGCAGGAGAAGATGAAATGGGATCACTTGCAATGAACGCAATGTTGCTAATAAATAAAGAAGTTGAAAGCAAAATCTACGTATAATACTTATATTTTTACATAGATTTTAATTAAAACAACAAATGATATAAGAGGGTGATTATTAAAAGATAATCGCCCTCTTTCTTTATAAGGGAAAACAAATAAACAGAAAAAATAAACCGATAATTTGGTAGTAATATAGAAAATATATATCTTTGCACCCTCAATTAGAGAAAAGGCGTCGTAGCTCAGTTGGTAGAGCAGAGGACTGAAAATCCTTGTGTCACTGGTTCAAATCCAGTCGATGCCACAAAAGAAAGCTGAAGATTTAATCTTCAGCTTTTTCTTTTTATATATAGTCCAACGACTGTTAATATTAAGAAAACTAAATTGGAGTTTTGTGGGCTGTATGCCTGTTTTGAGCCCATAGAATCAAATTCCACGAGAGCAGAATCTTATTCTATTTTTCTAGAATAAGGAGTTATTCCCCTAAAATCTTTATTTTCACGAAAATATACTTCGTTTCCATAAATTTTTATCAGAGAAAAATCCAAAAAGATGAGGTTTCTTTGGAAAAAGACGAAATAAAATTCCAAAAAACAATCAAATCGAGAAATTTATTATAAAGAATTAACGAACCATTTCCTAAACCCCAACACCTCTCTTCAAATATTCAACCCACAAACCCTAATCGCATTACTAATAATTAACATCAAACCTTGCAAAAAGTTAGAAAAATCACCCAAACCCAAGGTTTTAGTTAAAATAGTCCATAAATACCATAGCTTTGAAGCAAATAAAATCCTTGATTATAAACATTATGTAATTTATTTATTTATCTTTGCTTCACATAAACTTAAATTAATAAAGTGAATTTTATAGCTAAATCCGACAAGCTTTAATAGTAGGAGAAAATATTAAACAAGTGAGAAATGAAAAATATCATTAGATTTTTTAATGCTTTATGCATAGTTTTGGTCTTAGGTCTAATTACTTCATGTGATGAAAAAGAGACAGAGGATAACACAATCGACCCATTTAATAATGGAAGTAATCAAAGAAATATGATTGTTGTCTTAAGCGATTTACATCTTGGACCAGATCTTACTTACTCCGAATGCAAGAATAATCTTAAAGCACTTGAAAAACTTCTTTACAAAATAAAAAGCTCTGCAAACGTTAAAGAGCTTGTAATTGGTGGAGATATGCTTGACGAATGGTTTGTGCCTGCTAATATCAACACTTATAACGGACAAAGCCAGGCAAATTACGTTCAACGAATTGCAACAACCAATAAGGGAGTAATTGATGCTTTCAATGCAATTATTCAAGAAGGTAAAATAAAAGTTACCTACGTCCCTGGCAACCATGATTTGACCATTACTGCCCAAAACGTTAGCCTAATTCTACCTGGAATAAACCAAGCTCGTGATACTTCACTTGGTTTAGGGACTTATGTGCCTAATGATTTGCCAATATTAGCTATTGAACATGGACATAGATATAATTTCTTTTGTGCTCCAGATCCAATATCTAATCAATCAATTGCTCCAGGCAGCATAACACCTCCAGGATATTTCTTCACAAGAATAGCTGCTCTACATGTTGCACAAAAATGCAGTACTCCTGGCGACACATTACCAGAGCCTTCCTTAAACACAAATGGCTCAGAAAGCCAAAACCTATTATACGCTTATTGGAAACTATGGCAGTGGGCAATAAAATCATTACCAATTGAAAACAAATTTGATGAGAATATAATAGTTACTAATATAAATGGTTTCTCTGGTAATTATTCTGTAAACGATTTAATCCCTTTTCAATTAATAAATGGTGGTGAGATTGATGTAAATCTTTACAAAGGAATTCAGGACAATTGGAATCAAAGACAAATCCTAAATAAAGTTCCGGTAAATATCCCAACTTATCAAGCTATTGTAAATGCTGCTTCTGCTACAGAATCAGATAATCAAGCAAAGACCCAATATTTCTTAAACCCTAATTCAAATAAAAGAATTGTAGTCTTTGGACATTCACACGATGCTAAAATTATTTCATATGTTAATAGCACTGGACAAAAGACTATTTACGCTAATTCAGGCACATGGGTAGATCATAATAATGTTGCACCAACAACAACGAATTTTGTTGTAATTACTCCACAAACAAGCGATGCTTCAACTAAAACCTATGTGAAACTTTATCATTTCAAAAACGAAGTAGTAACTAAGATGTCAGAAGATTCAATGCGTTATTAATAATTCTAATCCAAAAACAAGGTACAAAGAAAGGCACGATAAAAGCTCAAGTTGAATTACGAACAATTAATATCAAAACTTGCAAAGAAAAAAAGCCATACCTTTGAACCAAGTAAATGAAACTAAGATACATTACATTGTAATCAATTAAATATTTAAAACCAATAATCTTGATATGGGAAATAGTTACTTTAAAAAAAAGCTCAACGATTTAATCTATGGTACACAACGAGTAAAATGTAGGTTTGAAATGGAGAATCCCAATGAAAAGGTTGTAGCGTCAGATGCCTGCAAAGCAATATCAACATCAAACAATCAAAAGATTGAGTATGGGTTTAATTGGGTTATTTCACAAAGAGAGGTGATTCTATTAACAGATAAAAATATTATTTGTGGGAAATGTATTATCCCACTTGAATCTATTTCATCAGCAGAATTAGTTGAATTCAGTCCTAGATATGGGAATTCCTTTGTTTTAAAAATTTGCACTAAAGATAATTGCAACTATCAGTTTGGTATGCAATATAATTCTGAATGGATAAATCAGCGTGTTCTTCCTTTGACAATTGAGAAAGGAAGAATAAAATTTTCACCATTTAGTATTATAATAAGGGTCTTTATAGCATTATATCTAATGTACTTGATTTACGAGCAATTCATTAACAAGTAATAGAATTAAGCAATTAAACAATCTATCGAATTAAGAGACTTATAAAGTGAAAGGGGAAAAAGGGATGAGCCTGCTTAGAAATCTTAATAATAAAATCGAACAAGAATACAAACCCCACTTAAGGGGGATCTTTATTAGAAAATAATAAACTGTTATGCAAATATATATTTTCATTATTTTCATATTTTGTTTCGGAAATTTATTTTCTCAGAGTACAATTGTGCAGGATAGCGTAGAAATTGTGTTCAAAACAAAGATTAGACATAAAAAGGTATATGTTCCTTTTCTATACAAAGAAATGTATAAAGATTATTATATAAATAATTATTTATCAAATGATACTCTTGTATTAAATGTTTCATACAGCTTAGATGATACTCTCAAACTTGATAATGGAATGATAATAGGTGTCGTTTGGAACAATAACAAAAAAGAAATTCCTCAAACAGTTTATATCGATAAATCTGTGATTGGGATAAAAATAATTGAGTTGAATCTACATTCGTATAACAATAGGTATCTATATTACTTTAAAAAAATAAAAGGAAATACATTTATGCTGTATAGATATGTTGCCTTTACAGAGTGAAAAAACTATATGCTAATAGCGAAAAGATATATATTCAGCTTGATGGATTAAAAAAATAATTATGAAAAAGATAATATTCATATTTTTATTGTTCTTTGTAAATATTTCATTCTGCCAATACAAGGTGGCGGAGAATTATTTAGTTCAAAGAATCGCGCCAACAGGTCAGCCGTTTTTTACATTTATTGGGATATATCGCACCTGTTCTTATGGAGAATATTATGTTGCTGGAGAAAAGGACGTAATAAGTTTTATCGAAAGTGATAGCGTTGACCGTAGCAAATTGATACTTACTTTGAGCACAAAGAATAATTATATATTAAAAGATACCTGCAAAAGCATTAACTCCAGATGTTATAGATACATTAGAACGATTTACGATTATATTACTTTGGATGATACTGAAGTCTACAAAATAGGGGGGGAATTATATGCAATAAGGAAGATAAAATATGCCTACTTGGATAATGTAGATATGTATGCTCAGAAAAAAGATTATTACTACTATACATATGGAGACGATCAGCCTAGTGAAGATGATGACACAGTCCTTGTTAGTGCCAAAACATTCTTTAAAACAGATTATATTCATTGCCTTTTATACATGATGGAATTAAAGCCAACCCATAAAAAGATATTCAGCCACCTTTGGAGAAGAAAATACGAATTTCTTAATGATTGTTTGGGAACAACCGAAAACAAAGATTAAAAGTGATGGAGAAGGTTCTAAATCTTGATAGGAAATTGAGCGAGAGCATAAAAGCAAGTTCCATGGGTAAAAATAAAAAATAGTATGGTTTAAACCTTTGACAATATGATACAAAAAATATTTTATAATGTACATGTAATTGCGTGTTTGTTGGTATTTATACCTTCAGTTTGCATCTCACAAGACACAATAATAGATCCGGTAGATCCGGATTTGTATTGCATAGATGTAAATAATAAACTATTTGGGGAAATATTAATTATAGATTCTAACTCTATTGAAACCATAAAAGGACGAGCTGTTATCTCTTTAACATTGGAAAATTTTGAAACAGATACAATTAATATCATAAATCCAAGTCTTGGATGTATTTTTTTAAGTCATCCTATAAGAACGAAGATATTCCCAGACAATAAGGATCATAAATATTATGAGGATATGCTTATTCCTTTGGTAAAAAAGTTCAGGTGTTGGGAGTTAGGAGTAAATAAAAAGAAATACTTAAAAAGAATGATATTTGTACCCTTTACAATCATTGGAAAAGAAGGGAACATACCAAATTAAGAAACTTTCCCCTAGATATTCTTCGTTATGCTTTGGACTATCTTCCACTTTGAGAAGAATTCTTTGGCTATTATTCTTAGGAAGGTATAGGCTGGTATTGCTAGTATCATTCCTACTACTCCACCAATCTCTCCTGCCATAAGTATTACCAAGAAAATTTCAAGTGGATGAGCGTTTACGCTCTTGGAATAGATTAGAGGTTGGAGGATAAAATCGTCGATTAGTTTTACTATGCCAAATACCACTGCGAACCTAATTATTATTGGAACTATATCAATATTTGGGTCTACGCTAAGGAAGCCCGTTACGCAAATAGTAAGACCTAAGGCTCCTCCAATAATTACACCAATATAAGGAAGAATAACCATCATACCACAAAGGAAGGCTATAAGAATTACATTCGAGAACCCTACAAAATAGAAACCAATTGCTAGTAGACTCGTCATTGTCAGAATCTCTGTGAAAATCCCTATAAAATACCTTGAGATTAATCTTCTTGAGTTATCAATAATATGATCCACCTCGTCGAGATATTCATCGGGAGTTATGCCCATAATAAAATTATAAAGAAGATGAGCATCCTTTAGCATAAAGAAGGTGAAGAAGATTACTATAAAAAATCCCATTACTATATTGCCACTAAGACTAAGAAGTAGCTCTGCAAAATGAGTAATATTAAACATATTAAACATAGCTAGAATCTTATTCGAAATCAAGGTCTCAAGATTAATATCGCTAGGCATTAATTGATATTGATGCAAAAAGTCCTCTAGTTGTTTGATAGGGCCAGCATAGTAATCGGCAACACGATATATGTCTAAGTTTGCAAAGTTCATTGCCTGAGAGATAATAAGAGGGACTAAGACATAGAGAACAGAACTAATTATGGCAATTAATGTCACCAAGGTTATCGATGCTGAAAGTGTATTGTTGAGCCTGAGTTTTTTGAAGTGAATATTCTCAAGGAATCTCATCATAGGTCTTCCCATAAAAGAGAGAACAATACCTATCGCCAGACAACCAACAAGGAATCTAAAATACCAAATGCCATATAGTACTAAGCCTATAACAATAAATGAAACTATCCATTTGGCAACTGTTGGGAATTGAAATTTATTAGTATTCATAACCCTAAATTATTTAATTATCTTCGGCAAACCATTCAGCATAAGATGTTGCAGTCTCGTGCAACCTAATGCTTACAAGTTCTATATCTTTTGAAAGTCTTGAATTAATCTTATTTACAAAGTCAATAAGGAAGTTCTCGCAGGTTGGTTGGTAATCCAACACTACAAGCTTAGTATCAGATTCCTTTATTGATTTAAGCAACTCCGAGCCTTTGTATAGCACAAGAGCGTGGTCAAAAGCATCTATAATATCTTCTTTGACTATTGCCTTAAGGTCGGTAAAGTCCATAACCATACCATTCTTAGGACTATTAATATCATTGATAGGAGTGCCCTTAACTGTTACAAACATCTTATATGAGTGTCCATGAATATTCTTGCATAAACCATCGTAGCCATGCAAGGCATGAGACATCTCAAAACCGAATTCTTTCGTTAATCTAATCTTCATAGGGCAAAATTACACCTTTTTTTTAAATAACTATCAACTAACTATTTAATAAAACGTGCTCTAAGAATATTTTTAAACCAAGACCAAACAAGATTGCTCCACCAAACATTAGGGCAAGTTTGGGTTTAAAGAAATAGGCTTTTCTACCCATATATACACCTAGGGTTGAGAAAATAAAGGTGCAAAGAGCAATTACTCCAACAAGTATTAGTTGCCCCATTAATGTCCACTCCAAACCAAAGCTAATACCAACAACGAAGGCATCTATGCTTGTTGCAATAGAAAGAGTAATTAGGACTGATATTTTTGTGAAGTCGAATATATGTTGTTTTAAATTATATTTCAATCCTTCGAAGAACATCTTTAGACCAATAAGTGCAAGAAGTCCAAATGCTATCCAATGGTCAATTGCTGAAATATAATCCTTTGCAAGGTTACCAACAAGAGCACCAAGTAATGGGAAAAAGCCTTGGAAGAATGCAAAGCTTAGGGCTAGAGTTAATCCCCTTCTTCGTGTCATGGACTTTTGTAAACCACATGTTACCGATACTGCGAAAGAGTCCATTGAAAGACCAATACCAAGAAGTATTGCAGAAATAATAAATGCAACCATAAAATTTATTATTGAAGTTTTTGAGTTAAATAAATAAATTCTTCTACGCTCAATTGCTCTGCTCTCTTTGTCATTAGTTCTGGATCTATATCCTCGAAACTCTTACCCAATGGTTTTAGGGCAGAGCGAAGCATCTTCCTCCTCTGATTAAAAGCTGTCTTTACTAACCTTACGAAGAAGGCTTCGTCGCAGTCAAGGTGTTTAACATCATTTCTTCTCAGGGTTATAACTCCCGACTTAACCTTTGGTGGTGGATTAAATACATGTTCATCAACCGTAAAAAGATACTCAATATCGAAGTATGCCGATAGTAAAACGCTAAGAATGCCATAAACTTTAGAACCAGGCTTTGAGGCAACTCTTTGAGCAACTTCTTTTTGGAACATACCCACAAGCTCAGGAACCTTGTCCTTATTTTCAAAGACCTTGAAAAGTATCTGAGAAGATATATTATAAGGGAAGTTTCCTGCAATAGCAAAAGGAGAATCGAAGACCTTATCAAGATCCATTCTCAGAAAATCCTCTCTAAAGATATTCCCCTTAAGTTCAGGATAGAACTGATTAAGATAATCAACCGACTCCTGATCTATTTCTACAACCTTAATCTCATTGATTGCAGAATTTTTGAATAAGTATTTCGTTAAGATGCCCATACCAGGACCAATCTCAAGAACCTTTGAGTTTTTACCCGAAAGACTAAATGCAATTTGCTCTGCAATTGATTCATCTTTCAAGAAATGTTGTCCCAGATGTTTTTTTGCTCTAACTAAACTCATACTATTATTTAAAAAAATAGTGAATAGTTTTTTGACTATTCACTATTTATATTAGTTATCTATTAAATACTTAATATTACTCACCAATTTTCAAACGGTGGAAGGCAGTAACAGTTAAATCTTTATCTGCTTCTTTTAAGTATTGATCAACATTCTTCTTAGAGTCTTTGATAAAGTCTTGACTTAATAAAGTGCTTTCTTTAAAGAATTTGCTTAATTTACCTTCAGCTATTTTTTCAACCATGTTTTCAGGTTTGCCTTCTTCACGGATTTGTGCACGGTAAACTTCCATTTCTCTTTCGATAATGTCAGCAGTAACGCCATCTTTGCTTAAAGCAACAGGAGCCATTGCAGCAATTTGCATTGCAACATCTTTTCCTTGAGCGTCAAAACCTGCTTTATTAAATCCAAGAACTGTAGCTAAACGATTACCTGGGTGAATATAAGCATATGTAGCAGGAGCTTCAATAATTTCATAAGTAGAAATTTCTATCTTTTCTCCAATCTTAGCCACTTGGTCAATGATTAAGTTTTCTATAGCAACACCATTGATAACAATAGCATTAACTTCACCAGCATTCTTAGCCTTTGCAGCAATAGCAGCATCTAAAATCATACGTGTGAAAGCTACGAAATCTTCGTTAATTGCTACGAAATCAGTTTCGCAGTTTAATTTCAAAGCAGCAGCAAATGTTTTATCTTCAGAAGTAGCAGCTAAAACACAACCTTCGCTTGCATCTCTATCTGCACGTTTAGAAGCTAGTTTTTGTCCTTTTTGACGTAAGTAGTCGATTGCTTTTTCCATATCGCCGTCGCATTCAACTAGGGCTTTTTTGCAATCCATCATACCTACACCTGTGCGTTGACGTAACTCATTAACAGCAGAAGCAGTTATATTTGCCATAATATATATTTTTTAATTAATCGTAATTGTATATCGTTTATTACTTTTTCTTAGCGATTGGCTTACGAGGACGTTTGTCAGATGACTCATCAGTAACAGATTTTACTTTCTTTACCTTACTTTCATCTTTTACACCTTCAACTTCATCGTCTAATAATTCAGAAGCTAATCTTTCGCTCTTTTCTTCCGATTCGTCTGCTGATTCACGAGCATCCTTATCCATTTTTCTTTCGCTCAAACCTTCTTGAATAGCATCGCACATATATTTTACTATAAGAGCAATTGATTTTGATGCATCATCATTAGCAGGGATTGGGAAATCAATTAAATCAGGATTAGTGTTTGTGTCAACTAAAGCGAATGTTGGGATATTCAAACGACGAGCTTCAGAAATAGCAATATGTTCTTTATTGATATCTACTACAAAAACAGCCGATGGAAGACGAGTTAAGTCAGATATAGAACCTAAGTTCTTTTCTAATTTAGCTTTTTCACGAGATATTTGTAAACGTTCACGTTTAGAAATATTTGCAGCTTCTTTAGTATCATTCAAAAGTCTGTCTAGGTTATTCATTTTCTTAACAGCCTTACGTATAGTAACGAAGTTTGTTAACATACCACCAGGCCAACGTTCAGTAACAAAAGGCATATTAGTATTAGAAACTAATTCAGAAACGATTTCTTTTGCTTGTTTCTTTGTAGCAACAAAAAGAATTTTCTTTCCACTTTTTGCGATTTGTTTGATAGCAGTTGCAGCTTCTTGAGCTTTTTCTGCTGTTTTATGAAGGTCAATGATGTGAATACCATTTTTTTCCATAAAGATATATGGAGCCATTTTAGGATTCCATTTTCTTCTCAAGTGTCCAAAGTGAACACCTGCGTCTAACATTTGATCGAAATCTAACATTTTTTGTTTTTTTAATTTGTTTACTTTCCTATTAGTATATAGCAATTGGCAAGTAGTTGGAAAAAATTCCAAATCTTGCCAATTTGGATACTAAACAATATCCAATATCGATTAACGTTTGCTGAATTGGAAACGTTTACGAGCTTTCTTTTGTCCTGGTTTCTTACGTTCAACCATACGAGGGTCTCTACGTAATAAGCCTTTAGCCTTTAATGCTGAACGGTCTTCAATATTTATTTCGCAAAGCGCACGAGCGATTGCCATACGTAATGCTTCAGCTTGACCAGAAATACCACCACCATCTAAATTAGCCTTAACATCATATTGTTCTAATGCACCAGCTACTTCAAACGATTGTCTGCAAATGTATTGTAATGGTGGAGTTGGGAAATATTCCTTATAATCTCTGCCATTAACAGTAATATTACCGCTACCAGCTGTCATATAAATACGAGCAACTGCACATTTTCTTCTACCTAGAGTGTTTATTACTTCCATGAGCTTATCTGATTGAATTTATATTAACTACTTTTGGTTGTTGAGCTTCATGTTCGTGTTGTGGACCAGCATAAACGTGAAGATTTCTGTAAAGCTCAGCACCTAATTTGTTTTTAGGAAGCATACCTTTTACAGCGTGTTCGATAATTCTAATTGGGTGTTTTGCTAACACTTCCTTAGGAGTAGCGAAACGTTGACCACCAGGATAACCTGTGTGACGTACGTAAACCTTATCAGTTAATTTCTTACCTGTAAAACGTACTTTTTCAGCGTTGATAATAATGATATTATCTCCACAATCAACATGAGGAGTATATGATGGCTTATGTTTGCCTCTTAACACATTCGCCACTCTAGTAGCTAAACGTCCTAACACTTGGTTCTCTGCGTCAATAACTATCCATTCTTTTTGAACAGTTTGTTTGTTTGCAGATACTGTTTTGTAACTTAACGTATTCATTTTTTACTTTTATGTTTTTAAAACAATAATAATTTATACTCTTTTTTCAGAGCAAATATTATCAAAAATGCACTGAATCAATTCGCTTTCTAACGGGCAATTAGAATAAATTAAAACAATGTAAATCAGGTCTCTAAATTGGATAGCCGCCGTTAAATTGGAAGCACAACGACTATCCTTAGAGCCTGCAAAGATACAATCTTTTATTTTATTTCCAAGCATTTAGAAATAAATATTGATATTTTTTGCACTAAGGAAATTAATCTATATTTTTGCTATGAAAAAATATCACTTAGCTATGTATGAAGAAGATAAAACCTCAAAGAAGATAAGTATTAAAGAATGGGCTGAGGAAGACCGCCCAAGGGAGAAACTTATGCAATATGGGAAGAAGAAACTTACCAATGCAGAACTCCTCGCAATTATTATAGGTTCAGGAAGTAGAGAAGAAACCGCAGTAGAGTTATCGCAGAGAATACTGCGAATGGTAGACAATAATATAAATGAACTAACAAAGCTTACCTATAAGGATTTGATGAATAGATTTAAGGGAATAGGAGAGGCAAAGGCAATAAATATTGTAGCGGCATTGGAACTCGCGAACAGAAGAACATTTATTGCAGAAGAGAAACCAATAATAAAAGATGCCTCAGAAGCTTATCAAATTCTCTTACCCGATTTATCCGATTTAGACTTTGAGACCTTTTGGGTTATCTTACTCTCAAATGCACAAAGGCTAATAAATAAGGTATCAATAAGCGAGGGAGGTTGGAGCGAGACAAGTGTAGACCTAAAAAAGATATTTAAGATTGCATTAGAGAACAACGCCTCAAAGATAATCATAGCCCATAACCACCCTTCGGGAAACCCTCAGCCAAGTGATAGTGACAAGGCATTAACCGAAAGAATAATAAAAGCCAGCAAGATACTATCCATCCAAACCCTAGACCATATAATCCTAACCAACAAAACCTACTACTCCTTCGCCGAAAACGGTTTAATGTAGAGATATGCTTCATCACGCCTTTTTTTATACAATAGATGATTTTAATGAGAATGATAAGGGGGAAGAGAAATTGAAATCCTCTTCCCCCTGTATTAGAATATGAAAATCAGAGAGATATATTATTAGGGGGAAGAGGGGGAAGAGGATTTCATTGTACGGTTTTGAATATTGAACACAAATTATTATTTTCTATAAAATATAATATTCAATATTCAAAAAATAATCTATCCGCATAGAGATTTCTCTTCCCCCTCTTCCCCCTGAGAGAGTAAGTAAAAGAAAGATAGATATTTACACAGGGGGAAGAGAAATCAAAATTCTGCATTTTTCTCTTCCCCCCAGCCAAAATAGGGGTAAAAATGGGGTAAAATTGAACAAATTGAACAGAAAAAAAAGGAAGAATTAAGTAAAAAATCCTTGTTTTTTATGTTCAAAACGATGATTTTTGTTCAAAATACGAAGAAATTGAACAAAAATATAAAGAAAAAAATAGGACTTGCTAGATCCTTTTTAAAGGCTTAGCAAGTCCCAATTCGTCCTTGATAATATTGTTAAGGATTTTATTTGCCTTTTACTTCTTTGTATTCTTTGTTTAGGCCTTCTACTATTTCTTTTGTTATATCAAGTCCTTGGTCTGCGTATAGGACTGAGCTTGAAATATAAGAACGGCTTAGGATTACATTGTATTTTAGGTTCTTTGCGTTATAGTCTTTTATAAAGGCATAAACAGAGTTAAGAAGTTTTTTATTGTCTTCAACTTGGCGTTCTTGTAGTTGTGCCATCATTTTTTGTTGAAGCATTGGGAACTCCTGTTGACGGCGAGTAAGGTCTTCTTCCTTGCGTTTTTGTTCAGTAAGAGTTAGCTTTTCTCCTGTCTTCATATAGTTCTCGTAGTCTGCCTTAAGCTTTCTGCCTGTTGCTTCGTAGTTAGACTCTAATTGTGTTTGTAAAGACTTAAGCCCCTTTTCAAGATCCTTTGCATATTCATAATGTGCCATTATTGAATCGGTGTCAATATATGCTATCTTTAATTCTCCTTTTTGAATTGTTCTTGGAGCAGTTGCAGTTGCATCGGATGTCTTGCAAGAACCATTACAGAAGAACATCATACAAAGAATAATCACAACTCCAATAAATGATAATGCGGCAAGCACACCTGTTGCAATCATACAAGGACTATGTTTCTTCTTAGGTTTTTCTGTGCAACAAGTATCCTCTTTTTCTGAGCAGCAACAAGGCTCTTGATTAACTACTTCATTATTTTCAACCACTTCTTGATTCTCTAAATTTTCTTCGCTCATAACTAATTATTTTAATATTATATTTCTGCAAAAGTAGATAAAAAACTTAATACTTTAAAATTAAAAACCTGGTAATTCTATCAGCAATGTAGGGATTAATAAAGCCCATCCAAGAATTACCATTGCAAGGATAAACTTCCAAGCCCATCTAACCCATTTTGCATAGGGTATTCTTGCAATACCGAGAACTCCAATCAAAACCCCAGATGTAGGAGTGATTAGATTTGTTATCCCATCACCAATATGAAAAGCTGTAACGGCAGATTGTAGAGATATTCCAGTCATTGTTGCTACCTCTCTAAACATTGGCATAAGCATGGCAGCCTTTGCAGTCCCAGATGTGATAATTGCATTTAGCAAGGACTGGAAGCCATACATAAGGCTTAGCGCTCCAATCTCTCCAGAGCCATTTATTGAATTTGAAACACCATTTAGAAATGTATCAATAACCTTTCCATCTTCTAAAATCACAATAATACCCGATGCCAACCCCACTACTAATGCAGCCGAAAGCATATCCTTTGCACCAGCAATAAATAGTTTAGAAATTTCAGAGGCATCCTTTCCAAGAGCCATACCTGTTAGAATAGACATAGAAAAGAATAGAGCTGCAATATGAGTAAATTCCCATTCAAATATCATTACTCCTACAACGAGATAAGTTATTGTAAAGATAAGCAACATTAGGCAGAACATCTGAATAGATTTCTTTACCATCTTGTATCCAAGAGCTATAAAGGCCAAGGTTAATAATAGCATAAATATATATGTATTGAAACCTCCACTATAGTCCTGAGCATTAATACCAATGTTTATAGAATAAATAACAAGGATAAGGGAAGTAATAATATATGATAACCAAGTACCTTTATTTGCCTTTATAGGTTTAATCTCTTGGCTAGATGAATGATGTTTTCTCCAATATTCATCTTCCTCATACATTATTGATTTCTTAGGATTCTTCTTTATCTTATTAGCATACCACAAAATATAACCAATGCCTATTGCTGTAACAATAAACCAAATAAACAATCTATATTCAATGCCACTAAACATCTTTATTCCAGCAATATCTTGAGCAATACCAAGAGTGAAAGGGTTTAGAATACATCCAGCGAATCCGAGACCTGCTGCAAGGAAACACATAGAAACCCCGACTATAGAGTCATAACCCATACTTATTGCAAGAGGTACAAATATTACAACAAAGGCTATTGTCTCCTCACTCATTCCAAATATTGCACCAAATAGACTAAACATAACCATAATAAGAATGATGATAAGGTTGTTTACGCCTACCCATTTAAAGAGGGCGAACCTTTCGAGACGGTTACTTCGTTTTAAGAAGGATTGAACACCCATATCTATTGCCCTTGATTCATTAAGTATCCAAAATGCACCTCCAAGAATTAATAAGAATGCAATAATACCTGGGGCTTTCTGAAACCCTTTAAAGAATGCTGACATTACCTGCCAAGTCTGAGCAGAGGGTTCAACATTATGATAAGAGCCAGGAATTATTCCATTAATCACTTTCCCACTCTCAGTTCTTTGAGCCTTTCTATCGAATTCTCCAGCTGGCACAAACCAAGTTGCAATTGCAGCCAAGACAATCAAAGAAAAGATAATTACATAGGTATGAGGTACTTTTTTAAACATAGAATTATTTCTTTTTTAGTTTAATTAATATCATATTTGCATAGGAAATTATAAGAAGTAGTATTGATGCAAATACAGATGCTTTGGCAATGTAGTCGCCGTGTTTTACGTAGAAGGTAAGTCTTTTTTGAGGGACTAGAGATGCTTTAATAACATCCTCAGTAAAGAACTTAGTCTTTTGAGATATTTCCCCTCTTGGGTTTACAAAACAAGATGTACCTGTATTTGCACTTCTTGCAATATATCTTCTCGTCTCAATTGCCCTAAGCGATGCATATGAGGCATGTTGTTTATGTCCTTGAGAATCTTTCCACCAGCTATCGTTGGTTATTATAAATATTAGCTCGGCTCCTTCTCTAACTCTGTCTCCAATAAGACCTCCATATATAGATTCGTAGCATATTGGAGGAGTAACCTTAACTCCTGAGCTTTCAGAAATAAATAGTCCATGCTGATTATCTATTCCCAAAGATCCAACAGGAAGATTTCCTAAGGCAATTGCATAATCTAATACCTTACTAATATATTTTGTAAATGGCATCCTCTCAACACCAGGTACTAACTTTGACTTATGATATACCTCGAAACTATCCCCACTTTTTATATGTATTGCACTATTATATACAGAATAGTATGGTTTGGGTGCATCTTGTATTGGACGAGAAACCTCATCCTTTTCCTCTTCAGATTGTAGCTTTCGAGTAAATGACCCAATAATAAGTTGAGCCTTATCATAATTAGAAACAAATTGACTAAGTGTCTTAAGGCTATAATTATTATTTATATCATTTTCCCAAATCCTTTCCTCTAAGCAGCCTTCAGGACAGAGAATAAAGCTGGTATTATTATCAGTCTTCTGCGAGGCCATAGAGGTAATCAAATCAATAATCTCATAATTAGAAAGCATTAGACTCTCATCGTAAGGTTCGAGATTAGGTTGAAGAACAACAACATCTATTGGCTTGTTTGGCTCGTCCTTGTAGTTGTTCCAAATAATTAGTGAGATAATAATTGGGATAGCTATTATTGCAGTTAAGAGTGAAGAGTTAAGAGTGAAGAGTTTCTTGTCAATTATTTTTATTTTGAATTTTGAGTCAATAGAGACTTTCATAATAATCTTAATGGCAAAATAGTTTGCAATAAATACCCATAGACTTCCTCCGAACATTCCTGTATATTCATACCACTGAATAATCATAGGCATGGTTGAGAATCCATTTCCTAAACTCATCCAAGGCCATGAAAGCTCCCACTGGTGGTGGATATACTCCATAGTAATCCAGAATATTGGTAAAAGAAGAAATCCATTCTTGTTTTTGAATATTACTCTCTTCGAAAAATGATAGGTTTGAAATACTGTGGCTCCTAGTAATGCATTAATCACAGGAGCAAAGAGTCCAAATAGGGTGGAATAGGATATCCAGTAGGTGGTAATTATATTCCAGATTAGGAATGCAAAGAATGAATAGGTAAATACAGTGAACTTGGCAAAGCGAGAAAGGTTTTTTGAGATATAATCCTCAACCCAAAGTAAAGGAACAAATGCAATTAGAAGTAAAGGAGAGAAACCATAGGTTGGCCAAGCAAGTGATAATAATACTCCAGTAATACAAGCAATTAATAATAGTTGATATTTCTTCATTTTTTTGCTACTTAGTTTTTAAATTATCTCATCCATTCTAATATCAAACTCCTCAGTGGGAACATGGTCAAGATATTGGAAGTCGAAGCCAATACCAACCTTTCTTGAGTTTGTTATGGATAATAATCTATCATAAAAACCTCTTCCTCTTCCAAGACGATTACCCTTCTTATCGAAGGCAATGCCAGGAACTATCATTAGGTCTATGTCCTCGTAATCAAGAAACTCTTCTCCAATTGGCTCAAGAATAGAGAAACATTCTCCCACTTTCATAGAATCCATCCCCTCAAATATCCTAAGCCTTAAATCATCACCATCTACGCAGGGAAGAAGTATAGTCTTTTCTTTATACCACTTCAAAATGAAATCATGTGTGAAAACTTCGTCGTCCATCGACCAATAAAGCAGAATAATCTTAGAACTCTTAAACCAAGTTTTTGATTCCAATCTTTCGAATATTGGCTTGGATAGTTCTTTCTTTTCTCCTTTTGTATATTGTTTTTTTAAATCCTTAATCTTTGTGCGTAAAATCCTTTTTATTTCTTTCATCTTATTTTGAGTTGTTTTAGAATAGTATAGCTATATTATATGTTATAAAGGATAGTATCCATGCAAGTGAAGTTGTGTAGAAGGCTAAGAATATTGCCCATTTCCATTTCCCACTCTCTCTTCCTACGGCAGTAAATACTCCCATACAAGGGAAGTATATTAGCACAAATACTAAGAAACTAAGAGCAGAGGCATGAGTAAAGACTGGCTTTACAACGCTAATTGTACTTACAATTACCTCCTTTGCTCCAAAGCCAGAAAGAAGACTAATTCCTGTCTTCCAATCAAAGCCTAGAGGAGTAAGTACTGGTTCAATAAACTTTCCAAACATTGCAAGGAATGATGTATCAGGCTCATTAACATTTGGATAATTCATCAAAAACCATATTACCACAGAGGAGATAAGGATAATTCCCCCCATCTTTTTTAGATAATCCTTCGCATTGTACCAAAGAATTAATAGAGTGGTCTTAAGCTTTGGTATCTTATATTTAGGAAGATACATTGCATACTCAGAGCTAAGGGTTTTAAGTATGGTCTTCTTGAAAACAAAGGCAAAAAGTATTGCAAGTAATATGCCTAGTAAATATAAACAACAAAGTATCAATACCGCATACTTTGGGAAGAAGGATCCAATAATTAATATATAAACAGGGAGTCTTGCACTACAAGACATAAAGGGAATAATTAGCATGGTGAGTAATCTATTCTTCTTATTCTCAATTGTGCGAGTAGCCATAATTGCTGGAACATTACATCCAAATCCCATTATCATAGGAACAAAACTCTTGCCATGAAGACCTATCCCATGCATAAGCTTATCCATAAGAAAGGCAACTCTACTCATATAACCAGTTTCCTCCATTAGAGAAATAAACAAGAATAGGATAAGTATATTTGGAAGGAATATAAGAACTCCGCCAACTCCTTGTATTACTCCAAATGAAAGCATATCGGATAATATTCCCTTTGATACATTATTATTTAGCCAATTGCTTATCCAATTTACTCCCGCTTGCATCCATTGCATTGGGTGTTCTCCAATTGTAAATGTTGAGAAGAACATAAGCCAAATAAAGAATCCAAGAAATACATAGCCCCAAAATGGGTGGATAAGTACTGAATCTATTTTCTGTGTTTTAGATTTTTTACTCATAACTAATAAGCTTTAGCCTCAATACCTATTGCTCTAACTCTTTCAGCAAATAACTCTATCTCTTGTTTCGAAAGTTTTTCTAATTTGCTCTCAGGAGTAACCCTGTCGATTGGGTATAGCATCACGTATCTTGGATTAATCTCTTTTATTATCTCTAACCAAGCCTCAAACTCCTCATCTGAAGTATTGTCAATCCTCTTTCCCTCATTCTCTCCTCTTATCAACAAGGTTTGAATAATTGCTTTCTCTCCAAAGGCAATTAGCCTCTCTTTTACCTTCTCAAAATCTATTACATGAGAATCTGCCTTACTGATATTGTAGAACATTTCTTCTCTTCCAGCATCTAGTTTGAGTATTGGATTATCTACCTTTTGCAAGGCTGAGAATACATTTTCTTTAAGGAGGTTTGTAGCATTTGAAAGAACTGTAATCTTTGCCTTAGTGCAGAACTTATTTCTTAGAGCCACCACACCCTCAACAATTTCTTTAAATTCAGGATGAATTGTTGGCTCTCCATTTCCTGCAAATGTAATGGAGTCTAATTCTATATTTTCTTTCTCAAGACAGATTAGTTTTTCTTCAAGTGCCTTAAGAATCTCTTGTTTATTATTCAGGGAAACCTTCTCCTGTGAAGAAATTTCATTCCATCCACACTCGCAGTAAACACAATTGAAATTGCAGTATTTCTTCTCAATAGGTAGAACATTTACACCAAGAGAAGTGCCTAGGCGACGACTTTTTATAGGTCCGAATATTATATCTTCAAACAACATAGTCAAAATAATTTTTGCAAATATCCATAAAATGTACGAGTGCACAAAATATAGTACTATATCTTAAGAAAAAATCAAAGACTTTTTACCCATAGAAGCTGATATTTTAAATTTATATCAAGACTTTATACCTCAAAAAGCCCCTTTTTCACCTATAAAAAGCCCCTTTTTTGATATAGAAAAGCGGCTTTTTCATATATAAAAAGCGGCTTTTTATACCTCAAAGTCTTTGATAAAATTCAATTATATGGCTAGTTCCTATAAAATAACAGCGAATAAATTTAAAAATATTTTGTGGGAATAAATAATGTTCGTAGTTTTGCGAACTACAAACAAGCAATATGATAGAGAATATAAATATGGAGAACATTAATAAGGACTATACAATTGACCAAGAAGGATTGGCAAAGTTTGCAAAGGCAACAGTATCAACCAGTCTTAATTTCTCTGATTTATTTGGAGCTTTAAAAGTAAGGTTAGGGATAAATAGGGATAATTATAAGATTGAGCCAGGAATTTATAGGGTTGGTAACCCTAATTCAGAATCAGATGTTTTGGTTTCTGCAAATTATAAACTAAGCTTTGATGTGCTAAGAAAGAATCTTGAGGGCTTAAATATTTGGATTTTAGTTATTGATACCAAGGGAGTAAACGTTTGGTGTGCTGCAGGAAAGGGAAATTTTGGAACAAATAATGTAATCAAAAGCATTGTTGAAAATTCTCTTTCTACATTAGTTACCCACAGAAGAATTATTCTCCCACAGTTATCTGCATCAGGAGTTGCAGCACATAAGGTTAGGAAGTTTACCGATTTTAAACCAATCTTTGGACCTGTTCAAGCAAGGGATATAAAATCTTTTATAGAGTTAGGATATAAGGCTACTCCAAAGATGCGAAAGATTGAATTTCCTATGAAGGAAAGGGCAAAGCTTATCCCTGTAGATTTTCTTTATGAAAAATATAAGCTATTAATCATTATGGCAGTATTTTTCTTGCTTTCAGGTCTTGGTAGAGAAGGATATATGGTAAGTAAGCTAATTAGCACAAGCCTCTTCCCAATGCTTAGTATATTTGGAGGATATTTCTTTGGAATAGTAATTTCAACACTAATGTTACCATATATACCATTTCGTCCTTTTGCACTAAAGGGAGCATTTTGGGGGCTATTATTCTCAGTAATCCTAAACCAATTCTTTGAGGTTAATTACTTAGAAACAATATCTATGGGACTGGTCTCAATAAGTTTATCCTCCTTTATGGCAGCAAACTTCACGGGTTCATCGACCTATACTTCACAGTCAGGAGTAATGAAAGAAATGAAATGGGCACTACCTTTTCAAATAGGTTTTATGTTTTTAGGTCTTGTGTTATTTATTATCTCAAAATTTATATAATATGAAAATGCAATATATTAGGAACGTAGCCACATTAAAATTAGATGAGCAAAGATGTACAGGTTGTGGAATTTGTGTTAAGGTATGTCCTCATGAGGTCTTCGAAATTATTAAAGGCAAGGCAAGAATAAAGGATATTGATGATTGTATGGAATGTGGAGCATGCTCAAATAACTGTGAGTTTGAAGCAATATACGTAAAGTCAGGCGTAGGATGCGCCGTAGGAATAATAAACGGAATTTTAAGAGGGACAGAACCATCATGCGATTGCGGATGTGATGGAGGAAAGTCCTGCTGTTAATAAACAATTGAATTATATGAAAACAAGATTAAAATTTTTAGACAGGTATCTTACTTTGTGGATTTTTCTTGCCATGTTCATTGGAGTGTTCTTTGGATGGTTAGTGCCAAGTGTTGCAGATTTCTGGAATTCTATGTCTTGGGGGACTACAAATATTCCCATTGCAATTGGCTTGATAGTGATGATGTATCCTCCATTAGCAAAGGTTAAGTATGAAGAGTTAGGAGAGGTATTTCGTAATTGGAAGATATTATCTTTGTCCTTGGTTCAGAATTGGATAATAGGTCCTGTATTAATGTTTGCATTAGCTGTTTTGTTATTTAAGTTTTTCCCTGGAGAGAATAATGCAAATCTTCCTTATGTTTATGGTATTATTATGATTGGGCTTGCTCGTTGTATAGCAATGGTAATTGTTTGGAACGATTTAGCAAAGGGAGACACTCAATATGCCGCAGGTTTAGTTGCATTCAATAGTGTTTTTCAGGTTCTTTTCTTCTCCATTTATGCATATTTCTTCATTGCAATTGCACCACAATGGTTTGGAATACCTACAAGCGATGTTGTTTCAAAAATAACAATGGGTCAAATAGCTGAAAGTGTATTTATTTATCTTGGGATACCATTTATTGCAGGTTTTTTGACAAGGTTTATACTTACAAGAGTAAAGAGTAAGCAGTGGTATAACACCAAATTTATTCCAAAGATTAGCCCATTAACCCTGATAGCTTTGCTATTTACTATAATTGTAATGTTCTCCCTAAAAGGAGAATATATAGTAAAGATTCCTTTAGATGTTGTTTTGATAGCCGTTCCACTTCTAATTTATTTTGTAATTATGTTTATGTTATCCTTCTTTATGAGTAAGAAGACTGGAGCAAATTACGAACAATCCACAACATTGTCTTTTACGGCAGCAAGTAATAATTTTGAACTAGCGATAGCTGTTGCAATAGCTGTTTTTGGGATTAATTCAGGAGAAGCCTTCGCCGCAGTAATAGGGCCTCTGGTTGAAGTACCAGTAATGATAGGCTTAGTTAATGTTGCTTTCTGGTTTAAGAAAAAGTACTATTAAAATTTGGTCAGAATAAATAATGTTCGTAGTTTTGCGAACTACAAACAAGCAATATGATAGAGAATATATATATGGAGAACATTAATAAGGACTATACAATTGACCAAGAAAGATTGGCAAGGTTTGCAAAGGCAATGGCTCACCCAGCGAGAATTACTATTTTAATGTTCCTTGCTGGTCAGGACTCATGTTATTTTGGAGATATTCACTGCGAATTGCCTATTGCTAAGGCAACAGTTTCTCAACACCTAAAGGAATTGAAAGATTCTGGCTTAATACAAGGCGAGATTGAGACTCCAAAGGTGAAATATTGCATAAATAAGGAGAATTGGGATATAGCAAAGTCTATGTTTAGTGATTTATTTGAAATATTGAATGAATATAAATGCGATTGCAAATAATATAAAATATATAATTAAAGAGATATGAAAAAGTTATTATTACCTATTTTTATTGTTATTACACTAGTTTCTTGTAATAATTCTAAGTCAACAGAAACTCCAACATTGAGTGAGAGTTCTCAAGTCCAAGAAACAAGTCAAACAATTAGTTCAACAACTACTCAAACCGAGCAAGCTCAAACTAAGGTTGCAAGTGTAGCTAAGAATGAAAGGATTGAAGTTTTGTATTTTCATGGAAAGAAGCGCTGCATTACCTGCAATAATATTGAGAGACTTACAAAGGAAGTCCTTAACAAAGACTTTGCAAAAGAGCTTAAAGAGGGCAAGATTAGAATGAAAGTTATTGATATTTCTTTGGATGAAAATGAGAAAATTGCAGATAAATATGAAGTAACTTGGTCGAGTTTGCTTGTAAATAAATGGAAAGGTAACAAGGAAACAGTAAATGATATGACGGATTTTGGCTTTGAGTATGCAAAGACTCAAGAGGCGGAATTTAAAAAAGGATTAAAAGAAAAGATTAAATCATTATTATAGTTATGGAATTTATTCAAACACTTCTTGATAATTCAAGCATTCCTATTATTACTGCATTTCTTTTAGGGATATTGACCTCAATTAGCCCTTGTCCTTTGGCAACAAATATTACTGCTATTGGATATATTAGTAAGGATATTGAAAATAAGAAAAAGATTTTTTGGGGAGCATTGCTTTATACTCTTGGTAGAGTAATGGCATATACAATCTTAGCATTTATTTTAATTCCTATTATAAAAGAGGGGGCATCGATGTATGGGATTCAAAAGGCAATTAGTAAGTATGGGGAAATGTTCCTTGCTCCAGCTCTGATTATTATTGGTCTTTTAATGATGTTCTATGATAAGATGAGCTTTTTGCCAAAGTTTGGGTTAAATCCAAAAGGTGATAAGCTAAAATCTAAGGGAGGTTTTGGGGCATTTATACTAGGAATATTATTTGCTCTTGCTTTCTGCCCTTCAAGTGGAATTTTCTATTTCGGAATGCTTATACCTATGTCTGCGGCTGAGTCGTCGATAATTGGTTATTCTTATCCAGTGGTTTTTGCTATTGCAACTGGATTGCCAGTGATTATTGTTGCTTGGATTATTGCATACTCAGTCTCTAGCATTGGAAAGTTTTATAACAAGATGCAGATATTCGAAAAATGGATGAGGTATATTGTTGCTTCATTATTTATAATAGTTGGTCTTTATTACGCATATACATTTTATTTATAAAGAATATGAAAATATTAATTTTATGTACAGGAAATAGCTGTCGTAGTCAGATGGCAGAAGGGTTTTTGAAATCCATTGGAAAAGATTTAGAGGTTTTCTCAGCAGGTACAAAACCTACGGGCAAAATTAATGAGAAAGCGATTCAAGTTATGAAAGAAGTAAATATTGATATAAGTAAGAATACTTCTGATTCGGTAGAAAAATATTTAAACCAGGAGTGGGATTATGTAATTACTGTCTGCGATGGGGCAAAAGAGGATTGTCCATTCTTTTCAGGAAAAGTAGAAAATAGATTGCATTTTGGGTTTTCAGACCCTTCTGAATTTATTGGTTCAGAGGAAGAGATAATGAAAGAATTTAGAAGAGTTAGACTTCAAATAAAGAATAAATTCTTCTCCTTCTATCTTAGTGAAATTGTTGGAATAGATATGCCAACATGTGAGTGTAGTTGTAGTGATTGTAGCTCAGATTGTAATAGTTAATAGAATAATATAATGATAAAGTCATTTGCAGATTGGTTGATTTATGGAGTTTTGGGTTTAGATAGTGCTAACCATTGGGGAGCAGCCTTAAACTTCTTTGTGTACGATACAATTAAGATTTTAATCCTATTGTTTTTGATTAGCTCTTTGATGGGAGTAATCAATGCTTATTTCCCTGTTGATAGGGTTAAAAACTTCCTCTCAAGAAAGAAATTATATGGTTTGCAGTATTTCCTTGCATCTCTTTTTGGAGCTATAACTCCTTTCTGCTCTTGCTCTTCAATACCTTTGTTTATTGGATTTGTAAAGGGAGGAATCCCTCTTGGGGTAACATTTGCTTTTCTTATTACTTCTCCTCTTGTTAATGAGGTTGCCGTTGCAATGTTCTTAGGTACATTTGGATTAAAGGTAACTCTAGTTTATGCGATAAGTGGAATATTGCTTGGTACTATAGGAGGATTTATCTTGGAAAAGTTTAAGTTGGATAAGTATTTAAGCCCTTGGGTTAAGAAAATTCAAGAAGAGTCGGAAGTTGAAACGAAGTTATGGGAAGGAGAACATATTCCTTTTATGAAGAGATTGCCAAAGATTATTTCTGACAGTTGGGGTATTGTGAAGGGTGTATTACTATATGTGATTATTGGTATTGCAATAGGAGGAGTTATTCATGGTTTTGTTCCTAATGGTTTCTTTGAGCAGTATCTTACAAAGGATAATCCTTTTGCTGTGCCTATGGCTGTTATCCTTGGTGTGCCAATGTATGCTAATGCAGCAGGTATAGTTCCAGTTATTCAAGTTTTTGTTGCAAAGGGTGTTCCAATGGGAACAGCTCTTGCGTTTATGATGGCAGTAGTTGGTTTATCATTGCCTGAGGCAACACTGTTGAAAAAGGTTATGACTTGGAAATTGATTGGAATATTCTTTGGAACTGTATCCCTATTTATAATAATTCTAGGATATCTATTCAATATAATACTGTAAAAAAATACTCATTTGAATGAAATAAAATAAAATCTTGTAAATTTGCAGGCTTATAGATAATATGGAATGAGTTTAAAAGAGATTATATATCCTATACAAAGTTATATTGAACTATTTGACAGAAAATTCTCTGAGTGTATTAGCGCTGAGGGATTTTTTGTTGATGATATTTCAAAATACGTTTTTAAAAAACAAGGGAAAAAGATAAGACCTATTATTACATTCCTATCTGCTAGTATTGCTGGCAGAGTGAATGATCAAACAATTAGATGTGCAGTAATTTTAGAACTACTTCATACCGCTTCTTTAGTACATGATGATGTGTTAGATCAAAGTGATATGAGAAGAGGAGAGGGAACAGTGAATAAAATATGGGGAGAGAATACTGCTGTTTTGTTTGGTGATTATTTATATGGTAAATGCCTTGAATTAATTGAGACGGAATCAGACTTTATGCTAATGCCTATCTATGCAAAAATAGGGAAAGAACTCCCTCTTGGAGAATTATTACAAAAAGAAGTTTCTGAGAATCTTGATTATTCCGAGGATAGTTATTATAAGGTTATTAGTAAAAAGACGGCTGCATTATTAGAAGTATCAGCAGAAATTGGGGCAAAAAGCGCTAAAGCAGATATCGAGGTTGTTAATAATCTAAAGACCTTTGGGTATTATGCAGGTCTAGCCTTTCAGATTAAAGATGATATATTAGATTTTTCTTCAGATGGGAAAACAGGAAAACCATATGGAAACGATATTAGAGAGAAAAAGATCACCCTTCCATTAATATATATGCTAAATGACTTATCTCCAAAAGAAAGAGAAGAGGTGCTTAGCTTTATTAAGAGTGATGATAAGTCTGAGGATATGATCCAAGAGCTAATATATAAAGTAAAGGAAGGCGATTATCTGAATAAGGCTGAGGAACAAGTAAAACATTTTTGCTCTATTGCAGAGATTCAATTAAACAGTTTTCAAAATACTCAACACAAGGAAAGTCTTGTGAAATTATTATATTTTTTAGTTGAACGTAATAATTAGCACGTTTTTTGTGTCTAAGAAAAAAATCATTTTATTATAGAACATATTTAGAATAATTAATTATGAAGAAAGCAATCTTATTTATTTTTGCAGTAGTATTAAGCTGCGGAATGATATTCGCTCAAGAAGGTAAGGCTAAACTCCCTAACGTTTCTATCAAAACATTGGATGGAAAAACTATTAAGGCATCAGAGTTTCAAAATGACGGGAAACCATTTGCAATTTGTTTCTGGGCAACATGGTGCAAGCCTTGCATAATGGAATTGAATGCTATGTCAGAATATTATGAACAATGGCAAAAGGAAACAGGCATTAAGATTTATGCTGTATCGATAGATGATGCTCGTACATCATCAAAAGTAAAAACTGTAGTTAGTGGTTCTGATTGGGGTTTTGAAGTAATGATAGATCAAAATTCTGAACTTAAAAGAGCATTAGGTGTAAATAATCCTCCTCATACTTTTGTAGTAAATGGTAATGGTGAAATAGTTTGGCAGCATGTTGGATATGCACCTGGAGATGAAAACCATTTAATTGAAATATTGACAAAAGTATCTAAAGGAGAAGAAGTAAAATAATATTATCAATCTATAAATTCTTAATATGAAAAGACTAATATTTTTTATTAGCGTTTTAGCGATATCTGTAAGTGCTTCTGCTCAAGGTATTTTTGGAGGTAAAGTAACTGGTAATTTTCAAATGGATGTTCAAGCATCTAAAGAAGATACAGTAATTGGGGCTGCAAAAGTAAACGAAAAGATGCTTATGAATGCCTTTGGGAATATTCTTTATACTAATGGTGATTTTTCTGCAGGTATGCGTTTTGAAGCATACTTGAATCCAATTTTGGGTTTCGACCCACAATATAAAGGTGCAGGTGTACCTTATCGTTTTGCATCATACAAAAAGGACTTTCTTGAAGTAACCCTTGGGAATTATTACGAACAATTTGGAAATGGATTAATTTTCCGTTCCTATGAAGAAAGAAACCTCGGATTGGATAATGCAATGGATGGTATAAGAGTTGTCGCTCGTCCTTTGGAAGGAATAACAATCAAAGGTATTGTTGGAAAACAAAGAAAATACTGGGAAAAGGTATGGGAGAGTGATGATTTTGGGTTGATTCGTGGAGCCGATGCAGAAATATCCTTAAACTCCTTAATTAAAGGATTCAACGATTCAAAGGCTAGACTTAGTTTTGGAGGTAGTTTTATTTCCATTTATCAAAAGGCAGATCCAAGATTTATTACTGCAAAAGATGGAAGTCTTTACAAGATGACATTACCTGAAAATATTGGAGCAGGTGCGGCAAGAATGTTGTTCTCTTATGAACAATGGAGTTTAAACGCAGAATATGCTAGAAAAGGACAAGACCCAAATGCAGTTAACGGATATATTTTTAAACCAGGAGATGCAATATTTGTTTCTGCTGGATATTCAGCGAAAGGATTAGGGATAAATCTATCTGCTAAAAGAATAGATAATATGAGTTTTAAATCTCGTAGAGATGAAACTGGAAATATGCTTAATGTTAATTATCTTCCAGCTCTAACTCGTCAGCATGCTTATTCATTATTTGCAATGTACCCATATTCAACTCAAGTAAATGGGGAAATGGGAGTTCAAGCCGATGTTATGTATAAGTTTAAGAAGAATTCTATACTTGGAGGCAAATATGGAACAGAACTAAAGCTTAACTATTCAAGATCAATGTCAATAGATAAGACTCCTGTTGTGCAAATTGCCAATGGAAGTTTTGAAGGGACTGATGGATATACATCAACATATCTAAGTATGGGTGATGAGCTTTACTTTGAAGAATATAATTTGGAAATAGGGAAAAAAGTTACAAAAGAATTAAAGCTTAACCTTATGTATTCTTACCAAACATTCAACCCTATAGCTTTCGGGCACTCTGGAGAAGAATTTGTATATGCAAATATCTTTGCGCTAGATGCTACTAAAAAACTTGCGAAAAACTCTCTTCGTGCTGAATTACAATTATTATTGACAGAACAAAACTATGGAGATTGGGCAAAGGGAAGTTGGGTTCAAGGAACATTAGAATATAATATTGCAGGGAAATGGTTTATTGCAGCAACAGATCAATGGAATTATGGCAATAAATATGAAGAAAAAGTACACTACTATAATTTTGCTGCTGGATATAATCAGGGAACAAATAGGATATCAATTAGCTATGGAAAACAAAGAAATGGTATAATTTGTATTGGAGGTGTATGTAGAGAAGTTCCTGCTTCAAATGGATTATTTGCAACAATTACAAGTAGTTTCTAAAAAGAAAAGAATTATGAAAAAGATATTATTAAGTCTGATTTTAGTTTTTCCATTATTATGGATAAGCTGTGATAATATAGAAGATGAGGATAAATTAACCTTTGTCCCTTACATAACAAATCTTAGTACACCTATAACAGAAGTTCAAGATCAACAAAAGGTTTTGCTTGAGGATTATACTGGTTGGAAATGTACAAATTGTGCAAGAGCAGCTGCAAAGGCTACAGAACTGACAAATAAATACGGAGAAGAATTAGTAGTTATGGCTGTTCATTCTACATTGTTTGCAGTCCCTTCTGCAACAAATGGAAATATTGACTTCAGAACTGATTACGGAGAAAAATGGGCTATTGAGTTTGGATGTTCTGCATTGCCAACAGGGCTATTAAATAGAAATAAATTTGGTGCAGCTTATACTGTGAATGACGGGAATTGGGATTCTCAAATTCAATCTCTACTAGATAATTCTGAACATGTAATGAATATTAATCTTGGAGCTGAATTTAGAGCAGTAGAAAATAAAATATTGGTTAGTACATCAACGGAATTTCTAAGAAATTTTGATACAACTACTCTTATAAATGTAGTTGTAGTTGAGAGTGGAATAACAGGTGTTCAAATGAATTCTTTGCCAGAATATGGAACAACTCCAAAGATAGTAGATTTTACATTTAATCACGTACTAAGGAAGAAAGCAGTTATCGACTATCCTCTTTCTTCAGGAAGTACAGCTTCTGGCACAAAATTTGTTAACAATTATCTATTAGATATTGATACAGATATAATTGATATTTCTAAATGTAAGGTAATCGTATTTGTTACAAATTCTGTAACAAAACAAGTACTCCAAGTAAACGAAATCCATTTATAGTTGTTATTAATAATAAAGTTATTATCTTTGCACAATAAAATTTACGACATATGAAAAAATTATATATACTTTTTGCCCTTGCAATTGGATTTGCTTTCGGATTGAAAGCACAAACAATTGAGTTCACAAACGAAGGTACTGTTATTGATGATACTGTAAAATTTGATATTTCTACAGGAGATTTTAGAACAGATTTTGTACATTTCAAGAATATTACAACAGAATCAAAGACAGTAATTGTTCAATTACATAGAATGCAACTTGCAGCAGATGCAGATTTGTTGATGTGTTTTAATGGTAATTGCCTTTTGGATACAATATCAACAACTCCTTTGGTTTTAGAACCAAATGTTGAATATGATCAATTCGATTTGCAATATATTTATGCAAACAAACAAACAACAATAGGAAAGATTAATATACTTGATGCATCTACAATGCAAGTTTTGCAATCTTTTGTAGCAAAGTATTATGATTCAACTTTAGTTTCTTTGCCAAAGCAAGTAAAGCCACATTTCGCATTAAGTTTGGATGTTTATCCAAATCCAGTTTCAAATAATGCAACAATTAACTACGCACTTCCATCTAATTATTCTAATGGACAAATTGTTGTTAGAAATATGATTGGCTCAACGGTTAAGTCAACCGAAATTAAATCAGGAGTTAGTGGAAAATATCAATTCTCAACAATGGAATTAGCGAATGGAGTTTATTTCTATTCTATTATTGGAAATGGAAAGACAATTTCTACAAAGAAAATGGTGGTTAAACACTAAGATTATTCTTTAATAAAAAATACTCTAAGGAGGTTTGAGAAATCAAACCTCCTTTTTTTGTTTTTTTGTCAGAGAAAAATCAAAATATCTCAGAGAAAATGAAAGATTTCTCAGACAAAAGTAAGGATTTCAGGAATAAATACGAAGATATTTCATTAGAATACGAAGATATTTCTACTCAACTATCTATATTCTTCCAATATAACTCAATGTACTCAATTTTAATACCTTAAACCTGCCTTTAAGGTGAAGATTTTGGGATGCCACTATCATAAATACAGTTAAATATTTTGTTTTTCTGGATTAGTAATATACTTTTGCAGTGTATTAATATACTAACACACTAAAACAATGATTGAAATTAATAATTTAAAGTTTGGTTACAAGCGTAACAAATTAGTGATTGACGATATTTCTTTGCATATTCGCAAGGGATATATACATGGTCTTCTTGGCAAAAACGGTACAGGTAAGACAACACTTCTGAAATTAGTTGCTGGTTTATTATTTCCAGATAGTGGAGAAATAAAGGCAATGGGTTTTGAGCCAATGAAACGCAAGGTAGGTTTCCTTTCCGATTTGTTTTTCCTTCCTGAGGAGTTTGATGTTTATAAAATGAGTATAGAGAACTATGTAAAGACTCATTCTGTCTTTTACCCAAATTTTTCAGAGGAGGATTTCTATAATTACCTTGAAGAATTTGAGATTACCAATAAAAAATCCAAGTTAAATTCTCTTTCTTTTGGAACAAAGAAGAAGGTAATTATAGCTTTTGGACTTGCAACTCATGCCAAGCTAATGATTTTGGACGAACCAACAAATGGTTTAGATATTCCATCTAAGGCTCAGTTTAGAAAAATTATTCTTCGAGCAATGACCGATGAGACAACAATAATTATTTCTACTCACCAAGTAAGAGACCTTCATAATCTAATTGATAGTATACTTATTATGGATGAGGGAAAAATTCTCTTGGCTGCAAATAATCAAGAAATAACTTCAAAGCTATATTTCGGAATTGAGGCTCAGCCAATTCAAACGCAAGACAAACTTTATAGCGAAGACACAATAGGAGGGAATGTATTTGTAAAAGAAAACAAGAACTTCGAAGAATCGAATATAGATATAGAACTACTATTTAACGCCGTATTCCAAAACAAAGCAAAGATTCAATCCCTATTCCCAAACAAGAAAGGAGAATAAGCCATGGAATTTAATATAAATCGTTTTATCGCTCTTCTAAAAAGAGAGTTAATGGTAGGGAGTAGGAATTATCTTAATGTTATTTTTATACTTTTAATCCTTGGGATTAAAGAAGTATCATCTATATTATTCTCTCTTGAATATAATTTTCCTTTGGATAATGGGGATGGATTCTCAATACTTATTGGGATACTTACCATTGCTGTTTCAATTCAGGTGTTGAGAGCGTCTGAGACAAAGATGAAATCAAATTTTGGGAATAGTATTCTGATTCCAGCATCTTCTACTGAAAAGTATCTACTTGAATTTATAAAAGTTTTCATTGTAATTCCAGTACTTTACACTAGTTCAATTATATTTCTTTTTTTGATAAGACAATATTTACTTACTAATCTTGTGGGAGAATTGCCTAAGGGATTTAGTTATTTACTTGTTATTAAATATCAACTTAAAGATTATATCTCCATACTACCGCTTTACTCCATAGTTTTATATTTTTCATTGTTCAAGAAGCAAATGGCTATATTAAGCGTTGTTTTTATAGTCTTTTCAGTGCTTATATTTTCTACATTGGATCAGTTAATTGGAGGAGTAATTGCAGGCAAGACAGTTTTTAATATTTTACCTTATTATGGAACTCAGGGATTTAATACTTTCCTAATAATATTTGAAGTAGGTCTTTTCTTATTCTTTCAGTATCTATCATATTTGAGAATAAAGGAAAGAGAAGTATAAACTTAAAAAACTAAATGAAATGAAAATATTAAATTATATAGGAATAAAGAAAGTCAAAAAGAGTGTAAGACTTTTAATCGGTGTATGGCTTATCGTTTTAGTTGCACTAATTAGTTTTGACAATATTGTCTATTTCTCAAATAGAGAGGAAGTCGAAAAGAATAGAGAAAAACTAAGCATTGATCAAATAAGAAATCTAAATATGATATCTACAAAATCTAACCTAACAATAAGTGAACAGAAATATATTGATGCAGGTTATATTTTAGATGACCAAGATACAATTAAGTCAAATAGCAATGACACAATAAACAAGAAGGGAGAATAATATGGAATTTAGTTTAGAAAGATTATGGAATCTAATCAAAAGAGATTTTGTACAAAACAGTAAGGTATATATTTACTGGCTTGGAATTATTACCATTATTAGTAGTTTATTACTTTTTACACCAACTACGAATGTAGGCTTTGCAGGCACTATTATTATTGTCTTTGTAGCAATATGGTCTTTCAGAGACTTTCAAACAATAAGTTTTAGAAGGCAGTATTTAGTATTACCTGCTTCAAATCTGGAAAAATATATTTCAAATGTAATAATAACATTTATAATATTACCATTGATAGTCTTAGTTGGAGTGATATTTGGATTATTATTAAATAAAGCATTTGGTTACTTATTATCAGACACAGGTATTTATTATAATAATGAATTGAACTTAAGAATATTATTTTTAGATTTCCTTGATTCATATATTAGGAACATACCTTTTCTAATTATCTTATTTATGGGAAATGCATTCTTTAATAAGATGGGGTCATTGAAAATGCTGATGATAATGATAGGAGCAGGAATAGGTATATTGCTAATAAATCTTTCATTATGGTATATGATAAGTGGGGATGTAACTATGGTTATTGCGTATAACCTTGTAGATTTTCCAGATTACATTAAAACAATAACAGCAGTAATAATATCTACATTCTTTTTGTGGCTTTCTTATTTGAGATTAACGGAGAAGGAGGGTTAGGTTATGATTACACAAGATTTAAATCCCATTTATTTAAAGCTTGCAGACAAGATTTGTGATAATATTCTCTGGAGCAAATACGAAGTCGAAGGCAGGATACCTTCGGTTAGAGATTTTGCCGCAGACCACGAAGTAAATCCAAATACTGTTATGCGTGCCTTTGAATGGTTACAACAAAAAGGGATAATTTACAATAAAAGAGGACTAGGTTATTATGTATCTCATAATGCACTCGATTTAATTAAAACCATTCGCAAGGAAGGCTTTCGTAAGGAAATTCTTCCAAATGTTTTCAAACAAATGGAGCAATTGAATATAAGCATTGAAGATATAATTAAAGAGTATGAAATCTATAAAAGGAAATAATTATGAGAACGAAAAAAAGTACAAAGATATTGACAGGATTTTTTTATATAACAGCATTATGCTCAATTGCATTTACTATTTATATAAGTAATAATTCAAAGGATATTATCAAGAAGGCTGAAAAATCAAGAATGGGGGTTACGATAATTGAGGATGATAATAATATTCAAACAGAAACTATCGTTAATTAGAAATAATAACTAAATTTGCATAATAACACATTAACCTTAATAATAGAATAGTATGAGAAATAAGCTCACTTTTGCACTATTGTTTGTTTTTAGTATATCATTTCTTTCAATCAAAACCTTTGCTCAAGAATCTCAGAAAGATAGATTGGTAAAGCATGTTTATTTTCTTGCAGATGATTCTCTTTTAGGAAGAGATGCAACAAGCATTCAAAATAAGATTGTCTCGGATTATATTAGGACAAAGTTTGAGGAGATTGGGCTCAAGACAAAGACTCAAGTTTTTGGAGATGATGCTAATGAGTATAATATTATAGGAATGCTTGAAGGAAATGACCAAGAACTAAAAAACGAAATGATAGTCATTGGAGCGCATTTCGATCATATTGGATTTAAGATTGAGGCTGGAGATACAATTGTCTTTAATGGTGCAGACGATAATGCTTCAGGAACAGCAGCAATGATAGAGATTGCTCGAAAACTTTACTCACAAAAAGATAAGTTAAAGAGAACATTTGTCTTTGTCGCTTTCGATGCAGAGGAGACAGGTCTTAATGGTTCTTCACATTATATTGCAGACTTTCTTGCAAAAGATAGTTCAAACTATATTAAGTTTATGATAGACTTAGATATGGTTGGATATTTAAAACAATCAAATAAGTTAAATGTTGTTGGAGTGAGGATGCTTAAAGACTATGAGGAATATTTCGATAAGGTTAAACTCCAAGGAGGCTATAATCTTTCGCTTGTTGATTTTGATAAAAGCTTTATGGGAGATTCCGACCATAGCCCATTTGCAAAAAGAAATATCCCTTCTGTACTAATTCAAACAGGACTAAGCTCTCCTTATCATAAACCAGAGGATGATGCAGACAAGATAGACTATGACGGATTGTCTTTGGTTGTTGATTATGTGTCTGATTTATCTCTCGTTCTTGCAAATGAAAAAGAGTTGGATTATTCAGGGAAATCTAGTTTCAAACATAAAGGAGCTGGCGACAATCAATTTGGATTAAACTTTGCAATAGGCTCTAGTAATCATTATTTCTACGAAGGCTCAATGACAGGTAAAACAGCAATGGCATATTTAGCAGGATTCTTTGCCAGAAGGAATCTTGGAGACAAGTATGCATTAAAAGCAGAAATAAACTACGAACATAAGCTAGCATATAGACAAGAAGGACAGTTTATAGATAATTCAATAAGTATCCCTCTAAGTTTTTTATTCAGGATGTCTTTGATGGACGATATATTAGATATTAGTTTTGGATTAGGACCATATTATAATTATAATTTTGGAGGCAGCTTAGCATCTAAGGCTTTGGACTATAAGATATATAACCAACATGAGGCAGGGTTTCAATTTGGCTTTGATTATAGAATATATAAAATCATTATAGGTTATCAATCAAAGATAGGTCTTAGTGATGTGATGAGAAACTCTCCAGATGGAAGAACTTCATCAAGAACCAACCTCTTCAAAGTAGGATACTTGTTCTAGATATAAATATTATGAAACAGATTTTTCTGCTTATTATCCTTATATTTACCTCAGCCCTATGTGAAGTTAATGCCCAAAGGTTTACAATTATTGGAAATATTGAGGATAAAGAATCAAAAATTCCAACGGCATTTGTAAATGTAGTGATTGTGTCTCCCAAAGATAGTCTAAACAATATCTCAGGAATATCAACTGATATCTCAGGTTTTTTTAAGTTTAAAAATGTAAAGCGACAAAGACTAATATTAAAGGCTAGCTATGTAGGATACCTCCCCCTTAGAATCGAACTAGACCTTTCCGAAATAAAGAATGATACCTTAGTTCTTAAGGATCTGAAATTACAAGCCTCCTCAAGCAATCTAGTAGAGGTAAGTATAGAGGCAAAAATAGAACGCTTTGAGCTTAGTGCTGATAAATTAATTATGAATATTGATGAGTCACTTGCAAATTCTGTAACAAATGCTTTTGACTTATTGAAAACTGTTCCTGGAGTTATAATTGATAAAGATGATAATCTAACACTTAATGGGAAGAGTGGTATCCTATTTCAATATAATTCAAGAGACTTAAAACTCCCATGGGAAGGAATTGTAAACATGCTTAAAGGCATGACACCTGATCAAGTTGAGAAATTTGAAATAATTTCAAATCCAAGTGCAAAATATGATTCAGAAGGGACTGCGGGGATAATAAACATTAAACTTAAAACCAATAAGAATTATGGAATTAATGGATCGGTTGGAACAAGTGCTAGTTATAGAAATGTATTGAATAATCGCTCCTCAGTAAATCTAAATTATGTTGATAACAAATGGACAAGCTCATTAAATTATAGTAATAATAATTCGACTTATGAATGGGAGTCAAAGGAACAAAGATACACAGCGAAACAAGAGAGAGATACAATTCTTATTAGAAATACATCAAAAAGTACGAATAAAAATAATAATCACAACTTAAATTTTAGTGCAGATTATTTGATAGACTCTTCTCAGTCGGTAGGAATTTCAATAGGATATTCGAAAAGCCTAAGCCCATGGATAGAGAAAACAACCCCTTACTTAATCTCTAGTTATCCAAGTTATTTTTCTAGGATAGACTCTTCATTCAATTACATGGTGGGCAGCAAAAGAAATTCAGATAATTTCAACCTAAGCCTAAGCTATATTAAGAAATTAGATACAAACGATGCTAATATTTCTGCCGATTTATATTTTTCTTCAAATTCTTCATTAAACAATAATCTAAAGGATAATAAATATTTTATAGGTGATATTAATGAAACACTATTAAGAGAAGAGGCTTTTGAAGAGTCAACCAATACTCAAACAAGAAATTTTTCAGCACGAGTAGACTATTTTAAACCCTTGACAAAAACCACAAAGTTAGAGTTAGGGATAAAGTCAAACCTCAATTTTAATGATAATAGTTTTAGTTCGCTTTTTTTGGAGAATCAAAATGGAAATAGTTTTATTAATGACACAAATAAATCAAATCACTTCAAATATTTTGAGAATATAAATTCAATCTATTCCTCTTTCTCGAAGTCCTTTAGTAAAAATACTTCTTTGAGATTAGGAATTAGATTCGAGCAAACAAATACTCAAGGATATCAGTATACTCTTGATAGCACTACAACAAGATCATACTTTAATGTATTCCCAAATATAAATTTCTCCCATGCTTTTTCAATGAAGAATAGATTTAATATCTCTTATAGTTACAGAATATCTAGACCTTGGAGTAGTAGTTTAAATCCTTTTTTATCAAAAAGCAGTGATTATTATTACTCGAAGGGCAATCCAATGCTGGAACCTCAGTTTTCTCATAGTATTTACCTTTCTCAGTCATTTTTCAGCAAGCTTTATGTAAATGTCTCTTATAGCTATACAAAAGATAATGTTTCTTGGCTTAGTGAAAAGAAGCCATACCCTTCAATTGCTGTAATTTCCTCCCCATACAATTTAAGAAATTCTCATCATGCTAGTATAGGACTTTCCTTCAACCATGATTTATTTAAGTGGTGGAATTTATGGGCAAGTGCTTCAGGGAATTACAACAAGATTGAGTCGAAAAATGATAATAAAAACATAAATAATCAATCTATAGGTTTTAATATTAATGCAAGCACTAATGTTACACTTCCTAAAAAATGGAGAATCAATGCATACTGGTATTATTCATCATCATCTTTATATGGAGTGACAAAGAGTAATGGTTGGCAAGGGCTTAGTGTTGGATTAAATAAAACATTTTTTAAGGAATCATTATCATTAGGAATAAATATTAGTGGGCTACTTGAGAAACAAAAAAGTTATAGCGAGACTATATATAATAGTACAATCTCAAAATCTTGGAGACCTTATTTAGGTCCAACCTATTCGCTTAACCTAAGGTATAAGTTTGGTAAATATTATCAGAATAAGAATATAATAAAACCACAAAAAGAAAGTTTTGACGATAGGACTGGAGGGAATTAAATATATATTATTAATATGGAAGTAAAAATTGAACCTCAGTGGAAAGAGGTCTTAAGGGAAGAGTTTGAGAAAGATTATTTTATTTCTCTTGCGACTTTTATCAAGAATGAATATAATACACAAGTAGTTTATCCAAAGCCGAGTAAGATATTCAACGCTTTTAACGCTTGTCCTTTCTCTAAGGTAAAGGTTGTTATTCTTGGGCAAGACCCTTATCATGAACCTAATCAAGCTCATGGTCTATGTTTTTCTGTTCTTGACCCAACTCCACCTCCACCTTCCTTGGTAAATATTTACAAGGAGATAAAACTTGACCTTGGAGTTGAGGCTCCAAAGTCTGGAGATTTGACCCGTTGGGCAGAGCAAGGGGTATTATTACTAAATTCTACTCTCACGGTTCAGGCTCATAAGGCAGGCTCACATCAAAATAAAGGGTGGGAAGTTTTCACCGATGCAGTTATTCATCTTCTTGCAGAAAATTCAGAGAATTTGGTGTTCTTGCTTTGGGGTTCTTATGCGCAGAAAAAGGGAGGCTTTATAGATAGCACAAAACATTTAGTCCTTAAATCTGTTCATCCTTCACCTCTTTCAGCACATAGAGGCTTCTTTGGAAATCATCATTTCTCTAAGGCAAATGAATATCTTGTCTCCAAAGGCAAGAGCCCAATTTCTTGGTAAAAAAACAATGGGAATTTCTTTATAAATTCAATGATAATCACTATCTTTGCAATAGAAATTCCCCTCAGGGCGAACACATAGGTTAGCCCCTACGAAAATCCCCAAAAAATTCAGATGCACATCTTAATAAATTATGGTAGGTACCCTAGCACCCGTAGGGTAGCTACCATAACACACCTAGGGTAGCTACCCTAGCAAGAATAAATCCTTA